>UMFK01066864.1_pt1 | contig 12812 bp, 9 predicted proteins | sample 1964981 | NCBI WGS metagenome assembly UMFK01 (sample SAMEA4836043, study PRJEB28245) | human gut metagenome | biome: gut microbiome; material: fecal sample | place: Denmark | collected 2008
TGATGCCACGCCCCGACTACGACCGTCTGCTCGAAATCGCCAAACACGAAGACTTTGGCAAATACGAGGTAGTGACTCCCTACAACAACGAATCGTACCCTCTGTATTTCTCCAAACTCGTGAATCGCGAAACCACCCTTATCGAAGAGAAGGAGCGTCCCTGCATCATCGGTCTTTACGTAGATATCTTTCCTCTTGATGCCACCGACGATGACCTGGAAACGGCGAAGGCTCTGTATCGCAAATACTCAAAGACCATCAACCGTCTGAACGCCGTAACCACTCACAACACCTTTATCGATTATATTTCCCTGCTCCTGCACAAAGAAACCTGGGGCCGGTTTGCCATCAAGACACTCGCCTTCTTCTGCCGCAGCAAGATGCGCCATCACCTCATCCAGCAGATGGACGAGATGAGTCATCGATATGACTTCGACAAGGCGAAGAACGTACTGGTGAATACGGGTTCCTACCATTACAAGGAGATTTTCCCGAAGGAATGGCTTGGCAAGGGAAAGGAATTCCCATTCGAAGATACCACCGTCTTGCTGCCAGAGCAGGCAGATACCTATCTGCGCCACTTCTTTGGTGACTATATGAAGTTTCCACCCGTAGAGCAAAGAGCAGAAAAGCACCTGCGCTACTATCTGAACATGGAAAAGAGAGAAACATGGGACGAGATTAAAAGAAAGCTATAACACAAAAGCGCATGATTATGCACTATAAAACATAATTATGCACTAAAACATGATTATGCACTATAAAAATGGTGTGCCATAAGCCATATCCACACACCCCTTGAAAGGGTTGCGAGATAGTTGACTTATGCCACACCATTATTTTTTATCTAGACAGAGACTTTTCCACATCCTGCAAGGTATGTTCAAAACCTTCTTCCACATCAAAAAGCGGTTTCCAGCCTAAAGCCTTGATCTTATCCGTATTAAAGGTAGCCTTGGTGATAGGTGTGGTATTGCCCTGCCGTGCATCTTCCTCAGGAATATCAAACACCACCTTTCTATTCGCTTTCCGGGCTATCAGTTCTGCCAGTTGGCGGATGGAGATATTTGATTCAGAATGTGCCACATTATAGGCATTGCCCCTTTCACCATCCAGCAAGAGGCACAAGATGGCATGGGCAGCATCCACCACATAGAGCCAGGAGCGGAAAGCCTCTCCCTTACTCTTCAAGACTATATCCTCCCCCCTGAGGACATTGCGGATAAACTGGGCATACACCCGATTATCACTCTCGGTAAAGCCAGGACCATAGGTATGGCTCAGTCTGGCTATTACCACATCGGCATCATACTCTGCTCCGTATGCCATGCAAAGCGTCTCGGCAGCTCGCTTCGACGAAGGATAGCAGGCACGCACAGAGGCACAATCCACATATCCGCTGCTCTTCTCGGTAAACTCAGAACCATCGCCTTCGCCATAGATTTCTCCAGAAGAAACGTAAACCATGCGCTTCATGCGGTGTCTCAATCCATATTCTATCAGATGGGACACACCATTGATATTGGCTTTCATCACCTCTACAGGTTCCCGACTAAAGAAATTAGGACTCGCATTGCTTGCCGCATCTATAATATAATCAGCCCCCTCAGCCAACTCATCATAGACAGAATCCACTATCATCCTATTCATGCTCTTGATAATAGGCTGGGTGACATCAATCTTTGCAAAAAAGAAAGACTCATCTTCCCAATAAGCCGCAAACTTCTGCTGGGCACGTTCCTTATTACGACCAGCAGCAATCACTTTGTAGCATCTGGCGGGATTCTGCATCAGCACATCCACTACGCAACCTCCAACCAATCCCGTGGCACCCACCACAAGAATGGTCTTGTCACGCAAACGCTCCAAGTCTAATCCATCCTGGAAAAGACGAGCTATATCTTTCTGATAAGATGAAAAATCTAACATAAATCTAACAGTTGCCTAACATTTCCAACTTTAACCCATATTCTCATATAAAAGAGAACCATACTCCAAGATTATTTGAGCCAAGACTCCGGCTGCACCTTCATCAAAGCCTTCAATATCTCCAAATCTTCCACAGTCGTAACCTTGATGTTCTTTTCTGAACCAGGAACGATATGCATCTGTCTGCCTCCCAATTCTGCCATCAAGGTACAAGATGCCACAGAATTGGTGATACCTTTCTCCCTGGCTTCCTCATGAGCAGCGATGAGGTTTCCCAAACGGAAAGTCTGGGGTGTCTGAGTACGAATCAACTTATCACGAGGAATACTGGTGTTGGTCGTGAAACCATCCTCACTCTCCAGGATAGCCTCTCTACATTTGATACCCGTAATGGCATAACCATATTTTTGGCAGATGGCGATATTGGAAGAGATGATGTCTTGCGACAAAAGTGGGCGCACGGCATCATGCACCAGTACCAGGTCATCGTCATCGCATCCCGCTTCCTTCAAACCATAGATACCATTATGTATAGACTCCTGACCATTGCTTCCACCCGGGAATATCCATTTCAACTTGGTAATGCAAAACTGGTTGGCATACGACTGCAACACCGTTTCCCATCCTGCCAAACATACCACAGCAATCCCCTGGATATCGGGATGCTTCTGAAAAGCCATCATCGTATGGATGATGATAGGACAATTATCAACGTGCATAAACTGCTTAGGGATGTCTTGTCCCATACGATTGCCAGACCCTCCGGCTATGATTAATGCATAGTTCATATCTTCTATCTTTAAATGGATTATTTCTATCTTTAAATAGATTATTTCTGAATGATTCTCGCAGGATTACCAACCACGGTTGCCCCATCCGGCACATCTTGGAAGACGACGGCTCCTGCCCCAATTGTTACATGATTACCGATGTGAATGCCTCCAAAGACGGTAGCTCCGGTATAGATTTTCACATCATTCCCTATCGTCGGTCTTCCTCCCTTGCCATTTCCCAGCGTTACCATCTGCAGACAATAGAAATCATCACCTATGGATTCCGCATTGAGATAAGTGGCATAACTATGTTCTAGATGTGCACCCTTTCCGATATGCGGGCACCAGATGGTCATGGTTCGCTCCGGCGGCAGCAGCCAACTGATGAATACCGACCGATACTCTCCGAGCCGGTAATAAAAGAGATTACGGAAACTTCGTTCACGGGTGCAGACCTTGATGAAGTTGAGCACGGTAGGCTTTTGGTCTTGCACCTTGAGTAAATCAGCATCTATCTCCTTCTTATGAAGCAGATACATGGCTATGTGTGGGAGCATTCTCACCGCAGAAGCCGACAATATGATGGTTTGTGCTATTGGATTCATGTTGCAAAGATACAATAAAATATAGAAACAGGCCCACTTTTCACAGAAATTATTACTTAAGTAATCCTAAAACACTAAAAAAGCACCAGTCTCCCGACTGATGCTTTCTTATAAAATATTACTATCCAGGATTTCTCCTTCCTGAAAAGCATATATTTATTAATTTTAAAAACTAAAGTTATTTACAATTGTCTAAACATGAATATGAAAGTTATTTATTTATCTGAGTAATACTGTTTTGTCACTTTAATGCTCTTGCAACGATGTGCAAGCAGTTTTCTTGGTGCAAAGATAGGGTAAAAATACAAAATACAGGGGTAATATTTGTTTTTTAGGGTGGTAAAAACCGTTACCGCCCGTTATTTAAACAACAAAAATAACCCATTTATAATTTTACACCCCTATTTCTTGAATACACCCCGCACCACAAACCAGGCATGCACCAACAATGTGGTAACAATACCATAGTTACTTTTCATCACCTCAAAGCGTTCCTTGAGCGAAGCCTTATGGTTCTGAATCGACATTCCACCATCCAGATAGTTGGTGATAACAGCATTCACATTGCGCAAAGGCAAGTGGCGACGTTCTGATTCTCTCATGATGCGGATACACCAGTCAACATCTGCCGACAGGCGATAGTGCAAGTCATAGTGCACTCCACGCGCTATATCAGTACGGGCATAGAACGACTGATGACATACCAGCATGCCCCACTTGAAAGAACGCCATGTCAACTTCCTGGGAGGAGTAAGACGGCGATGGCGCAAGAAGCGCCCCTCATCATCCACAATGTCGGTATCTCCATATAGCACACCAGGCAAGATTTCTCCTTCCCCCACACAGCCTTCCACATACTCCAGGGTATCTTCTGAAGGAAAAACATCTCCAGCATTCAGAAACACGAGATAGTCGCCCGTGGCTCTATCAATGCCCTTATTCATGGCATCGTAAAGTCCCTTGTCGGGTTCTGAGTAAACCACAATTTCATGAGCATTTTCACCTACTTGCGCCTTATGCTGGTAAGCCTTGATCATCGCCAGGGTTTTGTCTTTCGACACCCCATCTATAATCAGGTGCTCCACATTGCAATAAGTCTGCTTGCTCACACTATCCAGGGTACGCTGTAATACACTTTCGGCATTAAACGTACAGGTAACAACCGTGAACTTAATCATAAATGATAGTTTTTGTAGGCCAAAGCCTGGTTATACACCTCTATATATTTAAGCGCCACCGAATGCTGCGAGTAGCATTGCGTCACCTTATGCAGACATGCCTGCTGCAAGGAATCTCTATCAGCCTCTTCCAAGACCCAGTGAATACCCTTTGCCAAATCATCCGCATCCCGGTAGTTTGCCACATAGCCCGTCTTCAGATGGTCTATCATCTCAGGTATTCCACCCACCTTGAAGCCCACGCCAGGCACACCACATGCCATAGATTCCATGATGGTATTAGGCAGATTATCCTCCAGAGAAGGCAGCACAAATACATCCACGGAATTATAGATATTCACAATTTGCTTCACGTCACTCACATAGCCCAGGGAGTAAGAAGGCAACGAAAGCGTAATCTCCTCAGAATGACCTCCCAGAATGGCTATGGCGGTATGCTTGACCATATCCGGATATTTCTTCACCAGGCAGTCTATTGCCTCAACAAAGTACTCCATTCCTTTTCTTTCATCCGTTACGCGCTGCGAAACAAAGAGGATGATACGCTTGTCGGCTGGCAATCCTGCACGCAGACGTGCCTCTGCCTTGTTTTGTGGACAGAACACATGAGTATCTATCGGATTCGGGATATTGGTGATACGCTGTCCCACGAAGAGTCCACTCTTCTTAGCCTGCTGCTCCAACCATCTGCTGCAACTTACAAAATGAATGTTGCCGCCATGATAGAGTTCCTTCTTCCGACCAAAGATCTTAGAAGAGATATCATTCTTGCTTCCCTTATGAGGTAAGAGCGGGCAATTGCCACAGGTAGAGACATAGCGGTTGCAGCCACGAGCATAATGACAGATGCCCGTAGCAGCCCACAAGTCGTGCATCGTCCACACCACCGGTTTGCCACTCTTTAAAATCTTCCGGATACTTTTCAACGAGAGCATGCCTTGGTTGACCCAAGAAAGATGAATGACATCAGCTTCCTGGAACTCCCGAAGCTTGGTGATGTCGGAGCCAGCCGCAGCCAGGTCTATCTCCCAAAGATGATGCTTGGAGAAATGAAGATGCCAGAATACGCACCAACGCTCCCACAGGAAGTTCCAATGCAGCTTCATGGAACGGGGCAAACCGACAACGGTTATATCTTCTGTCTCCTTATCACGCACCAGCATCTTAGCCTTAACACCATTATTGTTAAGGGCATCCATCAGGCGATTGGCAGCTACAGCCGCACCGCCCGTTTTCTCGCTTGTATTTACTATAAGTACTCTCATCTTCTTAATATAGCTTTTATTTATAGCTTTCAGTTGCAAAGATAGCGAAAAAAAATGTGCTAACAAAAGAAATGAAGGCTTTTCTTTCAAGTTTCGGCCCAAAAAGTAGGATGATAGTCAACAAGACTCGTTAATCAGACTAGTAATAAAACCTTTTATCACCAATAGAAAAAGTTATGAACCTCAAGAGAAAGTTATGTTCAAAGGCTTTGAACATACGTTCAAAAGCTTTGAATACACGTTCAAAGCTTTTGAATACACATTCAAAGGTTATGAACAAAGATTGAGATAAGCCTAAAACAAAAAAAACATGCCACAACTCTCAACGAGCTGTGGCATGCAATTATGTTTAACTTTAAAAAATCTAATCAAAATAGTCTCACGACCTTCTCAATTATCTGTTAAACAATCTACCTTAAAACCTAATAACTAAAAACCTAAATCTATTACTACTAACCTAAACAATCTATTAACCTTTTGACGCTGCAAAGATACAATGATTTTTTCTATCTACCAAATGTTTCATCAAAAAAATGCTCCTTTTTTGAATATTTTTTGATTTGCGTCAAGCAAATAAGAGTAAATCAATAGTTCTTAACAACTTTTGAGTGTAATTATGCCATTTGTATCAACACAGTGACATAAGCAGAGATTCCTTCCATTCTTCCCGTAAAACCAAGCTTTTCGGTGGTTGTTGCCTTGATGGAAATCTGATCCTCATCCACTCCCATCACTTTTGCCAGACAAGCCTTCATGGCTGGCACATGCGGATTGAGTTTCGGACGTTCTGCACAGACTGTGGCATCTATGTTGCCCAAGGTATATCCCTTGGTAGCAATCAGGTCCATTGTCTTCTTGAGCAGTATCTTGGAATCCACATTCAGCGTCTCTGCCGATGTATCCGGAAAGTGATAACCGATGTCGCGCATATTGGCTGCACCCAACAGTGCATCACAAATGGCATGTATCAGCACATCGGCATCGCTATGTCCTAGCAATCCCAACTCATAATCTATCTTGATTCCTCCGAGCCACAAATCACGGTTCTCCACCAGCTTGTGGACATCATATCCAAATCCTACACGTATATTCATATCTATATATAATAACTAATCAATAATCACTAATCACTAAAAACTATCTCTTAAAGAGGTCCTTCAAGCCATCCATATCGAATGATAGGGTAAAGCGCAAGGTCTGGTCCAATGGGTTACTCTTGGCTGTAGCCACCACATAGGCAGCATCCAATGAGAAGACGTTCATCTTGAAACCGGCTCCCACGGTGAAATACTTACGGTTACCCTTGCTCTGGCTCTCATGGTGATAACCGGCACGAAGCGCAAACTTATCGTTATAGATATATTCAGCACCTAAACCATAGTTGATTTCCTCCAGCTCCTCCTTGAAACCGCCAGGAGCATCGCTGAAACTCTTGAAGATACCGCTGATACCCGAAATATCATTATACTCACGGTGCACACGGTCGTTATATTCCGAGACATCCTCTCCCTCTTTCTGAGCAGGAACGGTAGGAACCAGGTACTTATTGGCATCGGCAGAGATGGTAAAGCGGTTGTACTCATCGATAGGAACCATCAGGGATGCACCCAGACGCATGTTGGTTGGCAGGAACTCACCATACTCTTTACCGCTGAAGGTAATCTTACTACCGATGTTAGAGATATTCAAACCCACGCCCAACTGGCACTCACGTGGTCCGATATTGATATAGTTCTGATAATAAGCAGCAATATCGGCAGCAAAGGCTGAAGCAGGAGAGTTCTCCTCCGTATAGTCGAAACGCAAGTCGGAATAAATCCAGCGGATAGCTGCAGCCAGAGAGAACTTCTCGCTCAGCATCATAGAGTAAGCCACATCCAGCGACATCTCGTATGGGTTGATGGTCATGGCATTGGAGTTCACAGCAGGATCACTGGTATATACCTCACCCATGTTAAAATAACGGAGAGAGGCTGACACGGCACTATAGTCACCGATGCGATAGTAACCCGACAGATAAGCCAGGTTCATATCGTTGACCAAGGAGCGCAACCATGGAGTAAAGTTCAAAGACACACCTGCTCTTGAAATCGTAAACGGATACTTGGCTGGGTTCCAGTATTGCGAGTTCACATCCGGATCGGTAGCAACACCCACGTCACCCAAACCGCCACCACGGGCATCAGGAGCAATGGTCTGAGAGATGACCGCATAGTTCACTGGGTTGAAAAGAGTTTCTTTCGTATCATCGTCACCGGCATGTGCATTCAGCGAGAATACCGAAAGCAGGCCAATGGCGAATATCTTGAATATTCTTCTATTCATATTACTTATATTTTTATTTAAAATCTTTATATTCATTCTATACCTTATCTGACCACAATCAGTTTTCGGGTCTTCGAAGTGTAGCTACTTCCGTCTGACGCCACCTTCACCCTATACAGATAGACACCTGTGCCCAATGGTCGTCCGCCATCTACCGAGAGGTTCCACGTCAAGGTATAGGTATCAGATGCAGGGATTCCACTTTCTGCATGGCGCCAGAGCATTCTTCCCGATGTATCAAAGAGTTCGATTACCACATCCATGTTACTCTCTCTTCTATCGTGCGATACGATGAAGGTAGTAGATGTCTTCGCCGGATTCTCAGTAACACCGATATCGAAGAGCGATGGCTTCAATCCTGATACCACGTTGAAGTTGAGCGTAGTAGTAGAACTGTTGTTCTGGATATCCCAAGCCCTGAAGGTAAGTGTGTGCTTGCCCGGTGTCAGTTCTGGAATACTATAATAGGTTGAGCCACTGGTATAAGTACCAAAATCGTAGGTGAAATTATCATTGAGATTATACGTCTGCGTCATCTCGCCGTCTATCACCAGCTGCAGGTCATGGCCGATACCGCTACCTGCAGCATTGATACCATCCTTGTCTGACAGTTTAGCCACAAAGAATGGAGTGGTATTCACATTGCCTCCATTCACAAACGATGGCGAGTTGAGGTAACAGTAGATAGACGGACCGATGGAGTCATTTCTAGCCTCCACGCTACCACCCACCGTGAAATTCTCACTATATCCATGGGCTCTCAACGTTTTGTCGTTATTGATGGCATAAAGGCTTATCAAGCCCGATGCATCCGAATAGTTGATATCCTTCGGAACGGAAAAGCTAAAGGCGAACTTTCCGTTCGATACACTGTCAGAACCCAGATAAAGCGTTTTCTGGCGGTCATAGAACTGGAAGGCCGTTTCCGCCTCTTCCTTATCATTCCTCTTGCAGGTGATGAGGTCCTTGGAATCTCTCACGGTTGCCGTAACAACACCCTGATAATCATTTCTTCCCTCTATATGTCCGGCAATCCTGGCTATCGAACCTGCCTTCATTTTCGGTAGGGTATCAGTCCGCTCACAGGCTATACCGTTGATGGAATCCAATACCACCTTCATGGTTGGGAAGTTAAGCGATAAGGCTGGGTCACCGAGCAATGAATATTGCAGGTGATTTTGCGTACGATCGCTCTCGCCCTCTTTTGCCGCTCCCGTTATCACGTCGTTCTGAGCCAACCGGTGGGCTTCGCCAATGGTGATAGGCTTGCCATTCACCGTGCTCAACACACGGCGCATGAATGCACGGTTAATATACTTGTTCTCCCGGGCAAACACGGTACGTGTGGTACCATAGAAAGCCACAGCTCCTCCATTTGCATTCAGCAAGGCGGTCTCGCCAACCGTAGAAACCACGCCATCAAATGGCATGATGTCACAGGAAGCCGTCACCCACAAAGGCAGATTGGCATTGCGGAACTCTTCGAAATCATTAATCTTGAGTACACCCTCATGCGAGATATAAGTCTGGCTTCCGTGTCCTGCATAGTCCATGATCAGGGCACCCGCATTCTGCTGCTGCTTGATGATTCTCGTCACTTCCGGATAAGTATTACCCGTAGAAGATGTCTCGCGGGTATAAGCATCCCACATCACTTTTTTCACCAGATAGTCAGGATAGAGTTTAGCTACATCATCAGCCACATCGTTGGCATCAATCATGTGGAGATTGTTGTTGCCATCATCACCCATGAACATCAGGGTATTCTGCCAAGCTCCAGCATTCTCGTTCTTCATGTAGTTGATGGTCTTGTCAACCAAGATCTTTGCCTCTGCAGCCGTTGTCACCGGGAATCTTCCAACGGCTATATCCTGCAACTCCGTAAGAGGGTCTCCACCCTTGCCTTCGCCTATGATACCTAGCCAACTGTCACTCACGTAGCAATATACCTCACTGAACGAGTCTTCGCTCTCATGACAGAGCAAAAAGTCATCCGGATTCAGGTTGCGGCAATCGGATGTAAGCATACGGTTGTCCCACACGCAGTCGCCAAAGAGCAAAAGATACTTTGGCATGTCTTCCACCTTGGTTGCCTTGTCGGTCAGCATTCTCAGATAGCGGCGATAGGCATTGGCATCGGGCGTTCCACTGGAGAACTCATTGTAAAGTTCATCTGCCGGAACGATGTTCACACGAAGACTGTCATGACTTTCATGGAATTCCTTCAGTCTCTGCGCCTGCTTCAGCAGTTTCTGGGATGTAGGGATGATGATAACCATATCTGCCAATGGGTCAGCATGATGATCCTGGTTGGTGATACCATATACATACTCCGCCGCCGGCACCTGCTTGCCGAATCCGATAAACGGAATGGCATCATCATAAGCCACGGATATATAGTCCAGACGCACCGGACCTCCCGTTAGCGGCTTGATGGTGATGGTGTCCTTCTCCGTAGAGTCAGACAGGAAGAAAGAGTTGCTCGCCACTACACCCTTGGCATAAGAACCGCCATCAGATTTATCGACAGGCAAAGTCAGTGTGAGTTTTCCCAACACGGTTTCATTCCTCAAGATTGAAACCGTACTGTTAACACCAGCACTCACAGCCACCGTCAGTTTCCTATCGGTTCCTCCTGTCTGGTTGGTGATTACCACACGCTGGGTTTCCCCCACATTCACCGCAGTAGGATGATACAGATTTCTTCCTCCCGGGAACCAGCTGTAGCTATCCACCTCATAGAGCGAGTGATAATGTTCACTCTTCGGATAGTTGGCAAGCACAAAGGCAGCCGAATCTACCAGGGCTGGTGCCTCATCTGTCTGGGTAATGAAATAATAACCATAGTCTGAATATGGATTTCTGATACGCTTGTCATTTTGCCAGCTCACAGGTCCACGTGCATAGAAATAATGCTTTCCATCTACCACACACTGTTTCACCTCCTTCAGGTCGTCAGTTTTCTTGAGATAGTCTGCATAAAGGGCCTCGTTTTGCAGATTTCCACCATATCCATAGATTTTCACCTTATTGATATCGGTAAATCCGGCACGTCGCACCACATCGGCAGTCAGCTGATATACTCCCGTTTCCTTCACTCTAATCTTAGCCCATCTTCCGTTTGCCAGCACCGAGTGGTCGGCATAGATGGAATGATTCTCTCCATCGGCACGGGTCAGCTGGCGAGCCTTGAGCTGGGCACGCTTCAGCGGACGGGCTTTCACATCCAGCATGAAGCTCGCCAACACCTGATAACGATTGTTTCGGAATACCAAAGGAGAGAAAGTAACAACCAGCACGCCCTCCTTTCTGCATTCAGTAACCTGCTGGTTAATAGCCACCTGCTCAGGGAGCGCAGCCCCTGAGAGACGGTTATAGTTCACAATATCGGTAGCCGGCATATCCACAAACTCCGGATATTTAACCTCTACCGTATAAATAGAGTCTTGATAAGCCCCCTTCAAGGGGAAGGAATACACAAATTGAGGCAACACCGAATCTACCTTCACCTCTTGCGAGGTGAGGTTAAAGAATTTCTGTGCCGATGCTGGCATTGCCAACGCCACGAGGCACAAACTAAGTCCGAAAAACTTCCAAATCTTATTATTGTCCATATATTCCTACTACAGGATTTTAGATCCATCCCCAAGGGGATTTCAAGTCAGTTATTTACAATGAAAGTCGAGTACCTTTCTATCTTCCAGATAACCCTCCAGGTGGTCGTCAATCTTCACCGGACCGCAACCAGTAGGACAACCCGTATAGAGCAGGTCGCCTGTCTTCAGCGTGAAGTACTGGCTGATGTACGAGATAATCTCATCCACCTTGTAGAGCATATCGCTCGAACAGCCTTCCTGTACATTTTCACCATTGATGTTGAGATGGAAATGGATGGCCTGTATGTCACGGAACTTCTGGATATCCACCCATTCGCCTATAGCGGCAGAGCCGTCAAAGCCCTTGGCAAGTTCCCATGGCTGTCCAGCCTCTCTCAGTTTCTTCTGCATCTCGCGTGCCGTAAAGTCGATGCCCACGGTCACTGCATCATAGTAGCGATGGGCAAAACGCTGCGGAATGGTCTTGCCCAGCTTGCAGATGCGCACCACCAACTCAGTTTCATACTCAATTCTTCCCAGATGATCCGGGATGAAGAAAGGCTTGCCGTTGTTCAGCAACGCCGAGTCGGCCTTGGTAAAAATAACAGGACGCTCTGGTTTAGATAACGTTCCATGTAGCGATTTATTGTGTTCGGTATAGTTCATACCGATAGCAAATATCTTCATAACCCCCAAAATATATATAAAAAATAAATGGGAGTTAGAAGCAAAGCTAAGCTTTAACTCCATAACTCCCGGATATTCTAATTTAACTATAAGTCAAATTAATGCTTGCTTTTGAGTAATGATTACTCAGCAGCAAGAGTAAAGCGCTGGTAAGCAACGATCTTGAGATCCTTGCTCTGAGAAGCGAGATACTGAGCAACAGTCTGGTTGTCGCCATCACCGAACTGGAACTCCTGGTCAACAAGGCAGTTCTCCTTGAAGAACTTAGCCAGACGACCATTAGCGATGTTCTGGATCATAGTTGGGTTCAAAGAAGCAGCCTTCTCCTCAGCTACAGTCTTCTTGATGTTGCGAGCCTCCTCAGCCTGCTCAGGAGTCAACCAACCCTTCTTGGTGTTGCTCTCGATGTGATCCTCAGAGTCAACGTGAGCTGGGTTGATGCCAGCCTTCTTCA
>UMFK01008704.1_pt1 | contig 12732 bp, 7 predicted proteins | sample 1964981 | NCBI WGS metagenome assembly UMFK01 (sample SAMEA4836043, study PRJEB28245) | human gut metagenome | biome: gut microbiome; material: fecal sample | place: Denmark | collected 2008
TTATCGGTGGTGAGATGGATTACGACTACATGACAGCCGTTCACTCTGCCATGATCGACCAGGATGTTATCAACCGTCAGAAGGACCTCAACATCGTTTACTCAGCCATGCACGGCACAGGTCGCGTCATCGTTCCTCTCTGCCTGCGTTCTTGGGGCTTCCAGAACATCAATGTAGTGCCTGAGCAGATGGTTGTAGATGGCAACTTCCCAACAGTGGTTTCTCCTAACCCGGAGAATGCTGAGGCTATGACCCTCGGTATGAAGCTCGGTACCAAGTTGAACGCTGACCTTGTGGTAGCTACCGACCCAGACGCTGACCGTCTTGCCATCGTTTGCCGCGACGACAAGGGTGAGTGGATGATCATCAATGGTAACCAGACAGCCATGATGTTCTGCTACTACATCATCGAGAACAAGAAGAAGTTGGGCAAGTTGAAGCCAACAGACTTCCTCGTAAAGACCATCGTAACAACAGAAGTTATCGCTGAGATTGCCAAGAAGAACAACGTAGAGTTGCGCGACTGCTACACCGGTTTCAAGTGGATTGCACGCGAGATTGCTATCTCTGAGGGCAAGCAGCAGTACATCGGTGGCGGTGAGGAGAGCTTCGGCTTCTTGCCATACGATAAGGTACGTGATAAGGATGCTCCTGCTTCTATCTGTCTGATTTGCGAGATTGCAGCCTGGGCTAAGGATCAGGGCAAGACTCTCTACGATCTCTTGATGCAGATTTACGCAGAGTATGGCTTCAGCAAGGAGTTCACTGTTAACGTGGTTCGCCCAGGTAAGACTGGTGCTGACGAGATTAAGCAGATGATGGCAGACTTCCGTGCCAACCCTCCACAGGAGTTGGGTGGCAGCAAGGTGGTAACCTGGAAGGACTATCAGTCTTTGGAGGCTAAGCATGCTGACGGCAGCGTAGAGAAGCTCGTTATGCCTGCTACAAGCAACGTGCTCCAGTGGTTCTGCGATGACAACACCAAGGTGAGTGTCCGTCCATCAGGTACAGAGCCTAAGATTAAGTTCTATATTGAAGTAAAGGATCCTTCATTCAAGTGCGCTGGCTGCTACAACCGCTGCACAGCTGCCGCAATGGATAAGATTGAGGCCATCAAGAAGAGCTTGAAGCTGGATTAAAAGATATTTTTTGGGTGCATTATTAGGGGACATGATAATGCGCATTTTTTCGGCGAGGGGTCATCCTGACCTCTCGCCATTTTGATTTATAAAATTTTAGTTCATGAATAGGAAAAGAAAGAAGATCATCGGTTTGGGACTCTTGCTCCTGCTTGCACCTTCTGCCGGCTACGCCCAGGGCTATAGCTGCGGAAACGTGGGGCTGTTCTGCTCGCCCGATACTCTGCGGGGAGCACAGATAGGTGCCTTCTCCAGCGTGGTTTACAAGCAGATGAGGGGACTGAGCCTGGCTGGTGTCATCAACTCCGTGGGCGATGATATGCGGGGCGTGCAAATCTCGGGCGTATCCAATGTGGTGAAGGGAGGCAACGGCGTGCAGCTGTCTTTATTCAATAATATATCCTCCTCGCCATTCCGTGGCGTGCAGCTCAGCGGACTCTCTAATGTCTCCATGGGCATGAAGAGGGGACTGCAGATTGCTTCCGCCAACGTAAGTTCCTCGTATATGCGCGGTTTGCAGGTGGGCGGATACAACTATGCCGATACCCTCAACGGTTCGCAGATAGGCCTCCTCAACGTCTGCGTGAGCCATCCGCGCGGCGTGCAGATTGGCGTCATCAACTATAGCCGCGATACCGTGGCGCATAAGATAGGTCTCGTCAACGTGAACCCCAATACCCGCATCGACTACATGTTTTATGGCGGTTCAGCCACCAAGGCCAACTTCGCCGTGCGCTTCCGCAACCGCTCTACCTATAATATATTAGGCATCGGCACCCATTACTTCGGCTTGGACGAGAAATTCTCCGGCGCCCTGTTCTATCGCATCGGACAGTATTTCCAGCTCTCGCCAAAGTTCTCGCTCAGCGGCGATGTGGGCTTCTATCATGTGGAATCCTTCCAGGAGCATTCGCAGGACAAACCCGAACGGCTCTACTCCCTGCAGGCTCGCATCAATGCCGACTACCAGTTGGGCAAATACACCAGCGCCTTCGCCTCCGTGGGCTATGGCGACACCCATTACTACCATGGCAGCAGATATCGCAGCCGTGCCATCGTAGAGGCAGGATTGGCCGTAAGGCTGCAGCGCAATCAGGCGTTCTATGCCCCAGGCTCTTCTGAAAAATCATCTTCGGGAAAATCATCTTCATCATCCTCTTCTGCTTTATCAGATTACGATATGGAGGCCTGGAAAGAGGGGAGTATCTTCGCCTTCGATGACCCCAAGCGGCAGAAGAAGCATCCTTGGAAGGCAGCAGTGGAGGCATTCGCCATCAACGCGGGCGTGCAGTGCTTCGACCAGTTTGTGATGAACGAGGAGTTCGCCAAGATCTCCTTCCACAGCATCAAGCACAATATCCAGAACGGATTCGTGTGGGATAACGACCAGTTCTCCACCAATCTTTTCGCCCATCCTTATCACGGCGGACTCTATTTCAACGCCGCCCGAACCCACGGCATGAACTTCTGGGAATCAGTGCCTTACTCCTTCTGCGGAAGCCTGATGTGGGAGACTACCTGCGAGATAGAACCGCCAGCCATCAACGACCTGATGGCCACCACCATAGGCGGTGTGTGCCTAGGCGAAGTGACCTATCGCATCAGCGACCTGGTTTACGACGACCGGCTGCGCGGATTCCCACGCTTCTGGCGAGAGTTCCTGGGCACCATCATCTGTCCTATCAAGGGCTTGAACCGAATATTGAGCGGAGATGCATGGCGTGTGCGGGGCAGATATTACAAGTATCACGACTACGGTCGCAGTCCTGTCAGCTTCTCGGCATCAGCAGGTTATCGCTATCTTGCCGATAACAACACGCTGTTCCGTGGCGAGGGAAATCCCTACGTACGATTCAATCTGGTATATGGCGATCCGTTAGATGGCACCACCACCAAGCCATACGATTACTTCACGCTGGATGCTACCTTCGGATTGAGCAGCAACCAGCCGCTCATCACGGGATTGCATCTGCTGGGCCGCCTGTGGAGCGTGCCGGTGGAGGTGAGCAAGGGTACGGAGATGGAGTTCGGCATCTTCCAGCACTTCAACTACTACGATTCGCAGCCGGTGAAGGATGGCACCAGTCTTGTGCCATATCGCATTTCCGAAGCAGCGTCGGTGGGTCCCGGCATCATCTACCGCTTCCCTCAGGTGGGCAATCTCACCAAACTGGAGCAGCGCATCTTTGTAGATGGCATCCTGCTGGGCGGCAGTCTCACTGATTATTATAATGTGATAGACCGTGACTACAACATGGGCAGCGGCTACAGCGTGAAGGCCGTCAGCCTGATGGAGTTCGGCAAGGTGGCGAGCTTCCAGATAGGAGCCGACTACTACCGCATCTTCACCTGGAAGGGCTACGAGGGCAAGGACCTTGCTACCACCGATCCGCTGTATCTCAACGCCCAGGGCGACAAGGGAAATGCCTCGCTGCTGGTGGTGAATGCCCGCTTCGGCATGGCCTTGTCTAGCCGTTTGAAGCTCGATTTCAATGTGTCGAACTATTGGCGCGATACGTATTACTCCTATCACGACGACGTGCGTAGCAAGACATTCGACCTGAGCCTGGGCCTGCAATATCAGTTCTAGAGACTTGTCGATATCAGTTTTAGAAACACGATCAATATGGCGTGTTGATAGATAATAATGGCAAGTTCTCAATAGAAGTGTAAAAATATGGGTGCAAGAGTTAATCATTTTCATCTTTTTATAGAAAAAACGCAAAAAGTTTTGCATATTTTCTGAATTTATATTAACTTTGCACCCATATTTCAAACATAAAACAAGGATTATACTCTTATGGGAGGCATTTTCGGAACTATTTCCAAGCAAAGTTGTGTCGCAGATCTTTTCTACGGCACCGACTACAACTCACATCTCGGCACTCGCCGAGGCGGTTTGGCAACCTACAGTCGTGAGAAGGGCTTCGTGCGCTCTATTCACAACCTCGAAAGTTCTTATTTCAGAACGAAGTTTGAACCAACGCTCAACAAGTTTGAGGGCGCCACATCGGGTATCGGAGTGATTAGCGATACAGATGCGCAGCCACTGATTATGAACTCACACCTGGGCCGTTTCGCCATCTGCACCGTAGCCAAGATTGTAAACAAGGATGAACTTACTCAGTACCTGCTAGACAAGAACATGCACTTTGCAGAGATGTCTTCAGGCAGTACCAACCCCACCGAGCTGGTGGCTTTGCTCATCATTCAGGGCAAAACCTTCCGCGAGGGCATCGAGAACGTATTCCACCACATCAAGGGTTCCTGCACCATGACTATCCTCACCGAGGATGGCATCATCTGTGCGCGCGACAGTTGGGGACGTACCCCTCTCATCATCGGCAAGAAGGCGGATGCCTACGCCGTGAGCAGCGAGAGTACATCCTTCCCTAATCTCGACTTCGAGACCGTACACGAGGTGGGACCGGGCGAAATCGTGAAGATTACAGCTGATGGCATGGAGCAGATTCGTCCTGCCAACAAGAAGATGCAGGTTTGCTCTTTCCTTTGGGTTTACTACGGATTCCCTACATCTACCTACGAGGGCAAGAATGTGGAGGAGGCGCGTTTCACTAACGGCTTCAACCTTGCCAAGACGGATGATGTGGAGGTGGATTGCTGCAGCGGTATTCCTGATTCGGGCACGGGTATGGCGATGGGTTTTGCTGCCGGCAAGGGTGTGCCTTACCAGCGCTGCATTGCCAAATACACGCCTACATGGCCTCGCAGCTTTACTCCTAGCAACCAGAGCATGCGTTCACTGGTAGCCAAGATGAAGCTGATTCCTAACAAGGCGATGCTGAAGGGCAAGCGAGTATTGTTCTGCGACGACAGTATCGTGCGTGGCACCCAGCTTCGCGACAACGTGAAGGTGCTTTTCGACCAGGCTGGTTTGAAGGAGTGCCACATGCGCATAGCGTGTCCACCATTGGTATATGGCTGTCCGTTTATCAACTTCACTTCTTCCAAGAGTGATATGGAGCTGATTACGCGCCGCATCATCGAGAAGTTTGAGGGTGATGCCAACAAGGATTTGGATAAGTATGCCACCACGGGTTCTCCTCAGTATCAGAAGATGGTGGATGAGATTGCCCGCCAGTTGGGCTTAACCACATTGAAGTTCAATACCATCGAGCAGCTTGTAGCAGCCATAGGTTTGCCAAAGTGCCAGGTCTGCACCCATTGTTTTGATGGCAGCAGCGCCTACACATTGGATGAATTTGCTGATGCAGATTAAGAAGAAATCAGATGTAAGTCTTTTAATAGATGTAAAACATTGATTTATAGATTTTAAATATAAAAAGTAAGGTCTAGTAATGCAGCGAAACACTGCGTTACTAGACCTATCTTTTTGTTCTTCAATCCATGAGAATCTATCTGCTTTTTGGATGCTGGTGCATTAATTTTACCAATCTTTAGAACAGTTTGACGAAAGACTCGGCTGTCTTGCCGGTATATACCTTCATCTCGGTTACTGGCTGGTAGCTGAAATCCTTGAAGCTCAAGAGCTGGGCAGCTACAAATTGGCCATCCTGCGAGATGCATGCCTCCAGCTTCATGTTGCCCATTCCTACCGCAGAAACCGGGAACTTGCTGATGGCTGCCTCTACGTTCTCTGGGGCAGAAGAGAGGATGCTGGCCAACTTCTTGCCATCCTCTACGGTATATTCCTGCTCCTTTACCTTCAGCACACTGTTGGTTGGCTTGTAAATAAGCTTGATGCTCCAACCCATGAAACCCTTCTTTACCTCGATATCGTTAAGGGCCATCAAATTCTCTGTCATTTCCAAATGATTTATCTTTGCCATAATAATGTTTCCTTTTCTAATTTTAAATTATCTTGTATATATAATCGAACTGTTTTTTTGATAATCAGGGGGTTGGAAGAATCCCGCTGACTTGATGTAGGGGTGTACGATTCCTTACCGCATATCTATCAGCAGATATCAAATAACAGATACCAGATACCAGATGGATATACGATATATATAATCGTCAATAAAATTTAAAAAGGAAACTAACAAAGGAGACGCCGCAGGCAAATGACATAATATTTGCTGGCGACATCAAAGTGGATAGGGGCGGATTCCTGACGGATAGGCTCCATACCACCATATAGGGCAGATAAAAGGGTTGATAATAAACGGATTCTATGTAAAAGCAATCTACTTGCTGCCTGGTTGCCACCATGCATATTGCCACAAGGCAATAAACGCTGAGGCCGCTGACTGCATGCCTGGTAGGCCTGAGAGGAAGCATTCTCCAACTGGGCTTCCTGCTGCTGGTCGTGATGCTCTATCTTCGCCAAGCCATCCTTTTTAGGAAGGGCTCCGGAAGCGTACTGTGCATCTTTCTGAACATCTGCAGCGGTATAAGAATCCTTTAAAACTGTAAAATCAGTAAAATTAGAAGCAGCCGATACGTCGCCATGACCTATCAAGACCATGGATACAATTAATAATATGTATCGCATCAGCTGCTTCATTTCTTCAAATAACCGGTAGGTTTCCGGTAAAAAACCTTTTATTACTACTTAAAAAATCTCTTATTATTAATAACTCCTTGCGATGATGACACGGGCCACGGCTGGCTTGCCGCTAACCATATCTACACCAGGAGTCTGCTCGTAAGCGAATGGCACGCAACGGATAGTTGCCTGTGTCTCCTCCTTGATCTTTGCCTCGGTCTCGGCTGTACCGTCCCAGTGACAGAGGAAGAAACCGCCATCCTTTACGCGCTCCTTGAACTCCTCGTAGTTGTCGCACTCATATACGTGAGCATCACGATAAGCACGGGCTTTTTCGAAGATGTTCTTCTGGATGTCTTCCAGCATATCCTTTACGCGCTCTACGATGCCGTCGAAGCTTACGTTCTCCTTCTCCAAAGTATCACGACGCATGATCTCGATGGTGTTGTTCTCCAAGTCACGGCCACCCATGGCGAGACGAACAGGTACACCCTTCAACTCGTAGTCAGCAAACTTGAAGCCAGGACGCTTGGCTGTGTTGTCATCATACTTCACGGAGATGCCCAACTCGCGCAACTGGTCGATGACAGGCTGCAACTTGGCTGTGATCTGAGCCAACTGCTCGTCGCCCTTGTTGATAGGAATGATAACCACCTGGATAGGAGCCAACTTAGGAGGCAATACCAATCCGTTGTCATCGCTGTGAACCATGATGAGGGCACCCATCAATCGGGTGGAAACACCCCATGAAGTAGCCCAAACGTACTCAGGCTTGTTCTCCTTGTTCAAATATGTTACGTCGAAGCTCTTGGCGAAGTTCTGACCCAGGAAGTGGGATGTACCACTCTGCAGCGCCTTGCCATCCTGCATCATCGCCTCGATGGTATAAGTGTTGAGAGCACCGGCGAAGCGCTCTGTCTCACTCTTCACACCCTGCAATACAGGCACACCCATATACTTCTCTGCGAATTCAGCATATACCTTCAGCATCTCCTGAGCCTTTGCTTCAGCCTCTTCCTTGGTAGCATGAGCAGTATGACCCTCCTGCCAGAGGAACTCAGAAGTACGGAGGAATGGACGGGTACGCATCTCCCAACGCATCACGTTACACCACTGGTTGCAGAGGATAGGGAGGTCGCGCCAAGAATGAATCCAGTTCTTGTAGGTGTTCCAGATGATGGTCTCTGAAGTAGGGCGGATGATGAGCTCCTCATCGAGCTTTGCGTTTGGATCAACCTCCACCTCGGTGCCATCTTCTGTAGAGCGCAGGCGATAGTGGGTAACCACGGCACACTCCTTGGCAAAACCAGCCACGTGCTCAGCCTCGCGAGAGAAGAAGCTCTTCGGGATGAGGAGTGGGAAGTATGCGTTCTGTACACCTGTCTGCTTAAACATCTTGTCGAGCTGCTGCTGCATCTTCTCCCAGATAGCGTAGCCGTATGGTTTGATGATCATACATCCACGAACTGGCGAGAGCTCAGCGAGGTCAGCCTTCACTACCAAGTCGTTGTACCACTGGCTGTAGTTATCAGCGCGCTTGGTCAAATTCTTAAGTTCTTTAGCCATATTCCTAATTATATTTTTTATTTTATATTTTCTCTTGTATATATAATAATGTATAGCGCCGTGGGGCGGAGATGGGGCAGCCTTGAGAAAAAGGCTGGTCTTAGCCTCCTGAAAGGGGGTTTTAGGGGATTTCCTACGTGGAAATAGGCGTTTTCCCTGCCTCTATTCAGCAAATACATGTAAATTTGCATGCAAAATTACAAAAAAATATTAGAAATCTATCCATTTTGGGGAAAAAAGAAGTATCTTTGCACCCAAATTATAGAAATATTGAAGAATTATAACATAATTATAGGAGAATTTGAAAATGAAAAAGATGAATTTAACTGCAGCAGCGCTCTCTATGCTGCTCGTTCTTGGTAGTTGTGGAACCAATCAGCAGACAGGTACTGCCGTAGGTGCTGGTTCTGGTGCTGCTTTGGGTGCTCTCGTTGGTGGTTTGCTGAACAATAGCCATCGTGGTACTGGTGCTGCAGTGGGTGCTGCCATCGGCGCTGCCGTGGGTGGTACTGCGGGTAACTTGATTGGAAAGCACATGGATAAGGTAAAGGCTGAGGCTGCGGCCGTTAAGAATGCACAGGTAAGCACAGTAACTGATGCCAACGGTTTGGCTGCCGTAAAGGTGACCTTCGATTCTGGTATCCTCTTTCCTTTGAACGGTTCTACACTCAATGCTAATGCCAAGAACGATTTGGCTAAGTTTGCTCAGGTGCTGAAGAACAACAGCGACTGCGAGGTTTCTATCCAGGGTTACACCGATGCTACCGGTTCTGACGCTGTGAACGTGCCTTTGAGCCAGAACCGTGCTAATGCGGTATATAACTATCTGTCTTCTTGCGGAGTAAAAGCTAGTCAGGTAAAGAACGTACAGGGCTTGGGTTCTTCTAACCCAGTGGTTGATACCAAGGCTGCATGTGCCCAGAACCGCCGTGTAGAGGTTTATCTCTATGCTAGCCAGGCTATGGTGAACGCTGCCAACAATGGTACTTTGAAGTAAGATTAATAGACTTTAAAATTTTGTTTTTCAATCTATGGTGTTGAAAAAGATAAGAAATATAATTAGATGGGTGGTGGTACTGTTTTTCAGTACCACCATTCTTGCTGTAGTGGCCTATCGTTTCATTCCGGTGTATCTCACCCCGCTGATGATCATCCGCTGTTTTCAACAAGTAGCTGATGGCGAGAGCATTACCCTGCATCATCATTGGGTGCCGATGGAAGAAATCTCTCCCCACATGCCTGTGGCGGTGATGGCGAGCGAGGATGCCCGCTTCCTGAAGCATCATGGTTTCGACTTCGATGCCATTGAGCATGCGGCGAAGAACAACGCCCGTGGCGGCAAGGTGCATGGTGCCAGTACCATCAGTCAGCAGACGGCAAAGAATGTGTTTCTCTGGCCGGGCCGTTCGTGGACCCGTAAAGGCTTTGAGGTGTATTTTACCTTTCTCATCGAAATGATGTGGAGCAAGCAGCGCATCATGGAGGTTTATCTCAACAGCATTGAGATGGGACCTGGCATCTATGGTGTGGATGCCGTGGCAGAGTATCATTTCGACAAGAAGGCGCAGGATCTGTTTCGTGGCGAATGTGCCCTGATAGCTGCTACGCTGCCTAATCCCCGCAAGTTTAGTTCGCTGCATCCCGGTGCCTATATGAAGCGACGCCAGCGACAGATAGAACATCAGATGAAGTTCATCCCTTCATTCCCTCGTGAGGGCGAGGATTACGACCCAAGCACCGCTGTGGGAGGATATAGGGGGAAGTGATTAGTGATTAATGATTAATAATTTATAATTAGGGGGTGAGCTTAAAATAGTTTTTTGCCTCAAATATTGATTCATGGATTTACTGAAAGACTTGAACGAAGCGCAGCAACAGGCTGTGAGTTATATAGATGGACCTTCGCTGGTGATAGCCGGTGCAGGTTCAGGAAAGACGCGTGTGCTTACTTATAAGATAGCCTACCTGCTGCAGCAGGGCATGAAGCCTTGGAGCATTATGGCGCTCACCTTTACCAACAAGGCGGCTAGAGAGATGAAGGAGCGTATAGGAAAACTGGTGGGCAACGACCTGGCGCAGCATCTCTATATGGGTACCTTCCACAGCATCTTTTCGCGCATCCTGCGTGCCGAGGCGGAGCATATCGGCTTCAACAGTAATTTTACCATCTATGATGAAACCGACTCCCGCTCGCTGCTCAAGGCGATAGTGAAGGAGAAGGGACTGGATGAGAAAATTTACAAGCCGGCTGCCGTACACGCCAAGATTTCGATGGCGAAGAACAACCTGATGAGCGCAGAGGCCTACGAGGCGGATGCCGACATCTTTATGCAGAACAAGCGCAACAACATGCAGAAGATGGGTGAGGTATATAAGGAGTATGTGCAGCGATGCAAGCAGGCGAACGCCATGGATTTCGACGACCTGCTGGTGCTTACCTTCCAGCTTTTCAGAGACCATGAGGAGGTGAGACGCAAGTATGCCGAGAGGTTTGACTATATCCTGGTGGATGAGTATCAGGATACCAACCATGTGCAGATGTCGATTGTGATGCAGCTGTGCAGGGAAAAGCTGCGTGTGTGTGCCGTGGGCGATGACTCGCAGAGCATCTACAGTTTCCGTGGTGCCAACATTGACAATATTCTGAACTATCAGCGCCAGTTGCCGGGCACCCGACTCTTCAAGCTGGAGCAGAACTACCGCAGTACGCAGACCATCGTGGAGGCAGCCAACAGCCTGATTCATCACAACCGCAACCAGATACCTAAGGAGGTGTTCAGCCGGAATGACGAGGGCGAGAAGATTCAGTATAAGCCTGCCTACAGCGACAAGGAGGAGGCGCTGATTGTGGCGAAGGATATCAAGCGCATCAAGCGTCAGGACGATTGCGGATATGATGATTTCGCCATCCTCTACCGCACCAATGCCCAGAGCCGAAGCTTCGAGGAGGAGTTCAGAAGACAGGGTATTCCTTACCGCATCTACGGCGGACTGAGTTTCTACCAGCGCAAGGAAATAAAGGATATTATCGCTTATTTCCGACTGGTGGCGAACCCGGATGATGAGGAGGCGATTAAGCGAATCATCAATTATCCGGCTCGCGGCATCGGTGCTACCACGGTGGCAAAGGTGGCTGCCTGCGCCCACGATAACCAGGTGAGCATCTGGGATGTGATAGGCGAGGCGGCGCATTACGGCCTGAATGTGAACAAGGGAACCTTGGCGAAGTTGGAGAATTTCCGCCTGCTGATCAGTTCGTTCATCGACCGTTCGCATACCCTGAATGTCTATGACCTGGGCGATGCCATCATCAAGGAGGCGAGAATCAGCGAGGATATCATGCAGGGCAAGGATGCCGACGACCTGGCGCGACAGGAGAACCTGGAGGAGTTTCTGAGCGGTATGCAGACCTTTGTGGCTGAGCGCCAGGAGGAGGGCAGGATGGATGAAACCTTCCTGACGGATTTCCTGCAGGATGTTGCGTTGCTGACGGATGCCGACAGTGATGGCGAGAAGGATGAGCCGAGGGTTTCGCTGATGACGGTTCATGCGGCGAAGGGCCTGGAATTTGCCACGGTTTTCGTGGTGGGTTTGGAGGAGAACATTTTTCCGAGTCCGATTGCGACTACCACGGTGAGGGAGTTGGAGGAGGAACGCCGTTTGTTATATGTGGCGATAACCCGTGCCGAGACGCATTGCATCTTGACGAATGCGCAAAACCGATTCAGATATGGTAAAATGGAGTTTGACAATCCGAGCCGTTTCATCGAAGAGATTGATCCTGAGTTGATAGAGGGCGAGGGAATGCCATCAAGATCATCATTTGGTGGTTTTGGGAGAAGAAGTACCTATGGTTCAGATAGAAGTACCTATGGTTCAGATAGAAGTTCCGGCAGAGGTTCTTATGGTTCAGAAGGCGGTTATGGCGGAAGAATGCCATGGGATTCGAAGTCTGTGTCATCACAGTTTAAGGCAGATGCAAAGCCATCCTACACATCGCCGAAGCCGAAGCCATCTGCATCAGCTGCATCTTCATCATTGAAGCCTGCATCTTCATCCTCTTCTTCTCTTCGAGAAGGATGCAAGATAGAGCATCAGCGTTTCGGCATTGGTGAAGTTTTGAAGCTTGAAGGCTCTGGCGAGAATGCCAAGGCAACGGTGGCATTTACCCACGCTGGCACCAAGCAGCTTCTGCTGAAGTTTGCAAAATATACGATTATCGGATAGATACCCACACGCCCTGAAAGGTCGGAACCCCGCTAGGCGTCCCGGCGGATTTGAAATCCGCCGTCAAAAAATGTTCGACCTATTAAACCGGGGGATTTGTAATCCCCCACACCTTGCTTCAAGTTTGCTTGCTGCGGATTTCAAATCCGCAGATCCTAAAAAGGTTAGGACATTTTTTTATGGCGGATTTCAAATCCGCCGGGACGCCTGACGGGTTTGCGTTCTTGTTTCAAATCCGCCGGGATGCCTGGCGGGCATGAGATCCAAAATTCATGTATCGCTTTTTCGTGTAACTACTCAGCACCCCTATGGGCATGAGTAATCGTCTTA
>UMFK01027224.1_pt1 | contig 12651 bp, 7 predicted proteins | sample 1964981 | NCBI WGS metagenome assembly UMFK01 (sample SAMEA4836043, study PRJEB28245) | human gut metagenome | biome: gut microbiome; material: fecal sample | place: Denmark | collected 2008
ATTTTTGGTAAAAATTCATCTACTTCTCTTCCGAAGAATCTCAGTTCCCTAACCAGCGTTGAGCTGATGCTGCTGTATCTTGGGTCTGAAAACAGCAGGATGGTTTCTACGCCGCCCAACTGCTTATTGATGTCAGCCTGCTCCCTTTCGTACTCGAAATCCTTGGCAGAACGGACGCCACGAACCAGGAACCTGGCTCCCAGGCGATGCGCCAAATCGATGGTGAGATCATCGTAAGAAACCACCTCCAGGCGATAACCCTTAGATGCATCCTCCGCATCTACCAGTTCCGAACATTCCTTCGGGAAAACAGCCTTGATATCCTCCACACGCTTCGAGATTTCCTCGCTGGCGTGCTTCAGCTTGCTCACCGCCACTGCAATCACGAGCTTGTCGAACATCGGCAAGGCACGCTCGGCAATGTTCTGATGTCCTATCGTAAATGGGTCGAATGTACCCGTAAAAATCCCAATTTTCATAAATGTTTATCCTTTTACGGCGCTAGCCCTAATTCAACATTCAACATTTAACATTACTCAAACAAGTCTCCCTGCATAATATTACTTGTATACGGATTTCTGCCGAGATGCTCGTAGGCAAGCGGCGTTGCCATTCTGCCTCGCGGCGTGCGTTTGATGAAACCCTCCATGATGAGGAACGGCTCGTAAACCTCCTCTACGGTGCCGCCATCCTCGCCTATTGCCGTGGCAATGGTGCTTACGCCTACCGGACCGCCACGGAACTTGTCGATGATGGTGGTGAGAATCTTATTATCAATCTCATCCAAGCCATACTGGTCGATGTTGAGTGCCTTGAGCGCCATCTGGGCAATATCATAAGTGATGGTTCCGTTGCCCTTTACCTGGGCGAAATCACGCACTCTTCTGAGCAGAGAATTGGCGATACGAGGGGTTCCGCGCGAACGGCGGGAGATTTCCACTGCCGCCTCATCCTCTATCGGTACCTTCAGGAGCATCGCACTTCGCTTGATAATCTTCTGAAGCGTAGCCGGGTCGTAATATTCCAGATGCAGATTGATTCCGAAACGGGCACGCAGAGGAGCTGTAAGCAGACCGCTTCTCGTTGTTGCTCCCACGAGGGTAAACGGATTCAAGTCTATCTGGATGCTGCGAGCCGAAGGACCCTTGTCTATCATGATATCGATGCGGTAATCCTCCATCGCCGAATAGAGATACTCCTCTACCACAGGCGAAAGTCGGTGGATTTCATCGATAAAGAGCACATCGTTGGGCTCCAGCGAGGTAAGAATTCCTGCCAGATCGCCCGGCTTATCAAGCACAGGACCCGATGTAATCTTGAATCCCACGCCCAGTTCGTTGGCAATAATATTGCTCAGCGTGGTCTTACCCAATCCCGGCGGACCGTGGAGGAGCGTATGGTCGAGCGGTTCGCCACGATATTTGGCAGCCTCAACAAAGACCTCGAGATTTTCCACCACGCCATTCTGTCCGCTGAAATCAGAAAACTTCAGCGGGCGCAGCGCCTTCTCGAATTCCTTTTCGGCAGGCGAAACCATTTCTTGTCTTATATCAAAATCTTCGTTCATTCTATGACTATTATCGATAATATGGGTGCAAAGTTACACATTTGTTGCGGAATTAAAGAAGAAAAGCCGAATTATTTTGCCCATGATTTTGCACAATCCCAAAAGATTCGTGCAGATTTGCAAGCGTTACCCTATAAAAATATTATAATTTATCATTTTCTTGCAGAATAATTTGTTTATCCGATAGAAAAGACGTACTTTTGCACTCGATATTGAAAGCGAGGAAAGAAATAAATAAGAGAGAAATATCAGGATTTTAAAAGAAATAGAATTATGCTTAAGTTATTTCAAGGGCTCAGCAAGCTGCTGGCCAATTACACATCTATCTTCGTGATAGGTGTTGCTGTGTTCACATTCTTCTTCCCACATACCTTCGACTGGGTGCGCGGAACTACTCAAACCGTCATTCTCGGCATCATCATGCTCACAATGGGTCTGACCTTGACCACCAACGACTTCAAGATTCTGGCCCAGCGCCCGCTGGATGTCTTCATCGGAGCCTGTGCCCAGTTTATCATCATGCCGGGTGTGGCTTACACCCTGGTTCATGTGTGGCATCTTGACCCAGCCCTGGCACTCGGAATCCTGCTGGTAGGTTGCTGTCCGGGCGGCGTTTCGAGCAACATCATGAGTTATCTGTGTCATGGCGACGTAGCTTTCTCCGTAGGAATGACCTGCGCCTCTACCATTCTTGCACCAGTGATGACTCCGCTGCTGATGAAGATTACGGCAGGCGAGATTATCCATGTAGATGCTGTGGGAATGTTCATCAACATCCTCATCGTAACGATTATTCCTGTAGCCATCGGCTGCGCCCTCAACTATATTTACGGCAAGAAAGACTGTTTCCCTACCATCCAGAGTCTGATGCCGGGCATCAGCGTTACGTGTCTGGCAATCATCGTAGGCGGTGTGATATCTACGGTTCACGATGACCTCGTTGCTCGCGGCTTATCGCTTTTCCTCTGGACTTTCGCCGTGGTTTTCTGCCACAATACGCTGGGTTATCTTCTCGGTTGGCTTGCCGGGAAGCTGGCGGGCTTCAATACTGCCAAGAAGCGTACCATCAGTATTGAGGTAGGAATGCAGAACGCCGGTCTTGCCACGGTACTTGCGGGCAATTTCTTCGCAGCCCAGCCTCTCGCCGTATTGCCTTGCGCCATCAGCTGCGCCTGGCACAGTATTTCCGGCACCATCCTTGCAGGAATCTATCTGAAATGGGATCGCATGCATGAGAAGAAGTAAATGGCTTCTGAAAAAGATAAATACAAAAAAGGTCGTGAGATTTCTGATTGAACCTCACGACCTTTTCTTATATCATTACCTCACGGGGTTAACAGGTTAACAGTTAACAGCCGATTTTTCTATAGTTACTTCCCCGTAGTCAGCAGCTGCACGGCTCGCTGAACTATCTCGTTGGTCTCGTTCCAAACCTGGAAGTATTGGCTCATATCCCAGATATCTCGCGCTACAAGGGCTTTCAGCTGCAGGGCGAGGTATTTCTTCGTCTGAATTAATTCAGCCTCATCCTTCGGCTCTATCTTCTCCTTCTTGCCCTCGGCGATAATGCCATCTATCAGCGAAGAAGGAACCTCGTAGGTGGCGAGGAACTTATCGAAATCCTTATACTGGCTCTTCAGCTCCTTACGATGCGCATCGATGAACTTCAGACTGTGGTTGATGACGATACTCTTGGCAGCCAGCTGGCGGTGCATCTTGGTGTACTTGGTTGTATCCAGCGGAACGAAATAATCTGGCATGATTCCACCACCACCATAAACTACACGATGCTTGCGCAAGGTATAATATTTCAGACTGTCTGAAAGATGGATGCTGTCCTGATTGGTGAACTCGCCATGCTTGTAACGCTTGTCCAGATCCATCGCATAATCCAATCTGTCACCTTTCTTATATGGCTTCTGGATGCATCTGCCGCTAGGCGTATAGTAATGGGCGATGGTGAGACGAATCTCGCTGCCATCATCGAAGGTCAGCGGACGCTGCACCAATCCCTTGCCGAAGGTTCTGCGACCAACCACTACGCCACGGTCCTGATCCTGGATGGCTCCGGAAACAATCTCGGCGGCAGAAGCGGTAAACTCATTGGTGAGCACCACCACCTTGCCCTTGCGCCATCTGCCGTTAGCCTGCGCCTTGTATTCCTGGCGAGGCGCAGCACGACCGCTGGTATAAACGATGAGATCGCCCTTCTGCAGGAACTCGTTGGCTATCTGAGCCGCAGCCTGAAGATAGCCTCCGCCATTATCCTCAAGGTCGAAGATAAGGTCCTTCATTCCTTTCTTTTTCAGCGAATCCATCGCTATTGTTACCTCTTTATGACTGGTAAGACCGAAGCTTCCCAATCGGATGTATCCGATGCCCGGACGAATCATATAAGCCGCATCCATCGTAGTTACCGGAATTTTATCGCGCTTTACCTTGAAGATGAGTTTATCCTTGATGCCACGGCGTACGATGGTAAGGTTCACCGTTGTTCCCTTAGGACCACGAAGGCGCTTCATGATTTCCTCCTTGCTCATCTTGACACCCGAAATGGCAGTATCGTTTACAGCCACAATGCGGTCGCCGGCAATGATTCCCACCTTCTCAGAAGGTCCGTTCGTAACCGGCTGGATAACGAGCAGCGTATCATCTACCATGTTAAACTGCACGCCAATGCCATCAAAACTGCCGTTCAGCGGCTCGTTCATCGCCTTGGTTTCCTTGGCTGTAGCGTAAGAAGAATGAGGGTCGAGCTTTTCGAGCATGCCTCGGATGGCGTCCTCTACGAGCTTATTCTCATCCACACTATCCACATAAAGGTTAGTAATGGCGATTTCAGCCCTTCCCAACTTCTCTATCGGGCTGTTCTTGCCCATCTTGATACGCAACTGGGCACTGGCAGAAGTTACTGCCAGGAATGCTACCAGTGCTATGAATAGATATTTCTTCATTTCTTAAAACTTAAAGTTTATGAAAGAGAGAAATCCTTCAAGAGTTAACAGGTTAACAGTTAACAGCGCTTTTTTCAATGGTTACCCCCCGAAAGCACTTGAATTCTTCACTCTTCGTTCTTCACTTCATTTAATCCAGCGGTGCTGAGTCTTCCTCCGGAATATCCTCTTCTATTACCAGATTTTCGATGATGAAGTTCTGGCGCTCCATCGTGTTCTTACCCATATAATATTCCAGCAGTTTCTGCACCTGATCGGTTTTATGCAGCGTAACCTGCTCCAATCGCATGTCAGGACCGATGAAATGGGCGAATTCATCAGGCGAAATCTCTCCCAATCCTTTGAATCGGGTGATTTCAGGATCAGGGCCCAAATCGCGAATCGCCTGCTGGCGCTCCTCATCGCTGTAACAGTAATGCGTGATGAAATCGCTCTTTTTCTCCTTGCTTCCCAGTTTCGCATCCGCATCAGCCACCGCCTGCTTGTTCTTGATCTTGGTTCGCTTGTTGCGCACTCGGAACAATGGGGTCTGAAGCACGTAGACATGGCCCTTCTTGATGAGATCTGGGAAGAACTGAAGGAAGAAGGTGATGATGAGCAGGCGGATGTGCATTCCGTCGACATCCGCATCGGTTGCCACAATCACCTTGTTGTAACGCAATGAATCCAAGCCGTCCTCTATATCGAGAGCCGCCTGAAGCAGATTGAACTCCTCGTTCTCATAAACCACCTTCTTGGTAAGACCAAAACTGTTGAGCGGTTTACCACGCAGAGAGAACACCGCCTGGGTATTCACATCGCGGCTCTTGGTGATGCTTCCGCTGGCAGAATCGCCCTCGGTGATGAAGATGGAACTCTCCTCCTTGCGCTCGTTCTTGGCGTCGCTGAAATGGATGCGGCAGTCGCGGAGCTTGCGGTTGTGGAGATTCGCCTTCTTGGCACGCTCACGGGCTAGTTTGGTAACGCCCGCCATCGCCTTGCGCTCACGTTCGCTCTCCTTAATCTTATTCTCCAGAATCTCAGCCACATCCTTGTGGATATGGAGATAGTTGTCTACTTCCTTCTTCAGGAAATCGCCCACATACTTATTGATGGTTTCGCCACCATTCGGCGTCATCGTAGTACTTCCGAGCTTAATCTTGGTCTGACTCTCGAAGACCGGTTCTTCTACGTTGATGGCAATGGCAGCCACCAGTCCGTTTCGGATGTCAGCATACTCATACTTGCCGTAGAACTCCTTGATAGTCTTGGCAATATGCTCCTTGAAGGCACTCTGATGCGTACCTCCCTGAGTGGTGTGCTGACCGTTGACGAAGGAATAATACTCCTCGCCATACTGGTTGGTATGGGTGAAGGCAATCTCGATGTCCTCGCCCTTCATGTGGACGATGTCGTAGAGACCTTCGTTGGTCATATTATCGCTCAGCAAATCCTGCAGACCATGGCGGCTCAAGATGCGGCGGCCATTGTGCATGATGGTGAGTCCGGTGTTCAGATAAGTATAGTTGCGGAGCATCGTTTCCACGAAATCATCGTGGAAGGAATAGTTCTTGAAGAGTGTATTATCCGGCTCGAAGAAGATAAAGGTACCGTTCTCGTCTTCAGTATCTTCCATCGTGTCGCTCTTCAGAATACCTTTCTCAAACTTCAGATGGCGCACCTTTCCGTCGCGGTACGACTTTACTTCGAAGTGGGAACTGAGGGCATTGACCGCCTTTACACCCACACCGTTCAGACCGACACTCTTCTTGAACGCCTTGCTGTCGTACTTACCGCCGGTATTCAGCACACTTACAGCCTCAACGAGCTTGCCCTGAGGAATACCACGGCCATAGTCGCGCACGCTGACACGCAGATTGTCCTCGATATCGATTTCCAGACGGGCACCTGCGCCCATCTTGAATTCATCGATAGAGTTGTCTACCACCTCCTTCAAGAGCACATAAATACCATCTTCCGGCAGATTTCCATCTCCCAGACGGCCTATGTACATACCCGGACGGGTACGCACATGCTCCATATCGCTCAAGTGGCGGATGTTATCATCGGTATATTCTACCGGCTGCTGCTCCTGAGGGGCATTGGTAAGCTCATCAGCGGCATTCAATTCGCTGTTACCTAAGTTTTTATCTTCAGACATGATTTCCTCCTTAGTTATTCTTATTTATTTTCTTATAACATAGCAAATGATGTTGCAATATTCTGTTTATCAGATAATTGCCAACATAACAATTGCTATTTACCTGATACTCTTAATATAGCAGTTGCGGCGCTTGTGAAGGACTGGATCCAAGACGCCCCATTGTCCCTGCACGGCAGCATTATCTTCCATTTCCACCTGTGTTTCTCCCCACTCGATTCCATACTTCTGATAGATAGGAATCAGGTCGGCAAAGAGCAGCGCATTGGCACCCTTAGCACGGTATTCTGGCTGGATACCGATGAGCAGAAGGTCGACAATCTTGGTTTTATGGAACTTGATGGCGCGCAGCAGATGCCACCAGCCAAAAGGAAGCAGCCTGCCCCTATGACACTTCTGGAGAGCTCTGGAAAGGGAAGGCATCGTAATACCGATACCTATCATCTTATGATCCTCAGTAGTCCAGTCTTCTATGGCTGTTACAAAGTTCAGGTCGAGCAAAGACAGATACATCTTGATGTACTGGTCTATCTGCTTCTGTGAAAGTTCGGAATAACCATAGAGATGCTTGTATGTATCATTGATGAGGTCGAAAATCTTCTGTCCGTATCCGCCCTGATAAACATCCTTACGGGTAAGTTTGCGGACATGGAGATTGTATCTTTTCTCTATCATCGCCGCTATCTTGGAATATTTCTCCGGGATGGTATCTGGCACCATCAGTTTATACTCTACATACTTATTATCTACGGTAAAACCCTCCAGAGCCTCGATGTGCTCCGGATAATATGAATAATTATAAATGGTAGGCATGGTGCCTAGCTGGTCAAAGCCCCAGGTAAGCATGCCTTCTGGATCCATATCGGTAAAACCCAGCGGACCAACAATATCTTCCATTCCCTTCTCCTTACCGTATTTCTCTACAGCATTGAGAAGAGCCTTGGAAACCTCGCGGTCGTCAATGAAATCAATCCAGCCGAAACGGACCGACTTCCTGCCCCATTTATTGTTTGCCTTATGATTGATAATGGCAGCGACGCGACCTGCCAGCTTGCCGTCCTTATAGGCAAGAAAATACTCTGCCTCGCAGAACTCGAACGCTGCGTTCTTGTCCTTGCTCAGAGTATTCATGTCGTCGCTGAAAAGATTAGGCACATCATATTCGTTGCCTTCGTAGAGGTCGTAATGGAAGTCGATGAACGTCTTCAAGTCCTTCTTTGTTTCGACCTTTTTAATTTCTATTAATGACATGATTTTCAAACTAGTTTGCAATATTATAAATGCAAAAGTAGCAATATTTTGGCAAATTACCAAATATTGCTACTTTTTTTGCAGTTTTTTAGGGGTTAAAATTTAATTACAGCCCCAAACTAGCCTATATCACCCATTTAGTGGTGGTTTTGGCGGAATATCTTTACCTGATAATTTTAAGCACTGGCGGAAAACTAACACTCTCCAAGGAATCACAATAAGAAAAAGCTCGATCATCTATTCTCTCCAACACTGGCGAGAAGTGCGAAGTGTCGGATGAAGCGAGAGATGGTTCATCAAATGAGTAGTGAAATTATGAGGGTGGAGTCGATTACAGAAGACAATATGGAGTCAAATTGCTCCATGACCCGAAAATATTCCTCCAAAAGGAGTGAGTTTCTCAGATTTAATTTGTATCTTTGCCATGTCATATCAGAGTTTTGCTTGTTTTCTTTTCGCAACACTAAGATAAGTGAAAATTCTGACATAGCAAAATCCAGAGTAACTTTTTGTTGCTCAGGCGCTTAAAATATTTAATTGATAATAGTGTTGCGGAATTAAAGGAATAACCAGAAATGAAATTGAAAAGACATCTACTGACAGCTGCCCTGACACTCTTTTGCCTATCGGCAGCTAACGCCCAACTGCTAAGAACAACAGTGGAGCAAGGGGAAATTGAAGGTGTGGAACATGAAGGATTCGCCCTATACAAGGGAATCCCATACGCTGAAGCACCAGTGGGCAACCTCAGATGGAAAGCCCCAGTGAGCAAGAAGCCTTGGAAGGGAGTATTCAAAGCAGATAAATGGGGAGACCGTCCACCACAGCCCATCGACCCTAACCAAAATGGTGGAGAGCTGGGCATGAGCGAGGACTGCCTATACCTCAGTGTGGAAACGCCAGCCAAGAGTAAGAATGACAAACTCCCTGTATTTGTGATGATTCATGGAGGAGCCTTTCTTACTGGCTCCTACAGTGGAACTCAGGAAAGCTTTGTCAAGGAAGGCATCATCTATTGCAGCATAGAATACCGCTTAGGAGCCTTGGGATTCATGGCACATCCAAAGCTGAGTAAGGAATCAGGCAAGAACATATCTGGTAACTATGGCATCCTTGATCAAGTGATGGCCTTAAAATGGATTCACGACAATATCGCAGCCTTCGGTGGAGACCCAGACAAGATTACCATTGCTGGAGAATCTGCCGGTGGTATCTCGGTAAGTATACTATGCGCCTCTCCCCTTGCCAAGGGACTCTTCCGAGGAGCCATCAGCGAAAGTGGTAGCTCCTTCTGGCCTGTGGGTGAAAGCAGAAATGGTAACACAGCCATGCTCACTACCAAAGCGGCAGAAGCAGGTGGACTTCTCCTTCAAAAGAAACTCAAGGCTAAGAACTTGAAGCAGCTAAGAAAAGTTCCGGCTATGGACATCGTGAAGAATACCGCCTTTGAGTCTTTTTGGCCGAACGTTGACGGCTACTCCATCACCGATGACCAGTATAAGCTCTATGAAAAGGGAAGCTACAATGATGTAAATGTCATCATAGGAACCAACAGCGACGAAGGAAGTATGTTTAGCCGCCCTGTCAGTGTAAGTGACTATGAGAGAAGAATCCATGAGATATATGGAAGTTGGGCAGACCAGGTTCTCAGTCTCTATCCTGCCAAGACAGAGGAAGAAACCTACTTCGCTCAATCCGACATTTTCCGTGATGGCTCCTTTGCATGGGGAACGTATGCCTGGGCTAACCTGCAGAGCAAGACCGGCAAGGGCAAGGTGTATATGTATTACTTTGACCAAGACTCTGAGAACACCATCGTGAAAAGCCGCAAGGGAGGAGCCAGCCATGTGGCAGAGATGCCATTCATCTATGGCTATAAGTTTGGCTCTGGAAAGATGACCGAGACGGAGCAGCACATGGAACAAATCATGTCACGCTACTGGATCAACTTTACCAAGACTGGCAATCCAAATGGAAATAGCCTTCCTTTCTGGACTACCTACCAGGAAGGTAAACCAACGGTGATGATTATGAAGGAAGGACTGCATTTGGGTCCTGTTCAAAATCAAAAGCAAATGGACTTCTTCGAGAAGTTCTTCAAGGAAAAAAGAAAATAATACGTCAAGTTCCAAGTGGCATTTCTCCCACTTGGAACTTTTTCATTAAAGAGATAAAACGCCACTGTGGCAGCACACCTCACCTATTTTTTCTCTATCAAGCTGTTGCTGATATATTTTTCTTTTCAGACCTTTACATTTTACACATTTTCGAGGTTTTCTAAGCTTTCTCCGTTATTACCAGCACATGGCTTTCGTCGCTCAATGTGGTGGCGAAGATATAGGTTTCGCCACCATCCTTCAACTTCAATCGCTTGCGCAATTCCGCTACGGAGAGGGGGAAGTTGCGGGTAGCGATGTTCGCCTTGGTAATTCCTGACAGATGGCGCTTCAACTCCTTTTTATTAAAGGAGGATACGGCGATGATGCGGAAACTTCTGCCGGGGAAGACGGCGATAGGCTCACGGCTCACGAAAAGATGACTGTTCTTGGAAAGCATCCTTGCATCATATCGCTCGGAAAGAACGCCGAAACAGCCGGCTTTCATCAGCGAGGCATTCGGCTCGTAAAGATACTGCATCTCTTCAAGCGTGAATGGGGCTATCTTCACCGAAGAAGACTCCATATCCAACTCATCGCAGACGAAGGACTGGGCATCATTGACACAATAAATGCGGAGATTGCCCATATTTCGAGCAGAGAGCACTAAAAGGAGTTCCTTGCACTCATTGTTCACGGAGATAATATGAACCTCTTTTACGCAGTTTAATTCGCTTACCGCACGGTGCCAGTCGAGCATCGGAGAGAGTTTGATGATGACGTAATCTGCCTTAGAAAGCATTTCTTCCTGCAAAAGGGTTACATCGGGCGTACAATCTTTCAAGGATACTACCTTGTTGCCCGCATCGTCTCTACGGGCTGGATCGATGAAGATCAGCTTAAGACCAAGGTTGGTCTTAAGTAATGACTGAGACTGATCTTCAGTTATGCCTAAAGAATCTGATGCAGCAGCCTCTTTCTTTGAAGCAAAAGAATGCAGAACCTCTATTCCGTCTCCATTCTTCACGATGGCATTCTTCAAACCCAACCGCCCAAAGTTTTCCTTTGCTGCTTCACAGAGATGAGCCTGACGCTCCACATACATAGACTTCACGCCCAATCGGGAAGCGATGTAAGAGAAGTCTACTCCGAAGCCGCCGGTCAGGTCAACAAACCCGGTTTCTTCAGAAAAATCTCCTTTATGAGGTTCTTCTTTTATTTCATTAACATTCTCTGCTGATTCTGTTAATATCTGTTGCTTTTTGCAAGTAGCTTCATTTTTGGCGAATTCTGAATCAACTGCCCCTTTGCCCGCAAATTCGCAAATATCAGAAAGATGAAGATTTGAGGCGTTTTCGCTCTCCTTCTCCTTTTCTTCTCCGTTTTCGGATGATGAAGGAGACAAACCGAGCAGTCGGGCAGCGAGTTCAGCCTTATAAAGTGCCGTTTGCTCTGACGAACATTGCTCCATCGAAATATGAGGGGGATAGATAATGCCATCGATGCTTGCCCAACGGGGCAGTTTTACACGAGCCATCTTTCGCCCGCGAATCTGGTCGAGAGCGAAAGGCATATCTACCTCGGGATACTTGCTGCCGAGGAAAGCCAACTGGCGAACATCATCGTCCTGATGCTGGCGGATAAAATCGAGCGTTGCTTGGTTCATTATTTCTGTTGAGTGATTCGTCATTACATTACTTATTCTTAATAACCGCAAATTTACGATATTCTGATGAGATTACAAAATATTTCTCAGAATATCTGATAATTTATGTCGGGATGCACCAAAAACAGGATGCTCTCGGCAATAATCTACCCCTTTTCCTGGCTATATGATTCTAACAGCAGGCATAAATAAATACATAACTATAGGAGATAGAACAACTGACTAGGAAAAACAGCATACTGGCAGAAGGCAAACAGCCGACTAGCGCAACAGAGGCTAGTCGGCTGTTTCTGTATAACAGTTTGCCAAACATCCTTTCTCTTATTTTAAAAGAAGCACGGTTGGCAGGAATATCGCAATCAGCTCTTCACTCTTCACCATTTCTACATAAACAGCTGAAACACAATATATTACATAGGTGAAGAGCTTTTCGGCACTCTTCACCCACTCTTCACCACTCTTCACCTTTTACGATTTTGGGCAAGGTATAAACGCAGAGCCGCTTAGCTGTCAACAGCCTAAAAAGGTGAAGGGCGGGTGAAGAGTAAAAAAACGCTCTTCACCCGCCCAACTTCCTATCCTTCAACCACTTACACCCAAAAGATGAAGAGTGAAGAGTTGTTGGGAAAATTCTCTCGCATCCGTAAAGATGCAGAGAGAAAATTCCGGTGTCTCAAAAGAAACGATGGATTAGTCAGCCAACTTAGCCTTCAAGAACTCACGGTTCAAGCGGGCGATGTTAGCGATAGACTCGTTCTTAGGACAAACTGCCTCGCAAGCACGAGTGTTTGTACAGTTACCGAATCCGAGCTCATCCATGCGTGCAATCATCTTCTTAGCACGGGCAGCAGCCTCTACACGACCCTGTGGGAGAAGTGCCAGCTGGCTAACCTTTGAGCTGACGAAGAGCATAGCAGAACCATTCTTACATGCAGCAACACAAGCACCGCAACCGATACATGTAGCGCAATCCATTG
>UMFK01037010.1_pt1 | contig 12634 bp, 8 predicted proteins | sample 1964981 | NCBI WGS metagenome assembly UMFK01 (sample SAMEA4836043, study PRJEB28245) | human gut metagenome | biome: gut microbiome; material: fecal sample | place: Denmark | collected 2008
TTGAGTGATACAAGCGGTACTGTTTGAGCGCTATGATCATCTAAAGACTGCAATATGAAAATTGCAGAAGTTATTTTTGGGACATTACTAAAAACAACAAATATGAAGTACATTATTGTTTTAATATTAGGTCTTTTCTTGTTTATATCTTGCGATAAAAATGAGCCTAGATTTATTTGTGTGTGTGCAAATTTAGTTGATAATTATCCAAAAGGGGCAATACATTTGGATTATAGTAGGGAAATTACCTATGTATTAAAATTTAGAAATGGAAGCAAAGATTCTATTTTTTTCCCGTTTTATGGAATTTATGGTTGGGGGGATACAAAATCTGCATTTTACATAAAGTATAAAGGAGCTGAGGTTAGATGCGTCGCCAAATTTTGGGGATACCAGCATAACACGCATATTGTAGGTCCAGGAGAATACACTCGCATAGGTATAAATCTTTGGCAAGACCAACTTGAGAAATTGCATATCGCAAAGAATGTAGACATAGAGAATCTAGAAAAAATGATAACAGTCTGTTATAAGTATGATTCAAGAGATAAAGTACCAAATCATTTGAAAGTTCCGAAAATTGAGGTGAAAAATTATGGAACAGTTGAACTCTTGTATGATAAGCGATATGCGCCAGAACCAGAATGGATGATAAAAAGGAAGAGGGCAAGTTCTCAATAGAAGTGCAAAAATCTGAGGGGTTTCAGGCTTAATAATCTATACCTGAAAACACCGAGGGGGCGAGAAGCCCCCATCAAGTGGGAATATGTTAATTATCTACTACCTGTTGGCGGAAATTCCGCTGAGAATTTTCGCCTGTCATTGAACTGGCATCGAGAAATCAGATTTGGCATTTCTGCCTTATACTCCTTCAGTCTGTCAAACAAGTTGTTTTCACTGTCGATGCTTAGATGCTCGGTTTTGACGTTTCTTATAATGATAAATACATAGGGTATTTGGAGCCATTGGAATGGAAATAGTCACCCACCAACATTCAGATTATGCTTCTGTAAATGAAACGTATACCTATTTGCAGGGAATTAGAGGTAAATCCTGATGAACTCGTGATGGTGGGCAACAGTTTCAAGATTCGAGGAACTCCTCGATGTCTTGTAACTCGATATTTTATAAGGGTCTTATAAAACCCTTATAAAATTCTCATACCACTTTATTCTTCTCCTTCTTCATCTTTCAGTGATTCCAGTGTCTCCACAAAAGGACTGTGGAAGGTGCTGAAGAGATGAAGAATCTCCTTGCGCTGCTCCTCTTCCTCATCCCAGAGGCTGATTTCACCCTTCTGATGAGCCTTGATGAGCTTGGCGCAACGCTTAATCTTGCGCTTGTTGTTGCGTGCCTGCAACTGGTCGCCCTGAATTGGCTTCTGGGTAACGAACGAGAAGGCTACAAGCTGGTTCATGAACATATCGAACATAGGGTCGTCGTGACTCCAGTCGCTGTCTTTCAGCCAGAACCACTGGAACAGGTACTTCTGCTCCATGGCAATGAGCTGCTGTCCCAGGGTATCCATGTCGATGCCCTTAGCCATCTGCTCCTTAACAAAGGCTACGAGACTTTCTGGATTGATTTCCATTTCTGCTTCGTGGGCGATAGAGCTGCCTGCAATATTGATGCGCCAACGATAGTTCTTGTTCTTGATGAGTGCAGAGTGGGCATTCATCATCAGCTCGCTCAACTTGCCCTCAGATGGAATCTGGTCAACCACAGCAAGGCGCTGGCGTTGGTCGCGTACCACCAACTGGGCATCCTCGTGGCGCAAAACGCAGAGATAAATCAGTTTGTTCTCGTCGAGTTGCAGGGTGAAACGGTCGTTGTTGTCATCGCCCACAAACTCATAGCGGTAGTTATCTACCTGGTCGTAAGGAATCTCAATCTCCTCGTGCACCTTGTTGTTCTCAGCATCATAGAGCGAGAAACCGATGTAAGGAATCACAAGGTTCATGGTGAAAGGCTCACCCTCCTCAGGAATCAGAGTCAGGCGCAAGCCCTCGTCGCCGAAGTCTTCCTTCTTGCAAACAAAACCATCGTCGGTTTTCTCTGCCTTCTCCACCTTCACGTCGCCATGGCGCCAGTAGATGTCGAAGGTGATGGTGCTGTCATCCTCGGCAGCTACCTGAATGAAGTCGTCGATGTCCTGTCCCAGATAAACCACGTTGGCAGGTTCGTAAACCTCCGTATCGTCGTCCTCAAGTGGTTTCACCTGAATCAGACCCGGCATTGGGTCATCTTCCCATTCGTCCTCTTCGGCAGCAGAAGCCGATTTGAAAACGAGGAAAATCATTCTCTGTTCCTCCTTGCTGCCATCTTCGCGGCAAAGGAATACTTTCGACTCCTTAGGAATGAAGAAAGGAGTAGATAAGTATGGGTTCTTACATAATGCTGTGTATTCCACCTCAGTCCAGATAGGCAAGGTGTGCTTGTTCGTATTATCTGTCATATCTGTTTTTTATCTATTATCCTAGTTTTATTAAATTGCGGAGTTGAATTTCCGAAAACGGCTGCAAAGTTACAGAGAATTACAGACAATACAAAATTTCGAGTCGTTTTTTTTTAGATAATTGCTTTGTTTTTCTATTTTGGGGCTTCATGATTTGGCACTTTCAAATATTTATAGTAGTTTTGCAGAAAATTTAGCTAGATTAATGAGTAATATGACAATGAAAATCAAAACATGGGGTGCGATGGCGCTGGCTATGCTGGCACTGGCGGCGTGCCATAGGGGCAATAAGCGCCCTCCACGCATGGATAATTCCAAACTTGCCATCAGCCTTTCCAAGCCTGCCAAGGGCGACAGGGCTATCTATGGACTTGCCTGCATGGGCTGCTCGGATACTGCCGTGGTGCTGCTGCCCAATGGCGGCGGCGACCCCGTGAGATACAATATCCTGGATGCCAGCAGAAACCATCAGGTGTTTGGCGACATTGAAATTGGCGACTGGATTTGCGTGATGCCTTGTACAAACAAGAACGACCGCAACGGGGCGGATATGGTGATAGACCTCGACAAGCTGAAGGCCACCTGGACTTATCCTGTGATGCCTCATTTGCGCGATGTATCGCATCTGTCGAAGCGCCAGCAGGCGCGCATTCTTGCCAATATGCCCGATAGCATCGTAGAGAATTATATGGTGCCACGCCAGTATGGCTTCACTTTGAAGCGCATGAGCGAGGCTCTCTCCGTGGGTCATGTGATGGCAAATGCCGATGTGGAGGATGATAGCCCTGTAGAATATCCGGAAGTACCTTTCTATACAGAATGGCATCCTTATAACGGCAAGCTGATTCTGGTGAAAGGCAGAAGGGAGTTGGGAGAGATGGTGGTTAACGAGAAGACCACCTACGATACCCTTACGTTTGTCTATATGAAGGGCGATTCCCTGGCTCTGCGCAATAGTGCCGGTGTGGTGACTGGCTACAAGCGTAGCAAGGATGCCCGCACCGTGAATGCCAAGGCGGATGCAGCGGCTGCCAAACTCAGCGAAAAGTTGAAGCGAGAGTTGAGATAAAGTAAGAAGATTACATAATAAAATTAAAAAAAAAGGAGATTAGACCGATTTCTCGATTTTTTTGTCTAATTTTGCACCTTGGTATGGAATGTCTGGGCTTTCTGATGGCTTTCAATAAGCTTTCTGATAGTTTTTAGAAGAGAATATGATGGCTTTGGCTTCAGAGGCAAGGCAAGTCCTATACCTTATTATATATAATAGGAATAAAAGAAATTTAAGAATAAGAATGAAGAAGAAAATTCAGTTCAGTCTCGTTTATCGAGACATGTGGCAGAGTTCTGGTAAGTTCCAGCCACGCAAAGATCAGTTGGCTAAGATTGCCCCAGTTATCATCGAAATGGGTTGCTTCAGCCGTGTTGAGACCAATGGTGGTGCTTTCGAGCAGGTAAACCTCTTGGCAGGTGAGAACCCTAATGATGCAGTACGTGCTTTCTGCAAGCCTTTCAACGAGGTGGGCATCAAGACTCACATGCTCGACCGTGGATTGAACGCTCTTCGTATGTATCCTGTGCCAGACGATGTACGTGCCCTCATGTACAAGGTAAAGGCTAAGCAGGGTACCAACATCACCCGTATCTTCGATGGATTGAACGATGTGCGCAACATCATTCCTTCTATCAAGTGGGCTAAGGAGGGTGGTATGACTCCACAGTGTGCGCTCTGTATCACAAACTCTCCTGTTCATACACTCGAATATTACATGAACATCGCCGATCAGCTCATCGCTGCCGGTGCAGAGGAAATCTGTTTGAAGGATATGGCTGGTATCGGTCAGCCTGCATTCCTCGGTAAGCTTACTAAGATGATCAAGGACAAGTATCCTGAGATCATCATCCAGTACCACGGCCACTCTGGTCCTGGTCTCTCTATGGCTTCTATCCTCGAGGTCTGCAACAATGGTGCCGACATCATCGATACAGCCATCGAGCCATTGTCATGGGGTAAGGTTCACCCAGATGTCATCTCTGTTATCAGCATGCTGAAGAACGAGGGCTTCGAGGTTCCAGAAATCAACATGAGTGCTTACATGAAGGCTCGTGCCATGACTCAGGAGTTCATCGACGAGTGGTTGGGCTACTTCATCAACCCAGGCAATAAGATTATGTCTTCATTGTTGCTCGGTTGCGGTCTTCCTGGTGGTATGATGGGTTCTATGATGGCAGACCTCGGCGGTATGCGTCAGACCATCAATAACATCCGCAAGAAGAAGGGTGAGGAAGAGTTGTCTATGGACGACCTCCTGATCAAGCTCTTCGATGAGGTAGAGTATGTATGGCCACGCGTAGGTTACCCTCCATTGGTAACACCATTCAGCCAGTATGTAAAGAACATCTCATTGATGAACCTCCTCACCATGGAGCAGGGCAAGGGCCGCTTCGTGATGATGGACGATTCTATGTGGGGTATGATTCTCGGTAAGAGTGGTAAGATTCCAGGAGAGATTGATCCAGAACTCGTAGAGCTTGCCAAGAAGCAGGGCCGTGAGTTTACAGATGTTGATGCTCATACATTGCTCAGCAACGCACTCGATGACTTCAAGAAGGAGATGGACGAGAACGGTTGGGAGTATGGTCAGGACGATGAGGAACTCTTCGAACTTGCTATGCACCCAGAACAGTATCGCAACTTCAAGAGCGGACAGGCTAAGAAGAACTTCCTGGCTGACCTCCAGAAGGCAAAGGATGCCAAGCTCGGCAGCACCTTGACTCCAGCTCAGCTCGCAGAGTTCAAGCATGCCAAGGCTGATGCTATCGTAGCACCAGTAGCCGGTCAGATTTTCTGGGAGTTCCAGGGCGAGGGCGAGTGCCAGCCAGCTGTAGAGCCATTCATCGGTAAGGAGTACAAGGAAGGTGATGCCTTCTGCTACATCCTCGCTCCATGGGGTGAGTTTGAGACCGTTCCTGCCGCTTTGGGTGGTAAGCTCGTAGAAATCAATGCTAAGCAGGGCAGCAAGATCCGCAAGGGTGATGTCATCGCTTACATTGAGCGCAACGCTGAGTAAACATTAAATTTATGAATTATCAAGCAATTATTGATAAGTATTATCCTGAGGATAATGAGCTTCGCCATATCCTCATCACACATAGTCAATCTGTAGCGCGAAAAGCGCTACAGATTGTTTCGTATCATCCCGAATTGCAGCTCGACGCACAGTTTATCGAGGAAGCAGCCATGCTTCACGACTTGGGAATCTTCCTCACAGATGCACCTGGCATTCAGTGTTTTGGCTCGCAGCCATATATCTGCCACGGAAGACTGGGAGCCGAAATCCTGCGCAAGGAAGGGTATGAGCGACATGCTCGGGTATGCGAGCGCCACACAGGTGCAGGCATCACCAAAGAGCAGATAGAGAAGCAGCAACTGCCTCTGCCTCACCAGGATTTTCTGCCTGAAACCATGGAGGAGAAGGTAATCTGCTATGCTGATAAATTCTTCAGCAAGACTCATCTCGATAAGGAAAAGAGTATAGAAAAGGCAGAGAAAAGTCTCGCTAAGTTTGGCGAGGAAGGAGTAAAGCGCTTCCAGCAGTGGGAGCGGATGTTTGAGAAATAAATAAAATTTTCTGAAGTTTTATTGGGTTTATGAAACTCTAATATTTTACTGAATGAGAAAACAATCAACCATAGCTGTTCTGTTGCTTGCCTCCATCGCTTCCATGATGGTGGCAAACCCTGGTATGCCTGCTAAAAAGAAAGGCAGGAAGGCGCAGGCGGATTCCACGGCTCTGGCGGTGGAAGACTCCATCGTTGTAGATTCCTTGGAGGATGATGCCGCCAGCGATACCACGAAGATGGATTCACTGCAGAAGGCTATATGGAAACACAATAAGGTGGTGGATGACAGTATCCGGCTCGATAGTATCAATCGAAAGAAGTCGGGCGGCATCGATGCACCTGTTAACTATCAGGCCGATGATTCGCTGGTGTATGATGCCCACAACAAGGTGGCGCATCTCTATGGCAACTCGAACGTGAAGTACGAGAACATGGACCTCACCTCCGACCGCATCTCGATGGATTTGGACAAGAGCAACGTCAGGGCGAGCGGTACAGCCGACTCTACTGAGGAGGGTGGCGTGAAGGGTAAACCTGTCTTCAAGATGGGCAGCGATACCTACGATACCGATACCATCAAGTTCAACTTCAAGAGCAAGAAGGCACTTATTAATAATGTATATACCGAGCAGCAGGATGGATTCCTTACGGGTATGAAGTCGAAGCGAGATTCCTCGGGTGTCATCTATCTGCAGCATGGCAGATATACCACCTGCGATGATCCGCACCCTGATTTCTATATCTCGCTCTCCAGGGCAAAGATGCGACCGGGCAAGGACGTGGTCTTCGGACCGGCCTATCTCGTGGTTTGCGATGTGCCTATGCCGCTTGCCATCCCATACGGATTCTTCCCGTTCACCAAGAGCTACAGCAGCGGTTTCATCATGCCTACCTATGGCGACGAAACGGCACGAGGCTTCTATCTGCGTGATGGCGGATATTATTTCGCCATGAATGATAAATGGGATTTGAAACTGCTGGGTGAAATCTACACCAAGGGTTCCTGGGGTATCTCGGCAGCCAGCAACTATCGCAAGCGATACAAATATTCCGGCTCGTTCTATTTCAGCTATCAGGACACCAAGAATGGCGATAAGGGCATGCCTGACTTCACCGAACAGGAGAGTTTCAAGATTCAGTGGAGCCATCGTCAGGACTCGAAGGCAAATCCTTTCAGTTCGCTTTCGGCAAGTGTCAACTTCGCCACATCGAGCTATGAGCGCAATAACCTCAACTCGCTCTACAATCCGCAGACGATGACGCAGAGTACGAGAACCTCTTCCGTAAGCTGGAGCACCAACTTCTCGAGCATCGGAATGTCGCTCAGCTCTACCGCCAACCTCTCGCAGAATATGCGCGACTCGTCGATAGCCATGACGCTGCCCGACCTGAACATCAGTATCTCGCGCTTCTATCCGTTCCGCAGAAAGAAGATGGTGGGCGACGAGAAATGGTACGAGAAGATTGCCATGAGCTATACGGGTCACATCTCCAACAGCATCAATACCAAGGAGGATAAGCTGATGCACAGCTCCCTGATCAAGGATTGGCGCAACGGATGGCAGCATCAGATTCCGGTGAGCGCATCGTTCACCCTCTTCAAGTATCTCAATGTAACGCCGTCGTTCAACTTCACCGACCGTATGTACACCAACAAGGTGGCGAAATCGTGGGATGCCACTGCGCAGAAGGAAGTGTGCGATACCACCTACGGCTTCCACAACGTATATAACTGGAACATGAGCGTGGGTATGAGTACGAAGATTTATGGCTTCTGGACACCAAGCCGAAAGATATTCGGTGATAAGATTCAGACCATCCGCCACGTCATCACCCCAACGGTGAATTTCAGTTATGCGCCAGATTTCGGAGCATCCCGCTATGGCTACTGGGATACTTATCAGAAGACAGATGCCGACGGCAATGTATCGCTGGTTAGCTATTCGCCTTATCAGACGGGACTCTATGGTGTGCCGGGCAAGGGAAAGAGCGGAAACATCTCGTTCACCCTGGGCAACAACCTGGAGATGAAGTGGAAGGACAAGAACGACAGTATCAAGAAGATTAGTCTGATTGATGCGTTCGATATCAACATGAGCTATAACACCGCAGCCAAGGTGCGCCCTTGGAGTGATATGAACATCAACCTGCGCCTGAAGTGGTGGAAGAACTATACATTCAATATGAATGCCGTGTTCGCTACCTATGCCTACGAGATGGACGAGAACGGCAACGTGTATGTGGGTAACCACACAGAGTGGGGCAAAGGTCGATTCGGACGATTCCAAGGTATGTCGCAGAACTTCTCGTTCACGCTGAATCCGGAAAAACTGAAGAAACTCTTTGGTGGCGGCAGCGATGAGGACGACCGCGATAAGAATAAGCGTAAGGGCGACGATGATGAAGGTTTGGATACCGACATCGAGAGCAACGTGGATGATAATATAGAAAAGGGTAAGACGGCTGCCAAGAAGAGCGGAGGCGGAAAGGCTAAGACTGATTCGGATGGCTACATGGCATTCAAGATGCCTTGGTCACTCACCTTTGGATATGGTGTCACCATGCGTGAGGATACCCGCCGTGAGAAGTTCAACGAGAAGACGATGCGCTATCCATATAAGTTCACCCAGACGCTGAACATGAGTGGTAACATCCGCATCAGCGACGGCTGGAACATCAGCTTCTCTTCTGGTTACGATTTCGATAACTCGAAAATCAGTATGACCACAGCCAGTCTGGCACGCGACCTCCACTGCTTCAACATGAGCTGTTCGGTGGTACTTGCACCATACACCAGCTACAACTTCACCTTCCGATGCAATGCAGCCACATTGACGGATGCCCTGAAGTATGACAAGCGAAGCGGCTATTCTAACGCCGTGCAGTGGTATTAAATTGAAGATAATTGAATGATATTCTGAGGAATTATCAGAGATATAACTAAACGAGGATAGCTAGTATTGAAAAAAATGCTAGTTTTCCTCGTTTTTTTTATGATATATTTTGTAATCTCGGATAATAATCGTATTTTTGTACCGAAGATTTTGAAAATAAACATTATACGTAAATTTATAAAACCATGAGTAAGAAAATTACAACTATCCTAACTTTCGCTATGCTGGGGGCACTTCAGGCTTCAGCACAGCAGCAGACACAGTTATCTTATTGGTTCGACACGCCTGTCACCTTGCAGGGACAGCAAATCTGGTATGGCGGCCATCCTGAGAAATGGACTCACAAGAAGCCTATCTCGGCTGGTGATACCGCCCGCAATCCTGATCCTGATTGGGAGTCTAAGTCGTTGCCTATCGGTAATGGCAGCATCGGTGCCAATATCCTGGGTTCCGTGGAAGCTGAGCGCATCACGCTGAATGAGAAGACACTCTGGCGTGGCGGTCCGAACACCAAGAAAGGTGCTGCCTATTATTGGAATGTGAACAAGAATTCTGCCCATGTGATGCAGGAAATCAGAGACGCCTTTGCTGCCAACGATTGGGAAAAGGCATCCCAGCTCACCCGCAAGAACTTCAACAGTCCTGTGCCTTACGAGTCTTATGCCGAGGATCCATTCCGCTTCGGTAGCTTTACCACGATGGGCGAGGCGTATATCGAGACGGGATTGAGTACCGTGGGCATGTCGGATTATCGCCGTGCCTTGTCGCTTGATTCAGCTTTGGCTTCGGTTTCCTTCGTCAAGGATGGCGTAAAATATCAGCGTGAATATTTCATCTCTTACCCAGCCAATGTGATGGCTATCCGCTATAAGGCTTCCCGTCAGGGCAAGCAGAATCTCGTGTTCTCCTATGCGCCTAATCCTGTCTCTACGGGCAGGATGGTGGCTGATGGCAGAAACGGCTTGCTTTGGGAGGCACGTCTCGATAACAACGATATGCAGTATGCCATCCGCATCCGTGCCATCAACAAGGGCGGCAGCCTCTCTAATGAAGGCGGAAAGCTGACCGTAAAGGGTGCCGACGAGGTGGTATTCCTCATTTCTGCCGATACCGATTATAAGGCAAACTATAATCCGGATTACAATGATCCTAAGACCTATGTGGGCGTGAATCCGCTTGCCACCACCCAGGATTGGGTGAGCAAGGCTGAAGGTAAGGGCTATGCGCAGTTGCTCGACGAGCATTACAAGGATTACAGCCGCCTGTTCAATCGGGTAAGTCTGAACCTGAACGATGTAGATAACGCCAACGATATGCCTATAGACCAGCGCCTGGCCAACTATCGCAAGGGTGCCAAGGATTTCTATCTGGAGCAGCTCTACTATCAGTTTGGCCGCTATCTCCTCATCGCCTCTTCACGTCCTGGCAACATGCCAGCCAATCTGCAGGGTGTATGGCACAACAACGTGGATGGTCCTTGGCGTGTTGACTACCATAACAACATCAATCTCCAGATGAACTACTGGCCAGCCTGCACCACCAACCTGAGTGAGTGCGAGCTTCCGCTCTTCGACTTTATCCAGACACAGGTAAAGCCGGGTGAAAAGACAGCCAAGTCATATTATGGTACCCGTGGCTGGACCACATCTGTATCCAGCAACATCTTCGGTTTCACATCTCCATTATCCAGTGAGGATATGTCGTGGAACTTCTCTCCATTCGCCGGTCCATGGCTGGCTACCCATCTCTGGGATTATTACGATTATACCCGCGATAAGAAGTTCCTGAGCGATACGGCATACGATATCATCAAGGGAAGTGCCAACTTTGCAACCGATTATCTGTGGCATCGCAAGGATGGTGTCTATACAGCGGCTCCTTCCACATCTCCAGAGCATGGACCGATAGACGAGGGTGCTACCTTCGCCCATGCCGTGATTCGTGAGATTCTGCTCGATGCGGTAGAGGCTAGCAAGATATTGGGCAGGGATGCCAAGGATCGCAAGCAGTGGGAAGATGCCCTGAAGCACATTGCCCCTTATCAGATAGGCCGCTATGGTCAGTTGATGGAGTGGTCTAAGGATATCGATGATCCTAAGGATGAGCATCGTCATGTGAACCATCTCTTCGGTTTGCATCCGGGCCGCACCATTTCGCCTATCACCACTCCTGAGTTGGCGAAGGCTTCCAAGGTGGTATTGGAGCATCGTGGTGATGGTGCCACGGGATGGTCGATGGGTTGGAAGTTGAACCAGTGGGCTCGTCTGCACGATGGCAATCATGCCTACAAGCTTTATGGCAACCTGTTGAAGAACGGTACGCTGGATAATCTTTGGGATACGCATGCCCCATTCCAGATTGACGGTAACTTTGGCGGCACAGCGGGTATCACCGAGATGTTGATGCAGAGTCACATGGGCTTTATCCATCTCCTCCCAGCCCTGCCTGATGCATGGCAGAAGGGTTCTATCAAGGGCCTCCGTGCCAAGGGCAACTTCACGGTGGATATCTATTGGGATAAGGGCCGTCTTACCAAGGCTGTCATCCTCTCAGGCTCTGGCGAACCTTGCCAGGTAAGATATGGTGAACAGGTAAAGAAGATGAAGACCCAGAAGGGCAAGACCTATGAGGTTAGATTTTAATCAATAAAAAAAGTGGTTGATAAAACGGGTTTGTTTTTTCCGTTTTATCAACCACATTCTTTTTATATGATTATTCCTTGAGATGTTTTAGCCTTCTCTTTGCCTCCGGATGGCTAGGATAGAGGGTGATCGCCTTTCTGTAATTAGTGATAGCCGCTTCTTTCATTCCCTCCTTTTCGCACTCTTTACCCATAATCACATACTCCGTGGCTAAGCGCTTCAGGAATTTTTCCTGTTTCTTCTTTTCTTCATCCTTCTGCTTGATTACTTCACGCAACCGCTCGTTCTCTGCCTGCAGCTCATTCACCTTGTTCAGCTTTTTGCGGATGAATCGCTTGGCCAGCGGATGCTCTATGTCGTAACGGCTGTGGATGGCTAGAAAGAAATTATCCAGGGCGGCTTGCATATCACCTCTGTCAAACGCCTTCACGGCATCGTGATACTGTCTGTCTGCCTTGCTCTGCGTCAGCGCTGTGTTGATGGTGTTCTGGTTGTTATACTGTCGGGCAAACTGCTTTACCTCGTTGCGAACGAAGATTTCACCAGGACGGATAGGCTCTTGCAAGCTGATACCCTCCAGACTGGTGCATCTCGACAAAGCTACGTAAGTCTGACCACCCGCAAAAACTCCACCCGTGAAATCAATCTTCACCTGGTTGAAAGTCAAGCCCTGACTCTTGTGTACGGTAATTGCCCAAGCCAGTCGGATAGGGTATTGTTCGTATCTGCCTATCTCTTCCTCCTCAATCTTCTTCTCCACCTCGTTGAAATGATAGCGCATGTTGCTCCAGGCGGCAGGCTCAACCATCACATCCTGTCCATTTTCCGTGCGCACATATATCTTGGCATCTTCTTCGTCATCGAAGCCGATGATGGTGCCCAGCGTGCCGTTTACCCACTGATGCTCTATATCGTTCTTGATGAAGATGACCTGTGCTCCCGTCTTCAGATATAGTTCGATAGGGGTAGGCAAACTGCTTTCGGGGAACTCGCCCTGGATGTTGCCACGGAAGAGCGTT
>UMFK01047186.1_pt1 | contig 12574 bp, 7 predicted proteins | sample 1964981 | NCBI WGS metagenome assembly UMFK01 (sample SAMEA4836043, study PRJEB28245) | human gut metagenome | biome: gut microbiome; material: fecal sample | place: Denmark | collected 2008
GCCAATGATGACAGCCAAGTGTATCTGTTTTGCTGGCAACAGTGTTGGCAGCAAGGTGTTCCGTGACAAAGTGAATGATGCAGATATGGAGGGAAATCTGCTTCACCAATATGATACTATCATGGATTTCTTCACTCGTAACCTGCATAATGTGCAGGTGGGAGATGAATTCAACAGCATGGGTAAGTTGGAAATACCTTACACCAGTTTGGTTGAGTTCACGGTAAACAGCCTTGTACACCGTTCGTTGAACATAAAAGCCCCTGTTCGCATTTTCATTTTCGACAATCGTGTTGAGATTCACAGTCCTGGTGCATTGCCTAACGGACTCACTATTGATGACATCTAGGCTGGAACTTCCATGCCTCGCAATATGTTTCTTTTCAATAATGCGATATACTTGCTGCCATACACCGGTGTAGGTAGCGGCATCACTCGTGCACTGGACGAAGATATCAATGTAACGTTTATGAATAATGACAAGGCACAGGAATTTGTCATCACGGTTTGGAGAGGAGAAAGTAACCAAGTCGAAGACTTAGATACCGGACTTAGACACTCAGACACCGACTTAGATACTGGACTTAGACACTCTGATACCAACTTAGACACCGGACTTAGACACTCTGGTACCGACTTTAATTTTGAAAAGCTTATGAATGCTCAATTTAAGTTATTCGGCAGATTTTAGCGTAATTTTGATTGAAAAAAAACGGATAAAAATGATGTTTTTCAGAAAAAAGACGTAACTTTGCACTCGGTTTAAGGAAAGATGCCGGAGTGGTCGATCGGGACGGTCTCGAAAACCGTTGTACGGGTAACCGTACCGAGGGTTCGAATCCCTCTCTTTCCGCTAACAAGGGTGTAAATCAGCAAGTTATGCGATTTACACCCTTTATTATACCCAAAAAGTTTCTCGGTTTTTCTACAGACCCCCTTTTTTTACATTCCACCCGAGTTTTGCTACTGGCCCTAAAAAAGCGACAGCGGCTTCCACCCGGAGCCGCTATCGTGGTTGTAGAAATGAAATAAAGATTCTTTTATTTGTTGATTTTCTGCCAGCTGTCTTTGAGCGTTATTGTGCGGTTGAACACAAGATGCTCCTTCGTAGAGTCCTTTTTGTCGGGCGTGAAGTAGCCGATGCGCTGGAACTGGAAGTGTGCCCCCGGCTCTGCGTTCTCTGCGAGGAACGGCTCTATCTTAGCGTGTTCCACAACTTTGATTGAGTCTGGATTGAGGAGCTCGTGGAAGTCGCGGTCTTTAACCTCAGAGGCATTCTCCACGGCAAACAGGCGGTCGTAAAGACGCACCTCGGCGTCGATGCAATGGCGTGCCGATACCCAGTGGAGCGTGCCTTTTACCTTGCGCATGCTTCCCGGCATACCGCTCTTCGACTCTGGGTCGTATTCGCAGTAGATTTCTTCGATACGTCCGTCGGCATCTTTCTTGCAGCCTGTGCATTTCACGATGTATGCACCTTTCAGACGCACTTCCTTGTCGGGAGTCATACGGAAGAATTTCTTGGGAGGATTTTCCATAAAGTCGTCGCGTTCGATGTAGATTTCGCGCGAGAATGGCATTGTGTGGGTGCCGCTTGTAGGGTCTTCCGGGTTGTTTTCCATCTCCATCTGTTCCACTTGGTCGTCAGGGTAGTTGGTGATTACAACCTTTACGGGGTCGATCACGGCGCATACGCGTGTCGCACGTTTGTTGAGGTCTTCGCGGATGCTGAACTCAAGCAGCGAGATGTCGTTGACAGCCTCGAATTTGGTATATCCGATGCGGTTGATGAACGATTTTATTGACTCAGGGGTGAATCCGCGGCGGCGCAGACCGGAAATTGTCGGCATGCGTGGGTCGTCCCATCCGTCAACGAGACCCTCTTTCACCAGTTGCAGCAGTTTGCGCTTTGACAATACGGTGTAGGTGAGGTTCAGACGGTTGAACTCAATCTGACGCGGGCAGTAGGTCTCGTCGGCAAGCTCCTTTACGAAATATTCGTAGAGCGGGCGGTGAGGCACAAACTCAAGCGTGCAGATGGAGTGGGTCACGCCCTCGAAATAGTCAGACTGTCCGTGGGCGAAGTCGTACATAGGGTACACTTTCCACTTTTCGCCGGTGCGGTGGTGTGGATGCTTGATGATGCGGTACATAATCGGGTCGCGGAAATGCATGTTTGACGACGCCATGTCGATTTTTGCGCGGAGCACCATCGCGCCCTCCTCAAACTCGCCGGCGTTCATACGCTGGAAGAGGTCGAGGTTTTCCTCGATAGGACGGTCGCGGAACGGACTTGCCGTGCCTGGCTGTGTCGGAGTGCCTTTCTGCTCTGCAATCTGCTCTGCAGTTTGCTCGTCAACGTAGGCCTTGCCTTCTTTTATCATGCGGATTGCGAGGTCGTAGAGCTGTGGAAAATAGTCAGAAGCGTAGTATTCGCGGTTGCCCCAATCGTAGCCGAGCCATTTGATGTCCTCGCGTATGGAGTCTACATACTCCACGTCTTCCTTCACCGGGTTGGTGTCGTCGAAGCGCAGGTTGCAGGTGCCGCCGAATTTCTCTGCGACGCCGAAGTCCATACAGATAGCCTTGGCATGTCCGATGTGGAGATAACCGTTAGGTTCCGGTGGAAAACGCGTGTTCAGGCGTCCGCCGTTCTTACCGTTTTTCAAATCGTCGGCAACCATCTGCTCGACGAAGTTCAGTCCTGACTCTTTTTCTGGTGTCAGTTCTTTGTTCTCGATTTCTGACATAGGTGTATCTAACTTTTAATTTGTTTCTAATGATTAAAATACAAAGTTAATGCAAAAATGTGGAAAACAGGAAATAGTGTGAAAAAAATCCAAGTTGCGCAATAAAAAAACCGTCTTGGCTCACATGGGAGGCAAGACGGTTCTTTAAAAAATCAACCTAATATGTGATGTTTATTTCTTATACCAAGTGCAGTCGATAAACTCGAACGTGCCAGGGGCAGTCACTTTGTAGCGCACGGTGTGGTTGGTTGTGGCATTGTTGTAGACTGCGAAATTGATGGTGTAGACCACTTCGAGTCCGGCAACCGGTGCTGCGTCGGCGTGGAGCGTGGTGAGTGCGCCAGGAAGCACTTCCTTGCAGAAGCGGTCCATCATGAGCGTTTCGATTTGCTCGTCGGTCATTCCCTCATAGCCGGCAGGATACTGCTCTTTCGCCTTTGCAGGGCGGAGGTCGACATTGCCTTGGTAAGCCGATGTTCCGCAGTAGTACTCGTTGTTGCCATATTTGGAGATGTAGAAGTTGCCGTCCTTCAAGCCTGTCGATCCGAGAGGCTTGTCGATGTGCTCATATACCCAGTCGACGCAAGCCTGATAGTACTTGGTGGAGATTTCCACACCCTTGCCACCCGGCAGCGTGATTTCCACGTTCGGGTCATACATCCACTTGCCGTTGGTGCGCACAAATTGAGCAGACTCCTCGGTCACGCCGTTGGTCTTCTGCCACAATGAGCCGTTGAACGTATATTGGTCGCATACGAGCGACGTCTTGCTGCTTGCGTAGTATTTGTAAGCCACAAGTTTGGTGTCGCCGGCCTTGGCGTATGGGAAGTTGACCTTGAGATATGTAGGCAGATACTCGTCTGGTTTCTCCAGGTTGAAGTATTTCATGCCCATAGCCGTATAGTCGGCAGCCTGGAGCAGGTTGATCGACGTGTTGGTTTTCCAGTTGTTGCCGTCGAACGCGTAGACAGCCGATACGCTCTTTGATGTAACGGCAGTTGCGGCGCGCAATGCACGGCGCGATTTTGTTGCCTTTGCTTCAATAGCCGCTGTAGGCACGAAGTTGACATATTTGCCGCCGGAAATCGATGTGAAGTAACCGGTTACGGTGTATGTCTTATCGTTCTCGAAGAGAGCCTTCTGCTCGTCGGTGGCCTGATAGAGGCTTCCGATGGCGGTCTCTGCGCCGTCGATGGTGAAGTTGTAGAAGTTGCCAGAGATTGTAACCTTGCCGGTAAACTGGGCGAATACAGCCAGCTGGTTGTCGGTGATGCCGAGCAAAGCGTCGCAAGCCTTGCCGTCGAGCACTTTGGCGGAAGGATAGCTGTAGGCTTGGTTGCCTGTTACGGTAACTGTGGCTGTTGTGCCGGTAATCTGGAAGCCCTTGTTGTAGGCTGAAATCTCGCCGGTCACGTCAACCTGGTCGCCCACCTTGTAGGCTGTTGCGTCGAAACCGCTTGCGTAGTAAACGAGGATAGAGCCTGAATTGTCGGTGAGGATGAATCCGCGGGCGCAGATTGCAGTCACCAAACCTTTCACTGTGACGTTGCTGCCTACGGATACCGATCCGAGCGCGCTTGTCATCTCATAGCCAGGGGCAGGATCGTTGCCCGAGCCTCCGAATGAAGGCTCTGTCTCGGTCTGCTTGTAGTTTACGATGACCATATCGCCTTTCTTGGCGTCGCTGTATTCAACAGAGAGAATCGAAGGAATGTGTTTCTGTGCCGATACGATAGGCGAGAAAGCCTCGATGTAGTCCTCTTCGCTGCCCCAGGCATCCTGATAGTCGGTCTCGGTGACAGTGTATTCCGAAGCGGCGCCGAAATTGGTCACTTCTTCAGGCACGTTGCCAGCCACGCGGTATGTGATGTTGATCGACGATCCGTCGCTCAGCGTGAAATATGCGAAATCAGAATCGCTGAGGAAATTAGGAATGTAGTCGCGGGCAGTGATTTTGTCGGTGAAATAGTGCTGTGTTCCGACAGCTTTCAGCTCCTTGCTCAAAGTGTCGCCAGCCTGCTTGATGTTGGCGGAGTTTGCTGCAAGGTTGGTGTAGTCGGCATCGGTAAACGTGTAGGCAATCATCTGCTTGTTGGTGATGCCTTTGTCGCCGTCGAAGCCGTCCAGTTTATCGTTCCAGTCGTTGGGGTCGCAACTTGACAACGCCACGAGGCATGAAGCGATAAGAGCGGAATATAATAGTTTCGTTTTCATTGTCTTGAATAGTTAGATGTTTAGAAGTTTACTTTCAGACGAACAGAATATGTGCGGCCGAAAGAGTAGAACACACGGTAGACATTGTCCCATTCGCCGGCAGTTGTGATGTTGTTGTAGGCATCCATCACGTAGTAGTGGTTGAACAGGTTGTTGATGTTGCCGTTGAGTGTGGCGCGCACACCGGCAATCTTGAAACTGTAGCTTGCGCTGAAGTCAAACTGGTTGCCCCAAGGAATTCTCCATGGGTCGGCAACGTTGATTGTTGAGTTTGCAGAGTAGTTTGACGACGACACTTGATAGTCGCTGTAGTTGCGTCCGCTTGCCACCCAGTCCAGACCGAAACGGAAACCGTCGAGCGGACGGATGTTGATGCCGATAGAACCGGTTGTCTGAGCTGAGCCGCCCACTTTCACGCCTTTCTGGTTGAGCACAGCCCATGCGTGGTCGTCAGCAAGTATGCCCGACGCAACGGTGCCGCGGAGGTCTTTCAAAGGCTCGCCGTTCTGGTTGTAGAAGTAGCCCTTTGCGTTGCTGTCCCAAACCCAGTCGCCCACAGAGAGCATACCTTCGAGTTCGAACCATTTTACTGGACGGTATGTGAAGTTCATCTCCACGCCCATATGGCGTGCGTCTACGCCCTGCATATTGAGAGAGTAGCGGTCGCCTGCGTGTTCGCCCGAAGTGATTTCGCCGCCGCGGGTCGATGTCTTGTCTTTCCAGTTTGTGTAGTAGGCGTTGGCTACAAAAGAAAATACAGGATTGTGGAATCCGTAGCCGATTTCATAAGAGATTACTTTCTCGTTTACGGCGTCAGGGTTGATTGCGTTGCTCTTGGCCGATGTCAGGAACGCGCCGCCTGAGTAGAATGGAGCGCGGCTGATGTAGCCGAGGTTGAAGAACACGTTGTTGTAACGGTTGATGTTGTAGTTCGCGCCGCCCTTGATTGTTCCGCCGAGGAAGTTGAGCTTTTCCGACTTCTCGTGTGCCTTGTCGTAGTTGAAGTGGTCCACACGCCAGTAGCCTGTGTTGCTGATTGAGCCGGCAAGCACGAAGTTGAATTTCTTGTTGAGAATGGAGTATTCCAACTGTCCGAACACGCCTTCCTGATGAGTGTGTCCAATCCAGTCGCGGTAGACGATGTCGCCTACACCGAGTTTCTCGTATTTCCAGTTAGGATCGGCTGCCGCTGCGTTGTTGGCTGCTGACACGCCGCTTCTGCTGGAGTCGTCCATATAGTACTCACCGTCGTAGAGGTCGACAATCTCGTTGTTGTGACGGCCTACGTAGTAGCGCATGTCGAGACCGGCTGTAAGGGTGAGTTTCTTAGGGAGAAGCTCGTTTTTGTAAGTCGAAACGAGTCCGTACCATTCGTGGGCGTTGTTGCTCTTTGCCATAACAAGGTTTGAACCGGTTGTGCTGTTGGCATTCATCTCCTGAATCTTGTCGTAGGCGAAAGTGCCGTCAGGGTTGCGGAACAATGTGTTGAGCACTCCGTTCGACGCGCCGTACCAAGATGAGTAGCTGAGGCTTGTGCCGTCTGCCAGCGTGCCGCGTCCTTGACCTGAGTAGCCGCCGCCACGTGCGATTGACAGGTAGGCTGCCGACGACAGTGATGACTTGTGGTCAATCTGCCAAGTGTGGTTGAGCGAAATCTGAGGTTTGTGGTATTGGTTGGTTGTGGAAGAGCGGCGCTTTCCGTTCTTGTCGTATCCGAATGTCGGATTGTAGCGGTACATCGACTTCTCGCCCATATAGTTCTGCACTTGCTGCCAGCCTTCGATTGTCAAGCCGTCCTGCGAGCTGCGCTTGTTGTGGGTCTGAGGAGCGCCAAATGCGGTCAGCGACAATTGGTGGGCGTCGTTGATGCGTTTGGAGATGTTGATAAACCAGTTGTAGCTGTTGAAGTCTGTGCCCTGGATATATCCGTCGCCTGCACGGTGGGAGAACAAAGCGGTCACTGCCCATCCGTTTTTCATCAAGCCTGTCGAGAACGATACGCCTTCCTGGTGCAGTCCGTCGTTGCCCATACCGTACCATACGGAGCCGCCTTTCTTGGCATCGAGCGATTTGGTGATGATGTTGATTGTACCGCCGACTGAAGGAGTCGATACAATCGATGCGCCAAGACCGCGCTGTGTCTGCATTGATGATGTCACGTCGCTAAGGCCTGCCCAGTTGCTCCAATAAACACCGCCCCATTCCATGTCGTTGACGGGGACACCGTTGATCATGACTGCGACGTTGGCGGCTTGGAAACCGCGCATGTTGATTTTTGAGTCGCCATATCCGCCACCGTCTTTTGTGGCCCATACGCCTGGAGTGGTTTTCAGGACTTCCGGAAACTCTTGGTTGCCCAGTTTCATGTCGATGACGCGGGCACTTACTTCCGAAATGGCAACTGGCGTCTCGCGTGTCTTGGCAATCGACTGCGTAACGACTACGTCGCGGAGCATCTGTGATGCTGCCTCGAGGCGAACTTCGCCCAAATTGCCTTGCGACTTTTTAAGCACTGTCTTGTAGCCGACATAGCGGATCTCAACGTCTTTGGAGCCTTGCGGCACTTCAATCTGGAAAAATCCGTCGATGTTGGTTACAGTTCCGATTTTTGTCCCGGGGATAGTGATGGTGGCTCCGATTACAGGTTCGCCCTGCTCGTCAACCACGCGGCCACGGCAATTGCTATGTTCGGCTGCAAGAAATTGCGCCGTCGATAGGAAAATTGCGGTAGCTAAGAGGAGTAGTCTCTTCATGCTGTAGGGATTTAGTTAATTTTAAAGAATAGAATATGTTAATTTTTCAATTTTTTAATTAATTGAACTACCAATTCAAAACTTCGTGAAAACCACTATGCAAAATTAGACTTTTTGTGTAATGAATGCAAATTTAAGCCAATAAAAACTACGCGTTGTCACCAAGATGTTAAAATTCAAGGTGTGCAATGCCATGCAGGAGGATGCCGTCGTCTGAGACTCCTTCCGCCTGAACCGTAAATGCAGAGCCGCGCGGCAGCGAGGATTTAGGAATGGTTATTGTTGCATTGCCGTTGCATAGCCTGACATTCCCGTTCCAATAAAGGGTCATGCTCTTCGCATTCTCGGAAGAGTGAACATGCTCAGGCTTCTGATAGCCTAATGGCTTGAACCGTGACACTCGGTTCAATGTCATGCCGTCAAGAGATGAGGCTCCGTTTTTCAGCGTGATTGAGATTACTCCCGGGCCGCCTTTGGCTCCCCAAATGGCTGCGCTGCCGGTTTTGAACACGTCGATGCGTTCCACGTCCTGCATTTGTATGATGTCAAGGTCGTAGTCGCCATCAAGAATCACACCGTCGATTGCGATGGCGGCATGCGACTTGCCGTAGACTGAGATCTTGCTGCGCACATAAGCTGTGTCGCCTTTCATGTATATTCCTGGAATGCGTCTCAGCACTTCGTGGATGCATGTGGCGTCGATATATGCAAGTTGGTCTGCGGTCATGGAGAAGTCTGCCATGCCGGAGAACGTTCCGTTGTGCTTGTCACGTCGCGCGGCGGCTACGTCAACATTGTGGAGACGTATTGTCCTGCCGGATGCGATATCGTTGAAAACTGCCGCATCGCCGCATCGCCGCCCTGACTGCACGGCGATTGATGCGCTGTCTACGGGAGGATATGTCGTCTCGTCTATTCTGACGGCGGTCTTTTCGTATTGGTTGCCGACGGATGCGTTTACGGCAAAGGTCGTTCCGTCGGGGTAGTCAAGCCCAGAGATTGCGAAGTTGCCGTATTTGTCGGCTGTTGCGACAGCATACATGTCGGCATTCGGCGAGATGATGCTGACTTTTGCAAACGAAGCGTCTCTTGGATACGGTGCTGTAACGATAGCCTTGCCTGAAATCGTTTGTGAGACCTCGTGCTTTACTGGAGGCTGAGTGAACTGTCCTGCAAGAATGCTGTCAACGCAGTATCTGTCGCAAACGGAACGGTGCAGCAGCGAGTCGACCGCTGCCGCATTGTATCCATTTGCGAAAAATCGGTCTGCGTCTGCAACTCCTCCGCGCACGTCTTGCGAGAGCAGTATCTGTGGGATGATAGACGGTGTCTTATTGTCGTGGCCTTTTGTTATGGCTACCGACATATGCGCTGAAATCTGTGATGGAAGGCATATATTGAGGCGTATGCTGTCGGAAAACTCGGCATGAGTCGTGATTGTTGCTTTCACAGATTCTTTTCCGTAGGGAGAGAACACTGATTTTATGCCAAAAACTGCTCCGGCGCTGTCAATTGCAATAAATTGCGAAATGCCTTCGGGCAGCTCCTTTTTGGGGAAAACTATGGGCTCTCCTGGTTTGATCTGTCCGTCATAGCATACGCAACCTCTCGAAATTACGGCAAGTTTGACGGCTTTCGCGGCCGAGTTGTCAAGCATGATTTTAAAAGCTTGGCCGGTGTCGGTGCAGTGCAGTGGATTGGATTTTTCCCAAGCGTCGGCTGTTTGGATGTCAGTGACAGGAGCGGGGCTGCTTCCGATGCTGATAGGCGTAAGGCATTCGTAGCCGTGCAGTCCTGCAGAATAAAGGGTGTAGCATCGCAGGAAACACTGCTCTTCAGCCAAATCCTTTGGCGTGTCGAGATATCCGGCGTATGCGCCGTTGTGTCTGGCTATTTTGATCCTCTTTATTGTGAAGCCTTGCGTGTCAAGGAGCTCGGCGTATGCATACATGTCGGCATCCGTGGGAATCAGGCTGGTTGCGTCGACAGCATATATGCACAGCCAGATTCGTTCGCCTGGCATATAGCTTGTGCGGTCGGTGTGGATGAATAGCTTCTCCTGTGGATACAGTTGTCTCTGTTTGTTGAAAAGCATAGACACATTTGGGCATATTTGCTGTGGTCTTGACGTCATTGCCGCCGTCAGCATGATGACGATGAATAAAAAAAATCGTTTCATATTCTTGTGTTTTATTTCTTGTGTCTCAGTCGGCAATCTTGATGCTTATGGCTTTCAGTTGCTGCCAGCCGGCTTTGTCTGTGACACGGACCATAAAATGATAGTCTCCGTTGTCGATGTCATAAGGAATTGGAATGTCGACTTTCGCCTCATACGACGTCGCCCCTGTAGGGATGGCAAAGTCTTGGTTGTAGATCCACGGATTAACAGGCGTTTTTATGGGGTCGAGCGGACAGTCGCCGGCGGATGTGGAATGCGAGTGGTGGTCGAAATTGTTGTGGATTTCGAGGTTGAAGTTGCCGAGCTCCATATTGTCGGTGAATGTGTAGCGGAAAGGAATTGTCTCTCCTTTGTGATGCACCTCGCAGTTTATCGGGGAAGGAATGTCGCCATCAACGATTTGTGGCTTTTCAAGATCTTTTGCCGGATCGTCGTTGTTGCTGCATGAGCAGATTGCGATAGACGTCAATGTCGCGTATGCAAAATATAATATCCGTTTCATAATACGATTGCTTTTCTTGTAAAGGCTTGTCTGCCGACCAATTGCCGACAGCCAAGCCGTGGTGGTGTTATTTAGTTATCTGAATGCCTTCAACTTCCTCTGTGGTGGAATTGCCCTCGGCATCGGTTACAGTAAAGTGGAGATGGTACTCGCCTGCTGGTGCGTCGGCAGGAACGGCGAGATGTTCATGGAAATGGGCAGATGTCTCGCCGAGATATTTGCCTGTGTATTTGAATTCCTTCTCGTAGTCGGCGGCGGTATTGTGCAGTTTCACTTCTATTTCAGCGATTTTGTTTGGCGCGCTGATTTCCGCCTCAAGATGCATTTCTCTGCCGGCAACCGCAGTCTTGCTGTTGCCTTCGCCAGTTTCCGTTATTGTTATTTCTGTGGAGCCTTCCATCGGCGTCGTTATTTTTAAAGGAGATTTGAACACAGAGCTTTGTCCAGCCTTGTCGGTGACGGTGAACGTCAGCACATATTCACCGGCAGCAGTCTCGGAGGAAATGTCAATGTGCTCGTGGAAAGTAGTGTTGCGCACACCGATGTATTTACCATCGGTCCATGACTTCGCGACCACAGTGGTTAAGCCGTCGGCTGATGTTACAGCAACGTCGATGCGGGCGATGAGCCCTTCGGCTTCAAGATTGCCTTCAAGATGCATGTCTTTGCCCGCCGTGGCGGTTTTGCTGTTTTCCTCGCCAACTTCGGCGAGAGTGGCTACGGGTTTGGAAACATTCGGCTCATCGTTGTTGTCGCACGATGTCGTAAATAGAGAAAAAACACTCAGTGTCAAAGCCACTGTAAGAAATAAACACTTTTTCATAGTTCCTAAGGTTTATATGTTAATAAATCACTTTTATTCCAGCAAAATAACTTCTTGGCAGAGACGGACCATAGACGTAGTCGGAGTCGCGGTTCCATCCTTTGTCGAAGTCTTTTTGGTAGGCGTTTGTTATGTTCTGTATGCCACCGTTTATCTGTAGAGTCAAGTCGTTGTATACAGGAATGTCGTATGAAAGCTTTACGTTCAGTGTGAAGAAATCTGGGGTGTCGACTGCTGTCGGAGTATCGACGCCCGATCCGGCGTTGTGTCCGACGAGCATGCTGCCCGTGTAGTTTCCTGTGACAGCCGCTGTGAAACGTTGCAGTGGGGTTGAGGTAAGCGTGAAATATCCGTAAGTGTTCGGAGTGCGCATCATTTTACGGTATTTCTGTTCCGGAACCTCATCGTTCCATGCAATGGCTTTGTCATATTTGCTTTGTTGGAGTGTTACGCCGGCCTGGAGCGAAATCCATCTTGACAGTGCAACCTTGCCCTCGATGTTTAGACCAAGCACCTTTGCGCCGTATGCGTTATAGCGTTCCTGCACAGTGTTGCCTTGGCTGTCGGGTTGGTCAAGTTGCCTGAGCGCAAACACGTTGTTCAAATCCGTGTAGAAACCTTCGACAAGCAGATTGACTTGTGCATTCTCAAACTTGTGATAAATGTCTGCAGACAAACTGAAACTGTTGGATCGTTCTTCTTTCAAATTGTCAGCAAGAACAGTGACCAGACGTTCACCACCGACAATGCCGATGTGCAAATCTTCGTCAAAGGCCTGTGGCGCACGGAATCCTCCGGCATAGCTTGCGCGCAGGTTGACATCCTCAGTCGGATTGAAGCGTATGTTGGCACGCGGACTGAAAATTATGCGGTCCACAAAATTGTGTTTGTCAAATCGGCCTCCGATGAGAAAACTCCAGCGTTTGTTTTTCCATTCATTCTGGAAAAACAAGCTTCCGATTCGGGCATTTTGCCGGAAGTCACGGTTGTAGCCGAGGATGATGTCTTTCAGTCCGTCATGATTGTATTCCGCACCAAGAGTCAGGTCTGATGGCATAAATATAAGTTTGTCGAAAGAATGCATATATTGTGCGCCGAGAATATAGGTGAGGCCATGTGTGGTGCCGTAGGCCTTCTGTGCGGCCTCAATATCATCAGGCGTGCCTTCGCCTATTCCTCCATAATAGCTTTTGCGGGCAGTTGACTGGAACGAGAAATATGCGTTTACGCGGTTTTCCCTGTTTGGCGAGAAATAATCATAACTTAATCCTCCGCCTTGAATGTTGTGCTCTGTTTGTTCGGCGATGTTGGCCTCATGGGCTATGTGGTCAAGCATGTTTCCGCCACGTCTGA
>UMFK01026700.1_pt1 | contig 12489 bp, 10 predicted proteins | sample 1964981 | NCBI WGS metagenome assembly UMFK01 (sample SAMEA4836043, study PRJEB28245) | human gut metagenome | biome: gut microbiome; material: fecal sample | place: Denmark | collected 2008
TATCGAGCCTCCTACAGAAGAAGCTCAAGAACCAGTTATCGAACCTGTAGATGACAAAACTTCTGTTGCTGAACAAGTAAATGAAGAAAATCAGCAAAATAATGCTCCTCAACAGCCACCATTTGGTCAAGCACCTGAGCAACAGTATAATAATCCATGGGGTATGCCACATCAACAAGGTGCTGAGGGTCAACAACCACCTTATAATCCTTGGGTTTATGGTCCTTATGGTATGCCACCTCAACAAGGTGCTGAGGGTCAGCAACCTCCTTATAATCCTTGGGCTTATGGTCCTTATGGTATGCCACCTCAACAAGGTGCTGAGGGTCAGCAACCTCCTTATAATCCTTGGGCTTATGGTCCTTATGGTATGCCACCTCAACAAGGTGCTGAGGGTCAGCAACCTCCTTATAACCCTTGGGTCTATGGTCCTTGGGGTATGCCACCTCAACAAGGTATTGATGGCCAACAACCACCTTATAATCCTTGGGGTGTTTCGCCTCAGCCTAATGCTCATCAATCTACTGAAGAAGCAAATCATAAGGTTGAAAAAGAACCTGAACCACCAACAGCCGAAAAAGAGGCTGAGCCAGCTGTTGAAACAACGCAAGAACCAGAAGCTCCATTCATTCCACAGCCAGAATCAGCAGCTAAGAAAAATGATATTGATATAGACCAATATATGGATGCTCCTTGGGCTGTACATAATAGAGAAAGTAATAGAGAAACTGATGTTAAGCCTATTGATATTCCAACAAATTCAACAGGTACAACAGACCGTACAAACGGTTTTAGCGTTTCGAATGAAGCATTACAGCAAGACGCTCCAATTTCTTCCGAACAATCAGCTCAGACACCAGCAGAAAGTCATGAACCTATTCATAAAGTTGACTTTTCTTCATTGAATATAACCCCATCTAATGAGCCTATTTCTAAGCCTTCAATGGAAAATACACCTGTTGTTGAAATTCCTCAGCCTGAGGCAAATGCTTCTCCAGATGAGAATTCTGCAGCAGAAGAGGTTGCAGTAAATATTCCGGAGCCAAGTGCTCCTGAAACCTCAAGCAGCATTAATGAAGTATTCACAAAAGAAGATGCTAAGAAGTTCACTCTCAATCATGTTCAGATTCCTGAAGGTGTTATCCGTATTGATAATGAAGCCTTTAAAGATAACCAAAAGATTGAAGCTGTTGTACTTCCAACATCTCTTAAAGAAATCGGAGATAGTGCATTTGAGTGTTGTAGTAAGCTTCTTACAATCAATATTCCTGAAAATGTAACCGATATAGGAAAATGTGCATTTAAAGGTTGTTCCTCAATTACATCTATTAAACTTCCTGATAGCATAACAAGAATCAATGCAGAATGCTTTGCTGGCTGCGAAAAACTTAAAGATTTCAAGATACCATCATCAGTAAGTCATATAAGCAGACATTCATTTATGAATTGTGCAAGTATTGTTGATATTGAAATTCCTGATGGAATTCATGGTCTTGCCGAAAATATTTTCAGCGGTTGTAAGTCACTTCAGACAATAAAAGTTCCTGATAGCGTATCTCAGATACATAAGAACTGCTTTAGCTGGTGTGAATCTCTCACAACAATCAATCTTCCTGAGGCTATCACAGAAATTGCTCCTGGCTCATTCACAGGTTGTGAAAAGCTTAAAACTCTTGATATTCCATCAAGAGTTACAAAAATTGGTTATGGTGCATTCAGTAAGTGTACTGGACTTAAATCACTCACACTTCCTGATACTATTACAGAAATCGAAGAGAACGCATTTCTCGGTTGTCGTGCTCTTGTTGTTTATTGTTCTTCGGAGAACGCTTATATTAAGAGATATTGCAGACTCAATCGTATAAGATGTAAGAGCAGTACTTAAACTAAAATACTTAAAAGCCTCTCAAGTAAATGGGAGGCTTTTTTCTTTAAAATAATATCGCTTAAAATGTTCAAAATCAAGCTAATATATACGCTATTCATTACCTTACACAAAATTTTCTATGAAAATTCTTTTAAAAGGTTGATTTTTTTCTTATTTTTGTGTAAAATGTATAGAGAGATTTTATATTATCGGGCGATAATTCATACGAACTAATTAAACACAAAGTGAGGTATAAATATGTCTAACAGACTTTTTCAAGGCGTTATCCACCAAATGAGAGACACCATCGACCGTGCCATAGGAGTTATTGATGAAACATCTGTCGTTATCGCTTGTAGCGAGCTTGGTAAAATCGGCGAAGTAAACGAAAATATCACAACAGATATGCTCTCCTCCGCTACACCTTTCGTACTTAATGGCTATACTTATAAGCCTTTCGGCAGTAAGCCAAGATGTGAATATGCTGTTTTTGTAGCAGGCAATGATGACCTTGCACAAAAATATGCAATGCTTCTTGCTATATCTCTTGGAAGCATAAAGCAATACTATGATGAAAAATATGACCGTGGCAATTTTATTAAGAATGTCATACTTGACAATATTCTGCCTGGTGATATATATTTAAAGGCAAAAGAACTTCGTTTCAATTCCGAAGTTACTCGTGTATGCTTCGGCATCAAGATTATCTCTAAGAACGATATTTCTGCTTACGATGTCATTCAAAACCTCTTCCCTGATAAAAGCAAAGATTTCGTTATCAATATCAACGAATCTGATATAGCACTTGTCAAAGAAATTAAGTCAGAAACAGATTCTAAAGACCTTGAGAAGCTCGCAAGCTCTATTGTAGATACTCTTTCTGGCGAATTTTACACACATTGTGTTATCGGTATAGGAACTCCTGTTGAGGGCATTAAGGACCTTGCTCGTTCCTATAAAGAGGCACAAATCGCTCTTGAGGTTGGTAAGGTATTCGATACAGAAAAGACTATTGTAAGCTATGATAATCTCGGTATCGCTCGTCTTGTCTATCAGCTTCCAACTACACTCTGCGATATGTTCCTTAAAGAAGTTTTTAAGCGTGGCTCTATTGAATCTCTCGACCAAGAAACTCTCTTTACAATTCAGCGTTTCTTCGAGAATAACCTCAATGTTTCTGAAACATCAAGAAAGCTTTTTGTTCACAGAAATACTCTTGTTTATCGTCTTGAGAAAATTAAAAAGCTTACCGGTCTTGACCTCAGAGAATTTGAAGATGCTATCGTATTTAAAGTAGCACTTATGGTTAAGAAATATCTTTCATCTAATCCAATCAAATACTAATTCATAAACATAAACATTACAAACTCAAGAATAAAGTTGTCTTGTAGCTGGCAGTTTTCTGCCGCTATAAGGCGACTTCTTGGTTTATATAGGGGTTGAATTTTTATTGATACTATACAAATATCAAAAAATATAATAATATATTACATTGATATTGTATAAGTAATATTTCAATATTAAATTTTCTTATCATTTACTAAAAGAAAGGTCTTGTCTATGATTCATTTTAAAAATGTATCTAAGGTATATTCAACAGGCACAAAAGCACTCGACAATGTAAACTTAGATATAAATAAGGGCGAGTTCGTCTTTATAGTTGGACCATCAGGAGCAGGAAAAAGTACATTTTTAAAGCTCATTATGCGTGAAGAAGCCACCACAGAGGGTGAAATTTCTGTAAACGGCTATAATCTTGTCAAAATCAAAAAACGCAAGATTCCATATCTTCGCAGAACTATGGGAATAGTTTTTCAGGATTTCAGGCTTATAGAAAAAATCTCTGTTTTCGATAATGTTGCCTTTGCTATGAGAGTAATCGGCGTTTCAGAAAAATCTGTGCGTAAGCGTGTAGAATATATTCTTGGTCTTGTCGGACTTTCAGAAAAAGCTGATAGCAAGCCAAGTGAGCTTTCAGGCGGCGAGCAACAGCGTGTCAGCCTTGCAAGAGCATTGGTAAATAATCCCGAACTTATAATTGCGGACGAGCCTACTGGAAATATCGACCCTGAGCTTTCATATGAAATTATGGAGCTTCTTGTTGAGATAAATAAGCGTGGCACAACGGTTTTAATTGTCACACATGAACATAACCTCGTAAATGAATTCGGCGGAAGAATTATTAAAATCAATGGTGGAAAAATCGTTGGGGATTATATTCGGGAGGTGGAGCAATGAAATTCAAAAGTTCAGGCTATCTCATAAAGGAAGGCATAAAAAGCATCTGGAATAACCGAATGATGTCGCTTGCAAGTATAGGTGTTCTTATTTCTTGCCTTTTGATTACTGGTGCGGCTGTTGTTACATCTATGAACGCATCAAGCCTTATATCATCTATTGGTGATACCAATATGATTACTGTATATCTCGACCCACAGATTTCTGATGTTGATGCTCTTAAGCTCGGAGCTAAATTCGATTTAATTGATAATGTTAAATCAAGCGAATTTTATTCAAAATCAAAAGCTATTGAAGATTATCACCAAATGCTTGGCGATGATATTTATGCAAATATGCAAGGCGAAGATAATCCCTTGCCACACGCATATAAAGTGAGTTTAGAAGATTTCTCAAAATACGAAGAAACTGTTAAAGAGCTTAAAAAAATTGATGGTGTATATCAAATAAGCAATCGTAGTGATATTGCAAGAAAGCTTACTAAGCTAAATACACTTGTAACATACATAGGCATAGCCGCTGTAATAGTTTTGGGCTTAGTTACACTTTTTATCATCTCAAATACGGTTAGAATGACAATGTATTCAAGACGCTTTGAGATTAGCATAATGAAATCTGTTGGTGCAACAAATTCATTTGTACGAATACCATTCTTAGTTGAAGGTATGGTTATAGGTCTTATTTCAGGAATTATCTCATCTATTGTTATGATTGCTCTATATGACCCAATATTAGAGGCTATTCGTAGTATTGCGTCTGTTGTTTATAAAGCAAGTATTCCTATATCCGATATTTGGATATATATTGTTCTTGCATTCTTAGGCTCTGCTGTTCTTATAGGTGCTTTGGGAAGCTTTATATCTGTTTCAAAATACCTCAAAAAGGAAGGAGGAGAGATTCTTGGCTGGTAAAAAATTTAAAAAAATCTTATCAATTACTGCTTCAATACTAACTATGACTCTTATTCTTTCACAATCTACATTTGCGTTTGATGCTGAATCTAACAAAAATGAACAGGCTGCCTTACAAAAGCAAGCAGAACAATATGAAAGAACACTCAAAAAAACTCGCAATGATATTTCCGAAAAGCAAACATATGCAAAAGCTCTTCAAGGAAAAATCGAAACCCTTAGCAAACAAATAAAGCTCAGCAATGAAAAAATTGATGCACTTAACAAAAGTATTAAAGAAAAGCAAAATGAAATTGATAAGAAACTCTCTAAAATTGAAAGCAAAATGACTCAGCTTCGTGCAAGACTTCGTGCGATTTATATAGCTGGAGATACTTCATCTTTGGAAATAATTCTTGGAGCAAAGGATTTCTCCGATTTTATAGACAAGGCTGAGCTTGTTGAAAGTATTTCCTCTTATGACAGCAATTTAATCAATGAGCTTAAATCAGAGATGTCTACAATAAGCGGACATCAAAAATCCTTAAGAGCAGAAAAAAAATCTGTTGAAAAGGAAAAGAAATCTCTTGAAAACCAAAAAAGCGAAATCAATAAACTTTCTGAAGAAAATAGCACTATTATTGCTGAACTTCAAGGCGTAGAAAGTGCAACTCTTGATTCAATCGGAGAAAATAAAGAAAGCCAAGCTGCACTCGAAAAAGAGCTTAAAGAGTATTTCGAACAACAGAAAAAACAAGCCGAAGAAAATGCCAAAAATCAAAACTCCAATAATGCTAAACCATCTAAAAACAACACAAATAAGAATAACAGTAGTAGCAATAACAATACAAATAATACTAAGCCTGATGATAACAGCAATAATAACAATCCAACAACTACACCAAGTTCTGGCGAATATGTATGGCCATGCCCAGGATTCTATTATCTAATATCTACATTTGATGAAAATCGAGGTTCAAGTAATCACGGTGCATTAGATATAGCTGGTGGCGGAATTTACGGTGCTCAGGTTATAGCTGCAAGAGAAGGTACAGTCGTTTCATCATTCAGTGGCTGTACCCACGATTATGGTAAAAGCTCCTCCTGTGGTTGTGGAGGCGGTTATGGCAACTATGTAGTAATAGAGCACAGTGATGGTAAAACAAGCTTATATGGTCATTTATCAGCGGTTTATGTAAACTATGGCGACTATGTAAGTGCAGGTCAACTTATCGGTCGTGTAGGTTCAACAGGATATTCAACAGGACCACATCTGCATTTTGAAACAAAATATTCAACCATATGGGACCATTCTCAACGCTATAATCCACTCGATGAATATCCTGGATTATTTTAACTCAAAGCTTTAATAAAAGTATATAAATTAAAACCTCCGTAACTCGTGCTTTGAGTTGCGGAGGTTTTCTGATTTAAAATGTTATCTTTATTTCTGTACCAAAGCCTTCAGAGCTTTTCAGTTCTATTTTAGCGTCATAAAGCTCACATATATGCTTAACTATCGCTAAACCTAAGCCCGTTCCTCCCCTTTCTTTAGAACGACTTTTATCGACACGATAAAATCTTTCAAAAATCCTTGCTCTATGTTCGGGAGGAATACCTATTCCCGTATCCTTAACATCAATAAATCCATTGCCAACTGTAATATCTACCTTACCGTCTTTATCACGATTATACCTTACAGCATTATCACAGAGATTCTGAACAAGCTCTGTAAGCAAGGTTATGTTTCCTCGCATAATATATTCTTCACCACTTACTCTAACCACTACACCCTGTCTTTCTGCCTGAACTGCAATATCATCAGCACATTTCTGGGCGATAGTAAGCAGATTGACTGTTTCCTTTCGTATAGCCTCAGCTTTTTGGCTATTATCAAGCCTTGAGAGAAGAATAATATCACTGATAAGTGATAAAAGCCTTGCAGATTCCTTGCGGATTCTACCAGCAAAATTCTTTATGTCTTCCTCTTTTACAATTCCCGCCTCTATCATTTCCGCATAACCAGAAATAGATGTAAGTGGAGTTTTAAGCTCATGAGAAACATTAGCTGTAAATTCCTGCCTCATACTTTCCATTTCTTTCTTTTCGGTAATATCTATAATAAGGCAGATAACACCAATCTGTTCTCCCTGAGATGCAACCGGATTCGCAATCATTTGATATATTCTTCCGTTAAGCATAAGCTCAAGAGAACTATTTTCGCCATCAAGAGCTTTATCAACGCAATCATTTACATCTTTATCCCTTGAAATATAAAGCAGGCTGTCGTGTTTAAGAGTTACATCACCAACATTAAATATTCTTTTTGTAGCTTCATTCATGAGGAGGATATTTTTATCGAGGTCAAGTAAAATCATTCCCTCTGACATATTTTGAATAATAGCTGCAACCTTGTTTTTTTCTCTTTCAACCTTGCCAAGCTGATAACGAATTTCTCGTTTTTGTGCAATGATTTCAGTAATAAATGGAGATAATTCAGGGTAAATATCGTCTGCGTCAATGTCCGTTCCAATATCGTCAACGCTTTCTGAAAGCTTTGTAATAGGATTGATAATTTTCTTTGTAAGAAAGAAACCTATTGCCAGCGACATAATCAAAAGCATTATAAATATCAGAATCATATATGGAAGTATACTCGTAAATACGCTATTCAGTGCATCAGCGTCCTTTGCAACTCTAAGTATATTTCCATTAGAAAGCTTCATTGCGTAATAATATGTATTTGTGCGAGTGGTTTCCGAATATCTTGAGGAATAGCCCTCGCCATCTTGCAAGGCATCTTTAATCTCCGAGCGTTCAAGATGATTTTCATCACTTTTCTTTTCGCTATCGAAAATAACATTTCCGTCAGCCTTTATAAGAGTAATTCTTGTTTGACCTTTTGCAAAGTCTTTCAGATTATTATCATCTGTAATATAATCATAGCTTGTCGCAATAAGCTGTGCATCAGTCTTTAGGTCAGCATTAACCTGATTCTGAAAAGCATTAAAAAATACTAACCATGTAATAAGCGAAACCAAAATAGCTGTAACAAGTCCCATTATAAAAAGGTGAGTATTTATTTTCCCTTCCATAAAATCACCGCCTACTAATTTTTATCTTTCTAAATATAACGGGAAACCCTCAAGCAAGGATTTCCCGTTAGCCATTTCTAATTATCATTCAATTATATGAATAAAGCTAATTATTCACCAAGCTTATATCCAACATTTCTAATGGTTTTAATGACAGAACCACTTTCTCCCAGCTTTTGCCTTAAAGTTTTTATATGCATATCAACAGTTCGGCTTTCGCCTTCATATTCAAAGCCCCAAACCTTATTCATTATTTTTTCTCTTGTAAGGACAATACCTTTATTCATTATAAGAAATTTCAAAAGCTCATATTCCTTAAAGGTTAGTTCTCTATGCTCTCCATCAACTGTAACAATATGCTTTTCATCATCAATACTAATGTTCTGATAGCTCATTCCGCTAAACTGCTGTTGCTTTTCTGTTCGGCGTAAAAGAGCCTTAACACGAGAAACTAACTCCATAACGCCAAATGGCTTTGCTATATAGTCATCTGCACCCATATCAAGCCCCTTAACGGTATCAAGCTCAGTTGATTTAGCCGTTACCAATATAACAGGAATATTCTTTGTCTTATCATCAGCACGAAGCTTTTTAAGGATAGAGAGCCCGTCCTCATCAGGCAACATAATATCAAGAATTAGCATAGAAGGCTGTTTTTCAAGACAGCTTTCAAAAACTCCTTTTCCCGAATCAAATTGCACTATATCATAACCGCTATTTTTGAGAGCATAGCTTTCAAGCTCTCTTATATCTGTATCGTCCTCAACAACATAAATAATCAATTACTGTCATGCTCCTCGTGATGACCTACTATTGAGAAAATAACCCAGTCTGCAAGATTAACTGCATGGTCGCCTATTCTCTCGAAATACTTAGCCACCATAATAAGGTCTATTGCCTGTTCGCCATTATTTACATCTTCTCTTATAAGCTCAATAAGGTCATTTTTTATTGTTACGAAAAGGTTGTCTACAATATCATCTCTTGCAAAAACTGAACGAGCAAGCTCCAAATCTCTCTTAACAAAGGCATCTACACTTGTTGTAACCATTTCGATAGTAGCCTTAGCCATCTGTTCAATATGGTCAAATCGTTTGATATACTGTGTTTTAGACATAAGAATTGTCAACTCAGAAATATCCGCCGCCTGGTCACCTATACGCTCCATATCAGTAATCATTTTGATTGCAGAGGAAATAAGTCTTAGGTCAGACGCAACAGGCTGCTGCTGAAGTAAAAGCTTAAGACAAATATTTTCGACTTCCTTTTCTTTTTGGTCAATCTCTCTATCGAACTCTACATTTTCCTTTGCGATTTCAATATTTTGATTGATAAGTCCCTTATACGCTCTTGCAATAGCCGTTTCAATAAGAGAACCCATTTCTATAAGCTCATTATTAAGCTTTCTAAGCTGCATATCGAAACTGTTTCTCATTATCCGAACCTCCCCGTAATATAATCCTCTGTTCTTTTATCTTGCGGAGTAGAGAATAATTTCTCTGTTTCGTCATACTCAACGACTTCACCAAGAAGGAAAAAGGCTGTTTTATCGGAGATACGGGCGGCTTGCTGCATATTATGCGTAACCATAATGATAGTATACTCGTTTTTCAACTCCATTGCAAGGTCTTCTATCTTTGAAGTCGAAATCGGGTCTAAGGCACTCGTTGGCTCGTCCATAAGCAAAACCTCGGGTTTAACAGCTAAAGCTCTTGCTATACAAAGCCTTTGTTGCTGACCACCAGAAAGTCCCAAAGCACTTTTCTTGAGCCTGTCCTTGAGTTCGTCCCAGATAGCCGCATTTTTAAGTGAAGTTTCAACAATCTCATCAAGCTGTGCCTTAGAGCGAATACCATGTGTACGAGGTCCGTAAGCGATATTATCATAAATACTCATCGGGAATGGATTAGGCTTTTGGAAAACCATTCCTACTCTTTTTCTAAGGATATTAACATCCATATCGCCGAAAATATCTTCTCCGTCAAGAAGAATATCGCCTGTAATCTTACAGCCCTCAACAAGGTCATTCATTCTGTTTAAGGATTTAAGCAAAGTAGATTTACCACAGCCAGAAGGTCCGATAAATGCGGTAATCTCTTTTTCTTTCATTTTTAGATTAATATTTTTCAAAGCGTGAAACTTACTATAATATAAATCAACGCCCTCAACAACAATTTTATCCTTTTTATTTGACATAATGCCACGCCTTTCCAATTATTTCTTGGTAATTTTCTTAGCTACTACACTTGAGAGCCAGTTAATTAAAAGTACAAGTACAAGAAGTACAACTGCTGTTGCATATGCCTGATTAGTATGCAAGCCCTCATTAGAGAGGTTATACATATGAACTGCAAGCGTTCTTGTCGAGGACATAAGGTCCTTCGGATAATCTGCAACTGCACCGGCTGTATAGATAAGAGCCGCAGTTTCACCGACAACACGACCGATAGCAAGGATAACACCTGCAAGAATACCAGGAACAGCCGATGGCAAAACAATCTTAAAAACTGTTCTAAGTTTACCGGCACCAAGTCCAAAGCTACCCTCACGATATGAGTCAGGCACAGAGAGCAATGCTTCTTCTGTTGTTCTCATAATAAGTGGAAGAATCATAATCGCAACTGTAAAAGAACCTGCGAGAAGTGAATAACCCCAATGCAATGCTTCTACAAAGAAAAGCATACCAAACAAACCATATATAATAGACGGTATACCTTGAAGTGTTTCAGCTGCTGTACGAACAATCGAAACAAGCTTATTACCACGCTTTGCATATTCTACAAGATATATTGCCGAAAAAATTCCAAGCGGAACAGCAACTATAAGTGAAAGCAAGGTCATAAGAATGGTATTTACAAGTGCTGGAACAAGTGAACAGTTATCAGAAGTATACTTCAGCGAGAATATATCCGCATTTATATAAGGAATACCCATTACAAGAATATATCCTATAAGAAAGACAACTGTTGCCATAGTTGCAATAGCCGCAAGCCATACAAGCAGATAAAGTATGAGTGAAGTAGGGTGATTTTTATATTGCTTAAGCTTCTGAGCAAAAGTCTGAACATTTCTTGCCTGAATCTTATCTACATCAATATCATTGCTTTTATTAGTTTCAATAACATTTTCAGCCATCATTCAGACCTCCTTTTTACTACTGAGAGAAGAGCGTTTATAAGAAGAATAAGTACAAATAGCACAACACCTGTTGCAATAAGTGCTTCACGATGTAAACCTGATGCGTAACCCATTTCCATAACAATATTTGTTGTAAGAGTTCTTACGCCACTCAAAACACTATCAGGAATAATTACCTGATTACCTGCAACAAGGATAACAGCCATTGTTTCACCTATTGCTCTGCCTATTCCAAGAACGATACCTGCGAGGATACCTGATTTTGCAGCAGGTAATATTACTCTGAAAACTGTTCTTTCGTGAGTTGCACCCAAACCAAGTGAACCCTCATAATAGCTATCAGGAACAGCTCTTATGGCACTTTCAGAAACAGTAATAATAGTAGGGAGAATCATAATTCCGAGAAGAATAGAGGCAGTAAGTATACTGCCTGTTCCATTTCCGCCGATATTATCACGAATAAACGGTACAAGAACAACCAAGCCAAAGAAACCATAAACAACTGATGGAATACCTGCAAGAAGCTCAACTGCTGGCTTTAATACTTTATATATATGTTTAGGGCAGAATTTTGCAAGATAAACCGCTGTAAGAAGTCCAATTGGCACACCTACTACCAAAGCACCTGCTGTTACATATATAGAGCCAAGAATCATTGGGAAGATACCATATTCTGCCGGTTCATTTAATGGTGCCCAAGTAGAGCCACCAATAAAATTAAATATTCCGATTTTAGCCATTGCAGGAACACCATTTGCAAAGAGAAATATGCAAATCAGGGCAACCGCCGCAATCGACACAAGTGCTGCTATGAAGAACACCACTTTCATAATTTGTTCTTTATATTTTACCATTTTATAACCACCTTGTTGTTAAGGACGGCGTTTATGCCGTTTAGCGTGATACACAGCTGCTCTCTTTGACACTGTGAATCATTCCTGTATGTTTCAAAATAATTTTTACATAGGTATGGAACGGCAATTTCTGTTGCCGTTCCCACCTAAATAGCTTTACTTATCTTTGATTACTTCAATTCCCAAGTTGTGATTGAACCGTCATAAAGTCCCTTGATTTGGTCAAGTGTAAGGTTATCTGTTGGGTTTGAAGTGCTTCCAACAACTGCGATACCATCAAGAGCGATTTTTTGTGGTGTAAGGCTTTCCTTTTCATCGTCCTTTAGGTCACGAGAAGACATTGCAATCTGACAAGTTCCGCTTATAGCTGCCTTGATGCCTGAAGAAGAATCCTGTGTCTGGAGTTC
>UMFK01070042.1_pt1 | contig 12485 bp, 8 predicted proteins | sample 1964981 | NCBI WGS metagenome assembly UMFK01 (sample SAMEA4836043, study PRJEB28245) | human gut metagenome | biome: gut microbiome; material: fecal sample | place: Denmark | collected 2008
GACCCCTCGACGATGTAGGAAGCGGTGCCCTGTGAGCCCGGAATGATACCGAACACGCCCTGGCGTGCAAGCGTCGCACCCTTGCGGTGAACAATCACGTCCTTGCCGAAGTGGTGCTCCACGGCGGCATAGTTGTGGGCAATGTTGATCATCGGCTCAAACTCGATACCCTCCAGCGCGTCTGCCAGGACCTCCTGGATGCGCAGCATCATCAAGCGACGGTTGCAGAGGGCGAACTCAACGCAGTACTTCATCTCGTTCCAGTACGCACCAAACTCCTTGGTACCCTGCGGCAAGAAAGGCATGTGGATCTCCGGCGAGACGACAGAGTACCAATTTTCGTTGAGCGACGCAGCCAGCTTGTTGTAATAGTCTCCGACCTGCTTGCCGAGGTTTCGCTACCCAGAGTGGATCATGATCCAGAGCGTGCCCTCTTCGTCCATCTGCAGCTCGATGAAGTGGTTGCCGCCACCGAGCGTACCGACCTCATAGCGAATGGCGTGCTGACGGCTTTTAACGACCTTCAACTGATCGATGTCGAAGCCCTGCGGCAGATACTTCTCGTCCTGCGCCTCCTCGTGGTGGTTCATACCCAGCGGAATGCGGGCACGGATGCCAGTCATGATTTGCTCGCGGATGGTCTCGGCAGAGAGGTTCTCCACCTTCCAGTTGGTCTTAACCGCGCACATTCCGCAGCCGATATCCACACCTACGGCGTTGGGCACTACCACACCGTCACAGGCAAGTACACCACCGATAGGCATACCCATGCCGGCATGTACGTCGGGCATGATGGCCAAGTGATGGTAAAGGAAGGGCAGCGTGGTAAGGTTCTCGATCTGATGCATTACCGACTCTTGCATCTCGTTCGTCCAGATCTTTACAGGACGGTTGTTGATTATCTTTACTTCCATTTTCTTTCTGTTCTAATATTGTTATTATGTGTGGAGCATTCGCTCGTTGTCTTTGTATGTCTGATGTTTCAGATTACGAGTGCAAAATTAGAAACAAGCTACGCAGTCTTTTTGCGCTACACAGAAAAATCAGTGAAAACGATGAAAAAGCGCATTTTTCATCTACCGCGCAAATAGACTGCGTAGAAAATGGGAGATCAGTCGATGTCGATCAGTTGGAAATGCTTGTTGAAGGTGAATTCCATGCCGTTGGCCAGTTCCACCTCATACTCCTTCTTGCTCATCTCCAGTTTCTTGACAGACTTTCCGGGATAATGGAGGCGCAGGTAGCTTCGGATGGGGTAGGGGATCAGCTCCGCAGGCACCGAACCGCGCTTGCAGTCGATCTCTGTCAAATTGCCCCTTTTGTCAAACTCGAGTTTGGTGCCATTGCGCAGCACGACGTCATAGCTCTTGCCGGCTCCCGACTCCTTCTTGGCCAGCACCACTCTTTGGTGGCTGAAATGGCGCGTGATCACGGCCTGGGCCTTGGCGGGAAGCATGGCGACGGAGATGGGCTTGTCGTTGTCCACATGGGCAGAAATAGTGCAGGAGACGATGCAGCAGATGGCGATCATCAAAAATCTCATTGTTCTTTTCATAAACTTCAAATCTATTGTTTTATTATACCTATATACGGATCGTGCCGAGACACGATACACTGTTTTGGACGGCTAAGGGTCGCAATGGTTTAAGGCTGCGCTCCACCTTGACAGAAAAAAACCACCCCCGGGGACGGCGAGGGTGGTAATGGTCAGGTCATTGGGCTTGGCGTGTGGCAAGAAAGCGCTCCGCCTTGTGGAGGTCTTCGGGCGTGTCGATGCCGACGGTCTCGACATCGGTCAGTCCGACCTTGATCTTGTAGCCGTTTTGCAGCCAGCGCAGCTGCTCCAGGCTCTCCGCCAGTTCGAGCGACGACTGGGGCAGACGCGTGACCTCGCGCAGCACGTCGGCACGGTAGGCATAGAGGCCGATGTGCTTGAGGAAGGGGTAGGCCGCCAGCCACTCGCCCCGATCCTTGCCCCGGACGAAGGGGATGGGAGACCGGGAGAAGTAGAGGGCGAAGCCGTCGTTGTCGAGGACGATCTTGGGTGAGTTGGGATTATCCACCGCCTCGATGCTCTCGAAGCGCTTGCCGAGGGTGGCTATCTGCGTGGCGGGGTCGTCGAAGGCCTCCATCACCGTACGCAGTTGCGAGGGCTGGATGAAGGGTTCGTCGCCCTGAACATTGATGACGACGTCGGGAGATCCGCCGACCAGGTCGAGGGCCTCGCAGATGCGGTCGGTGCCGCTCTTGTGGTCGGATCGCGTCATGACGGCCTGGCCGCCAAACGCGGTGACGGCATCGTAGATGCGCTGGTCGTCGGTGGCGACATAGACGCGGTCGAGGACCGATCGTACTTGCTCATAGACGCGCTGGATGACGGGTTGGCCGCCCAGGATGGCGAGCGGCTTGCCCGGGAAGCGCGTAGAGGCGAAGCGCGCGGGGATGATGGCTATATACTCCATGGCGTGATTACTTGATGATGTGGAGCCACTTCAGCGGCTTCTTGACCAGTTCGCTGAGCTTGCTGTCCTTGTTCTTCTGCGGCAGCGCATAGTCCTCGCGAATGTCGTACTTCGTGGAGTGGACGGGGGCCTGGTCGCCCCCCTGCTTGCCACGGCCACGGCCGCGCTTGCGCGAACTCTTCTTCTTGCCCTTGGGGGCGTCGGCCTGGGACTGGGCCTGCTGACCGCCCTGCTGGCTGCCTTTCTGGCCTCCCTGCTGGCCTCCCTGCTGACCGCCACCCTCGGTGCCCTTGTCCTTGCCACGTCCACGGCCGCGGGATCTGCGTTCCTTCTGGTCCTTTCGTTCCTTTTGGTCCTTCTGGTCGCGGCTGGCGTCGCCCTGCTGCTGCGGCTGCTGATCGCGGGCCTCACGAGGCTCGCGCGGCTCACGGCGCTGGCGTCCACGGCGCGGCTGCTTCTCCCTGGGCTGCTGGTCCTGGGGCTGCGCCTGCTGCTGGCCGTCCTTGGCCACGGGCTGATCGGCCTTGTCGGCCTCACGGGGCTGCGGCTTGGCGGCCTTCTCTGCGCGCTGCTTGTTCTGACGGTTGCGGCTCTTCTTGTCCTTGTGGCTCTGCTGGTCGCGGGCCTCGCGCCGGCGGCTCTTCGCACTCTTGCCCTTGGCGGGGCGCGCCGACTGGCTATATTCGGGTGCCTCGCCGACGTCCTCGGGCAGGGGCACCTTCTCCACCGTCTTCTCCAGGAACTTCTCTATCTGCTGGAAGTAGTACTGGTCCTGCTCGCTGACCAGCGTGATGGCCACGCCGTCGCGGTTGGCACGGGCCGTACGGCCGATACGGTGGACGTAGTCCTCGGCGTCGCGGGGCACGTCGAAGTTGACGACCATCGCGATGTCGTCGATGTCGATGCCGCGGGAGATGATGTCGGTGGCGACGATGACGTCGAGCTGGCCGCTCTTGAACTGGAACATCATCTCGTCGCGCTCGGCCTGGTCGAGGTCGGAGTGCATCTCGCCGCAGTTGACCTTCATGCGCTTCAGCGAGGCAGCGATCTGCTTCACCTTCTGCTTGGAACCGGAGAAGATGATGACGCGGTTGAGGTCGCCGGCCTTGAAGATGTCCTTGAGGATCGCCATCTTCTGCGTCTCGTAGCAGACGTAGGCCTTCTGCTGGATCTTCTCGGCGGGCTTGCTCACGGCGAGCTTCACCTCGACGGGATTCTTGAGCAGCGTCTTGGCCAGGTCCTCGATCTTGTCGGGCATCGTGGCCGAGAACATGATGGTCTGGACGTTCTGCGGCAACTTGCGGGCGATGGTGAGGATATCCTCGGAGAAGCCCATGTCGAGCATGCGGTCGGCCTCGTCGAGGATGAAGAAGCTCACGCGCGAGAGATCGACGTTGCCCAGCGACATGTGGGAGATGAAGCGGCCGGGGGTGGCGATGACCACGTCGGCACCGAGGGAGAGGCTCTTGAGCTCCTGGTCGTAGCGGTTGCCGTCGTTGCCGCCATAGACGGCCACGCTCGACACGCCGTCGAGATGGTAGGCGAAGCCCTGCATGGCCTGGTCGATCTGCTGGGCCAGCTCGCGCGTCGGCGACATGATGACGCAGTTGATGGCGTCGGCAGGATAGCCGCCGTCGGCCAGCTTGGAGAGGATGGGGAGCAGGTAGGCTGCCGTCTTGCCCGTACCGGTCTGGGCGACACCCAGGATGTCGCGGCCTGCGAGGATGTGGGGGATGCAGCTTTCCTGTATGGGAGTGCACGTCTCGAACTGCATGTCGTCCAAGGCGTCGAGCACATAATCGTTCAAATCTAATTCGTCAAAATACATCTTTTCTGAAAGATAAAAATGGTGAGTGATACTACCTTGGCGCGTGCCTATAGCAGAAATAGGCTATGAAGGCAAAGATAAGGTTCGGAATCCATGCGGCCAGCACGGGGGGCGTGCCGGCATTGATGGCAAAGGTCGAGGAGACGGTCTGGAGCATGATGTAGCCGAAGCTCAGGCCCAGGCCGATACCCAGATAGAGGCCCATTCCTCCCTTTCGCTTTCGCGCCGAGAGCGAGAGTCCGATGATGGTGAGGATGAAGGAGGAGAAGGACATGGCGATGCGCTTGTGGAACTCCACCTCATACTGCACGACATTGCCCGAACCGCGGCTCGTCTGCTTGGAGATGTAGTCGAGGAGCTCGGGCGAGGTGAAGGTCTCCTGCTGGCCCTTGGAATAGACCAGGTCGGTGGGCTCCATGAGGATGACCGTGTCCTTGACGTCGCCGGTGACGATCCGCTCGCGCAGGCCGACCAGCGTGCGCGTCTTCCAGTTGGTGGCCTTCCAGTGGTACTTCGCGTCGGCGATCGTGTCGTACTGGATCTCCATGGCCGTCATGTGGCTGACCAGCTTCTTGCCCTCAAACTTGTCGGGGGAGAAGCCGTAGCCGCGCTTGTAGCGGTCGTCGTAGTGCTGGATGTAGGCCACCGTGCCCTTGCCCACCTGCAGCTGGACGTTCTCCGCCGAAGTGTTCTTCTTGGAGTTGCGGTAGAGCGACTCGAAGTTTTGGCGGATGACCGTGCCGTGGGGGATAACGAAGCTGTTGAGGTAGAAGGTGACGCTGGCGATGAGCACGCACGAGATCATGTAGGGGCGCATCAGCCGCCGGAAGGAGACGCCCGAGGAGAGCATCGCGATGATCTCGGAGTTGCCGGCCAACTTCGAGGTGAAGAAGATGACGGCAATGAACACGAAGAGCGGGGAGAAGAGGTTGGAGTAGTAGGGGATGAAGTTGGCGTAGTAGTCGAAGACGATGGCACGCCAGGGCGCATGGTACTTCGTAAACTTCGAGAGGTTCTCGTTGAAGTCGAAGACCAGGGCGATGGAGATGATCAGCACGATGGAGAATATGTAGGTGCCGATAAACTTCCGGATGATGTACCAGTCGAGACGACCGAAAAGGTGCTTGGGCGACAACTTGCGCAGCACACGCGCCACCCTGGCCCCCGCCCGGCGTATCGTCTCGGGCTGGGGCATCCTGCGCCTCATCTTGTCTATGGTCTCTCCCATCTGCATGTCGAAATATTTGTTTTTAGAGTCTGTCCTGCGAACGTAAAGGAGCCGGGCCTATATCCTCCGCCCGAGCTGATCGATGACGGAAGACTTCCACTGGGTGAAGTCGCCCTGGAGGATGTGGGCCCTGGCGTCGGTGACGAGCCGCAGGTAGAAGGCGAGGTTGTGGATGCTGGCTATCTGCATCGCCAGCAGCTCGCCCGCCTTGAAGAGGTGGTGGAGGTAGGCCTTGGAGGTGATGCGGTCGATCTCGCAGCCCGTGGGGTCGAGGGGCGAGAAGTCGGCCTCCCACTTCTTGTTGCGCATGTTCATCGTGCCCTCGTAGGAGAAGAGCATGGCGTTGCGGCCGTTGCGCGTGGGCATCACGCAGTCGAACATATCGACACCGCGCTCTATGCCCTCCAGCAGGTTTTGGGGCGTGCCCACACCCATGAGGTAGCGCGGCTTGTCCTTGGGCAGGATGGCGTTGACGACCTCAATCATCTCGTACATCACCTCGGTGGGCTCGCCCACGGCCAGTCCGCCAATGGCATTGCCCTCGGCGCCCTTGTCAGCGACGTACTTAGCCGCCTCGCTCCGCAGGTCGGGATAGGTGCAGCCCTGGACGATGGGAAAGAGGGCCTGGGGGTAGCCGTAGAGGGGCTCGGTCTCGCGGAAACGCTTGAAGCAGCGGTCGAGCCAGCGCTGGGTAAGCCCAAGGCTGTTCTTGGCGTAGGCGTAGTCGCTCTTGCCCGGCGGACACTCGTCGAGCGCCATGATGATGTCGGCACCGATGACGCGCTCGATGTCCATCACGCGCTCGGGGGTGAAGATGTGCTTCGAACCGTCGATATGCGACCGAAACTCGCAGCCCTCCTCCGTGAGCTTGCGGATGCCCGTGAGGGAGAAGACCTGGAAGCCGCCGGAGTCGGTGAGGATCGGGCGGTCCCAGCCGTTGAAGCGATGGAGGCCACCAGCGGCCCGGAGCACCTCGCAGCCGGGGCGGAGGTAGAGGTGGTAGGTGTTGCCCAGGATGATCTGGGCCTTCACCTGCTCCTGGAGTTCGCGGAAGTGGACTCCCTTCACGCTGCCCACCGTGCCCACGGGCATGAAGATGGGGGTGAGGATCTCGCCATGGGCCGTCTGGATGCGGCCGGCCCGCGCGTCGCTGTAGGCGTCGGTGTGCTGCAGTTCGAACGTCATTGGCCCTTCTCCTCCTTTTGATCCGTAGTCTCCTCGACGACGAGCTGGACGGGATGGGCCACCAGTTCGTCGGTGAGGGCGAAGTCCCACACCTGCTGCACGTTCTCCACATAGTGGAAGGTGACGCCCTTGCGATAGATCTCGGGGATCTCCTCCACGTCGCGCTGATTCTCGGCACACATCACGATGTCGGTGATGCCGGCACGCTTGGCGGCGAGGATCTTCTCCTTGATGCCGCCGACGGGCAGCACCTTGCCGCGCAGCGTGATCTCGCCCGTCATGGCCGTGTTCTTGCGCACCTTGCGCTGCGTCAGCGCCGAGGCCAGGGAGGTGGCGATGGTGATGCCCGCAGAAGGGCCGTCCTTGGGCGTGGCGCCCTCCGGCACGTGGATATGGATGTTCCACTGGTCGAAGAGGCGGTAGTCAACGCCCAGGGCGTCGATATGGGCCTTGACGTACTCCAGGGCGATGACGGCGCTCTCCTTCATCACGTCGCCGAGATTGCCCGTGAGCGTCAGTTTGCCGGCCTTGCCCTTGGAGAGCGAGGTCTCGATGAAGAGGATCTCGCCGCCCACGCTGGTCCAGGCCAGGCCCGTCACCACGCCCGCGTAGTCGTTGCCCTGGTAGATGTCGCGGTAGAAGGGCGGTTTGCCCAGTAGGCCCGGCAGCATGTCGGGGGTGATCTTGTTGGAGGGCAGCTGGCCGTCGGTGGCCTGGCGGAAGGCGAGCTTGCGCAGCGCCTTGTTGATCTGCTTCTCCAGCTGGCGCACACCGCTCTCGCGGGTGTAGTTTTCGATGACCTTCTCCAGGGAGGCCTTCGTAAACTTCAGCTTGGGCTCCACCTGGTCGAGCCCCGTGTTCTCCAGTTCGCGGGGGACGAGGTGGCGCTTGGCGATCTCTATCTTCTCCTCGGTGATGTAGCCGCTGACGGGAATCACCTCCATGCGGTCCAGCAGCGGACGGGGGATGGTGTTGAGGTCGTTGGCCGTGACGATGAAGAGCACCTTGGAGAGGTCGTAGTCGGTGTCGAGGTAGTTGTCGTGGAAGGCGTTGTTCTGCTCCGGGTCGAGCACCTCCAGGAGGGCCGACGCGGGGTCGCCATTGACGGTGTTCTGCGTCACCTTGTCGATCTCGTCGAGGATGAAGACGGGGTTGGAGGAGCCAGCCTTGAGGATGCTCTTGATGATGCGTCCGGGCATGGCGCCGATATAGGTGCGGCGGTGGCCGCGCACCTCAGCCTCGTCGTGGAGGCCGCCCAGCGAGACGCGGACGTATTTTCTGCCCATGGCCTCGGCAACGCTCTTGCCCAGCGAGGTCTTGCCGACGCCCGGAGGACCGTAGAGGCAGAGGATGGGGGACTTCAGGTCGCCACGGAGGCGGAGCACGGCCATGTACTCCAGGATGCGCTCCTTCACCTTCTCCATGCCGTAGTGGTTGCGGTCGAGGACGCGCTGCGCACGCTTCAGGTCAAGGCGGTCCTTGGTATATACGCCCCACGGCAGCGAGACGAGCGTCTGCAGGTAGTTGAGCAAGACACTGTAGTCGGGCGACTGGGGATTGATATTGTCGAGCTTGGCGAGCTCCTTGGCAAAGAGCTTGCTCACCTCATCGGGCCAGGACTTGAGGAAGGCCTTCTTCTTGAGTTCCCTCTTGTCCTCAGACTCGCCACTGTCGCCCAGCTCCTCGCGGATGTTCTTGATCTGCTGGTGGAGGAAGTACTCCTTCTGCTGCTCGTCGATGTCGGCGCGCGTCTTGTTCTGGATGTTCTTCTTGATGTGCAAGAACTGGGTTTCGCGGTTGAGGACCTTCAACAGCTTGAACAGTCGCAGCTTCATGTTGTCCTCCTCCAGCAGCATGATCTTGTCGTAAATGTTGCTGACGATGTTGGAGGCGACGAAATTGACGATGGAGAGGTGGTTGCTGATGTTCTGCAGGGCGACCATCGCCTCGTTGGGGATGTCGTCGTTCATCTTCACATAGATCTCGACGCCCTGGCGCAGGCCTTCCACGGCCGCGGCAAACTCCTTGTCGTCTTCTGCGGGGAAGACCTCAGGGATCATCTCCGTCTCGGCGGTGAAGAAGTTGTTGGCGTCGTCGAGCGACTTAAGACGGCAGCGCGCCGAGGCGATCACGATGGCCGAATGCTCATTGTTGGATCCGGGCACCTCAAACTCCTTGACGAGCTTGGCATAGACGCCCACTTCGAAGAGGTCCTCCTGGATGGGGTAGTCCACGCTGGCGTCTTTCTGTGCGAACACGGCAAAGGTCTGGTCGGGATGATCGCGGAGGTAATCCAGCAGCTTCAAACTCGGCTGGCGCCCGATGAGAATCGGGGTCATGACGCCGGGGAAGGGGATCAGATTGCGGGTGATGAGGACGGGGATGGGACCATCCACGGAACCGACCTCCTTGGCCAGCGCCGAGGGGTCGCCGTCGTAGTCCGACAACATCATCCGTATCGTTGTATTTTGCTTCATTATCTTATTGTCTTCTGTGTTTTGGCGTGCAAAGGTACAAAGAAAATTCCTATTTCATGGAAAAATCCGTGCGAAACCTTGACTTTGCCCGCACAATGCGGCATTAGGTTGGCCGCAAGGCAGGCAATGGGGTGGCTGCAAGCGCGGGCGACAGGCTGGCCGCGCGCGGGACAAGATCCACAAGGCAGGCGATGGGCTCAGTCTAAAGTCTGATCACCTGCTTCACGCCCTTGACCGTGCGCAGCTTCTTGATCAGCAGGTTGAGCTTCGACTTGTCGTCGAGCTGCACGACAAGATTGCCCGAGAACAGGCCGTCATGGGAGTCGATATTGATGGATCGCATCACGATCTTCTCGTCCTTGCTGATGATGTTGGTGATGTTGCTGACGATGCCGATATCGTCGTTGCCGATGACGCGCAGCGTGATGTCGTAGTGGGAACTGCCCTTGCCGCTCCACTGCGCACGGACGATGCGGTAGCCGAAGCGGCGCTGCATCTCGGCGGCGTTGGGGCAGTCGGCACGGTGGATCTTGATGCCGCCATTGACGGTGACGAAGCCAAACACCTTGTCGCCATAGATGGGGTGGCAGCAGCGGGCGAGCGAGAAGTCGATGCCCTTGAGGCTCTTGTCGATGATGAGCACGTCGTCGTTCTTCTTGGCCTCGGTGGTGGCGGGGTGGGCATACTCGAAGTTTTCCGCGCTCTCGGCCTCGCGCTCCTTGACCTGGCTCTGGTCGACCAGGGCCTGGTATTCGTCGAGGACGCGGGAGGGGTCGAGGCGGCCTTCGGCGATCTGGTGGTAGAAGTCGCTCTGCTCCTTGAAGCCCATCTTGCGGATGAGGTGGGCGACGGTGGCCTCGTCGTAGTCGAGCTTCTTGTTCTTGAGGCGGCGCTCCAGCAGCTCCTTGGCGTAGAGGCCCTGCTTCTGACGTGTCTCCTTGAGCGAGAGGCGCAACTTGGCGCGGGCACGGGAGGTGACGAGGATGCGCAGCCACTCCGGCTTCGGAGTCTGGTTGCTGGCCGTCAGGATCTCGACCGTGTCGCCACTGTGGAGGGGCGTGCGGAAGGAGACATTCTTGCCGTTGACCTTGCCGCCGACGCAGGTGTCGCCGACGCGCGAGTGGATATGGTAGGCGAAGTCGAGCACGGTGGCTCCCTTGGGAAACTTCAGCAGGTCGCCCTTCGGGGTGAAGGCATAGACCTCGTCCTCGTAGAGGTCGAGCTTGAACTGGTCCATCACCTCCAGGTTGTCGCCTGCCTCCAGGGCGGTGCGGATCGAGGCGAGCCACTCCTCCATGCCGCCGCCGTCGGCCTTCACGCCTTTGTAGCGCCAGTGGGCGGCGAGGCCATGCTCGGCCACCTCGTCCATGCGCTCGGTGCGGATCTGCACCTCCACCCACTTCTGCTCAGGACCGAGCACGGTGATGTGGAGACACTCGTAGCCATTGGACTTCGGCACGCTGATCCAGTCGCGCAGGCGCTTCGGGTTGGGCTGGTACATGTCGGTGACGATGGAGTAGGCCTGCCAACACTGCATCTTCTCCTTCTCCAGCGGGGAGTCGAGGATGATGCGGATGGCAAAAAGGTCGTAGATGCCATCGACGCCACACTTCTGCTTCTTCATCTTCTGCCAAATGGAGTGGATCGACTTGGTGCGGCCCTTGATATGAAACTTGAGTCCGGCCTCGGTGAGGTGCTTGCTCACCGGACCGATGAAGCGCTCGATGTAGGCGTCGCGGGAGCGCTTCGTGGCGTTGAGTTTCTCCTTGATCAGATAGTAGGCGTCGTGCTCGAGATACTTCAGCGAGAGGTCCTCCAGCTCGCTCTTGAGCTGGTAGAGGCCCAGTTTGTGGGCCAAGGGGGCGTAGAGGTAACTGGCCTCCTCGGCCACCTCGTGCTGCGCCTCCTTGTTGGGCGTGTCGCGTATCTGGCGCATCAGGCAGACGCGGTCGGCGATCATGATGAGCACCACGCGCATGTCCTCGGCGAAGGAGAGGAGCAGGTTGCGGAAGTTCTCGCTCTCCACAATGGGAGTCTTGCTGTAGAGCTCCTGGACGCGGACGAGGCCCTGGAGGATCGTCGCCACGCCCTCGCCGAAGTCCTTGCGCGCCAGCGTCGTGTCATAGTGGCCGCGAAGCACGCTCTCGTAGAGCATGATGGCCAGCAGACTGTCACGGCGCAGGCCGATGTCGCCGACGGCCACCTTCGCCGTCATCAAAGCCTTGAGGACGGGATTGAGGCCGAAGCGGTCGCGCTCGATGTGGCGAGCCTCGATCTCAGAATGGATATGGGTGCGCAGACGCTCCACGTCAGTACCGGTCAGGGTGTCGTTGAGCATCTCGTGAATCTCCTTAGTAAGTGCCTCGCAGGCGTGCTTTTCTTCCTCGGTGAAAACGAATTTTTCTTCCATTGGCTGACGTTGCTTTGATGAATGATGCTACAAAGTTACGAAATTTCATCTGAATATTTCCCGATTTAAGAAAAAGTAAGTATATTTGTGCATTGGTTAGAGGACAACAAATAGACCACCTTATTTATAATATTAATATCGCAAAAGGATATGCTGACACAACAAGACTTGCAACAGATTGCTGCCAAGGGCATTGCCGAAGAGCAGCTGCAGAAGCAGATGGATGATTTCAAGCGCGGATTCCCCTTTCTGAGGCTCGACTCCGCAGCCACCGTGGGTCATGGCATCCTGGCACCGACGGACGCCGAGCGCGAGGAGTACATCCGCCAGTGGGACGCCTACAAGGCCGGGAAGCACCGGGTGACGAAGTTTGTACCCGCCTCGGGCGCTGCCAGCCGCATGTTCAAGAATTTGTTCGCCTTCCTCGACGCCGACTACGACGCCCCGCAGACGAGTTTCGAACACGAGTTTTTCGACCACATCCACCAGTTTGCCTTCTTCTCCGAGCTCGACGCTGCCTGCCTGAAGAATGAGGGCAAGGGAATCGACGACCTGCTGGCCGCAGGAGGACACAAGGCCGTCGTGGCCAACCTGCTGGAGGAGCGCGGCCTCAACTACGGCCAACTGCCGAAGGGCTTGCTCCGCTTCCACCGCTATGAGGACGGGGCGCGCACGGCCATGGAGGAGCACCTCGTGGAGGGCGCACGCTACGCCAGCACCAACGGCGAGGCCCACATCCACTTCACCGTCTCGCACGAGCACCTGCCTTTGTTCAAGGCGGAGGTGGAGAAGCGGGTAGGGAAGTATGCGGAGAAGTACCAGGTGCGCTACGACATCTCCTTCTCGGAGCAGAAACCGAGCACGGACACCGTGGCAGCCAATCCCGACAACTCGC
>UMFK01069562.1_pt1 | contig 12393 bp, 7 predicted proteins | sample 1964981 | NCBI WGS metagenome assembly UMFK01 (sample SAMEA4836043, study PRJEB28245) | human gut metagenome | biome: gut microbiome; material: fecal sample | place: Denmark | collected 2008
GAAGAGTCCTTCCGACCTTTAATTCTTCCATCACCAGATTTTCCATTTTTTGTAAGGAAACTATTGTAACTTTTTGCAATAGCTTCTATAATAATTATTAAATTTTTATAATTTATTTCAAAAAGGAGTAGAGAGATGAAAAAACTATTCAAACGCACCGCCGCATTTCTGCTGGCACTCACCCTTCTGCTTACCGCAGATACCCTGTTCTGGTCAAAGCCTGTTGACGTTTCGGCTGCATCCAACAACAAGCCGTATATCAATCCTTACAGTGCAAACATGGTTCTTACCTACAAGCCTGGTGATAAGACCAAATATTCAAGAGGATATTACGCCACCATCGACATTGTAAACTGCGATAAGGCATCCCAGATTAAGAAGTTAAAAAGTTCTAATAAGAACATGAAGGTAGAAGCAAAAGACGGTTACATCAAAGTATACTTTGGTTACAAAGAGGGAAAAACCACTATCACCTGTACGGTAAACAAAGTAAAGCTAAAAACAACCTTAACCGTAAAGAAGTACAGTAATCCGCTGAAAACCTTTAAGATTGGCAAAACCAACTATACCTCCAAATACAAAAACATTGACGATTACAGAGACAACAAGTCCTATAAGAAACAGAAGATGGTTATTGAAACCAACAAGAACTGGGTCATCCGTTCCGTTTATGTTCATTCCGGAAGCAGTACCCAGACCTATCGTCCAAATGGTACCAAGCTGAGCAAAAAAGTAACGCTCAAAAAGAACTACGATGACGTATACATTTACCTGTATAACAGCAAAACCAAAGTTTCGGAGTGTCTCACTTACACAAAGAGCAAATATTAATCATTCTTCCCAAAACGGGTACAAAAAAGCTGTCCACCGATTTCCTGGTGGACAGCTTTTTTATGGTTTTATTCCGATTAAATGTTCTTTACTTTTGCAATATCAACCGGTGTGAGTTTTCCGGTTGCAGTCTCAAGACTTCTTGCAAGTGCGTTTGCAGTATCCATTGCCGTAATACAGTAAACACCTGTCTCAATCGCATTTCTGCGGATTAAGAATCCGTCACGGGTCTTATCACCATTTCCCTGTGTCGGGGTATCGATGACAAGGTCAATCTTGTGACCTAAAATCAAATCCATCACGTTTGGAGATTCCTGTGTAATCTTATTGACACGCAGTGCATTCACACCGTGCTCCTGCAAATATTTTGCAGTGCTTCTGGTCGCATAAATCTTATAGCCGAGTGCCTCAAAACGCTTTGCCACGCCGACTGCTTCCGGCTTGTCTGCATCCTTTACGGTCATAATCATCTGCTTATACTTTGGCAGTGTCACACCGGCTCCAAGAAATGCCTTGTAAAGTGCCTCGTTAAAGGTCGTTGCGATTCCCAAGCACTCTCCGGTTGACTTCATCTCCGGTCCAAGGGAAATTTCTGCTCCACGCAGCTTCTCGAATGAGAATACCGGCATCTTGATGGCGATATAATCTGCTGTCGGTGCAAGTCCCGGCTCATAGCCAAGTCCGCGGATGGTATTGCCAATGATGACCTTGGTGGCAAGGTCTACAATCGGGATTCCGGTTACCTTGCTGATATACGGTACGGTTCTGGAGGAACGCGGATTTACCTCGATGACGTATACCTCTTCATCCATCGCGATAAACTGAATGTTAATCAGTCCCACAACGTGAAGTGCCTGTGCAAGGCGTTTTGTATATTCTACAATTGTCTCTTTTACATGATTGCTGATGGTCGGCGCCGGATAAACAGAAATACTGTCTCCGGAATGAACTCCGGTACGCTCGATATGTTCCATGATACCCGGAATTAAAATATCCGTACCGTCACATACCGCATCAACCTCAATCTCTTTTCCCTGCAAATATTTATCAACGAGAATCGGATGATCCTGTGCAATCCGGTTAATGATTCCGATAAATTCTTCGATTTCTTCATCGTTGAACGCAATCTTCATTCCCTGTCCGCCTAATACGTAGGACGGGCGCACCAGTACCGGATATCCAAGACGGTTTGCAACCTCTTTTGCCTCCTCGGCTGTATATACGGTTCCACCTGCTGCTCTTGGAATCTTTGTCTGTTCGAGAATCTGGTCGAAAAGTTCACGGTCTTCTGCGGCATCGACATCCTCTGCCTTGGTTCCAAGAATTTTAACGCCCATCTTCATCAGGCTTTCCGTCAGCTTGATTGCAGTCTGTCCACCAAACTGTACGACTGCCCCGTCCGGCTTCTCCAGATTTACGATGTTTTCCACATCCTCCGGTGTCAACGGCTCAAAGTAGAGCTTGTCTGCAATATCAAAGTCTGTGGAAACAGTTTCCGGGTTGTTGTTGACGATAACAGTCTCCCAGCCTTCTTTTGCAAATGCCCAGGTACAGTGTACGGAACAGTAGTCGAACTCAATTCCCTGTCCGATACGGATTGGTCCGGAACCAAGTACTAATACCTTCTTTTTCGGATTTGTCTCCTCTGCCTCGTTCTCGCTGCCAAATACGGAATAGTAGTAAGGGGTTGCTGCCTCAAACTCGGCTGCACAGGTATCTACCATCTTATATGCTGCCACGATTCCATTTGCGTAACGCATATCGTGAATTTCTTTTTCGCTCTTTCCGGTCAGCTTTGCAATGACGTTATCCGGGAACTCGATGCGTTTTGCTTCTTTTAATAATTCTACCGTAAGTTCTTCAGTCTTTAATGCCTGCTCCATCTCAACGATGATAGCGAGCTTGTCGATGAACCATTTATCAATCTTTGTAATATCATGAATGACGTCATAGCTTACGTTGCGGCGCAGTGCCTCAGCAATGACCCAGATTCTTCTGTCATCTACCACGTTAAGCTGTGCCATCAGTTCTTCCTCGGAAAGTCCGGTGAAGTCGTAGGACATCAGACTGTCTACGTGCTGCTCTAAGGAGCGGATTGCCTTCATGAGGGCACCTTCAAAGTTGTTGCAGATACTCATGACCTCTCCGGTCGCTTTCATCTGGGTGGTCAGTGTACGCTTTGCTGTGATGAACTTATCAAACGGAAGTCTCGGAATCTTAACAACGCAGTAGTCAAGCATCGGCTCAAAGCTTGCGTAGGTCTTTCCGGTAATTGCATTCTTGATTTCGTCCAAGGTATATCCAAGTGCAATCTTTGCTGCTACCTTGGCAATCGGATATCCGGTTGCTTTTGAAGCAAGTGCGGAAGAACGGGATACACGCGGATTTACCTCAATTACACAGTATTCAAAGGACTCCGGGTTTAATGCGTACTGTACGTTACATCCACCGGTAATATTTAATTCAGATATAATATTTAATGCAGATGTACGAAGCATCTGATATTCTTTATCGCCTAAGGTCTGGGATGGTGCCACAACGATGGAGTCTCCGGTGTGGACACCTACCGGGTCAATGTTTTCCATATTACATACGGTAATACAGTTGCCCGCAGCATCACGCATTACCTCGTACTCGATTTCTTTCCAGCCGGCGATGCAGCGCTCTACCAAAACCTCTCCTACACGGCTCAAACGAAGTCCGTTGTTTAAGATTTCAATCAGCTCTGTCTCGTTATGTGCGATACCGCCGCCGCTTCCTCCAAGCGTATATGCCGGACGAAGTACAACCGGATAACCAATGGTGTTGGTAAAACGGATTCCGTCTTCTACATTGTGTACCACGAGAGATGCTGCACACGGCTCACCAATCTTTTCCATGGTGTCTTTAAATGCCTGGCGGTCTTCTGCCTTGAAAATAGTCTCAGCCGTCGTACCGATAAGCTTTACCCCATATTTATCAAGGATTCCTTTTTCAGAAAGCTCCATTCCAAGGTTTAAGCCTGCCTGTCCACCTAAGGTTGGAAGCACGCTGTCAGGCTTTTCTTTTGCAATAATCTCCTCTAATACAGAGACGGTAAGCGGCTCGATATAAACCTCATCCGCAATATCTTTATCGGTCATAATGGTTGCCGGGTTAGAGTTTACTAACACGACCTCAACGCCTTCTTCTTTCAGGGAACGGCATGCCTGTGTACCGGCATAGTCAAACTCTGCTGCCTGTCCGATGACGATAGGACCGGAACCAATAACTAATACTTTTTTGATATCATGATTTCTTGGCATCTCTTCTCCTCCTATTTACGCATCATCTCAATAAAACGGTCAAACAGATATGCAGAATCCTGCGGTCCCGGACAAGCCTCCGGATGGAACTGTACGGTAAAGATGTTCTTTCCGGTATATGCAAGTCCCTCGTTTGTACCATCGTTGACATTTACAAATGCCGGAACTGCAATCTTCGGGTCAAGGTTATCGGTATCTACCACATAACCATGGTTCTGGGAAGAAATATAAACTCTTCCTGTCTTTAAATCTTTTACCGGATGGTTTCCACCACGGTGTCCATACTTCATCTTGTGCGTATCTGCACCGGTTGCAAGTGCCATGAGCTGATGTCCAAGGCAGATTGCAAAAATCGGAACATCCGATTCATATAATTTGCGGATTTCTTTGATAATCTCCGTACACTCCTTCGGGTCTCCAGGTCCATTGCTCAACATGATTCCATCCGGATTGGAAGCTAAAATTTCTTCCGCAGAGGTATGCGCCGGATAAATTGTCACTTCACATCCACGCTCGCTTAAGGATTTTGCAATGTTTTTCTTTGCGCCAAAATCCATTAATGCCACATTAAATTTCTTTACCGGAACGCTCTTTAACACGGAAGCCTCGCTGCAGGTTACTTTATCTACAACGTTTCCGGTCGTATATGCTTTTAACTTCGGAATGATTTCTTCGATATTGTAGTTCTCATTCGTCGTAATCATGCCGTTCATAGTTCCCTTTTCCCGCAGGATTTTGGTAAGGGCACGGGTATCAATACCTGCGATACCAGGAATGTCATGTTTTAAAAGAAAATCCTGGATAGTTCCTTCGCAGCGGAAGTTGCTCGGCATTCTTGAGAGTTCCCGTACAATATAGCCATCCGGCCATGGTCTCCCTGACTCCATATCCGGTGTAATGCCGTAGTTTCCAATCAACGGATATGTCATAACAACTGCCTGTCCTGCATAGGACGGGTCGGTAAGCACCTCTAAGTATCCTGTCATAGATGTATTGAATACAATCTCACTGATGACTTCTCTGGTCGAACCGATGCTTGTTCCGGTGAATATATTCCCATCTTCAAGTATTAAATATGCTTTCATTGGTTTTCCGTGTCCTTTCTTATTTTTCCAAAAAAAAAAACGTTTCCGTTTTTCTTTTCCCATGAGTCTCTTAGATAGTTAGGCAGACATAACCAGCAGTTTTCTGCTGTGCCCGATTTATCCCTAAATTGTAAAAAGTTTATCATATAATAAGATATATTTCAACCTCTTTTTCTGAAATGCGGGAAAATCTTTTTCGACTTTCCCGCACCCCTTAGCCTAGACGCCTGCTACCGGCACATTCTGAAAACGAACTGCCATCGGGCCGTCATACCGGCTATCCTTATAACGCTCCGTTGAGAACGCCATATTCTTCTGAAGCTCTAACATATTTCCGTTGATGGATCCACCGGTCACCGGAATGACCTTTTCCCCATCATAGAGATAAGCAAGACGAATCTCGCCGCCAAAATATCCGCTCAACGCATCCATGTGGAAATCGGAAAACCGCACTACATGAAGATATGGCTGTTTCTTCATCTCTTCGACAGAAACGCTTCCGTTGTTGACGCGCATACCCTCGTAAATTCCGGTCGGTTCCATTCCCATATAATAAGCAATCCGGCAGTTTCCGTGAATTGCCTTTAAGACACCGTCCTCGATAAAGTCCATATCCTTCATGCGGATTCCCTCTTCTGAGTACGGCTCTAATGCCTTTAATGTCATATTGATGCGCTCTCCGGTCACATCATCACCCTGTACACCCGTTCCTACTTTGTATTTGGAATATCCGGCATACACATAGGAGTTAATCGCTCTCTCCATATAAATAGAAAGAAGCTGATACATCTGTTTTCCGGAAAGGATGACATTGTACTCGCCTTTTGCCGGAGCCGTTGTCGCATTTGCTCTCACACAGACAGTCTCTAACGCTTCTGCCACCTGCCTTGTCAGTTCCTCGGTGTCATAATCCACAAAGGAAAAATCCTGATATAACTCTACATCCTGTGGTGTCAGGCACTGTACCACATACTCGCCCTTTACCGTGTGTTTCTCATAGGAAACTTCCACGCCCTGTGAATTATAGATTGCCACGTTTTCTTTGTTGACAAAGATTTCTGCGGTGTTGACAAAGGAATCTTCTCTGGTGTCGGCTGCGTAAATCGCTCTTGCAAACGCATTTGCCGTCTCCTCCAAGGACATTCCCGGAAGTCTGCCTGACATGATATGTGGATCCTCTTTTTTCCCCTTCGGAATTTCAAAATACGGGTTGCATACAAACGATGCCGCATAGTAAGCGTCCGCTAACTTCTTTTCAATGGTCTCTTCATCCATCTCAGGAACAATCTGGACATCCGCCATACCGCGCATCTTCTCTCCATCTTTCTCAAAGTCTCGGTAAACTGTGACCTGATAGGTACACAGGCTCTTCATTCTGCGCATATCGAGTTCTTTTTTGATGAAGTAGAGCTCCGCATTTTCTGTTTTTCTCCGGATGATGCGGTATTCTTCAATTCCATTCTTTTTGACTGCCTTTAAAATGCTCTCTAACATGATGTACCTCCTTCTCTTAACCCAGTCGAATCCGTGCCTTGATGTATGGGCCGCCATCTGATACTTTCACCCATTCTTTGTAGCCTTTTCCACACATACCTGCACCGCACAGTTCAATCTCGTCGGACATCATGGAAATCGACTTCAACAAATCCGGTACATATCCGGTTAAGACGATTGGAGAATAGATTTTTCCGGTAAGTTTTCCATCTTTGATTTCTTTTGCAAGTCCTACCATACACTGGATTCCCCAGTTCTTTGGATCCTCCATGCCGCTGGTTGCATTTTCCAGTAAAAATCCATGTTCGATGGAAGCAATCATATCTTCTACCTTATCCTTCCCCGCCTCAAAAAAGGTATTGGTCATACGGGTATATGCCTTGTGGTCCATGTTCTGTCTGCGTCCGTTTCCGGTCGGTACACTGCCAAGTGCCATTCCTGCCTGCGCATCACAGATTCCCTTCTTCAAAATACCCTTTTCAATGATAACGGTATCCTGTGCAAGTGTTCCCTCATCATCAAAGAAGTAGGTTGCAGTCTGTTCCACACCCTGTGCGGCTGCCCCATCGTGCATCGTCACAAGCGGAGACGCAACATACTCGCCCACGTATTTTTCTGCGAGCGCCCGTTTTTTGACAAACATATCCATCTCAACACCGTGTCCGAATGCTTCATGAACAATCATTCCTGTCACATCCGGCGCGCAGATACAATCGTATTCTCCCGGTGTAATCGGCTCACTTGTGAGCAATGCCTTTAAGGTATCTACAAGTGCCGGAATCTGGTTTTCCATGGAATCCATCACTTCAAAGCCTCCACAGACGGAGGATGCCTTAAACGCAGATTCCACCTTTTCGCCTCTTCCTGCCATTGCAAACATCATTGCAGATGACAGCATGACGTTCTGCATCATATCCTTTTTTGGGGAAAGGAACAGTTTGTGATAAATCTGATACTCATAGCGTACCTGGCAGTCTAAGATGCTTTCATCACTCTTCAATACCTTCTCGCGCAGTTTGATGACCTGGTCGATAATCTTGTCATCGCCGACTGTCTTCGGATTAATTTCACATTCGGTACTCTTTTCAAAGGCTGTCTCCTCCTCTGTAAATGCACCGTACTGTTTTACTCCGACATTCTTTGGAAGAGCATCTTTCCACGGCATCAGATGCTCTTTTACTGCTGCCGCAATTGTCTCAAGATTGTCCTCGTTTAATTCGTTAAAGCTATATTCCCCATAGCTTTCCTTGTCATATGCCTTGATGACATAGCCAATTTCATTGAAAAGTTCTGATTCCGCAATAAAAGTTCCATTTTTGCTGATTCCGTAGCTTTTTTCTTCGGAATCACACGCCAAAATGGAGACATAGGAATACTCTGTAAGAAGTCTTTCTAAAAGTTTCTTCAGCAGAGGTTTTTTTGCTGTCAGGATTTTGCTTGATTCTACCTGCATATTTGTTTCTCCTCCTTGAATCTATTTTTATTTTAATCTGTGAATCACTTTTTTTACTGCTGCTTTCGGATGTCGCAGATTATTTTTTACCTTCGTCCAGAATACACTTTTTTTGTGCATCTTCACATGACAGTCCACCAGTTCTCTGTGGTCTGTTCCCATTTCTTTGTCCATCCGGTCAATATCCCGCATAGCAGATAAAAACCACGGTTCTCCGTTCTGGAATTTTTTTCCAATCCGGATGACATTCTTTTCGTAGTTTTTCGTGTAACGATATTTATTGTTTTCGCCGTGCACATATTGTGCAAATTTTGCATCCATTGCTTCAAAGACACGGATTTGCTCCGGCGTCAAACCAAACTGCTGTAAAAACGGTGTTGTTTCATGTCGTACAATGTATTCACGGTTCTTATGATAAAACTGTGACAACGCACGATATTTCAGGTACGCTTCCGGAATCGGGAAATCAAACACCCAGTCATAATTCAGGCAGACATATTTTCCATTTCCATCCGCCACAAAGTTTTCAAAAGAAGTCTCTATATTAGAAACCTTAACCGCCCTGCTTCCCAAAAGCTGCTCCTTCGCACTTTCTGAAAGCGTTCCAAAGACATGGTCAAATTCCGCTGTCTCCACAAACGTTCCATATGCTTCCGGGATAAAATCAAAAATTGTATCTAACGCTTCTTTCACAGCTTTGCCGAGCTGTTCCGGTCTGCCAAGAAATTTCTGTATCTGTTCTGCAAGGGTTTCTCCCTCTGCAAATGCAAAACAGGTTCGTCCCGGTTCCTGCTTTAATACTTCCACCGGAACAATCTTTCTGTTCATGTTCGCTGTCAGATTTCTGTTTCCTGCCAAGGACGCAGCATACGCCTCTGCCTCTTTGCCCAAAGCAGCTTTCTCCACCCACTTCTTTCCATCCGCTCCGGTTAAAATCCGGGTACTGATTCGAAACTCAGGCACACGTTCACGGCTGTACTTTGCGTAGGAAACCGTCTCCTGCTCTTCTGTTGTATGTTCCCCTTCCTCGCTGATGATAAGGAACGAATTGGCAAACTGCGGAAACAGTCCGTCTTCACAGACTGAATCATAACAAAGGTTTTCATCCATCAGCTCATAGCGGTCCCTGTCGTAGGCAGTACAGGTGCCACGGATGCTCCCATGCACCGGAAGCCTGCTGTCAGAATAGATTTCTCTCGGCAGCTTGTAATCCGGCATCGGATAATACCACTGGTTTTTCCCAAATCCAGCCTCCTGTAACATCTTTTCCAATGTTCCCTTTGAAAAGGTCCGCACCCGGTCTACCGCAACGTAATTTTCCAGTCCGTCAAAGTTTCTGCCGGAATGGTCTTCCGTTGCCCCTGCAAAATATTTTAATCCGTATTTATTTTCAATCGCAATAATCAGTTTCCCGCCCGGTTTTAAAAAGCTCTTTGCACGCTTTAACATATCCATAAACGGATTCTCACTGTTGATATAGCAGATGGAGTATTCAAACACACCGATTAACGTCACATAGTCAAACTTTTCTTTAATCTGGATATCTTCAAAATTTCCAAGCATAATCGTCAGGTTATCGTACTGCGCATTGCGTGTCACATTCACCATGGAACGGCGCTTTGACAGTTCTATCGCTGTCACGTGACGCACCTTTTTGCAAAACAATCCGGTCACAGCTCCACAGCCGGAGCCAATCTCAAGCAGTGTCCCTTCCGGGTTAAAATTGTACCAATCCAATATATTTTCACGAATATTTGACAAATGGTACAAATGTGGCCACGAGTTGCCGGTCAGAAGCGTTTCTTCTATCGTATCCGGTTTCTGTACCGCCTGAAGCAATTCCTCCTCCACATCTCCATCACTATATAAGTCCTGACCTGCATAAAAAGTCAGATCCAGCTTATCTTCTAACATCCATTTCCTCCCATGCGCTGTTTTTTCTGCGCTGATGATTCTTTCAAAACAAAATCTTTCCTCTCAGCTTAATAAAACCGTCAACAGTACTGTTGCCACTGTAATAAATCCGAGCACCCCGAGCGATAACCCGAGAATCCACTTTGTCCCCGGTGTCCGTCTGGAATAGGTGACTCTGTCAGCCACCTGCTCCTGCCCCGGCTGTACGCCATACCTATACACAGGTTTTTCTACCGGATGTGTCAATGATACAAATTCCGGATAGATATCGCCTCCCGGAATCATATAAAATCCTCTCTGTAAAAAGAATCCGGCTGCACCGACCGGCGTAACATTAATGGTTGCCTGTCCAAGATGAAGACACCTTGCCGCATCCACCATTGTCTGAAGCAGTGCTGTGCCGTATCCTCTGTGCCATCCTTCTGGGCGGACGTATAACATTGTGATATGTCCGTTTTTTTGCATGGCAGATACACCGTACAACTGTCCTTCTTCCCAGACACCCCACACAAAAAGTCTGTCAGCCGTCATTTCCTCCCAAAGGTATTCTGTGCGCACATAGCCATAAAACTGCCCGACTTCCTCTGCCGTGGCAATCTGATATCGTACGCACTGCTCATATATTTCATGCGCCATCTTTACTGCCAATCCTAATTCGGCGCCTTCCACCCATCTGATTTCCATGATTTTTGCACACCTTCCATCGTTCCGAAAGTTCTCTGTTTATCATATCATTTTTTTTCTGAAAATCCTAGAGAAATTTATTACACTACCTTGAGAAACTCGATTTTCTCCACCACACGCAAAGAAACGGCCACGCGTTTCTTCAACGCACAGCCGTTTCTTTCGGTTCTTATCGTTCTCTATGAAACACAGTTTCCTAATGCAGCTTTTCTTCTTCCTCTTCCGGTTCGTCTTTTGCCCAGCCAAACGCATATTTTACCGCCTTATTCCAGCCCTTCCGCTTTGCGGCACGGTCCTCCTCTGACATTTCCGGCGTAAAAACCTTCGCAATCTTCTGGTTCGATACCACATCTTCCTTGCTCTTCCAGTAGCCCACTGCAAGTCCTGCAAGATAAGCAGCTCCCATCGCAGTCGTTTCCACGCACTCCGGGCGCTTGACCGGAACATTAATCATGTCCGCCTGAAACTGCATCAGGAAATTATTGGCACTTGCGCCGCCGTCGACCTTTAACGATTTTAATTCGATTCCGGCATCGGCACGCATCGCATCGATGACGTCGCAAACCTGAAGTCCGATGGACTCAAGCGTTGCGCGGATAATATGATTCTTGTTGGTTCCTCTGGTCAGTCCCACAATCGTACCTCTTGCGTACTGGTCCCAATGTGGTGCTCCAAGTCCGGTAAATGCCGGAACCACATAACAGCCATGTGTTCCATGTACCTTATTCGCCATATATTCGGAATCCGCAGACGAATCAATCATCCGCATATTGTCTCTCAACCATTGGATTGCCGCACCTGCCACAAAGATAGAACCTTCCAGCGCATAATTGACTTTTCCGTCCAGCCCCCAGGCAATTGTAGTTACAAGTCCATTCTTGGAAAATACCGGTTTTTCACCCGTATTGAGCAGTAAAAAGCAGCCGGTTCCGTAAGTATTTTTTGCTTCCCCCTCATGGAAACAGGTCTGTCCGAATAACGCTGCCTGCTGGTCTCCTGCTGCCCCCGCAATCGGAATGGAATCTCCTAAAAATGATGGGTCCGTATATCCGTAAATCTGGCTTGACGGCATTGGCGTCGGCAGCATAGATTCCGGAATATCAAGTTCTTTTAAAATGTCTTTATCCCAGCACAGGTCATTAATGTTAAATAACATCGTACGGGACGCATTGGAATAATCCGTTACGTGCACCTCGCCCTTGGTAAATTTCCAGATAAGCCAGGTCTCCACCGTTCCAAAGAGAAGTTTTCCTTCTTCCGCAAGCTTTCTTGCCCCTTTTACGTTATCTAAAATCCACTTAATCTTGGTTGCGGAAAAATAGGCGTCAATGATAAGTCCGGTCTTTTTGCGGTACTCTTCCTCTAATCCTTTTTTCTTTAACGCATCCGCAATATCCGATGTTCTGCGGCACTGCCAGACAATCGCATTATAAATCGGTTCGCCCGTCTCTTTATTCCAGACAATTGACGTTTCACGCTGGTTTGTGATTCCGATTGCTGCAATATCCTCCGCCGTTGCCCCAATCATATTCATCGCTTCCACCGACACACCAAGCATTGATGACCAGATTTCATTTGCATCGTGTTCCACCCAGCCCGGATTTGGGAAAAACTGCCGGAACTCCTTTTGTGCCATCGAGCAGATTTC
>UMFK01000425.1_pt1 | contig 12239 bp, 10 predicted proteins | sample 1964981 | NCBI WGS metagenome assembly UMFK01 (sample SAMEA4836043, study PRJEB28245) | human gut metagenome | biome: gut microbiome; material: fecal sample | place: Denmark | collected 2008
AACCCGCATAAACACTGGCTTTTTTAAGCAACTCGATTTATTCGAATTCTATCGTCCCCGGTGGCTTGCTGGTCAGATCATAGAATACTCGATTGACCCCCTTCACCTCGTTGATGATCCTGCTCATCACCTTCTGCAGCACCTCAAATGGGATCTGCGCCGCCTCAGCGGTCATGAAATCGATCGTGTTCACGGCACGCAGTGCCACGGCATAATCGTAGGTACGCTCATCGCCCATAACGCCCACGGAGCGCATGTTTGTGAGTGCAGCGAAATACTGGTTCGGCATCCATGCCGGTGCTTCGCCGTTCTGCTGCTCATACTCTTTCGCAGCCTTGTCCACTTCCTCGCGGTAAATCGCATCGGAATCCTGAACGATCTTGACTTTCTCGCCGGTTACTTCGCCGATGATACGAATGCCAAGTCCCGGACCAGGGAATGGCTGACGGAAAACGAGCTTCTCAGGAATACCCATTTCGAGACCAGCCTTACGAACCTCGTCCTTGAAGAGGTTGCGAAGCGGCTCAATAATCTCTTTGAAATCTACATAGTCAGGCAGTCCTCCAACATTGTGGTGGGATTTGATGACTGCTGACTCACCGCCGAGACCACTCTCAACAACATCCGGATAAATGGTTCCCTGAACAAGGAAGTCAACGGCACCAATCTTTTTCGCCTCTTCCTCGAATACGCGGATGAACTCTTCGCCGATAATCTTTCGCTTTGCCTCCGGCTCGGTAACACCGGCAAGCTTCTTATAGTAACGCTCCTGCGCATTGACGCGAATGAAGTTCAGCTCGTATGGACCGTTCGGTCCGAATACTTCCTCGACCTCGTCGCCCTCGTCCTTTCTGAGCAGACCGTGATCAACAAATACACATGTGAGCTGGCTGCCGATTGCCTTGGAAAGCATAACGGCTGCAACAGAAGAGTCGACACCGCCGGAAAGAGCGCAAAGCACTTTTCCATCGCCAACCTTCTCGCGGATCTCCTGAATCGAATGCTCTACGAAGGAGTCCATTCTCCATGTGCCGGCACAGCCACAGATGTTGCGCACGAAGTTGTGAAGCATTTTGGTACCTTCCTTTGTATGAAGTACCTCCGGATGGAACTGGATTGCGAAAAGCTTCTGATCCAGATTCTGTGCTGCCGCTACCGGACAATCTGCTGTTGTCGCAATGACCTCAAATCCCGGTGCTGTCTGTGAAATATAATCGAAATGACTCATCCAGCAGATGGTGTTCTTGCTGACATCCTGAAAAATCGGAGAGTCCTGATTTACGGACACCTCTGTTTTACCATATTCGCGGACAGGTGCTTTCTCAACCTTTCCGCCGAGCACATGCATCATTAACTGTGCACCATAGCAAAGTCCTAAAACCGGTACACCAATTTCAAATAATTCTTTCTGATAAGTTGGAGAATCTGCTTCGTAGCAGCTGTTCGGTCCTCCTGTCAGAATGATTCCTTTCGGATTCATTGCCTTGATCTGCTCTAAATCCGTTTTATAGGAATAGATTTCGCAATAAACGTTGCACTCGCGCACACGTCTTGCCACCAGTTGGTTATATTGACCACCGAAGTCAATAACAATAACCTTTTCCTGATTCATCTGTGTCTTCCTCTCTTTCTGTGCAATAATCAGCATGCCCCCTGACACAACAAATTAGATTCTTCATTTATTGTTGTTTACGAATGATTCGTCGTACCGGCATGCACCCTTCTTTCATTATAAATTACTGCCCCAATAATAACAAGGGCATTTTACACTTTCCCTTCCTGCTCTGAAGTCAAATCCCCTGCGGATGCGCTCGGATGGAACAAATTTATTTTTCTATCCTCTCTTTGTCTTCGCGTGAATAAAATTGTAACTTCTATTTTTCTTTGCGCCTGTAAAATGACGCTTTCGATCTACGATCTTTCTTCCAGATAACCGTTCAGATCCTTCCGCAAATCCTCGAATATCTCCGCTGTGTCCGGATTTTCGGACTGAAATGACATCATTTGCTTTAAATATCCCTGCTCTTTTGCAATCCGCAGGCTTTCCGGATAAACGAGTTCAAATGTCAGTGACCCGTGCGCTACGATGTAATCTGCGGGACATTTTTTCAGCTTGCGAAGCACGGCATGATGCTCGTAAAATGCCTGCATAACTTCCGGCGTGATTGCCGAACGGAGAATGTCTTTGGTCTGAAAGCCATACACTTCCTCCATTGGCGTATCGCAGATCACCCGGAAAATGTCGACCTTGTCCGCATCCCGCAGAATTTGGCAAAACATCCGTGTCCGTTCATCCAGTCCCTTCTGAATCCGGTACGCACTGTGTTCCCCAATGGCTATGCGAAGCGTCTGCAATATATCGGATAACGGTATATCCTCACTCTGGGCAGTGGGGGACTCATTCGCTCCCCCCATCGACCGCCACGTCCTCGCGTCAGCAACTAATTCTGTCGTCGATATCTCCGGCACATAATCCGCGATCAATCCATCGTCATAAAGCAGCTCCACCGCAAACCTTGCATGATCAATGGACTGCGCATCCGAAAATGTATTGTACCGGCGCAACTGCTCGAATCTTCCGACGTCATGCAGCATCCCGCTAAGCCACGCAAGGTCAACCTCTGCCGCCGAAAGCTCCAGAGACTGCGCAATCTGCTCACACAGATTGGCAACGCGGTAGGTATGATCGATCTTTAATTTGATTTTCGGATTTGTACTGTCATAACGGTCGGTATATTCCTGAAAGGTCTTTTTTATATGTTCACGGTTTATTTTCATTGTCATCCTCTTTTCTCTTGTTGTATTACCAAAAGGAAAAGACACAGCAAAAATAACAAAACTATCTTTGCTGTGTCAAGCTATTCCAATTCATTCTGCTGATCCGGCTATGCCTGCGCTTTCATCTGTGCGTTCAAAGTTGCAGACCGGCTTATCTATTTCGAAATGTCCGCTCTCATGAGAACAGATCAAAAATATCCATAGAGTCCGCCACGCCATCTACGACATTACCGATCACACTGCCACGATCAGCCTTTACTGGGAATCATTTTGGCGATTCGTCCGGCAAATTCGGCAAAGTTCTGTGTCTGCAGAATGACGCGTCCCGGACCGGTGAGCTTGGTAAGGAATAAACCCTCACCGCCAAGGAAGATATTCTTCAGCCCCTTGACCATCTCGATCTCGTATGCCATTCCCTTCTGAAATGCAACGACATTTCCGGTATCAACCTTGAGAACCTCGCCCGGTGCCAGATCCTTGATGACCTTATCGCCATCGATCTCCAGAAATGCCATTCCCTCTCCACTGATCTCCTCGAGAATAAATCCCTCACCACCGAAAAGACCGGAAGAAAACTTCTTGGTCAGTGTAACGTTTAAGTTGACCGTTGGCTCTGCGCAGAGAAATGCTCCCTTCTGGCAGATCATTCCACCGGACTCACCGACATTGAGCGGCATAACCTCACCTGCCACCGTAGAGGCAAATGCAATCGTTGCTCCCGGCTTGCTTGCGGTATAGTTTGCCATGAAGAGTGATTCCCCCGCAAACATTCTGCCAACGCCTTTAAACAGACCGCCTCTGGTATTGGTATCCATCTCGACACCATCTGACATCCATGCCATTCCTCCGGACTGTGTATACATGGATTCTCCCGGCTGATCAAATAAAATTTCCACCGCCGGCATGGTATTTCCTACGATTTTGTACTGCATTTTCCTACCTTTCCCTATACAACAATTGTTGTATTAGTACATGTGTCTCTAAACATACTTATGCGTTATCATGTTACGTATGCTTATAGTGTACCATAAAGGTGTCTGTTTGACCATCCCGGATTCTGTACAATTCAGGAATGTCACAGGTATTACTCCGCAGTACAAAATGAACGTGTTCTTTATTTTCAAATAAGGTGCGGGTACCGCAATGCTTGTTAAAATCCGGCTTATACTGTTCTCTAATTTAACTATATGCACGGATTCACTTTCTTATTGTTCTAATTCAACAGCAGAAGCGGATCCACTGCCTTGTCATTTTCTTTTACCTGGAAGAAAAGATTGCTTCCTTCCTCGCTGAAATATTTGGTCGGTGCTGCAACATTTCCCAGGAGCTGACCTTCCTTGATCTCATCTCCCTTTTTCACCTTGATGTTTTTCAACTGACCGTAGGTGATCTTATAATTGCTTCCGATATCTGTCGTAACCATTGTGCCGGTGACGTCATCCTTGCTGATCTCCGTCACGGTTCCTGCCGCTGACGCTATAACCTTAGTTCCTTCATCTGCGGATATCTCGATTGCCGGGTTGCTTTTATACTGTGCCAACGTCTTAAAATAAATATTGTTGCTTTGGCTGAATTTCATCAATACATCGCCCTTGACCGGCCAGCTTAATCCCTTTTCCTCATTAAAGGTTCGCTGTGACGCTGACATCATGGTCGCTTTGGATGATTTTCTGGCTGTGGTCTGCTTTTTGTTCGCTTTCACTTCCACATTCTTTTTGTTTTTGGCTGTTGTTGGCTTTGCTGCATTCATCGTGGTGCTTGCCTGCTTGCTGTCATTCCCTGTGATGTCCTGTGCATCCGCTTCCCACTTTTTGTTGATCGCCGCCTCCCCGGCTGTTGTTGCCACCGGCTGCTCTGCGAGCTTGCTGTTCCCGGTATTTCCGGTTTTCTGTGTCTGAAAATATGCTGTTCCCAGCACAGCAGCGCATGCAAGTACAGCGCACGCTGCTACATAAAAGCTTTTCTTTGACTGCGAGTTCTGATTTTTAAAATCATTGCGTGTGTATTTCATCCTGTCCCTCCATTCTGAGACGCTGCCGCCTCTTTTCATAAAAACCTTATTCTTTTCCCAGCCCATAAGCTTCGGGCTGCAGGTACAAAGGCGCACCTATAAAAGAAAGAAAAGCATCTCAAATCTATCGAGATGCTTTCCGATATCTTCTGTTTTTATTTTTGACAGGCATTTTTGAATTTATTCAATGACTTTAAAAATCTGTCGGATCATTTTCCTGCTGAACCGCTGTCTCCTGTGACACCGCCGTCGACATATCCGCTTTGCTCTGCGGTGGCATGCTGTCTGCCTCCTGTGCCATCGGTGGATTCGCATTACTCTGTGGTGACATGCTGTTGCTGTCTGCATTCTGCGGTGTCTGTGAATTCGCATTACCCTGCGGTGGCACAGTATATCCCGGCTGTGGCACCATATTGCGATAATTCATCTGTGTATGCACATATACTTTCTTTTCATGGTAATAGATCACACTGGTGTCTGCCAGCAGATCGTGAATCCCACGGTGCTCCTTCTGCGCAAGGATCAGCAGATAGCCGAGATTCATAATAACCCCTGACAGAAAGCGACCGATGCTCTCACGGTACAGCACCTCAAAAAACGTCATTTTACGATCCTCTGTGCTGACCACACGAAGCTGGAATAGCTTTTTGCCAAGCGTTGCGCCTGTGTAATAGGTCATCAGCACGAAGTAGAGTACCGTCAGCAGATAGCAGACGATATCCACGATCGAATACTGAAAAATAAAATTCCGTACCAGAACATTATCCGGATTATTCAGCGATACAAACCACATGGGTACCCGAATCACGGCTAATGCAACACTGACGATGATCATGTCTATCAGGAATGCCGTCAGACGTACGAAAAATCCGGCATATACCTGATCCTTCGTATTAGTCTGCATAATACATCAACACTCCTTTTCCCTTATTTTCAACAATGTCGACTGCCAGCTCACTGTCAGACTTTGGCATTATCTTCTGTACAGATCCCATCAGACCGGAAAGAAAATCAGAGCCGGAACTCTTGGCAACATCATAAACAACGTCCTTGCCGAGCTTATTTTCCTTCCGGATCAGTGCCTTCAGCTCATCCTCGGAACCGATCTCGTCCACAAGACCTTTCTCCTTCGCCTGCTTTGCCGAATAAATACGACCATCAGCAATCTTCTTGACCGTATTGATATCCAGTCCACGTCCTTCGCTGACAATTCCGGCAAACTGGTCGTACGCCTCGTCAACAAGACTCTGCAGAATATCGCGCTGCTCACCGGTCAGATCAAGTCCGCCGGAACCCATAGACTTATTCTTACCACTTGTAATATCAATTTCCTTGATACCAAGCTTATCGTAGAGCTTCTTGTAATTGGTCAGGGATACGATCACACCGATGGAGCCGGTCCATGTATTACGGTTGGTATAGATCTTATCTGCTGCCATGGAGATATAGTATGCACCGGAGCAAGCCTGCGATCCAAAGTATGCGTATACCGGTCGCTTTGTTTTCTCCTTGTACTCCATCAGCTTCAGATAAAGCTCATCGCTCTCGTACACTGTTCCACCCGGGCTGTTCACATATAAAAGGATCGCTTTATTGTTCTTTGATTTTTCAAGCTGATCAACATAGTTCATATAAAGATCATGGTTGTACTGTCCGTCATCTGATCCGGTCAGGCTGACACTTCTGGAAGAGCTTGCCTGTATAGTACCTACAATATTAAGAACTCCAACAAAATCGTTTGTCGGAAGGGTAATCTCTTCCTCTGACTTTCCCCAGATACTGCTCAGCACATCCGTAGTATTTTTCTTGTCTTCGGTTGCTGCAGTCAGCTTTGACTGAACCACATTAGAGAGAATCCCTGTTGCACATACCGCAATAAATACGGCACCTGCCACAACGATTCCGATTAACTGTTTCTTCTTCATAATGCCTCCTACATGTTTCGTCAGATCTTAGAATATCCAAAACTATTTACGATCGCATCAAGCTTCTGTTTCTGATCACAGAACGGACAGGAACCCGGACGGTATGTCGCATAGTCTGGGATATCACTGGTGGTGAAGATGGAATCCACATCCACGCCTCCCACATTATCTACAGCAGAGAACAATGCGGATACACCCTCTACGATACCGCCATAGTAGCTGATACCATCAATACTCTGCTGAATCGTCTTACCCGTGGTTGCACTTGCAATCAATACCACAACATGCTTATGTAATACCATCGGCTCTACATTCTCACGGAAAATGATCTGACCACTGGAGTTGATCTCCGGCGTAATTACATTGACACACTCATGCGAATTGAGTGACATGATTCCCGCTGCTGTAAGCTCCTCCGCAAGATAAGCTCCGATGACTTCGCACCCATCCATACAAACAATCGCATCAACCGCAGTCGTGTGACGATATTTCTTAACCATTTCCTTTGCCACAAGCTGTGCCTCGGTATGACGGTATTTGATCGGCGTCATATCCAGATAATAATTGATGTGCGAATGATTTGTTGCAAAATGTCCCGGGATCGCCTTTAACTCGATCTTACGATTGCACTTTGCAGGAATCTTAATAATGTTGTCCATACTCATTGTGTCCACCTTCCCTTCTTTTCATAACTGCCCTATGCAAACACAATGCATAGGGCAGCGATACAATGTTTCATAAACTGAAACGGTTATTTAATTATTCGTGATCCTCAGGTACTTCTACTTTTACCTTCTCAAGATGCCAGATTTCCTTTGCATACTCCTCAATGGTACGATCCGATGTGAACTTACCACTCTTAGATACGTTCAGAAGTGCTGATCTGGCCCAGCCTTCCTCATCGCGATATGCTTCCTCTACTCTCTTCTGTGCATCTGCGTAAGAACGGAAATCCTTGAGGATAAAGTACATATCCGGACGTCCTCCGTTGCCATCAAGCAGGGAGTTGTAGATATCACGGAACTCATCAAGATTGCCTGATGCATAAGTACCGTCAACAAGCTGTGTCATTACGGCACGGATATCAGAATCGATGTTGTAGATATCGCGTGGATTGTACTGACCATTCTGCTCATATGCGATAACCTCATCGGAAGAAAGACCGAAGATAAATGCATTCTCCTCGCCAACCTCGTCAACAATCTCTACATTGGCTCCGTCCATTGTTCCCAGTGTCAGCGCACCATTAAGCATGAACTTCATGTTACCGGTACCGGATGCTTCCTTGCTGGCAGTAGAAATCTGCTCAGATACATCAGCAGCCGCAAAGATGATCTCTGCATTGGATACACGATAGTTCTCAATAAATACAACCTTGATCTTATCCTTGATGTCTTTATCGTTGTTGATCACATCACCAACACTGTTGATCAGCTTAATGATTGATTTTGCTCTGTGATAACCGGCAGATGCCTTAGCTCCGAAGATGAAAGTACGTGGATAGAAGTCCATATCCGGATTCTTCTTCAGCTCGTTATACAGATACATAATATGAAGAATATTCAAAAGCTGACGCTTATATTCGTGAAGTCTCTTAACCTGTACATCAAAGATGGAACGAGGATTTACCTCTACACCGTTGTGCTCCTTGATGTATTTTGCAAGACGAACCTTGTTCTGATACTTGATGTTCATGAACTCCTTACGGCTCAGCTCATCGTCTGCATAAATGCCAAGCTCGTTGATATGTGCCAGATTTGTGATCCAGTCATCACCGATCTTCTTAGTCACCCAATCGGCCAGAAGCGGGTTGCCGTGAAGCAGGAATCGTCTCTGTGTGATACCGTTTGTCTTGTTGTTGAACTTCTCCGGCATCATCAGATAGAAATCCTTAAGCTCCTGATTCTTGAGAATCTCTGTATGAAGCTTTGCAACACCGTTTACAGAGAAACTTGCTGCAATTGCCAGATGAGCCATCTTAACCTGACCATCATAAATAATAGCCATCTTCTCAACCTTGCTGTTATCTCCCGGATAAGCAGCCTGAATCTGAAGAATGAAACGGCGGTTGATCTCCTCTGTAATCTGATAAATACGAGGAAGCAGTCTTGAGAACAGCTCGAGTGGCCATTTCTCCAGTGCCTCTGACATGATCGTATGGTTTGTATATGCACATGTCTTATTAGTAATGCTCCATGCCTCATCCCACTCAAGACCATAATCATCTACGAGAATACGCATCAACTCAGATACTGTTACGGTTGGATGTGTATCATTTAACTGGAAACATACCTTCTCGTAAATCTTACGGATATCGTCATGCTTCTCCATGTATTTTGCAACGGCTCTCTGAACACTTGCAGATACGAAGAAATACTGCTGTTTCAGACGAAGCTCTTTACCTGCCATATGGTTATCATTCGGATAAAGCACCTCGCAGATGGTACGTGCCAGATTCTGCTGCTCTACTGCCTTCTGATAATCACCCTTGTCAAAGGAATCCAGATTGAAGGTATCAATTGCCTCCGCATCCCAGATACGAAGTGTATTTACTACATTATTGTTATATCCAACAACCGGCAGATCGTAAGGCACTGCCAAAACTGACTGGTAGTTCTCCTGTACGAACTTGTCTCTGCCAAACTCGTCTTTGCGCATTGCTACATAGCCGCCAAATTTAACCTCGACAGCGTACTCAGGACGCTTGATCTCGAATGGATTGCCATTCTTAAGCCAGTCATCCGGCTTCTCAATCTGATAACCATTCTCAATAACCTGCTTAAACATACCATATTTATAACGGATACCACATCCATATGCCGGATAGCCCAGCGTAGAAAGAGAATCCAGGAAACATGCTGCAAGACGTCCAAGTCCACCGTTACCAAGTGCGGCATCCGGCTCCTGATCCTCAATAACATCCAGATTCATTCCAAGCTCCTCAACAGCTTCCTTGATTGCCTGATTGCCTTTGAGGTTAATAATAATGTTTCCTAATGCACGTCCTGTCAAAAACTCCATGGACAGATAGTAAACCGTCTTTACATCCTGCTCTTCATAAGTCTTATGAGTTGCCATCCACTGGTCTACCACAATATCCTTTACCGCATAAGAAACTGCCTGAAACTTCTCCTGATCGTTTGCCTCTTTGATGGATTTACGGAACAAGACCTTTGCATAATTCTCAATGTCTTTTTTGAATTCTTCCTTGTTAATTTCGTTCATTCGTAGTATCCTCCCTGAAATTATCTACTTAAAGATTCTATTCATAGTCACCATATCATCATATACTATAAAAGTCAAAAAATCAACGAATGGTATGCAATTTCTTGATAAAATAACCTGATTTATACAACGGTTTCCCACGTTTTTGACATACGTAACATTATTTTGAATAAAATATATCAAAATTGTATTTCGTCCTGTGCATCAGGCATTTTCCTGATCACATCCATATGAGGAGACTCTTATGTTTTCATTTCATATCCCTTTCCGAGCAGCCTTTCGTCACCCATTCCACTGTTTATACCGCATTCCTGCGCTGCTTATCCTGCTTGCACTCTCATTTTCCCTTACCGGCTGTCACAAAAATGAGCTTCCCGCCAAAGAAAAGGAGCTTGACTTTACCGTGGTCGCAGGAACGGATATCCCTGCCGAGCTGCAGGAGCTCATCGATGAACGTCTGAAGGATCCGTTTGAACTGACCTACTCCGACGGCACATGCCTTTATATCGTCAAGGGCTATGGCTGTCAGCAGACAGAAGGCTACAACATTACAGTCAATAACTTCTATCAGTCAGCAGACGGACTCGTTTTTGACACAGAGCTGACCGGTCCCCACAAAAATGAAGAAATCAGCCAGTCCCAGACATATCCTTATATTGTGATCAAAACAGAATTTATTGATGCACCTGTTACCTTTTCATAAAATATTCATACATTTCTAACTTTTACAACATTGAATCCCCTCCCCTTATTTTGTAAAATAAACAAAAGTATTACATTTATTTGCCGAATTACAGAAAAGGAGCTTATACTATGCCAGCATTTCCATGGAAATATCAGTTATCTGATCACTCCTGTGCCATCGAAGCAGGGGATCTCTTAAACAAATATACAAACTGTCCGGGTACACCGCTTCAGATCGAAGCGGTTACCGACAGCACTCTACGCATCCACGCAAGAACACAGAAGTCCTTTGCAGTCGAGACAGCCCCGTCTTCAACCGGTACTCTGCAGCTTGTCGAAGCTGCTTCCGGCGATTCAGCAGAGACGTCTGTTCTTGTTCTTGCCACAGATTCTCTCCGCATCACCATTGATGACGCACTTCATCTGCAGATTTCCTCTTCCGATGGTACTGTTCTTTGTTCCGATTATACCGGATCTTTACAAGAAGCAGAATCTCTCACAGAGGAAGAAATTGAGCAGATGCGCCAGGAAGGACATGTTGTTCATGCCGGGGATGACGCCTGCCGTTTCCAGATTACCAAAAAGCTTTTTGGTGATGAAGCTTTCTACGGTCTCGGAGACAAAACCGGTTTTCTCAATAAGATTGGCTATGACTACACCATGTGGAATACAGACAACCCTGATCCACATGTAGAGAATCCAACCTTCAAGGCACTGTACAAGTCCATTCCTTTCTTCATTGCACTGCGAAATGACTGTGTCTACGGTATCTTCTTTGATAACCACTTTAAGACAAACTTCGATATGGGATACAGTTCTACCGACTACTATTCCTTCGGTGCTGCCGACGGCGAACTTGACTACTTCTTCTTCTACGGAGACACCATCGCAGATATCATCAGTCAGTACACTGCCCTGACCGGTCGCTGTCCTCTGCCTCAGCTCTGGACCCTTGGCTACCATCAGTCCCGCTGGGGTTACTCCTCACAGCAGGAGGTTCTTGATCTGGCTCAGAATTTCATTGACAATGATCTTCCCTGCGATGTCATCCATATGGATATTGACTACATGGATAACTACAAGGTGTTCACTGTGGACAAGAACCGTTTCCCGGATCTGACAGCCCTCAGTGACGTTCTCCACCAGAAAGGTATCCGTCTGGTTACTATTATCGATCCGGGCACCAAAGTTGAGAATGGATACCACATGTATGAGGAAGGTATTAAAAACAACTACTTTGCTCAGACTCCGGACGGAGAAGTCTACGAAAACGTTGTATGGCCGGGAGACTCTGTGTTCCCTGATTACACCTCCTCCATTGTCCGCAACTGGTGGGGAAGTCAGACAAAGTTCCTGTTAGATCAGGGAATCTCCGGTATCTGGAATGATATGAACGAACCTGCCAGCTTCCGTGGACCTTTACCGGATGATGTGGTCTTCCCGGGGGATGACATGCCTCGTCAGCACAAAGAGGTCCACAATGTATTTGGTCATCTTATGGCAAAGGCAACCTACGAGGGTATTAAAAAGAACAGCGGAAAACGTCCTTTTGTCATAACCAGAGCCTGCTATAGCGGCACACAGAAATACTCCACAGCATGGACCGGTGACAACCA
>UMFK01034581.1_pt1 | contig 12234 bp, 16 predicted proteins | sample 1964981 | NCBI WGS metagenome assembly UMFK01 (sample SAMEA4836043, study PRJEB28245) | human gut metagenome | biome: gut microbiome; material: fecal sample | place: Denmark | collected 2008
CTTTTTCATTTTGCAAAGCACTAAACAACGGAGTGTTCATAATCTCGGCTTCTTGGTTCATTTGAGAAAAAGAATATTCTTCCCGTTGAACTTGGTAACCAATCAAAGACCATTGTGTAAAAACAATTTTGTCTATTCCATTTAGTGAATCACCTTGTAAAATATTTTTCTTTAAAACAAATTTTATAATATTTTTAAAATCTTCATCAGGATTAACTTTTAAACTTTCTTTGTAGCAATTACAAGCAATCTCGAACATTCTTTCTCGCGCTAGTTCTACATTATCTTCAAGCAAATCAATTCCATAAATGCTACCTAATGCAGAAATCATTTGAACTTCAAAATCTGCTTTTTTACCTCTGTATTTTGAAGCAACTGTTTTTAATTTTCGCTCAAGTATTGCCACCAAAAAATTGCCATCACCACAAGCTGGCTCTAAAAATCGGCTATCTATTCTTTCGGATTCATTTTTCACTAAGTCTAACATCGCTTCTACTTCTCGTCTTGCTGTCAAAACTTCACCATGTTCACGAACTCTACTTGCACTTTTGACTTGTAGTTCTTTTAAATTATTTTTTTTATTTTTTTGATTCTGTTCTATCAAACTTTCAGCCATGACAAAATCCTTATACGGTAATACTTTTTTGCATAATTTTCTGCTAACAAAAGCACATTTTTAAATATTCATGTCATGAAATAGAACATTTTTCAATATATGTATTAAGAAATAGTGTGTTTTCGTAATAAAAAATGGATTATTCTATTGTTATAGGAGTTTTTATGGAAACAGAATTATCTAAAAAAATTGGAGCAAGAATAAGAGAAATAAGAATATCTCAAGGTCTAAAACAAAGTGAACTTGCGGATATGCTTGAAATGGAACGTTCTAATTTTACTCGTATTGAAAGTGGTAAACAAATTCCTAACGACAAAAATCTCGAAAAAATTGCTCAAGTTTTAAAGGTTTCACTTAAAGATTTATATGATTTTGAACATTTGAAATCTGATAAAGAATTAAAAACTCTAATTAAAAAAGAGCTAGAAACTCTTTCTTCAAAAGAAATACAATGCATTTACAATACTATTAAAAATATAAAACTTCTTAGAAATAAATAATTTTGAACAAATACTTTTTATACGTCCGTTTCTGACGTTGGTATATTTTATCATAATAATGTGATAAATATTTAACCGTCGAAAGGAGTTTATTATGGCTAAAATTGCTTATGCTGTGCAATCAGGAAATCAAGTGAAAGTTTACAACGAACACAATGCGTGTGTTTTTTCTCATACTGGTGAGCTTGCTGGATACACACAAAATACTGTTACCATTGAAAAGAATGGTAGAACTTATGTTTACAATAACTGTAATGCTCTAATGCGTATTCACTAAAGATTACTTTTTAAATGAAAAATGTATTTTTATATGACCACATATGACGTATCTATAATGTAATATGATAGTAAAGTTAGATTAAACTAATATTGTTATTACTTTATGTCAGAAAGGAGAAATTTATGGACAACAAGAAAATTGGTTTTTGTGTAAACAATTCAGATGGTACTTTTACTGTTTACGATGAAGATGGAACCTTTAAAGCAAGACAACTTGGTCAATGTACTGGTTGGGGTGGTGATTATGCTGTAAGAGAACATGGTGGCAGACGTCAAGCTCTTGGTTTTAACGGCAAAACCTCATTCAATTTCTAATTCAACTATTATGTAAAATCTTAATCTGTATGGGGATAGTTTTATTTCCTATCCCCTTTTTTCTAAAATTAACGGAGAACAAAATGATACTAGAATTACTCGGTGCTTGTTTACTTAATGGAGTTGTCAAAAATATAAAAAATACTTGTTCATCATTAGGTGATAATTTCTACTATAATGATTATTGTGGCGATTATGATGAATATGACGACTACGATGAATTTGATGATTTTGGAGATGATATTGGTTTTGATGACTATGATTGTTTAGATTTAGATCTTTAAAATCGCTCTTTCTATATGCGTCCATTTTTGACGTTGGTATGTTTTATGCTAATTTTGTAAAAACAAAAGATATTCTTAACTTGTAATAACTTAATTTGTATTTTAGGGGATAGCCTCCTGTCCCCTAATTTTTATTTAAGGAGTGATTTATGAAAAAACAATTAATAATTTTATTACTTTTGATTTTAGGTTCAAAAGTTTTTGCATATCAAAATCCATATCAAAATATGTGGTTTGATGGAGTTTGGAGAAAAGATTGCAAGTACAATACAAAACTACAAATGTGCGAAAGTGATAGTATGAATTTTAAAAATTTAAAAGAATATAACGAATACCATAAAGGTGTTAATGCTTATTATTGCAAGAATGGATATTTATACCAAAGAATAGGTACTAGTCAACATATGATGCTTCAAACAACAAGTTATGGCAAACCTTTACCTTGTGATAGTAGCTTAGAATCAGAACAAGAACCTCAAACTGAAAGTGATAAGTATTATTATAGTTCTCAACTAAAAAATCGTACTTTTTCGCAAGGCAGAAACAAACATTTAGATTCTATTAGAGGCAGAAATTAATGACTATTGAAAAATATGAAAATTATTTAAATGTCTTAGGGCTTGAATGTGGAGCTAGTCTTAAGGAGATAAAGTCTGCGTATAAGAAAATGGTTATGAAATATCACCCAGATAGACAAACTGATCCTATTGCAAAAGATTTAGCAAATGAAAAACTAAAAAAAATAAATGAAGCAAGAGAGTTTATTCTTGATAATTACAAATATTACGGTAAATCTACTACTAGCAAAAGTTCAACTTCAAAGTCAAAGGATTACTCTAGTGAGTTTTCTTCTAATGCTCAAACTAAAAAGAAAAAAAGAACTAATACAAAAACAAAAGTTCAGGAAACAAAGACTGAATTTAAGGCTGAACCACTACAAGAAGAAATAAAACCTAAAAAGCCAAAGAGAGAAGCTTTTAATGGCTTTGCTTTTGTTGTGTTTGTATTATTTATAATGTTTGTTGTATCAGTTAATTCTTATGAAGATAAAACAAATATTGAGGTTTCAAATAATAAACCTATGGTCGTAAAATTGAATGCTTTTGATGATTCTCAACCAAAAACAAAAACTGAAACTACACCTCAAAAAGAAGTTGAATATGTTGAAGAAGTGCAAGAAGAACCTGAAAGAGTTGAGGTTAAACAAGTTCAACAAAAACCTGTAACAGAAGAAGAACGTATTGCAAAATTTGAAAGAGAAATGGCAAAAGCATTTGATGATTATATAAATGCTTACGGTCGATATTATGATTATCCACAACTGAAAGATAGAACTTTTACTGTTGATATTTCAAGTTATTTAAACAATTCATTGTATAGTTGTAAATATATTAGTGGAGATTTTGAACAACAATACGAAGCAAGTAAACTTTATTTTGATTTTGAATCATTAATGAGAGGTTTGCCAATATATTTTCGAGATGATGCAAAAATAAATCACGAAATGCGATACAAAATGCGAGTAACACATGCTCCACAAGGTACAACAGTAAAACTCTTAGACGTTTGGCATTATCTTGAGGGGGATTATAGATAAAATGAGCTTTTAATCAAAAATAATTCTATCTAAATTGAACTCGTTTTTCGGTGTTATTCTTTTAACGTAAAAATTTGTGTAATCTTCAATTAAATTTTCGGCTTTGCAATATTTTAAAAATTGTTTTAAAAGTGCCATTGTATTTTTGATTCGTCTAGGTTTGAAGTTCCTTTCAACGAAAAATTCATAAATAGTTTTTATGTCATCTTGAGTAAAATTTGTTATACGTTTCTTTTTGACAATTGGTAATATATCTAGTTTGAAAGCTGTTCTATAAATTCTATTTGTTTTCTTTGAGCAATATTTCATGACATAATTTTCTAAAAAATGTTTAACCTTTTCCTCTAATGTTAAATTCTCACAACTTTCGTTTTTATTAACAAATATTCCAAAATTAATACCAGAACATTGCTCATTATAAGTATAAATTTTGTCTTTCAAAATAAGTTTTTGATTTTGGAGAAGAGTTTCAAGTTCTGTTTCACAATCACACTCTGCAATCATATTAATTTCGTCTAGTGTAAATTCTTTTAAATGTTTTGCAAGTTTTTCTATGTTCATAAAATCTCCTTAATTACATCAAGAGTTATTTCTTCTAAATTATTGTCTTTGGAAAAGGTTTCCATTTTGTTTATTAACTGAACTATTTGCCTGAATCTGTTAAATTTTGAATGGATATATTCAACAGCATCTGGGGTAAATGTAACTTCTGATAACTGGCTGACAATTTGTGACAAATCATTTACCCCAAAAGTTCCAAATTTTATGATTTCAGAAAATCTATCAAAAAGATGTTTGTATCGTTCCAACTTTTTATGTGCCAACCCCATACCCACAAAGATTATTGGACAATCTGTTTCATCGTGAATATCCCTTAAAATTTCTATCGTTTTTAAGTTATTTATCAGATAATCAATTTCATCAATAATGATTAATTGTGGTTTTTGTTTCAGTTTTTGGACAATCAAATTAAAATTATCCGACGTTAAATATCTCGGAATTTCATCCATTTCTTTTGCAATTTCTTCTAATAACCATCGACCAGTCATAAGGTTGGTCGCTCTCAAATATATCGCATCATATTTGCAAGCCAACCATAATGCTGTTTGCGATTTTCCTAACCCGGGTTCACCATAAACAAGTCCCATTTTTGGAATATTCTTTGGCTTGTTTAGAAGATTTTCTACTAAACCGATAAAGTTTTTGACGTTAGTTGTTTTAACAAAAATTCTATTCATATAAAAGCTTATACTCCTTAGTTTGTTTAAAGTCTGTTATCCATTTGTCATTCGGATTCTTTTTGATTAAATACTCATATTTTTCTGAATTATTCTTGAATATTTTTTGAACACCTTTTGAACGTACTTTGAACTCAGTTTGAACAGGATTTGAATTTTCTTCAATCATTTTGGTTTTTAAATACTTAACATCATCGTTAGAGAAATATTCTCTAACTGAATTTATGGTTTTCTTATGTAATTTTCTCTGTTTTACAATTTTTTGTTTGTAATCTTCAAAGTCAGTAACCGTACCTAATAATTTTGCCATGGGGTGAGTTTCAGTTACTCGTCCTGCCGTACACAAATATTCACCTTTTGTTGTATAAACTTTTATACTTGTTAAATCAAATAAATTGTATTTAATTAGAACCTTACTTTTAAACCCATAAAGGCGTTCATCAAAATAATCGCAAATTAAAAATCTGATTCCATTTCTCTGTATTGTTTTAACTTCAGTTGCAAGCATCAAATCGTCTAGCAAATTAATATCTACATTTTGTTGCTTTCTACTTTCTAAAACTTCTGCTATTGTTTTATCTGGTGCATTCGGACAAGGTTGAGAGTTTTTAAAATTCAGCCACATATCTATCATTTTTATTGTTTCCTCTAACGTTGGAATGTAGTCATTGTGTAATTGCTTGTGTAACTTTTCATTTCTCCTCATATAAGCTGGTTTATTTTGAATATTACTTCCTACATAACTTGGTAAAAGTTTTTCAAAACTTTCTTGGAACTCTTTGAAAAATCTTTCAATAACTTTTGCTCTTGCGTTATATGGTCTTGCAAAAACGGTTTCTATGCCTAACTTTGAATAAAGTCCACTAAATCCTAATTCGGTAAAACCTTTATCATCAGTAAAATATTTTGCTCTAAATGCTCTACCATTATCTTGATAAACTATTTTAGGTATCATATTAAGGTTTATTATTGAATTACGGAGAGCAGAAGCTATGCATTGAGTATTTTCTTCTAACATAATTTCATAACCAACTAATGCTGTTGATTTCCAATCTAAAAATCCAACTAATGTTGCTCTTGTTGGTTTACCAGTAAAAGGATTTATCACATTAAAATTTAAAACGTGTCCATCAGCTACAAGAATATCTCCAACTTCTAATAAACTTGCATCTCGTTTTATATATGGTTCAACCTTATCGGATAATGCTTTTTCTCCATCTCTTGCCAAAATCCACTTATCATAATTATTCTTCTTAAACCAATTGGCATATTTTCTAAAAGTGATATCTGCTGGAATATATGATTGACCCTGTTGTTGTAGTTTGTATTTTGTAAGTGCAATCGCTTTACCGATACAAATCCTATTAGGGTGTAAAAGCAGTCCCATAAAGATTTTAATTTCTTCATCGGTTAAACAAGTTCGGTATTCATCTACTTTTGCATATCTATATTGTGGGATAAGTTTTGTATAATCTTCTGTTCCATTGAGAATGTTTTTCCATCTATGAAGTGTGCCTCTACTAATTTTCCCCAATATCTCAAAGAGGTGTGAATTAGATGTATTGTGCAAATTTACAAAATCATAATCTGCTTGAAGTTTGTTATCTGATTTCCTGCGAAATTCTTTCCATTGATTAAGCAAATCCAATCTTGCTAGTGCTATTTTCTTTGATTTTTCTGGTGTAAAAGTAATTGAATCTTCTGTCATTAATTTAGCCTTTCAATATACCAATCGCTCATACCAAAATGATTAAAATTCCATTGAAGGTCAAAATAAAAATCAGATTCAAAATTTTTATTAAATTTAAAAGTTTGCTTATTATTTTGAGTTCTAATATAACTATCTAATGCAACTTGTATTTCTTTTGAAAACATTGCTCTAAATTCAGCATGAGAAATATTTAGAGTTTCTTTAGTTAATTTATTTCTCAAAATCATCTTCAAACCCTCTAATATTATCTAATTCAATATTGTATCTTTTACCTTGTTTATCTACACAAGTTGCATAATCGACTTCACCATCAGCAAATGTATTTTTCCAAATGCAAATTAGTAAGCCTATTTCTTGGGTTTTTAAATTCAAAATTTTTGTTCCAAAAAGTTTGTAATCTTTTTCTGTCATTGCAAGTTCCTTTCTTTTGTAATGACATTCATCACTCTTGTTATGGCAAAAATCAAGTCAAAATCGCAATCTCAGAGATTTGAGATTGATTTTAGGATTGGAAAGTCACTAATGCTTTAGCATAACATAGGCTATAAAAATAATAACAGAGATTAACACTACAGGCGCAAGGATAATATTAATTAGCATATACATTGAAAAAGCTTTATTCATTATATCTGCAAGTCTTGTATTATGTTTGTAAGCATATTTAAGCAATAATCCAAAGCACAATGCCAAAACTGCCATAATAATATACAAAGGTATTGCACTAAGTGACCTAAGCCCATATATTGGATGGAACATAAAAAACAACCTCCAAAATGATTTATAATGGTGTCGATGGGGGGGGGGACTTGTCTTGACCTGTTCGCGTTAAACGTGTCTACGGATTTTGCTTCAAAGAACTTTGTTCTTTTCGCAAAAGTCCTCCGCACTCTGCTCACAGGTCGCTGAACCCTAAAAAGTGTTCTCGTCCTTACCATACGTTTATTAAAAACAATTGAGGCATTAAGCCGCATTGTTTTTAATTGTCGATAAGGTTACTATTTTGGAACCCTACGACAAAAAAATTATATCAAATTTATGTAGTAAGTACAACATTTATCATAAGTTGATACTACTTATGAAACTAGACACTCAGACGTATTATAATATTAGAATCATTTTAGGCTATGAAGTTCTGTAATTATTTAAATAAACTAAGAATAAAAAGTATCCAACCTGCAATTATTAACACAAAAATTATTGTTAGTATCATGGGATTTACTGGAGAGTATAGATTCGTACGCAGTGTCTTTTTATAGCCATTTGTTATGTAGTCATCTATTATTTTTTGCAATGTTTCTTTTGTCTGTTCACCTCTACCAGTAAAGCGATAGGAGAAATTTTTCATATATTGAGAATAGTATATAACTTTGTACAATTTGTTTAAGTCAACAGGTGCATGATGTATAGAGAAAGAGTAAGAACCTGACTTAATATTTATATAAAGACCTTGCATAGCTGAGTAGGGACCATATTTGTTATATGCAATACAAGTATCAATAACAAGTTCTATTGAGTCTATGTCTTTATAATAGATTTCTTTATTAATGCTACTAGATTTTAGATAAGATAGTTTCACTTTGTCATCAGTAAAATCAGCATATTTAATAAAAGTTTCAGAGTTGTATGCTATAGCATCGTCAGCAATTCTAACTCTTAATTCATTTACTAATAAAAACAACCAAAAGAATGGGAATATTAATAGAACTAAGTATACAAACTTCATCTTTAAATCAGCGTCACAGAAAGAAGAAAACAGCCAACTAAAACTTTCACCTAATGTCATTCCAGAATTAAGTGCAATAGCCAATATAGCAATATCAATAGCTGCAAAAACTAAAAATAAAGCTAGTATACAAATTATTCCTTGATTGCTGGCATTCGATGTAAGATTCTTTATTCTCATAAAAATATTATCCTCCAATGGTTGGCTTCCAACTTTGTTAGCGTGTAAGTTAGGCTTTTAGCCCAACAAATTTATTATCGTTGAGGTAGAAACCCCAACCTGCTTCTATTATGGTGTCGATGGGGTTACTATTTTGGAACCCAACGGTAGTGAGATTGTATCACGGAATATCAACTCTGACAACATATATTGCAGACTTGTACATATTATGAAACAATCTACACAAGAGTATTATAATATTAGAATGGTACTTAGACTAGAAAGTAAATAATTTTTGGTTTTTCACTAACTTCTCTACTTAGTTCTTGTTTTCTTTTATTGACGTAACTATACTGAGTGTAAGAAAAACTGCAAATAATAAAGCAAAAAATATATTTAGAAATCTAAAATGTTCTGCAGTCATATTTTTTAGATAAGAAGAATAGTTTGTGGTGTTGCTATAATGATAAATTCTTGTATTTACAGCAACATAAAGATTATTTATTACACTACCCCAAAATACAGAAATACTGCCCATAACAAAGGATAATATTAAAAATATAAATGACTTATTCTTCATTCTTCATTCTTCTTTATAAATTTGTTTTTGCACCGAATTTTTAATTAATGTCGTAGGGGGGACTTGTTTTTTTGTCACACTGAATTTATTTCAGGGTCTTACCAGTTTGAAGTCTTATGCCCTACTTTTAAGATGCTGAAACGAGTTCAGCATGACAGTTTTGTTTTTAATTGTCGACGGGGGGACTTGAACCCCCACGACTCTCGTCACATGCACCTCAAGCATGCATGTCTACCATTCCATCACGTCGACAGAAACTTAAATATATTTTATTATAACACACCATATATTGAAAATTACACGAATATATATTATAATAATATTTGTAATTACACTATCACACTAACCAATGAGGTAAATATGCAAAGATTTTTAGCTGGCGTGTTAGCTTTCTTAATTGTAGCTTTCAATTTTCTACCTGTTTTAGCTGCACCAAATCCAATTAATGATGTGAAATCTAGTTATTGGGCATCAAAAGAAATTAATTTTGTTGTAAAAAACTCTATTATGACGCTTGATGACAAAGGTTATTTTAATCCAAACGAAAGTATGACTCGTGTCGCTTTTGTTCACTCTTTATTAAAAGTTTTGTCAAACGAAAACTTAAATGTGAAAATTAAAAATTGTTTTACTGATGTAACTCAAAAAGACGGTTTTTACGCTGATGTTTTACGCTCTCAACAATTAGGTTTAGTTTATGGTTATCCCGATAAAACCTTCAAGCCTAATCGAGCGTTATCAAGAGCTGAAACAACTTCTATCATCAGTCACATAACAAAAGATTCAAACGCAGATACTTCATCTCTAAAGGGTTTTGAAGACTACATGTCAATCCCAGCTTGGGCCACAAAAGCTTATGCAAAATCAATTACTTACGGTTTATATGTAAACCATCCAAATTTTAAAATGCTTGAGCCAAACAGAAATTTAACAAGAGCAGAAGCTGCAGTTCTTTTGTATAAGTTATATCAAAAGATTAACCTTGTAAAACCCCAGTACAAAAGCGCAAAAGAAACAATTTCTAACGTTGAACATTTAGATGTTTCTAAGAAAGCGCTTAATAACGAAGTTAAGGTTACAAATTTAAGAAAAATTATAATGAAAGACAACGTTTTGAGAATTTCTTTTGATCAAAAATACTGGTCTAAAAAATCTCACGTTGGCGATTGCGTAAATTTTGTCTTCAAAGAAGGCGTTTACACAACGGAAGGTACTCTTGTAATCCCAGCAAGTACCTACATTACAGGTGAAGTTATTTCTATTCAAAAACCACAATGGTTTAATAAAAACGCAAGAGTTGGCGTAAAATTTAGAACAATGGTTTTACCAAGCGGTAAAATCTATGCAATTGATGCTGATCCATTTACAAAAGACAGAAAATTAAAAGAAGGTCCTTGGATGACATTTGGTAAAGTTTTAGGTTGGACTGTTGGTCTTGGTGCAGTTGGTACCGGAGCAGGTATCGGTTTTGGATTTATTCCAAACCCTGCAAGATTAGGTACCGGTGTTGCAATTGGTACTCCAATCGGTTGCTCTGTAGGTCTTGTCCTAGGCTTAGTTACTCCGGGATTGCATTACAAAGCTAAAAAAGGCGAAAATATTCTAATTATTCTAAACGGTGATACAAGCATTTGGAATCAATAATTTTTTGTTAAAAAGTAGGAATGGCGCTTTGCTGTATGCAAAGCGCCATTTTTATTATTCCAATTTTTGTTATATTTGTTAATGTTTTAATTAAATTACTAAAGTTTTAATAATTAAATGTCGTTGTATACAATTGTAAGAGGTATTAAGAATTGTGTTGGGGGTAAGATTATGACAGAATTTCAAATTGGAGCAGGACTTCAAGAAACAAATAACAAGGGTAAAAAACAACAAGCTACAAAAACTAACAGCGCATCGGTTAAAGATATTGCTTTATTTGGTGATAACAAAAAAGGACAAGGTCCGTTAAGACCTGAAGAGTATAAGATTCCTTCGATTTTTGACGGAAGTTATGATTATAAATCTAAAAATAGTAAATTGTTTCCGACACCTAAAAAAACTGATCCTATAAAAGTTCCTTATATGTCAAAGGAAATGCGTGAGGAGTATAATAGAGATACTATTGTTACTATTTATAAATCATTGAATAGCACTTCAACGTCAAAAGCTAACACTCAAAGGTTATATGAAAATATTCACAGATTAGATTACCAAAACTACAAACTTGCATTCTGTACGTTTGAACAAGCAGGTGTGCCTTTGGTAGATGTTATAAATCAAACAAAACATTTATCTAATGCTCAGAAAAAAGAATGCTTAAATTACTTGGTAGATTTAGGCAAAAAGACTGCAGATTACGGTAATCAACGTTCTGACGATGTTGTTCCGAACATGAAAAAATTAATTGCTCAATATGATAGTCAACATGGACTTGATGAAATTAGCAAAAAAAGATTGTCTGCAGATTTTAAAAAGATTATAAATCGTTCTGATACATTGCAAACTCCAAAACCTGCATTACCAAACGGAAAAATAGATAAATCTTTCCAACAAGGTCAAACAGGTGACTGTTGGTTATTAGCGGGTATAAAATCATTGTCAATGACTCCTCAAGGTAAAAAAGTTCTAGATAATGCAGTAAAAGCGGACAAAAATGGTAATGTTACCGTAAACCTAAAAGGTGTCGGTAAAAAATACACCATAACAGCTCGTGATTTGAAATGTTCAAATGAATTATCAACAGGTGATACTGATGTTAGAGCATTAGAAATTGCTATTGATAGATATTTTAGAGAAGCAGTTCCAAACGGTTCGGCTGATATTGACGGAAATACTGTAGGTAAAGCATTATCTTTGCTGGGAGATCCTAACAAGACTAAAGAGTTTGTCGGTCAAAGAGGTGTTGCTAAAGGTATTGTAGCATTAGCTGATTCAGGTATGAAAAATAAAGCCGCTGTTACAGGCATGATGAGTTACATTGATCCTAGTGATATCAAGGCGGTTGATGAAAATGGTAAAAAAGTTAAAGTTTACAACGCTCATGCTTACTCAGTTAAAGAAATTGCCGTTGATGGAATTACTTTGATTAATCCACACGATACATCTCATACTTTGAAAATGTCATTGGAAGATTATATTACACACTTCAATTTATTAGGTGTAACTGATACTTCAGAATTGAAATAGAACTTAAAAAATACAAATACAGTTACAAAACCACAGAGGCGGTCGAGTTACAACGTAACTC
>UMFK01009841.1_pt1 | contig 12200 bp, 10 predicted proteins | sample 1964981 | NCBI WGS metagenome assembly UMFK01 (sample SAMEA4836043, study PRJEB28245) | human gut metagenome | biome: gut microbiome; material: fecal sample | place: Denmark | collected 2008
GTTTATTGAAAAACTCTTCTACACTATAGCTAATGCCTGTCCTTTCATACTCCGCCTCAATAGCTTCAATCCTAGCCACGGCCTCTTCTTCATTGGCCGGATGCCAGCCCACAGGAATCTTATTCCAGTCAATATCTTCTTCTTCTGCACATTCATCTTCGGGAAGTGCTATGGCGGCATTTCCGTGATAGGCTGGTGCAGGCTCTGCTGCGAAAACTGCATCTTTCTGCTCTTCTGGCAATGTATATCTTTTCTCTTTCATAAGCTTGCGTATTTAATCTGCTGCAAATATACGGCTTTTATCTGAATGATGCAAGAAAAAAAAGAAAAAAGCTTTGAAAACGATCTCATTTTCAAAGCTTTTTCCTTTTTCTGTACGTATTGCTTAAAGTATAGTTACACCATTGTCAAATGATGGTATTGTTTATTCTATCCAGGAATATTTCCAGATAACCGGCATAATATAGCGGAATATTATATAAAGTGAAAGACTTACCTTTCTGAGTCATAACGGTATCCGAGGTCATCGGACCATTCCAGAGACGCAGCGCCACCTTCTCTTTCGATTCATCCATAAAGAGATGCAAGGAACGGAGTTTGGCATTGCTACCAGTCTTTACTTCTATCGGAATCAGGTGCGACTTGTATCTTATCAGAAAGTCGATTTCTGCCTGAGAGTTCTTGGCTTCACGTACCCAAAACATTCTTTTCTCGCCAAACATAAACGTTGAGCCTAACAATTCCTGACCTACAATATGCTCTGCTATGTCACCATTCCAAAGTTCATCGGTGTCTTTGCTAAAAAGCAGGTCTTCTTGTATGCCTGCAACATAATTCACCAAGCCCGTATCTATCCATAACAACTTAGGACTTTTCTTCAAGTCGGGCAAAATCGGAAATGACGCTGTTGTTTGAGGATATACCAACTCCAATAAAAGCGTTTTCTCCAATATCCGGAAAGCATTGCCTGTGTCTGCCGCCTTGAAAGAAGAACCTGTGAATTTGGAAAACTGGATTCGGTGGGCAGCAAATGTCCAGCCATAGTTCAGAATGTATCGGATGGCATCTTGCTCCTTGGGTTTGCTGGCGTATTTTTCCACATCGTCCCGATAGCCTGAAAGCAGCGCATTAAACACCTCATTCAGCCTGACAATATCCTTATACTTGGCATAATTGGCTACAGCCTCCGGCAGACCTCCCACAATCATGTACTTCTTGAACCACTCCATGGCTGAAGAATGCAAAGAAGCTGGCAAGGACATGTTTTCTATACTGTCAGCCATCAGTTTCTGCCCCATGGCACGAAGAAACTCTACGAAAGTACATGGATGCAAAGCCATATATTCTACACGGCCAACAGGGAAAGAGATATGTCGGCCCATCAGACTTTCCAGCAAAGAACCCGCTGCTATCACATAGATTTCAGGATGAATCTCATAGAAGTAGCGCAAGGTTTGCACAGCCTTCGGCTCATTTTGTATCTCGTCGATAAAAATCAAGGTGCGCTTTCCGAAATCCAACGGTTCATTAGCTTTGAGATAAATTCCTGCCAATAAATCTTCGAAAGAATAGTCTGCAGCAAACAACTCAGCATATTCCTTCTCCTCCAGGTTCATATAAATATAGGTATCAAACTCCTTGGCAAACAACTTTACCAATGTTGTCTTACCCACATATTGAAAGATAGCTTTCAGAAATCAAATGCATTAAAAACATGGTGCAAAGATACAACTTATTTTCAAGAATCCAAACAAAACAAGCAAGAAATAAGCATTTCCAAACCAAAATATCCGTTGCTTCGACACATTTCCAAACCAAAAACTCTCAGATTTCGATGCATTTCCAAACCAAAAATACGAAAAGCCGAAGCATTTCCAAAGTACAAACTATCTTCTTCTTCTGCACATTCATCACGCTTTTTATCTTAATGACGCAAGAAAAAATGGAAAAACTTCTAATTTTAACAAAAATATAACGCATAATTTGTTGGGTATTCATAAAAAAATGGTAATTTTGCAACCAGCAATTGAATACAAAATCAATATTAAAAATAAAGAACTATGATTAGATTAAATGTGTTTTTTGAGAAGAAGGAGGAGGTAAAGGTTGAGGAAATCAACGCTTTATGCAAGGAACTGGTAGAGAAGTCTTTGAAAGACCATGGCAATATTGCCTATGACTATTTCACCAGTGGTACTCGTAATGGGGTGATGATGATCTGCGAGACATGGGAGAACGAGGAAGTTCTGAAAGCTCACATGGCTTCTGAGCATTTCACTACATTGGTTCCAAAGATTGAGGCTCTTACCAAGAACGGCTTGAAACTGGAGCAGTTCACTTTCTAAATCTTTTCAGACATCAGCCAGTGGTGATACTTGTTCTTCATCACCGGCTGATGTTCTACATTATATATTTCTGCATAATATATAAAGGTCTATTTTTATCTTATTGGCGTATGGAAAAGAAAATACCTGTCATTCTTCTGAACTTTACTGGCGTATATAACTTAGAGGCATTTGCCTCAAACAAGAAAATCATCCACGTGGATTGCCAGGACATGAAGGGAGTGGATTGCTATTGTGATGAAGAAGGCAGGGAAGAACTGCATCGCCGACTTGCTCCTTTTCCTGCCAAGGCTATCCATTTCATAGACTCCGGCGATTTTCATTACCTCACCGAATATTGGGTTTCCAGACTCCAGGAACCTTTTTCCCTGATCGTTTTCGATCATCACCCTGATATGCAACAACCTGAATGGGAGGGTGTAGTATCATGTGGCGGCTGGGTGAGAGATGTATTGGAGAAGAACCCGTTTGTGAGCCACATTATTATTGTTGGGGCATCGGATGAGTTGATAGCTCAAGTGCCTATTCATCTGAGAGAAAAGGTCTTGTTCTATAGTCAGGATGAAATGAATCACCATCAGGCATGGCCCTCTAAGGCAGGTAAGCTCATACACGAGCCTGTCTATATTTCCATTGACAAGGATGTCTTAAGAAAGCAGGATGCCATTACGGATTGGAGCAACGGCAACATGACTCTTGTGCAGCTTCAAGCCGTGCTTCGTATTATTTATGCCCATGAGAATGTAATTGGCATAGATATTACCGGAGAGTGTTCTGCTACTCTTGATTATTTTACTGAAGTTGAAGATGCTGCGATAAACAACAAGACTAATGTTGAACTGATGCAGATGATCTTGGCCGAAAGTCAGATTCACAGTTCCTTTTAGTTCTGTTAGTGAAAAGGGAAGTCGCCGGAAGACTTCTCTTTTCATCAACTGAATGATTTCTTATTTTACTTCTGTGAGCTTACCCGTCTGGGAATCGATGATATAACCATGCAGATTGACATCCTTTGGTACAAGAGGGTGAGTACGGATGGTATCAATCGTATTTCTTACAGAATCCTCTGTGTCGTGGAAGCCCTCCAGCCAATGGTCTAGGTCGATGCCGCAAAGTCCGATGGTGTCGATGACATCCTGATGGATGCCGCGCTTGAGCATCAATTCCTTCATCTGCTGGCCGTTCATGTGGCAGGCACCGCAGTTGGAGTGGGCGATGACCATGATTTCCTCTACACCCAGTTCGTAAATGGCAACCAGGAGGCTGCGCATGGCGGAGTCGAATGGACTGATAACCAGTCCGCCGGCATTCTTGATGAGCTTGGCATCTCCATTCTTCAATCCCAATGCTGCCGGCAGAAGCTCTGTCAGACGGGTATCCATACAGGAAAGGATGGCAAGCTTCTTGTCAGGGTATTTGCTCGTAAGATACTTCTCGTAGCCCTTGTTGGCTACGAATTCTTCATTATACTTGATAATTTCCTCTATAATCATAGTAGTGCAAATGAAATGTGAAACGATTTTTTCCTATTTTTCTGGGGTAGGCTTGAGATAAGCCATGAACTTCTCCGGCTGATAGTTGAGAATCAGTTCTTTCGGGAACTCTGCTTTCTCTACCAGCGGCATGATGTTGCTGTAGTCGGCAATCATGGCAGAGAAGTGGGCATCACTTCCGAAGATGACAGGTGTCTCGTATTTCTTGGCAAGTTCCAGCAGTTCCAGGTTATTAGGAGCTGCCACCGTTTTGTGACGGATGGGAGCCATGGAATGATTGTTGATTTCGAGCAAGGTATGCGTCTCCTTGGAAACCTTCATCAGAGCCTCGAAATCCAGTTCTGCCGTTCCATCTCCAGGATGGGAGATAATCTGCACGAATGGATTGCGCATGGCATTGATGACACCCTGCGTGTTCTCCTCCTTGGTTCCTCCCTGCCAGCAAAGGCTATGAATGCCGGCGATTCGGATATCAAGCATGCGCCAGTAATCCTCATCGAGGTCAATATCGCCCTGGGTATTGAGGATGTTGAGTTCTGCTCCCAGCATCAGCCTGATTCCATAGAGCTGACGGGGAACGCAATGCAGGTTTCTGAAATAGATGGGATCACAGGTGCCTGGAATATGAGGTCCGTGCTCTGTGATTCCCAGTATTTCCAACCCCTTTTCTTTTGCAGCCATGGTCATTTCCTGTAAACTGCTGAAGGCATGACCGGATGCGATGGTATGTGTATGAACGTCTAATAATGTTTTCATACTGCAAAGGTACGGATAAAGTTTGAAAAAGCAAAGATTCTTCGGGCTTTTTCTCTTTTTGGGGTTGTTTTAGGTTGCTGAATAGCAAAAACGGCTGCCAGTTTATAAGATACTGACAGCCGTAATGATAATAGGTTTTATTTCGCAAATCCTTTCTTTTTCTTCATTCTTTTTCCCACGAAGTTCCAGGAAGGCATCTTCTTCAGGGTACTTCTCACGGGCTGTACATCCCAAAGCAGGAAGATGATCAGCACGGCAATGCCGATGAGACAGGTGACGCCATAGAGATTCCGGATGCTGAGCATCAGAAGATTAGTGGCATCGTAGGGCAAACCGCGCGACATATTGTCTGCCATCTGATAACGGAGCCCGAAACTGTAAAGGCCTGAGCACATCGCCGACATCGGACCATTGCGGATGATGCCTGCCATCGTCAATCCCATGAAGAAATGCTGGAACGGCATCAGTTCTTCCAGATACACGGTGAGCATGCAGAAGAAGATGGCGTTGCCGAAGCTCCGCAGGAAGCAAGGCAGATAGAGTGCCTCGATGTTGAGACCCGGATCGATGAGGAAATACATCATCACGGGATAACATACCATCGTTGCTACACCTATCGTGAGCAGACGGGTGTATTTCTGACAGAGCACCTTGCACCAGAAAAGGCAGAAGAGGCAACCGGCAAGGGCACCCACCCATTCCACGAAGTTGAGCACATTGGTGGTGATGTTACCGAAATGCAGCACGCCACCCGTAAAGGCGGTTTGCAGCACTTTAGGCGTACTGCCCATGAACTCTACGAAGGCGAAGAGGATGAGCAGCGGGATGAGTCGCTTATACTTCCACGCCGCCGGCTCGATGTAAGGGTGACGGATGTGGAGCATTCGCTGGATGCAGAAATATCCGGTAAATATAAAGAGCAATACATCCATCTGCATGATCTTCGAATCGAGCCAGTTGTAGTGCTCGCCATAGGTGAAGAAGAAGATGAACTCCAGCATCCATGCCGACCACAGGATGCAGCCCAGATAGTCGATACTGATGAAGGGCAGGGGTTTCATGAAGCGGAAGTCGTGGGTGGTGACATACACGATGAATGCCACCAGAAGCAGGGCTCCCGTCATCGCCCAGTTGATGATGCGCCAATCCTGATAGATATAAATCAGGTGTTCGGTGATCCAAGGTGAGAGGAACATGTTTCCCAGCACGATGCAATAGAGCAGGGGGAAGAAGATGGTGAAATCGCGCTTGGAGGTCATCCACAACTGGATGGTGCTCATACATTCGAAGGTTCCGCAGAGCTTGAAGAAGCCTGCGATGTAAGCGAGAATGCACATCAAGGGTACCGAGTCGGTCCACATGATGAGGAAATTGCAGGTTGCCACTACCAGCGCCGCATTCAGCAGGAGCTGGCGGTTGGTAAAGTGGAACTTCATCTTGAAGAGGAAGGGGAATGGCATCGCCACGCCCACCACGTTGAACATGATGATCATGAGCACGTCTTCTCTCATCAAACTGTACTCGCCCATCACCTGGCTCATGGCTCCTCCATAGATTCCGCCCGACATCAGGAAGATGAAGGCGAAGAGGAGATAAATCCATGGCTGTAACCGGCGAGGAATATATCCATTGAACGATGGGACCCGGAAGGGTCCCTGAAGCATTGGAGGTCCTGGCATTTTTTTCAATTAATAATTTATAATTTATAGTTTATAGGACATTCTATTTGATGCGAACCTTGGCTTCTACGTTCAGTCCGGCACGGAGCAGGGCTATCTGTTTCGGGTCATTGTCCTTGGTAAGGGCGATGCGAACAGGCACACGCTGCTCTACCTTTACGAAGTTGCCGGTGGCATTATCCACAGGAATCATGGAATAGGCATTGCCGGCTGCGGCAGAAAGAGCTTCTACCTTGCCATGGAATACTACACCCGGGATGGCATCGGCGGTGAAATCTACGCTCTTGCCCACGGTGATGCCATCCATCTGGGTCTCACGATAGTTGGCTACCACCCATACATCATTGTCATCCACGATGCGGGCGAGCATCTGACCAGGCTGAACCAGCTGTCCCTCGTGAATATCCTTTCTTCCCATCACGCCATCGCAGGTTGCCACGATTACGGTATAGGAAAGGTTGAGGCGAGCCAGGTTGAGCTGTGCTTCTGCCACGCTCTCTCCGGCACGGGAACCGCCGAGCTGCTGGGTCTGTACATTGCGAACTGATGCGGCGCTAGCCTTGCGGCTGCTTGCCTGCTCATAACGCGCCTTGGCTCCCAGATAGCGGGCATAGGCATTGTCGTATTGCTGACGAGTTACCGCATCCTTCTTCATCAGGGCTGCAAAGCGGTCGAAGTCCTGCTTGGCATTCATCATATCCACACGAGCCTCCTCGATGCCGGCAGCCGCTGTCTGCACATTGGTATTGGTGGTGCCCATGCTGGCGGTTACCACCGAAGAACTTGACTTGGAGCCACGCAAGCCGGCTTCTGCCTGAGCCACATGCAGACGGAACTCAGCATCCTCGATGATGACGAGGGTATCGCCCTTCTTTACGTGCTGATAATCGTTGAAACGAATCTCCTTGATGAATCCCGGCACACGGGTATTGATAGGGGTGATATGGCGGTTTACCTGTGCATCATCGGTGTAAGCCACATCGCTGCCATGATAGAAATGGCTGAAGCACCAGCCGATAGCTCCCAGAAAAAGGAGGATAATTACTACATTATATATTCTCTTGATAATTTTCTTGCTCATTGCTTTATTTATTTTATTGTTTCTAAATTTCTCCTGCCACATACTTCATGCGATAGTAGGCATAGACGATGTTGATGCGGGCATCCACCTCGCTGAGCTCGGCATTGAGCTTGAGGTTGGAGGCATCCACCATGTCGGTAACCAGAGCGAGCTGGCTGAGATAGCGGGCATTCATCACGTCGTAGTTCTGTTGTGCCAGTTCCACGCTCTTTCGCTGCGTTTCCAGTTCCACGTAGGTTTGCTGATACTGCACGTAGGCAGCCTGCACATTATTGTTGAGCTGCTCTGCCTGAACGGCATGTGCCTCTTTTGCCTGTCGGGTCTCTACGGCTGCCTGCTTGATGCGCTTGTTGCTCTTGAAGAGAGAGCTGAGGCTGTATTTCACGCCTACACCCACATACCAGACGTTGAGGTTCTTATCAACAGGTGGCAATTCGAAGAGGATAGGTCCGTCGAAGTTGTCTGCGGCAACGAAAGCTACCTTTGGAAGAAGGTCGCTCTTGGCAATCTTCTCTTTCTGTTCGGCGATGCGGATGGCGTTGCTGCTCTGCTCCAGGAGTGGGGAGTTCAGGGTGCCTGCTGTCTGCCAGTAAGCCTCGCCTTCCTTGCCGTAGGTCTTGTCGGCAATGGTGGAATCGGGGATAATCAGTGCATCCTGGTTTATTCCTAGGGTATTGCAAAGCTGATGATTCAGGATGCTTCGGTTGTTCCTAAGTGCCGTCAGACCGAGTTTGAGGCTTTCCATCTGAAGTTCGTATCGGGTGATGTCATTCTTCAGCGCCATTCCGTGTGTCTGTTTCTCCTTGATGTCGTCGATGAGCTGGCGGGTCAACTCGATGTTCTTTTCATACACCTTGATGCGGTTGTCTATCTTATAGAGGTCGAGATATTGCCCCAGGGCGATGAAGCGAATCTGCTGTCGGGTGAGTTTCACGCCTACCTCTGCCTGCTGCTTTCCGAGTTCGGCGAGCTTGATGCCTGCGTTGATGGCTCCACCGGCGTAAACCACCTGCTGTGCCTGGAAGGCGAAGTTGTTGCCGAAATGTGGAGATTTCAAGCCGTGAACGTTGCTGAAGTCGCGGTCGGTAATCAGCGCATTGCCGATATAGCTGAATGAGAGGGAAGCATCAAGGTCGGGCAGTTTCTTGCTTTTAGCCGATTCGATGCCGAGATGGGCTGCTTCTACTCCTGATAATGAAGTGCGAAGGCTCTTGCTGTTATCCTCCACCTTCTGAAAGAGTTGGCTGATGGTCATGTTTTCTTTCTTGCTGGCAGGCAAGGAAGCAGCCGTCCCTACGGTGGTTTGTGATTGAGCCGAAGCCCAATGGGTTCCTCCTGCAAGCAGAAGGCCTACAAATAAGATGTTCTTAATCATTGATTATTACTTTTTGAATTTCGGGTGCAAAGGTACGGAGTTTTGGGCGAACAATCACTTTAAATTTTTCGCGGCGGATGGACGATTTGGGAATAATAGTTCTTTTATATCACATATTTTGTGTAATTTTGCAACCGAAATAGGAATAAATAGATATAACAACTCTATATATAATAAGGTGTAGATGGAATTATCAGAATTAAGCAGTTATCAGGAAGCAAGCCTTTTTCGCTCTGGTTTGGAGGAATGGCAGGAGGGTCCGCAAGTATTGGCTTACGGAGCAATATTGATTTGCCGGAAAGGAAAGGCGATGCTGAATGTGAATTATAAGGATTGGGAACTTTATGAGGGGGCGGTGATTACGCTCTTCCCGAATGATGTGGTGGAATTGAAGGTTGATGGGGATTTTGAAGTTGAAATCCTGAAATATAATCCTTCCTTGCTTCGTGAAGCAAGCTTGCAGCTGGAGCAGACGGTGTATTCTTCCTTGCGGGAAGACCGCTGCAGGCAGGATACCCCTGTGGTGACAAACATCATCAATGGGATGTTTGGTTTATTGAAGGTATATTTCGACCAGTCGGAATGTATCTGCATCTCGCAGTTGGTTTTGTGCCAGTTGAAGGCGTTCTTCATCGGTTTTCATGAGTATCTTCAGCGCAATCCGCAATACCGACCAGATGAAGTAAAATCGTATCGCGTAAGAGAACTGTTCAATCGGTTTATGATGCTTCTGGAAAAGGATTACAAGATTTCAAGAGATGTGAACTATTATGCCGAAAAGATGAATATCTCTTCGAAATATCTGACCAACATCGTGAACCAGGTGACGGGGCATACCCCCAAGACCATCATCGATCAATACGTGATTCTGCAGCTCAAGCTGCATCTTAAGCGAAGCACGCAAAGCATCAAGGAGATGGCTTGGGAGTTTCATTTTGCCGACGTCAGTTTCTTCTGCCGATATTTCAAGAAGCATACAGGTCTGACACCGCAGCAGATAAGGTCGTAATCACAACCTGCAGTTTTTCTCTGATCTCGGCTTCTTCTATCTCGCCGATGTGTTCTGGAGATAATGCCTTGAGTTCTTCGAGGCATCCCATCTGCATCATGGTGGCGATAGGGAGGAGCTTATGTGCCGCCTTTCCTATGCGGTTGGTAGATAAGGATTCCTCTTCTATGGCTTCTTTTAGGTTCTCAAGGTGTGCGACAAGTTCCTGCTTCACAGTATCGAGAATCTCCTTTGCCGCCTCTTCATCGCCTCCGGCAAAAGCCAGGAGAGAATCAAGCTGAGGCTTGGATTTCTGCTGGGATGATAAATCTGGCTGGGATGGAGTTTCAGACTGGGCATCCAGTTGAGGCTGGGAATCTATTCCCAGAATATCGGATAGTTTCTCCATGCTGAATGGCTTGAACAGGCAATCGTCGAAGCCTGCTTTCTGGAGCTGTTCCAGAATGCTTGTGTCGTGAGCCGTCATCGCTACCACCATCATCTGGGTATGGTTGATGTGGGTAATCATATCCATGCCGTTCATCTCGGGCATTTCGATATCCATCAGCATCAGGGCTGGCTGCTCGTTATGCAGCGTGGTGAGGGCATCCATCACATGGTTGCAGGCGAATACCTGCCAGGTGTCGCCTACGATGCGGCGCAGCATTTCCTGGAGAAGCTGGAGCTGCAGCTTGTCATCATCCAGAATCAGAATCTTGTGGTTTGCAAATTCCGGTTTCTTCTTCTTTTCTACAGAAACCTGAGGGCTTGCTGAATCATTTTCTTTCTCTTCCGGATTGGAATCTAGTGCCTTGTCATCGCCAACTCCTGTCTGGTTTTTATTTTGTGTCTCTTCCTTTGGCGCAGGCTCTACAGGGATGGTGACGATGAAGGTGGACCCTTTTCCCTGGGTAGAGTGGAGAATGATTTCTCCGCCGAGCAGCGAAACCAGTTCCTGGGTGATGGACAATCCCAAACCGGTGCCTTCGATGCCTTGGGCACTCTTCAATCTGGTGAAAGCGTGGAACACCTTCTGTTTTTCCTCGTTGGTCATTCCCTTGCCCGTATCCTTTACGCTCAGGGTAAGCATTGGCTTGCCCATGACTTTAGAAACCTGTGCCTGGATGGTGACGCTGCCCTGGTCGGTATATTTGATGGCGTTGCTAACCAGGTTATCCAAAATCTGACGAATGCGGAAGGCATCGGCACGGAAGAATTCCTTCTTCATTGGAGAATCCGAAGCTCCCATTCCCTTCATCTTGCATTCGAATGAAATCTCCAATCCTTTCTCTTCAGCCCGCAATCTCATTCCCTCTACCGATTCTGCTACCAGTTGTGCCGGTGAGAAAGAGGTAGGTTGCACCTTCATCAAGCCATTCTCCAACTGGTGATAATCGAGCAGGGAGGCAACGAGATGGGATAGATGTGCGGCAGAATTCTTGATATTCTGGAGGCATTCGATGCCCTGAGGATTGCTGACGTAATCTTTCATCAGGTCGATGAAGCCCGAGATGGAGGCTGCTGGTGCCTTGATATCGTGGGTGATGGTAAGGAGCAGGCGCTCGCGCTGGTTCATGATGCGCTGAATCTCCTCGTTGGCTGCCTCTAGGTTTTCCTGATAGATACGCTCCTTCTTGGCATCGCGCCAGATGAGCCAGATCATGACAACGATGGCTAGAAAGGCTACGATGGCGAGTAATTCCATCTGCCACAACAGATGCTTTCTGGCTTCCATCGCCTTGCTGATGGATTCCTGCATAGCATCTTTCTCCCGCTGGTGTACATCGCTCAGATGCTTGGCTGAGCGGAGGGCGAGTTTGGCGCTCACCATCTTCAGCTCTTCCATCTCCCTGTTGATGTGCTGCTTGTGGTCTTGCGTTTCCACTTTCTCCTTCTTGTCTATCTGTTCGAGGATGTTTGCCACGTTTCCTGCCACGTTCACTGGGGTGGTGACGGAATCGATGACAGCCCGGTTGCTGTCTTGTTTCACGCTCAGGGTCTCGGCGTGCTCTTTCTTAAAGGCATCGGCAAGTCGGCGGAAGAATCCCTTTCGGGTTTTCAATACTTCTACCGTTGTTTTCTTTGCTTCGTGGGTTTGTGGCGCCTTGGAGTGGACGAGGATGGAATCCTTGCCCGCATTCAGACTCTTTACCTTATCGTGCAGATAATTTTTGGTTGGTTTCCCAGCCATGGCATCGGATAGTTGCTTCAGGTTTTTCTGTTCCTCTTTGAGAAGAGAAGATATGGTGCTATCGGCAGCACTTCTTTTCTGTATATAATCGCGCGATGCCTCATTGACGGCGATGATGCTCTTGGTGTTGCTATACACCAGACTGATGGCCAAGATCATGATGATGGCAATGGCGCTATATCCGAGGGCTACCTTGATAGGAATGTTATTCTTGTGCATGAGAAATCTATTTTATTAATTACCTTATTTATTAGGGTGTCCAGTTCTCTGTTCTTGAAAACAAGCTGGAAAC
>UMFK01033725.1_pt1 | contig 12180 bp, 10 predicted proteins | sample 1964981 | NCBI WGS metagenome assembly UMFK01 (sample SAMEA4836043, study PRJEB28245) | human gut metagenome | biome: gut microbiome; material: fecal sample | place: Denmark | collected 2008
GAGAGTGATCATGGCTCTGGATTATACGCCTGCGGTGCAAGGGGTATATGGAGAGGGTAGGGGAGTAATGCTGGCAGGGTTTTGGGCGCATGAATCGGCTCTGCGCGAAGCCGTGAATTACGTGTATGTTAAAAAGTTCAAGCAATGCGCCGATAACTGGGACAGCATCTTCGATACGAATGTCAAAGGCTCGTTTCTTGCTTGGGGCATATGCCAGCGGAAAAGCTGGCTTGGTCGGGTTTATTCGTAGGCACGGCATTTCATCGCTCACATTGATCGTCCACTTGGAAATGATAAATACGGCAATGAATGGCGCACCGATCAGGAATCAGATGGCACAACTGCAAGTGAGTAGTCGCAGGAGCTTGCAAGCGGTTCGAAAATCGCAGGTTGCATCTCTCCATTGTCAACGGGTTAGGCGAACAGTTCTGAGTAGCTTGGTCGCCCCCCCCTTGTTTTCAGGGCGGCGTGACGCTTTGCGATGCCTTTTCTATTCCGCGCGCAATCTTTTACGGTAGGCGCGTGGCGTCGCGCCGTAGGCACGCTTGAATGCGTCGGTGAATGCTCCTTGGTTGCGGTAGCCTGCGCTTTTGGCGATTTTACCGATTTCGCGGCTTTCATCTAGAAGAAGGCGCCGACCGTATTCCAGGCGCTGTGCGCGGATGTAGCTTTGCGGCGTTTCACCCTGTACATTGCGAAATGCCGATATCATCTTTCCTTCGCTTACATGGGCGATATCGCACAGCGTTTTCGTGCTGAGATCGGATGACAAGTTGCCGTCGATGTAGGAGCAGATGCAGCTGACGCAGTCCTTGTCGCTTATGCGCACGGCGTCTGCCGCCGTGCTCTTCCCGTGAATGCTGGTTGCCAGTAGCGCGAAGCATTCAATCACTTTGGCGTGATAATATGCATCGGCTACCGATGCGGCGGGGCAGGTGATGTTGAGCCCTCGAAGCGCCGAGGGTAAGCCGGGCACGCCGTCTGACATGGTGAGCCCTACGATTGCGTGATGTAGCTTCTCCACATCGCAACGCAAAGCATCTGCATAGCGGTGTATCGCTTCAGGGGCTATGGTTATCGATGCCGATGACAGCCTCTTGCCTGGCTCGAACGAGCTTATGTGGGGGCCGCCATCCCAGTTGTGCCCTATGAGCTTGCAGTTTGATCCGGCACACTCAGGTGAGCAATACATGGGCATCGCATGTTCATAGAGGCCGAACCCCAGATAGGGGACAGTCTCTATGGCCGCCCCCACGGCACATTTGTATGTGATGTCCATCGACACGACGATGGTGTCACGGTCCATGAGGTAGAACCAATAAGAGCCCCTGCCGTATCGAGGGTCGACAAACCATGTCTCGCCGATGCTTCGCACCAGGTTGGCTTGTCCGAATCCGCGCGCGAGCGCTTCCTCCGCGCATACGGTGTGCAACTGAGAAAGCTGCGTGACGAACATTTTGTAAAGCGGGTTTTCTTGTTCTGTGGCATTGCTTTCATTTGATTTTTCGGTAGAACTTGTTTTCTTTTCGGCGTAGTTTTCCATCTTTCTGTTCCGTCTTTGCGCTGTTACATCGAGTCCTATTATAACGCGAAGAAGTTACCGATGGCTAACTAACTAATCAACTAATCAACCAACGGGAAGAAGGACGAATATCGCATGTCTGTTTTGACGGATACTTCGTTGCCTTTAAGCGGGGTGGCCCAGGCGAGGCCTTCTGCATCGGCCAACGCCGCGCCGCGCCATCTTGACCCGCGCGTGTCGCTTACGGTGCTGGTGGCAATCAACGTGCAGATGGCGCTTACGCAAAGCCTGTTTGGCGAGATGGGCGTTTTGGCGCTTACCGTTGTCGTGATGGCGTATTGCCGCCGCTTCTTCGCGATTGTGCGTTGGCTTGCCTTCTATGTGCTGTTCGCCGTAACGGCGCAGCTGTTCGTGGCGAGTGGGAACACTTTGCTTTCGCCCTTTGCGGCGTCGCTTCTTATGTATCGTCATGTTCTGCCCGCCTTTATGTTCGCTTTCAATATGATCGCAACCACGCGTCTTGGCGAGCTCGCTTGTGCGCTGCAGGCGATGCATGTTCCTGTGAACGTGTCGGTGGCTGTGTGCGTGGCATTTCGTTTCCTTCCCACCATGGGACGCGAATTCTCCGCTGTCGCCGATGCTATGAAGACGCGCGGTATCGCGCTCACGCCGATGTCGGTCGTGCGCCATCCTGCGAAGACCGCCGAACATTTCCTTGTGCCCGTGATCGCGCGTTTGGGCCAGATCGCCGACGAACTGGGGGACGCGGTCGTCGTCCGCGGCGTGGGGGCGAGTGCGCACCGCACCTCGTATTACCACTTAAGGGTGCGCGCTATCGATGTTGCGTGTCTCATCGTTGCGATGGTGCTCCTTGCACTTTCCGTTTGCTTCAGAGCGGGGGTGCTCTGATGATGGAAAATGCCGCCGCGGCGAAGGCTTCGCCCTATGCTATCGAGCTCGATGGATGCACGTTTTGCTACAAAGGCGCTTCCCGTCCATCGCTTCGTGACGTTTCGCTTAAGATCCCTCGCGGTCAATGCGTTGTTGTGACCGGGCAGTCAGGATGTGGCAAGACAACGCTTACGCGCCTCGTTAATGCGCTTATTCCTCTTATGTACGAAGGGGACCTTCAAGGTGAGGTGCTTGTTGCGGGAAAACCCGTTTCCTCATGGACGATGGGCGAGCTTTCCGCGCATGTCGGGTCGGTGTTTCAGAACCCGCGTAGCCAGTTCGTCAATCTCGACGTGACCTCGGAAATCGCCTTCGGATGCGAGAACTTCGGAATCGATCGCGAGGAAATGGTCGAACGTGTGGCGCAGGCAGCGGCAACGCTCGGTATTGAGGGCCTGCTCGGGCGCGGTACCGAGGCGCTCTCCGGCGGGCAGAAGCAGTCGGTTATCCTGGCATCGGCCTATGCTGTGCATCCTGACATCTTCGTGCTTGATGAGCCAACCGCGTCGCTCGATGTGCATGCGATGCGGAATCTTGCGCGCACGGTTGCGCTTCTGAAGAGTCAGGGGAAGACTGTGCTTATCTCCGAGCATCGCCTGTGGTGGCTTGATGGTATTGCAGACCGCTATGTGGTTATAAGCGATGGTTCGGTTATAGGAGACTGGGCGGCGGCAGAGTTCCTTGCTCTGCCGTTTGAAACGAGAACCGATATGGGGCTGCGTGCCGCCTCTCTTGCTGAAATCGACTCTGTTGTGGCGGTGTCGCCCTTGGGCGACGCGGTCGCATCGAATGCCTCCAGATCACCTTCTTACGGAAAAACCATCGTACGTATGAGCGGCGTAGTTGCCGGCTACCGCGGTGCGCCTGCGGTCTTAAACGGTCTCGATTTCTGCCTCCTTCCGGGTAGTGTCGTCGGTATTGTGGGGTGCAACGGGGCTGGGAAAACGACGTTTGCCCGGTGCATGGCCGGCCTTCTCAAGGAAAAGGCGGGGGTGATCGAGGTCGACGACGTACCGCTTCGCGCAAGGAAACGGGCGGGGCGCGTGTACCTGGTTATGCAAGAACCGGGATACCAGTTGTTCAGCAGCACAGTCGACGATGAGCTTGCAAGCGCGTGCTCTTCGGATGGCGCGGAAGACAGCCTAGGTAATAAGGACCGGATTGCAGCAATAAAGGCTGCGCTTGCCCTCGAAGGTCTTGCCGACAGGCACCCGCTCTCCCTTTCAGGTGGGGAACGCCAACGGCTTTCCATCGCTACTGGCTTGCTTTCGAGTGCCCGCGCGATGATTCTCGACGAGCCTACGAGTGGCTTGGATTATCGCAACATGCGTCGAATAGATGCCCAGATCGCGCGCATGCGCGATGCGGGAATCGCTGTCTGCGTTGTCTCGCACGACTATGAATTCCTCTGCTCGGCATGCGATGAGATAGCCCTGGTTGAAGACGGGCGCATCGCCGAGCGCTTCCCCTTAAACAAGGCAACACTTCCGAAGTTGAAGCTCAATTTCGGGTTTGCGGAAATACAGTAACAAAAGAAAGGTTTCACAATGACAAGCAAAGCAACAATCGGTTCTGCCGCCAAGGAACGTGATGGCTTGAGCCCGAAAGACTTCGTCTTTATCGCCGTGTTCGGCATCCTTTTGTTCCTAGTGTTTATGGTGTTCTCGATTATCTTTAGCGCGAATGCAAACCTGTGCTGGTTTACTCACACGGTAGGCGCGTTGTTCGCTGGTACCGTGTTCATGTACCTGGCCTATCGCGTCCCGAAGCGTGGCGCGATTGCCATCATGGGCATTATAGTTGGTGCTGTCGGCCTTCTGATGGGTATGTTCTGGAGCGGTCCTGTCGGCATTGTTGTGGGCGGTATCGTGGCAGACCTTATCGCAGGCGATCCGCAGAAGCGCACCAAGACCAAGCTTATCTGTGCCTTTGCCGCCTTCACGTTCTGCTTCTGGCTGGGGCAGATCTCTCTCATTCTTATGATGGGCGAGGCCTATGCCGAGATGTGCGTTCAAGCCGGCATGACCCTCGAGTACGGCCAAACGCTCGTTAACTCGATTCTAAGCCCAATGGGCGTCGTTACCGGCGCTGCCACCATCGCTGGCGGCCTTGTCGGCGGCTTCATCGGTACCAAGGTGTTCTCGAAGCACTTTGCCAAGCTTGGCATGTAGGTTAACGGCCGGGAGGTAAATATGGCAATGACCAGGGAAGACGGTACTCTAACGGCAGGAGTAGGAAAGGACGTGGGGAAAGAAGGTCCTGCCAAGAAGAAAAACGCGATTCTCGAGCTGTTGGGGTTTGCTGGTAAGCGGCGGGTTTTGGCGTATGTAGGATGCGGTCTTTCGCTCCTAAACGCCGTGCTTACCGTGATGCCGCTTGTTTGCGTATGGTTCGTGGTTCGCGACTTGGTTTCGGTGTACCCGAACTGGGCAGAAGCATCATCTGCCGCGATGTGGGCTGTGCTTGCTGTGGTTTTCGCCGTGTTAGGTATCATCGTGTATTTTGGCGCGCTCATGGCTTCGCATCTTGCGGCCTTCCGTATTGCGGCAAATATGCGCAAAGCGATGGTTCGCCACGTGGCGCGAATCCCGATAGGGTATTTTAGTGCGCACTCGTCAGGGGAGATGCGGCGCGTGATCGATGGGTGCGCGGGTCAGACTGAAGACCTCATCGCCCACAAGCTGCCCGATTTCGTTGGTTCTTTTGCCACTCCGGTGATCTTCTTTGTCGTGGCGTTTCTGTTCGACTGGAGGATGGGGCTTCTGTGCCTTGTCCCCATCACCGTTTCCTTTGCTGCGATGTGGTGGATGATGGGCCGTGAGGACGAAAAAGGCGGCCGCCATTTCATGGAACTTTACCAGGCGGCCCTCATGCGCATGAGCGCTGCTGCAACCGAATACGTTCGCGGCATACCTGTGGTAAAGGTATTCCAGCAGACGGTGCTTTCGTTCAAGGCGTTCCACGAGGCTATCATCGACTATCGCGATATGGCGACGAACTATACCGAGTATTGCCGACGACCCCAAGTCGTGCAGCTGGTTGCGATCAACTCGACCTTTGCGGTGCTCGTGCCTGCGGGCATTGCGCTTGCCGGCGTCGCGCCTGATTTCCCGGCGTTTCTGACCGACTTCCTGTTCTATGCGTTTTTCTCGGCGATGACGACGACGATGATGTCGAAGGTCATGTATTCGTCGGAGGCAGTCATGATCGCCGAAGACGCGCTGCGTCGGATGAGCACGATCATGGAAGTTGCTCCCATCGCCGAGGTGGAGTCTGCCAAGGCTCTCCACCCGAAGGAGGCGAGCATCGAGCTTTCAGGTGTCAGCTTCTCGTACCCCGGGTCCAGGGAACCGGCGCTTCGCGACGTATCGCTATCTGTTCCCGCCGGAGCGACGGTGGCTCTTGTCGGGCCGTCGGGCGGCGGCAAGTCGACGCTCGCGTCGCTCGTCCCGCGCTTTTGGGACGCAGATGAGGGTTCCGTTTTGGTGGGCGGGGCAGATGTGCGACGCATTCCTGCCGAGGAATTGATGGGTGCCGTTTCTTTCGTGTTCCAAGACGATCGGCTGTTCAAGCGAAGTTTGGCTGACAACGTGCGTGCGGGCTGCCCTGATGCCAGCGATGCCGAGGTGCTTGCAGCTCTACATGCGGCCCAATGCGACGACATCATTGCGAAGTTCCCCGATGGCGTGAGCACCGTGGTAGGAAAAGCTGGCGTGTACCTTTCCGGGGGAGAGCGTCAGCGCATCGCGCTTGCGCGTGCCATTCTGAAGGGAGCCCCAATCGTGGTTCTTGACGAGGCAACGGCGTTTGCCGACCCCGAAAACGAGGCATTGATCCAAGCCGCTCTTGCGACGCTTTGCGAAGACAAGACGGTGCTTATGATTGCACATCGTCTGTCAACCGTCGTGAATGCGGATCGCATCTTCGTCATTGACCGTGGGTCTGTCGTGGAGCAGGGTGCTCACGAAGAACTTGTCGCGCAAGGCGGACTGTATGCGCGCATGTGGCGAGACTACCGAACAAGTGCGACGTGGAGGATTGAAGGGGGTGACAGCCGTGTGGCGTAGGATTCAAGATGCTTTTGCCTTGACCGATCAAGGCATGAAGGACTTCATGCGCGGTGCCGGGTTCTGCGCGTTGGCGAACCTGATGCTGATGCTGCCCATTGTGGCGTTGTACTTCGCTGCAAGCGATTTTATCAGGTACCTGGATGACCCCGCTGTCGGCCTGCCAGACATGGCGCTCTACGCAGTGGGCATCGTGGTGGCACTTGTCGTGATGTTCGTCACGCAGATGTGGGAATATCGCGCGACGTACACGGTGGTCTACCAAGAAAGCGCCCGCAAGCGTATCGCCATCGCGGAGCGTTTGCGCCTGCTTCCGCTCTCGTTCTTCGGGAAACGCGATCTGGCCGACTTGACGAGCGTTATCATGAAGGACTGCTCCGATCAGGAGCGCCTGTTCTCGCACACTATGCCGCAGATTTTCGGCATGGGCGCTTCGACGCTGGTATTCGCCGCTATGATGTTCGCGTTCGACTGGAGGCTGGCGGCATCTGCCCTCTGGCCCATTCCCGTGGCGCTTGCGGCGTTGCTTCTGACTGCACGCATCCAGAAGTCGCATACCGCGAAGAAGAACGCGGCATCCCTTTCGTTTGCCGATGGTCTGCAGGAATATCTTGAATGCCATCGTGAGATACGCTCGCTCAATAAGGTGGGCGTATTCCAGGGTGAGCTTGATTGCCGCATCGATCGTTTCGAGAGAGAGAAGATCGATGCCGAGTTGGCTATGGGTGTGGCGGTATGCTCTGCCCAGGGCTTTCTACGTCTGGGAATAGCATCCGTCATCGTGGTGGGGACGATGCTGCTCGTGACCGGGCAGGTCGACTTCCTCGTGTTCTTTGTATACCTGTTGGCGGTAACTAGGGTCTACGATCCCATCAACGTTGTTTTGCAGGCTGTAGCCGAGCTGATGGACATGAGTTTAAGCCTGGAGCGCATGCGCGCCATCGAGAACGAGCCGGTCCAGACGGGTAGCACCTCGTTCGAGCCTCAGGGTTATGACGTGGTCTTCGAAAACGTGGGCTTCGCATATGCCGACGGCGAGGACGTCTTGGGCAGCGTATCGTTCAAGGCGCGGGAAGGGCAGGTGACAGCGCTTGTTGGCGCGTCCGGTTCGGGCAAGAGCACGGCTGTTAAGCTTGCTTCGCGTTTTTGGGACGCAAGCTCCGGCACGGTCTTCGTGGGGGGTGTTGACGTCTCTACTGTCGATCCGGAAACGCTGCTTTCTGCATTCTCCGAGGTGTTCCAGGACGTGGTGCTCTTTGACGACACCGTGTGTGAGAACATTCGCCTCGGGAAGAAGGATGCTACGAACGAGGAAGTTCTTGCTGCGGCGAGGGCGGCGCGCTGCGATGAGTTCGTGGAGCGTTTGCCCAACGGCTACGACACGATGATCGGGGAAAACGGCAGCAGGCTTTCCGGTGGAGAACGCCAGCGTATCTCGATTGCGCGCGCCCTGCTGAAAGACGCTCCGATCGTGCTGCTCGATGAAGCCACGGCTTCACTTGACGTGGAAAACGAGACACACGTGCAAGCTGCCCTTTCTGAGCTGCTTCAAGGCAAGACGGTTCTTGTCATCGCGCATCGTATGCGCACGGTCGATAATGCCGACAAGATTGTGGTGCTCGAAGGCGGTTGTGTGGTGGAGCAGGGAAGTCCGGCGGAGTTACGCGGGAAGCCCGATGGCAGATACTGCCGCATGTTGGAGCTGCAGCGCGAAAGCGAGGCGTGGGTGCTCTAACGCAAAGGCGATGCCAGGCGGGGCAGACGAGTATGTAACGAAGCCCCGCCTGGCATATTTGCGAACCAGTGGTACAGAGGAAGTTTTGCTGGCGATATGTTTTGCCTCTTGAAACCACGGGAGCCGACCGTACGGTTGGCTCCCTTTTCGTTTGCCCGGGGCTGGAAGAGTGGAAAGGGAAAAGCCAGGTTGTGGAAGAATGCGCGCCGGAGGGGGAAGGCGCGCTGGGGATGAGTTCGAATTCGAGCGCAATTGAGGGATTCCTAAACGGCGCTCCGTCCCCTGTTAACGTCGACTAGCGGCAGAATGGCGGCTTCGGCAACCCGCCCGTTTTGTTCAGATATTCCCCAAAGAATTCGCCCAGCTTCTCAAACGGAATGACCTCTATCTGATCGTAGAGGTCGGTGTGGTTGGCACCGGGGATAATGAGCAATTCCTTGTTGTCTCCAGTCAGTTTGCCGTACGCGGTTTCGCTGAAATAGCGCGAGTGCGCCTTCTCGCCGTGCACCAGCAACACGGCGGAGCGGATTTCGCCGGCGTACTGCAGAATCGGCATATTCATGAACGCCAGCGAGGATGTCACGTTCCAGCCGCCGTTGGAGTTCAGGCTGCGAGGATGGTAGCCTCGGGGAGTCTTGTAGTATGCGTAATAGTCCGCTACAAACTGCGGCGCGTCCTCCGGCAGCGGATCGACCACACCGCCCGCCAGGGCGTAGCTGTCATTTTTATAGTTCTCGGTGCGCTGCGCGTTCAGCGCTTTCCGCTTCTCAAAGCGTGCCTGCTCAGAATCCTCGGCGTCAAAATAGCCATTGGCGGTCACGCGGGTCATGTCGTACATCGTTATAGCCGCGGTAGCTTTGATGCGGGTGTCGATGGCCGCCGCATTGATTGCCATGCCGCCCCAACCGCAGATGCCGATGATGCCGATGCGCTCCGGGTCAACGCTTTCCTGCACGGAGAGGAAATCCACCGCTGCGCAGAAGTCCTCGGTGTTGATGCCCGGCGATGCTACATAGCGGGGCGTGCCGCCGCTCTCCCCAGTATAGGACGGGTCGAAGGCAAGCGTGAAAAAGCCCAGCTCCGCCATTTTCTGCGCATAAAGGCCGGAAGATTACTCCTTCACCGCGCCAAACGGGCCGCTGACGGCGATGGCGGGCAGCTTGCCTTCTGCGTTCTTCGGCACGTACACATCAGCCGCCAGGGTGATGCCGTATCGGTTGTGGAAGGTCGCCTTGCTGTGCTCAACCTTGTCGCTTTTGGGGAATACTTTGTCCCATTCCTGCGTCAGATTCAACTGTTCCATGCTTAAGCCTCCTTGTCAGACGCTTTAAGGTATTGCTCGTCGTCCACGGGCTCCAACCACTCGTTGGAGGTCTCCTCACCTGGAACTTCCACCGCGAGATGGGAGAACCAACTGTCAGGCGCCGCACCGTGCCAGTGCTTTACGCCCGTGGGAATATTCACTACATCGCCAGGGCACAGCTCTTGTGCCGGTTTGCCCCATTCCTGGTAAAGCCCTCGACCAGCCACGCAGACGAGGATCTGTCCACCACCGCTTTTGGCGTGATGTGTGTGCCAGTTGTTGCGGCAGCCGGGCTCGAACGTAACGTTGTAAATGCCGACCTGTTCGGTGGAAAGGGGCGCGAGGTAGCTTTGCCCGATAAAGTACTTCGCGAATGCGTCGTTCGGGGCACCGATGGGAAAGGCCATCTCGTTTTGGTGTCGGGCCTTTGCGTCGGCGCCGTCGTCCTCGTCCGCCCAGACCTCCTTCGCCATGCGGAAGGCCGCCCACGCCTTGGGCCATCCCGCGTAAAACGCCGCGTGCGTAAGGATTTCCGCTATCTCCGTCCTAGTCACGCCGTTGCTCTTTGCGGACATCAGATGGAAACGGAACGAAGAGTCCGTCAGCCCCTGCGCCATCAGGGCAACCACCGTCACCACGCTGCGGTCTCGAAGGGAGAGCCCGTCCTGACGGCTCCACACCTCGCCGAACAGCACATCGTCGTTGAGCTGTGCGAATTTGGGGGCGAATTCCCCCAGGGCATCCCTGCCCGCCGTCTGCTTAATCGTCATGTTTGATTCCTCCTGTCGATGGTTTTGAGTGCAAAACTGCTTCCGCGCAGCTAAGCCGCGCCTAGACTCCCATGCCCATTCGTCGCGCCTTCTTCAGGGCGGGATGCCCGGCGTCTCGGAATTGCTGCTCTTTAGAGGACTTGAGGTAACCACCAAATCCGTTTTGTCAATTGCGGAATACCCCTTGCACTCCCTATTTTCATTGACGAGAATGAAGGTAAAAGCTGAACCCGACTTTAGGTCAAGGACCGAATTCGAGATTTGTTCGGAGGAGCCATGTACACAATCGGACAGGTGGCAGAGATGTTCGGCTTGCCCGTCTCTACGCTGCGGTATTACGACAAGCAGGGATTGTTCCCGGGACTGGAGCGGACATCCGGCATTCGCCGATTCGGCGACACGGAGCTCGAGGCGCTTCGGGTCATCGAATGCCTGAAGAAGGCGGGGATGGAGATCAAGGACATCCGACTGTTCATGGAATGGTGCGCGGAGGGCCCGTCCACTTACCCCAAGCGCAAGGCCATGTTCGACGAGCGGAAGGCCCACATGGAGTCGGAGATCGCGAAGATGAACCGCGCGCTGGACATGCTGAAGTTCAAATGCTGGTACTACGAGCAAGCGATTCAGGATGGCAGCGAGGATAGGGTGAAGGCGCTGATCCCCGACGGTTTGCCGGAAGAAATCAAAGATGTCTACGAAAACGCGCACGCTCGATAAGGCCCATAACCGTTCAACGGCGACTCGTAATGCACAGGATCTTCGGTAAATCGGGTCTGGCAGGGGACTCTTCGTAGCGCGCTTTCCCGCCACGCTCGTCGCTCTCGTCGACGAATATGCTCAGGTCTCGCGCCAATATAATGCTCCTGGATAGAATAAAAGCCGGGGGATAAGCCCTCGGCACTTGGAGGTAGCTGAATCAGCCACCAAAATTCTTGTACCAGATCTAAGCCGACTATGCAAGGATTCCCGCAACGCGAGTGGGTTTCTGGCACTGGAGATTCCGAGGTGCAGCATGCCCCCGCCGATTGTCGGCGTGTTCCGTACGGGTAACTTGCCTGTTGAAGCAAGTGAGCCCCGGCGACTTGCATCAGCGGTCGTACCGGGGCTAACTGGTTTGCATTGTAGCGCATACATTCTGTTCGCGAGGTCTTAAGTGTCCGATGCGCGAATCAACCCCTTATTCGCGGGTTCAGGAATGGCTCGATTGATTCGCGAAACCGCAGGTCGTTTCATGCGCACCGGCATCGCCCTACGAATATGCAACCTTGTTGACGCCGACGAGCCCTCGCTCAAAGAAGACGACGTCTGCGGTGTGCAGGCACGCCGTTTTCACGGATGGCGCAGAGACTCGGGGCGCCGTCGAAACGGCGGCTGTCTTTACCCTTGCCGTTTTAATGCTCGCCCCTTTGATGCCGAGCATCGAAAGCAGGTGCTTGGGAACCTCGTAGTCTTGCTCGATGAGGCCAAAGAACGTGACGCCGGAATCGACGCACACCTTCATGACGCAAGACGAGACGGGCTTGAACGCCATGCTTCCCGCCGCTCCGCCGACGAAGGATCCGATGAGCACAGGGAGGGTCGCCCCGCCTGTCAGGGCGGTCGCGACAGCGGCTCCGCCGAGCATCATAACGGTTGAGAACACGGATTGGCCCATGTTGCTCGCCATCTCGACGGGCTCGATTCTCCCCGACACCACGAGATAGGAGTTTCGGCACGTCTCCATGGTTAGCACGACGAGTGATGCGATAACGTTCGCGCCCCTCGATCCCATTGCGGCGGCCTTTACCGTCTCGCCGAAGGCGCCCTTTGCTGCTGCGGCAGTGATTGCCGCG
>UMFK01061437.1_pt1 | contig 12108 bp, 10 predicted proteins | sample 1964981 | NCBI WGS metagenome assembly UMFK01 (sample SAMEA4836043, study PRJEB28245) | human gut metagenome | biome: gut microbiome; material: fecal sample | place: Denmark | collected 2008
CCTTTTCGCAGTCTTTTTCTGATTCCTTTATTGACATAATTCCTCTTATAGCTAACATGGTCGGCAGATAAGAAGGCAAAGACAAGAAGGTAGAAAAGGCGCTCACCGGTTAATACCTTGGCGCAATAATCCACCTTCGTGTCTTTTGCTATTTTTGCGATTTCTTCATCTGGAATCATTCTAAGAATATCCCATGCATGTACCTTTATTTTGCTCATATTTGCTATTTTCTATTGTTTCTATCTACCTACAAAGCTACAAAAAATAATTGAGATATGCGAATAAATAGCTGATTATTAAGTAGTTGTAAATGTTAAAAATCTATCAACCACTTATGATTTGTAATCCCCCAACCCTAATCCATTAATCATTAACTTGATGACTGCTTGGTGTGGCAAAGCGCACTAAGTTTTTCTATCATGTCTCATTGTTTCCTGAAGGTTATCTCATAGAGTTCCTTATATCATCTCATAGTTTTCTCATCAACAAATAAGGTTTAAGTACGTCTCTTTCAGGGTTTAAGTATATCTCTTTCGGGGTTCAAGTATGTCTCTTTTGGAGTTCAAGTTATACGACTATACGCCTTTCTGTCCTCATAGCCATTGGCGCATAGCTCGGAGTAATGAGCTGCATGTGAGCTAAGGAAAAGTAATGTAAGAAAGCTATAGAGTTAGGTCTAGCGATGCTGCGTTTCGCAGCGTCGCTAGATCTAACTCTTTTGTTTTTTCGCTGCTATCATTGTTCTCAAGACACAGCCAATCGTGACAAGCATAATCAAGCATGTCTAGCAATACCGTATGGACAGCCAACTGGAAGATATGGAGACAGTTGGCTGTTCTAGGTAAGACAGTGAGCTGTTCTAGGTAAGACAGTTAACTGTTCTACGTCAACAGTAAATTAGCCAGACCTACCTATTCTAGCGACCCTGTGTTTCGCAGGGTCGCTAGAACTTCTTGATATTCAGTAGTATATGTAATTGTTCTAGTCGGTTTTTGATATAATAGCTGTCATCTTCGCAGCAACGTAATCATGTATATTGCAATCATTCTGAAAAAAAATATGAGAAAAGTAACGTAAGTGAAATCTTTTTTGTACTTTTGCAAGCAAGAATAAACAAAGAGCAAATACATCAAGTAATATGGCTGGAATATACGAACAAATCATAAATCAGCTCTTCAAGGTAAAACTTGAAAAGTATGATAGAAAAATATATCATATCGGGATGAAGGAAATTGGGCGTGATGAAGCGATTCAATATCTTTCACGCTATCTTTATGCCTTGATTCAAAATACGATTGATGATGTGGCTCAGCAGGAAAATGGAGTAGAAAAGTGCATTCAGTTTACCAATGATGTGATAAGAGAACTGGGCGAGAAGTTTGCCATAGAAAATTATGAGGATGATTTGGTAGATGCCAGTAATTCTATCCTGACAAGTGTCATTGATAAGACCAAGTGCGATTATCCCGATTTGCAAAAGTATATCCAGCGCATAACGCCTCTTACATCTCTCACCAAAAGTAGTCTTTTTACAGGGGCCAAGAACTCTGTGAATATGATAAGCGAGCTGAAAAAGGAAATCCTGTCGGCAGATGAGATTTATATCGTGGTTTCTTTTATTCGTCTGTCGGGGTTAAATATGATGCTTCCTGAATTGCAGGAGTTCGTAGCTCGGGGTGGAAGTTTGAAGGTGATAACAACTACCTATATGCAGATTTCCGAGTATAAGGCTATCGAAAAACTCTCGAAGCTTGCTCATACCGAAATAAAGATTTCTTATCATAGCGATTTAGATCGCCTTCATGCCAAGGCTTATGTGTTTATGAGAGACAGCGGATTCCATACGGCATATATTGGTTCTTCTAATATCTCTCATGCGGCATTAACCGAGGGGTTGGAGTGGAATGTGAAGGTAACGCAGATGGAACTGCCACATATTTTTGCTACCGTGAAGAATACCTTTGATACGTATTGGGAGCAAGATGTATTCGAGTCTTTCGATTTAAATTGTGATAGCGAGCGCTTGAAGAAGGCACTCGACAAGAATGCCATGGGCTCAACGACAATAGATTATTCTGTACTCGAACTGATGCAAGCCAAGGAATATCAGAATGATATACTTGATAAACTGGAGAAGGAACGCCGTTATCACAATAACTGGCGAAACCTGGTGGTGGCTGCTACAGGTACGGGTAAAACGGTTATTGCAGCCTTTGACTATAAGCGTTTCAAAGAGCAGCATACAAAGGCCAATTTTCTTTTTGTAGTACATCGTGAAGAAATTATCAAGCAAGCTTGTGCCACTTATCGTGCAGTGTTGGGAGATCCAAATTTCGGTGATATGTGGTATGGTGGGCATGAGGCTTCTTCGTATTCGCATCTCTTTGCATCAAAGGATTTGCTGAATAATAGATTAGACAATCTCCAGCTGCCTGATGATTATTATGACTATATTGTGTTTGATGAGGCTCATCATATAGTAGCTGATACCTATCAGAAAATCTTACATAAATTCAAGCCAAAGGTGCTTCTGGGACTTACTGCCACACCTGAGCGAATGGATAATAACGATATTACCCAATACTTCAATCATCAGATTTCGGCAGAGATACGTTTGGATACAGCTTTGAATAATCGTTTGCTGTCACCATTCCATTATTTTGGCATAACAGATTCGGTGGATTTGTCTGAGGTGAAATGGGAGCGAGGTAGATTTGTTGCCTCTGAACTTTCTAAAATCTACACCAACAACGACTTGCGTACAAACGTTATCTTCAAGACCTTAGAGAGGTATTTGCCTAACTGTAATGATGTTAGAGCTTTGTGCTTCTGCGTAGATCAGCAACATGCCAATTACATGAATGCCAAGTTTACTTTGGCAGGTTTGAAGTCTGCTGTTTTAACGAGCGAGAACTCTAAGTTTAGAAATGTTGAGATTAAGCGACTGGCTGAGAAGAAAATCAACTATCTCTTTGTGGTAGATATGTTTAACGAGGGTATTGATATTCCAGCGATAGATACCGTGTTATTCCTTCGTCCTACAGAGAGTTTAACCATCTTCTTGCAGCAGTTTGGTCGTGGTCTTCGAAAAGCCAAGGATAAGCAGTATCTCACGGTTTTGGATTTCGTAGGTCATTCTCGTGCAGAGTTCAATTATATGGATCGATTCCGTGCTTTGATGGGACGAACATCAATGAGTGTGAAGGAAGAGGTAGAAAAAGATTTTCCTCATCTTCCACTGGGTTGTACTATCCAATTAGAGCCTAAGGCAAAGGAGTATATCATCCAGAATATTACGGGATATATCAATAGTTTCAAGAAATCGAGAATCATTCAGACCATCAAGCAGTTTGAGCAGAAGTTTAGTGAGCCATTATCGCTTGCTTCTTTTCTCAGGCTTACCCATGTGCCTTTGGAAAAACTCTATAATGGCAATACATGGAATGGCTTGTGTCATCTGGCTGGAGTAACAGCCAGGGCATCTGAATTTAATGTAGAATTGTCACGTGCTGTAAGCAAGAAATGGTTCTCTACCGATTCTTATTCCTATTTCAGTTTTATCCATAATTTGGCTGTTCGCCGTTTTAAGGTAAGCGAGGGCTTGCTGACTGCTAAGGAAAAGAAGATGGCATTAATGTTGTATTATGATTTGTATATCTCTGCTGGTGAGTATGTTAGCTTGCAGCAGATGTTCAATAGATTGAGCGAGGATGATGTCTTTGTAGATGAGGTTTGTCAATTGACAGAGATAATGATGTCTCGCTGTAATGCTTTGGAGCAGGAAGATAACTCGGTATTCCGAGATTCATTCCCGCTGAAACTTCATGGAGTATATACCAAGGCTCAGATACAGGTAGCCATAGAAACTTCTACTTTAGAGAAGATGTCATCTAGTAGAGAGGGATGTGAGCGTAATACGCTGAATGGAATTCCGATGGAAGCGATGTTTGTAGATGTCATCAAGGATAGAGAAGAGGGTTCGAATACTAACTATAAGGATTTTGCTCAAAGTGCGGTTAAATTTCATTGGGAGACGCAGAACTCTGTTAGGCAAGAATCGCCTACTGGTCAAAGTTATATAAAGGGTTCACGAGAAATGCTGCTGTTTGTGAGAAAGCAGAAGAATGCGGCAGAAAACAAGTATCGTACCCTTGGATATGTTTATCTGGGTAAGGTTACTCTTGATAAATATGCTGGCAATAAGCCGATGCAGATAGTTTGGAATCTTAAGACTCCAATGCCTGGTTCTGTATATGAGTATGCGGCAACTTTGGCAAATGTATAGTTTTAAAAAGGAGTAAAGACCATTTTAAGAAGTAAAGACAATGAAACATTATAATGTAGTAGCAGCCGTGGTTTGCCATGATGGCAAGTACCTCTGCATGCAGAAAGGTAAGACGAAGTTTGAATATACCAGCTATAAATGGGAGTTTCCTGGTGGCAAGATAGAACCTGGTGAAACTCCTCAACAGGCGTTGGCTCGTGAGTTGATGGAGGAGATGGAGTATCCTGTAGAAGTAGGAGAGGAGCTGGTGACCGTGAATTACGAGTATCCTGATTTCTCGATAACCATGACTGCTTATCTGTGTACTCCAAAAGCTGAGGCTGATGGGTTCAAGAGAAGGGAGCATGCTGATAGCAAGTGGTGCAGCCCTGTAGAGTTGAAAAATCTCGACTGGGCTGCAGCGGATGTTGGGGTAGTGGAAAGTATCTTATAATACGCTAGTCAATCTTGCCGTTAGTTGATAAGGCAAATTCCTCTAGATGAAATTTTTCCTTGGCAGCCTCTATTATCTCTTCTTTTTGCTTCTCATCAGAATTGTTCTTTTCGAGTGCAAGTATCAGATAATCATTGCCTTTCGTTGGAGAGAATATCTTGCCGATAAGCATTCTGAAATGCCTGTTGGCGAATTCTTCTATTTGAGTACCTTCTTTTGGCGTGAGGCGATAGAACTCATATCTTTCATCCAGCATTTTCTGGATTTCATCCCGGAACATCTTGCGGACTCTGTTCTTCCAGGAAAATTTCTGGTGCTCATTATGACGGGCATACAGAGATACGACATAGAGAAAGTTTACATCGTAATGGAAGACTAGGAGGGTGTCTCGATCGAACAGGCGGTTGTTGAAATGCTGAGTATTGAAGCACTTATGTTCCCTGTCGGTTGACGATACCTGGTCTGAGAAAGATAGATTCTCTGCCATCTTTGCGCTGATGAAGAAGTTCGGAATGATGTTGTATCCTTCCGTCAAATCATCACGGAGCTTTGGTACGTTGCCAAAGTTACGCTTGTCGTATTGAAGCTCTTCATCGTCCTTGTCGTCATTCATAAAGAGGTTCAGGTTCCACTGGATGATATTTCTGGCGTACGTAAACTGCTTATATACAGATTCCTTTCCAATGGCATGGCCCAGCTTGTAATATTTGCTGTCACCGATGTAATAAACTGGCTCTGGATCTCTGCTTGTAATCAGGTTCTGGTAGGTGTACAAATGGTCTATGCGTTTGCCATCAGCCTGTTCTTTCAGACCAGCTGGGATGTTCTTTTCTCCCAGAAGTTCATCAATAATGGCTTCGAAAACGATATTGAAACTCTTAACCAGAAGATACTCTTTGCGTTCTTTCTGGATGTTCATGTGCTTGGCGTTGTCAAAGAAGTCATAGCATAACTTCCAGAGATATAATGCTTTATCAGAAAAGTACTTGTATTTAATCTGGAGGAGTCTGGTCTTTCCTAATCCATCAAGATATGTATTGAAGCGATAACCTGTGATTAACTGGAAGTTGCAGTTGATATGATTGGTGAAACCATATCTTTCGCTGATATAATTCAGGATGGAATAGAAAATAATCAGTAATTCTTCATCAAAGTTGATCTGCTTTTTCCTGTTAACAGGATTGGTATAAACAGGACTGTTTTTGCAAACAATGGCTCTTGTGGTGGATATGGTCTTAGACCAATGAATGCGGTTGTAACCAGAATGAATGTTCTTCAGGATGAAGAAGATGAAATCCTGGTTATGCTTGTTGAAGTCTATGAGAGCCAGCAGAATATCGAGGAATGTATTGTTGATTTGTCGGGTACTTTTGCCAAGACATGCTATTTTCTGGTGATATACAATACCGTTTCTGTTGGTATTGTTGTAAACCTCGATGGTGCGGTATATCCAGACGGAGAACTCGTAGATAAAGTCTTTCTCGTGTTGAGAAAGAGGGTTGTTCTGGTTCAGGTTGACGATGTTTTCTGGGGCGTATTTGCCAAAAACTCTTTCGCCTTCTGGAGTGTCTTCCAGCAGTACCTTTGGCAAAATAAAGACACAATCGTTTAGTTGGGTATTGTAGTAATACCCAACGTAGTTGACGCTGACGTTACCATCAATGTCCTGCATGGCGTCGATACCGTGCAGGACATCCTTGATCTGTTCAGCCTGATACTGATGTTCTTCTATGAGGATTCTCATAATCTGCTTATTCTTCTATTTTCTCAATGTTAATACCCCAATCTTGCGCATTTACCTTTTGGATAAACTCAGAGATGGTATCTATGTTCCATTCTGTAGAAATATAGATAACATTGTTGTTGCCCCATTTTACAATATTGGCTCTGCTACGATTGCTTTTATCTTTAGAATTTGAGATTCTTGTGTTATATTCTTCTTGTGTTTCGAGCATGTGTGGGACATTTACTACTACTGGGATCCAATCTTCCATAATTTCCTTTACAGTCTTTGATGGATTACTATTGGTGTAATTCTGTAATACAGCAAGGGCTAATGGGCCTTTCTTATAGTCGCCTTGACCGTTAATTGTATAATGTGAATTGTCTCTGCTTCTTTTTTCTGTAGAACTGTCTTCAACTTCTTCTTCAATAGAATCGTCATCGTCTACATCTTCTTCTTTATTAAAAGAGGCTTTTTCTACTCCCAAATTATCCAGGAACAACTCAACATTAGCTATATCAACGTTAGTCTTGCCGTTCTTATCCTCGTAGAATCGGTCGAAAGACAGAATTTTGCCCTCTTCATCCTGAAAGTCCTTATCATCGAAACCATAGTCCTTAAACACATCATTCCAGAGATAGAAGATAACCTTACTAACGAACAAGTCGGCATCGATTTCTCCATTTTTTGCCTTGCAGAAGAAATAGCCGAGTTTCTTGTCTTCAGAATTGGTAAGTGAACCTATCAACTTGTTGACCTGGCTGACGAATGACCACCAGTCATACTGCTTATCACCCGTATTGATGTACCAGTTGAGAGGAGCATTGGTTGCTTTGTCACGACCTTCACGAATAGGCACATACTTCCAATCCCAACGACGTTTAAAGGCAGAGTCAATAGGGAAGAGGCTCTGGTCGCTGGTATTCATTGTTGCCCAAATATAGAGGTTTGAAGGCAAAACAAGTCGTTCTCCCCTCATGATGAGGCTTACCATATTGGCTTCGCCATAGAGCTGATTGATTTTGTCTTTATTCGTAATCTCCCATCCTTCAAATTCCTTTTCAAGATATTTCTGCATATCCTTATCTGCAATGATAGGATAATCAGAAAAACCATATTCGTTGCGATCGAGCAATTGGAACAGGTCACCAAAGATCTGGGCGCAATTTCCTCGGTTTATTTCCTCGATAATAAGATATTGCTTTTTGCCGGATCCAAGTTTCTTCCACGCTTTCACATAGGCTTCGAGAAAAGCCTGAGGAATGAACTTGTAGGCAATTCTTTCTTCCTTCACAACTTCCTTCGTTTCGTCATCGATGACCTTTTTGCCATAGCAATCTCGGAGTACAACTTCTTCTGTAATAGGTTTATAAGTACCTACAAAAGAGGCGTAATCAGAGTCTGGATGGAATGTAGTGCGAATGACGTCTTCTCCAAAGGTCAAATCATTGATGGCCTTTGATTTACCTGTGCCAGGAGCACCATAGTAGATCTGTTGAAGAGTAAGATTTGAAGGAGCCTTTATCTTTTTAGCTTCATTCTGGAAAATTTCTTTAGCGTAAAGAAATCGCATGTATGTCTTTAGGGCGTTAGAATACTGGTTACTGCCAGTTTTCTCATATTGCTTGAATTCTTCATTGTTGTTAAGTGAATCAATGATATCTTGTAGTTCTTTGGTATGTACGCAAGAGTAGATATCAAAGGAATCAACTCCTTTGATTTTGGCTACAGTTTTATTGATGCGCTTAAAGTCACTATAGTTGTTGACACTATTTGGTGAGGTAGTGCAATTCTTAATGAAATTTTTATATTGTTCTTCTGTTGTCATATTTCTACAGTTTATTTTGCTGCAAAAATAAGAAATATTTCTTTTTTATGCAAGTTTTTGGCCTTTTTCTTTTGTGTTTTCGTGAGAAAAGATTAATTTTGCCAATGAATGGTGTTAATTGATATAAGAATGGTTTCTTTTAATAGAATTAAATAATATGAGTATATTGGACAAAATACCTTCTTTGGCAGGAAATGAACTCTTCAAGAAACTTGCTGCGATAGAGGATATTACTGCACTCTGCAAGGAAGATCAAGAGAAATATGATGATGCAATAAAGGTGATGCGTGACCATATTGCAGCATATAAAGCAGCATATAAAGGAGCTATCATAGAGGCTAAAATAGAAGTAGCTAAGAATATGCTGATGGAAAATGAACCTGTTGATAAAATCGCGAGATATACTGGTCTTTCGGAAGATGAATTATTAAGAATTAAGGCAAAATAATTTAAAACACAGGGTGTTACCTAGGGCTAGGTGCTTCTGCCCTTTCAGGGCGTGAGGCGATAACTTGCGAAAGTTCAGTAACTTTTATTATAGGAATGAGGTTTATGAAAGATATGGATAAATATTGGAAGAACGTGGATTCACGTTTCAATTCTAAAGATAATCGAAAAGTGATTTTGCTAGGTTATGCTGTTGGTTTGGTATTGGTTGCTGCTTCCATATACAAGTTATACCTTAGGTTGTCGGGGCATGAAGATTTTTCTTTTGGGAGAATATCTTCATTATTTTTAATGTTAATGGTAGGTATTTCTTTGGTTTGTTTCCTTTTTTATAGGAAGAAAATATCGATTAAAATTAAGTTTTACCTGTTGTGTCTGATTTTTGCGTGTGGCGGCATTAATATGTTTCTTCATCCGGAAGTATCAAGAAGAATTCCATCTGAAACATATTGTCAGGTAGTGGGAATAGTGGGCTGTCTCTTCTTTGGGGGAGGCGGTTTCTGGGTATTGTATAATGATTATAAGTGGCAAAGGAGGCGTAGAGACGAGGAGGAATAAAGTGTACCGATGCGCAGACCTTGCGGAACCTGTCGAGTTTCTTACCGCTCATTTCTGTTTGCTATCCTGTCCCTTCAGAGCGTGTGGGGCAAGGTATCTCAGGTATAAACTGCGGCTTAGTATCCTCTCTGTTTCTCGTAAATGAAATCATCGGCGATGTAGCCATTGCTCATAAGATACAAGCCGGTGCGCTTATCGTGGAGTTGGGCACAGGTTTTGCTGCGATAGAAGAGATCAAGAGCCAGGGCTGGCGAAATCTCGAGCCGCTGTGATAGTTCGTATGCTACGCCACCTATCTGATAGCTGAGAATCATTTCTTGAATCTCAGGCGTCTTTGTGTTGATCTGTTTATATTTTTTCTGTTCCATTATATACTAAGTATTTATTGATGAGAAGCTTTCTTGCGGCTCCCTCAACGCATGATGCAGCGAAGGCGAGCTTGATTTCTTCTAGGGGTAATTGTATTCTGTTGTTTTCTTTTTCCATTTTCGCCCTTTCCTCTTAATCCTATAAAGATAATGCAAAAATAAGAAATATTTCTCTTTTATCAAAGCTATTCTTGATTATCTTTTAATCTCTTTTCCAATTCCTCTATAGTCGGCATAGAAGACTTAAAGTCTTTCGGAAAGAGTTTGGATAGTTGATATTCTGATATTCCCATCGGTTCCTTGTATGATTCCAAGGCGTATTTCGCCACCACATTGTCTTTGTCCTTGCAGATGAGCAAGCCGATGGTCGGGTTGTCTATATCGGTCTTGAACTGATGGTTAATGGCAGATACATAGAAACTCAGTTGCCCCAAGAACGATGGATGGAATGACTGGGCTTTTAACTCAACGACCACATAGGCGTGGAGGTGGGTATTGTAAAAAAGCAAATCGGGGAAGAACTCCTGTTGACCTACTTCCAAACGAAATTGTCTGCCCATATAGGAAAATCCCTTTCCAAGTTCCAAAAGAAAACGTGTAACGTTGTTCACCAATTCATTCTCAATGTCACGCTCGTCATATTTCTCCCTAAGATTAAGGAAATCCAACTGATAAGGATCTTTTGTTATCTGTTGCGCTAAGTCACTCTGCACAGCAGGGAGCGTGGATTGGAAGTTTGTGATGGCTTTGCCGTCACGCTCATAAAGGTCGGTATCAAGCCAGTTGAGAAGAGTGTCACGTCCCCAATTGTTCTCCCAAGTCTTTCTTACGAAGAACAAGGCTTTGTCCATATCATCCTTGCATTTGTCGATGATACGTTGATGATGAAACCATGGAATAAAGAATAGAATTTTGAAATCGTCTACACCGTGTAGACGATTTTGTTTTTTATCTCCAACTCGCTGAATATCTGTTTTATACAAGTCTTCTTCAAAATCGTCAGCAGCTTGCTGACGATTTGCAGCCAATGGAGCATAGAGCTTATAAAAGTAGCTCATGTACTTCAAGATGGTTGGCGAGAATCCCTTCACCCCCGGCATTTCATTTTTCAAATCTTGACTGAGATTCTTGTAAAAACCAGAACCATAATTGTTGGTATATTGCTTAGCTTCAATGTCTCGTCCCAGCTTCCAATAGAAGTCTAACAGGTAGCCATTAGTAGCGCAAGATGCCTTTAGGCGATGGCTGTAGAATCGTTCCTTGAGTTCTACGAGCCAGTCCTTATAGTCGCTATCATCATGAAGGACTACTGATAAGTCTATATTTTCCTTTGCCATCGTTCTTTCTTTTTATTTGCTGCAAAAATAAGAAATATTTCTCTTTTATGCAAGTTTTTGTGCTTTTTCTTTTGTGTTTTCGTGAGAAAAGATTAATTTTGTATCGAATGGTGTGATTAGATTAGAAAAAAGATGTTTTAATAAATTAAGCGTATGCCAGATAGAATGACCATAGAACAGCGCCACCATAACATGGCGGCAATCAAGGGCAAGGATACCAAACCGGAGATTCTTGTCAGGAAGTTCTTGTGGGCTAGAGGATTCAGGTATCGGCTCAATCATCCACGATTGCCGGGAAAACCGGATATTGTGCTCAGGAAGTATCGTACCTGCATTCTGGTGAATGGGTGCTTCTGGCATGGACATGAAGGGTGCAAGTATTATGTGATGCCGAAATCGAATACCCAGTTCTGGCAGAATAAAATCAGGAGGAACCGGGAAAGGGACCATGAGGTGCTGCATCGGTTGGCAGAAATGGGATGGCATACCATCGTTATCTGGGAATGCGAACTGAAGCCGGCTGTCAGGGAGAAGACCCTGGAGTCGCTGGCCTTTACGCTGAACCATATCTTCCTGGAAGATCATCATATCAGAAGGTATGAATTGCCGGATGAAAAAACGGCAATGGTGGCGGAGCCGGAACCAAGACATCGGGATTAATACCCATCAAAAACAAAAAATCCCTGATGAACTCCGATGGGGGAGGTTTCATCAGGGATTTGCCAGCACACAGGTCAAGGAGTTACAGTTACATAACGAGTGGCTGCAATGTGAGTTAAGTTTTATATCTCCTCGCAACCCACCATTTCCGCTCCGCGGTAGATGACCACCAGCTTGTGGAGCTTTGTGGTCTTTACCGCCTCTCTGACCATATCGCTTTCCGCATAGCGAGAGATTTGAGCTGAAGCCTCCTCGAAGAGCTTTTTCACTTGCTCATCTGTGGTTTGGCTCTTGCAATATTTCAACTCAATGATATATGAATCCACCATGTCCTTGTAGATGTCACAGAGCGGAGAGAGGAAGATGTCGGCATAGCCGCCGTCATTGTCCAGTTCAGAGATGGGGCGATAGAACTTGTTCTGGCTCGTCATCGCCAAGGTGAAGCCATGCACGAAAGCCTCTCCCTTCT
>UMFK01044768.1_pt1 | contig 12035 bp, 6 predicted proteins | sample 1964981 | NCBI WGS metagenome assembly UMFK01 (sample SAMEA4836043, study PRJEB28245) | human gut metagenome | biome: gut microbiome; material: fecal sample | place: Denmark | collected 2008
TTGTGAGGCTCTGAGTGAGAAACTTGTGCAGGAGTTCGTTTTGAAGAAACTGAATGGCGGTCTAAGCATTAAGACGGTGAAGGACATCCTTATTGTCTTGAAAATGGTGATGAAGTTTGGAGTGAAGAACGAGTGGATTAACTATTGCGAGTGGGACATCAAGTACCCCACGGCAGAGGCGAACAAAGAAATTGAAGTGCTTACGGTGACACACCATAAAAAGATACTTGATTTTATCAAGCAAAACTTCACGTTCCGCAACCTTGGCACTATACAGTCAGTTTAACCACTGGATTGCGCATCGGCGAGATTTGCGGCTTGAAGTGGTCGGACATCAACACCTACAATGGTACTATCACCGTGAATCGTACCATTGAGCGTATCTACATTGTGGATGATGAACACAAGCACACAGAGTTGATTACAAACACGCCAAAGACCAAAAACTCATACCGTGAGATACCTATGAACAAGGAACTTTTAGCTATGGTGAAGCCACTAAAAAAGGTAGTTAATGCAGACTTCTATGTACTGACTAATGAGGAAAAGCCTACAGAGCCACGCACTTACCGCAACTACCATCATCGCTTGATGAAACGACTCGACATTCCTCGGTTGAAATACCACGGACTACGCCACAGTTTTGCTACGCGCTGCATTGAGAGCAACTGCGACGACAAGACCGTAAGCGTACTGCTCGGTCATGCCAATATTACAACAACCCTTAATCTATATGTTCACCCGAACATGGAACAGAAGAAAAAGTGCATCACCAAGATGTTCAAGTCTCTTGGAAAATAGGGAAGAAAAGTAGTATAGGCTATAAAAGTCAAAAGGATGAGGTGACTCCACATCACCCCATCCTCAGCTTACTTGTCTATGTATGATGCAACAAAATATACAATCGAAATGACCGTATAAAGGAAACACGGCAAGAAAATCCAAAGAAAGACCTTCACCCAACCATTCGCCAACCACACGCCTTCATTCCTTGACATCATATTTGACATATCATAGAAATGGCGAGTGAGGATTTCCTTATTCACCTTTCAGTGGTCTTCAAGAAGTTTGGACTCATCGCCAATGAGTTTCTTTCCCGACTTCGTCATTGCGTACCATAAAATCTTCGTCGAAAAGTTTAGCTATTTTATGATGCCTTGCCATCAGCATAGTTTGTGTATAAGCTCCTTGTTCAGCGACAGTGTGCTTTTCCCCTCCATCGCCTATTCCGCATGGATTTCACGGAAAGGCGCTACACGTCTAATCGCATACGGGGAGATCGAGGATGTGGCGCACAACGTCGGTGGCTTCGCGCACGGTCTTGATGCCGTCGATGCGCATCGACCTTCGGCTGTTGTGTTCATTGAGATTGGCTATGCGCACATTCTGCTGCAGATAAGTCAGGATGCGTCCGAATGCCGGCGACTGATAGTAGGCCGCATTTTCCGACGAAACGAAAAACATTGTCATGTGCCCCTGCTTCAACACGATTTTCTCAATGCCGAGACGGCGGGCAAGCCTGCGCAACGTGACCACAAGAATCAACTCGCGCGCCTGGTCGGGAATCGCTCCGAAACGGTCTTCAAGCCGCTTGCAGAAGGCGTCGACATCCTCCTGCCGCTCCATGTTGTCGAGTTCTTGGTACAGGAGTATACGCTCGCTCTCCTGAGGCACGTAGGATGCCGGGAAGAGGATTTCGAGGTCGCTCTCGATTGTGCAGTCGTTGGCATATTCGGCGTTGGCGGAGTCTTGATGCTCGTCGGCGAAGGTGTCGGCAAATTCCTCCGTCTTCAATTCAAGCACCGCCTCTTTGAGAATTTTCTGATATGTCTCATAGCCGAGGTCGGCGATAAAGCCGCTCTGCTCTGCGCCGAGCAGGTTTCCGGCGCCGCGGATGTCGAGGTCCTGCATGGCGATATGTATGCCGCTGCCGAGGTCGGAGAAGCTCTCAATAGCTTGCAGACGGCGACGCGCCACCGGTGTGAGCGCGGCTTCAGGCGGCACAAGCAGATAGCAGAACGCCTTGCGGTTGCTGCGCCCCACCCGTCCACGCAACTGATGCAGTTCCGACAAGCCGAAATTCTGCGCATTGTTGATTATGATGGTGTTGACATTCGGCATATCGATGCCGCTTTCAATGATTGTGGTGGCAAGCAGCACGTCGTACTGATGCGCGGCGAAGTCGATGATTGTCTGCTCCAGCTTGTCGGACGCCATCTGTCCATGCCCCACCACCGTGCGGGCGTCGGGCACCAGACGGCGCACCCGGCTCTCAAGGTCGAACAGTTGCTCGATGCGGTTGTTTACAATAAACACCTGTCCGCCACGCGCCAGCTCAAAATTGATTGCCTCGCGCAGTATTTCGTCATCGAGGGCAGTGACATTGGTTATAATCGGATAGCGGTTGCGCGGCGGCGTGTTGATGGCGCTGAGGTCGCGCGCGCCCATCAATGAAAACTGCAGCGTGCGCGGAATCGGCGTGGCCGACATTGTGAGCGTGTCCACGTTCACCTTCAGCTGTTTCAGTTTTTCCTTCACACCGACGCCGAATTTCTGCTCCTCATCGACCACGAGCAGCCCCAAGTCTTTGAACTGCACCGTTTTTCCTATAAGCTTGTGAGTGCCTATGATTATGTCTATTTTGCCTTCCTTCAATTCCTCAAGGATGCGCTTCACATCTTTCGGCTTACGCGCACGGCTGAGATAGTCGACACGCACGGGAAAGTCCTTCAAGCGTTCTGAGAACGTGGTGAAATGCTGATAAGCCAGCACCGTGGTGGGCACAAGCACAGCGGTCTGCTTGCCGTCGGTGGCAGCCTTAAACGCAGCGCGTATCGCCACTTCCGTCTTGCCGAATCCCACATCGCCACACACCAGGCGGTCCATCGGGCGTTCGCTCTCCATGTCGGCCTTCACCGCCTCCGTCGCCTTCAGCTGGTCGGGCGTGTCCTCATAGATAAACGAGGCCTCAAGCTCATGCTGCAGATATCCGTCGGGCGAATATGCGAATCCCTTCTCCTTGCGGCGTGCGGCATAAAGCTGGATAAGGTCGCGCGCGATGTCTTTGAGTTTCGACTTCGTGCGCTCCTTCACCCTGTTCCACGCCCCCGACCCAAGTTTGTTGAGCTTCGGAGGCACACCCTCCTTGCCGCGGTATTTTGCCAGTTTGTGGAGCGAATGAATCGACACAAAAATCTTATCATCGTTGAGATACGTGAGTTTTATCATCTCCTGCATCTTTCCGTTGACGGCAGTGCGCACCAATCCGCCAAAGCGTCCTACTCCGTGGTCGACATGCACAATAAAGTCGCCAACCTCTATCTGCGACAACTCCTTCAGCGACAGCGCCAACTTGCCCGAACGCACACGGTCGCTCTTGAGCGTGTACTTATGGAAGCGTTCAAAAATCTGATGGTCGGTAAACGCGCAAATCTTACGCTCGTTGTCGACAAATCCCTCATGAAGCGTGCGCAGCACCGGCGTGAAGCGGATATCGTCCTTTCGGTCGTCGAAGATAGAGCGCAGACGTTCAAACTGAGGCTCGCTGTCGGAAAGTATGTATATTTTATAGCCGTCCGACTCAAACTGACGGAACGTAGAACTGATGATGTCGAAATTTTTGTGGAACACGCCCTGCAACGATGTGTCAAAAGTCAGCGCCGCATCATAGTCGCCACGGTTGTTAACCGCATAGTCGGCATAGCGGTGGCTGTCGATGTCGCAGCAGAACTGCTCTGCGTCGACCACATTGTCCATAGCATGCTTGTCGCCCTCATCGGCTATCAACGCACTCTCCGACAACGTTTCCTCCGCCACGGCACGCACACGCTGCCGCAACCATTCGCGGTCGTGAATCAGCAACACCGTGTCGGCTCCTGCAAACCGCAGCAACGACTCGCCGCCGCCTGCGCCGGTAGACAAATTATTGACCACCGTAATCTCATCGACCGACCGCTCCGACAACTGCGTTTCTATATTGAACGTGCGAATGCTTTCGATGTCGTCGCCAAAAAAGTCGATACGGTAGGGCTGCTCATTGGTGAATGAAAAAATATCAAGGATGGAGCCACGCACGGCAAACTGCCCCGGCTCGTACACGTAATCGACCGTCACAAAGCCAAAGTCGCGCAGACGCTGCGCCGTCGCCGTCAAGTCGGCTGTGCCGCCACGACGGAACGACAATGTGCTGTCGATCAATTGCTGACGCATAGCCACCTTTTCGGCAAGCGCCTCAGGATATGTGACCACAACGCGCAACTGAGGGTCGTCCCATCGGCTAAGCACCTCCGCACGCAGAATCTGCGACGGAGCGTCCTCCTGACCATATTTGATGTCGCGTTTATAGCCCGACGGGAAAAGCAAAGCCGCCTGTTCACCTAAAATCTGGCACAGGTCGTTATATAAATATCCCGCCTCATCCATATCGTTGGCAACTGCAAGATAAGGCTGCTTCAATCGAGGCAACTGCGAGAACACGACTGATGGAGCCGAACCAACAAGCCCGTCAAGTTTGATTCTCTTTATCTTTTTATCTTTAAAGCATTTACCCAATGCCGCAACGCGGGCTGCCGGCATCAGCAGTCCGCAAAGTTCGGATATTTCCATATCTCAATATTTTTCAAGGACAAAGATAGTGCAAGGTAAGAGAAGAGCAAAACAAATTTATTTGATTTTGCTTTTCCGAACCGCAGCCTATATTATCAAAAGATAGTGCAAGGTAAGAGAAGAGCAAAACAAATTTATTTGATTTTGCCCTTCCGAACCGCAGCCTATATTATCAAATATTGCTGTCCGGCAAAACTTCCGCAACATCAGTACCCGTCTAATTTCTCCATAATTGGAAATATACCACCAAAAGATGAGTTTTTCGGATTTTTATTCATACTTTTGCCATACCTGATGAGGTTTTGTTTAATTATTTTTGCAACACTAAGTTATGTGAATCCTCTGGCACAGCAAAATCCTGGGTAAGTTTTTATTGCTCAAGATGTTATAAAAGTTAGAATTTATAGAGTTGCGGAATTAAGGTTCAAGAACGCAGCCCTCGACCCTTTCAAAGACGGCAACGGGGCGGTCGCCGAGATTGCAGCACCCGATGCAGCAGCCGAATGGTTCGACCTGCAGGGCAGGAAGATCAACAACCCAGAAAAAGGCATTTACATCCGCAAGCAAGGCGCCGACACGCAGAAGGTAGTGCTTCGGTAAGCAGCGTCAGATGGAGCGTCTGCGCCATGAGCCTCGGCGCATGTACGCCCCGCAAAAGGCAAACATCAGCGACCCGTAGACAATCTCCGCCGTCCATGCCCACATCACGTCGACACGCATGATGTAGACAACCCATGTGTTATATATCATATAGAACACCAGCGCAGCCATCTCAAGCCAGAATGCCATACGGGTGTCGCCTGTACCCGACACGCTGCTGAACAGCACGTTTGCAGGCACCAGCACCGTATAGGCGGAACACATCACCCACACCGTAGGCACCGCAGCGTCGATAAGTTGCGGAATGTCGGTGTAGATGCGTATAAACATTTGAGGGAAAGCCGCCACAACCAGCAGCAACGGCACCACGCAAAGATATGCGAGCCATATATGGCGGCGTATGGCAAGCGCCACCTTGTCGGTCTGACCAGCCCCTATCATATTGCTGACAATCGAGCTTGCCGCCGAGGCAAACGCTATCACCATCATAAATGGAAGTCCGCTGATGTTGCGTGCAAGGTTGGCTATGGCAAGCGACTCCTCGCCAAGATGCTCGATATAGACAAAGAAGATAAACCACGTGGACAGCGATACGAAACTCTGCACCATCACCCACATCGACACGCTGAGGATAGAGCGCTGACGCTTGATGTCGAGAGCCGGGAAACGCGACAATCCGAAATGACGACAATCGATTTTCGCACGCGTATAACAGATAAAAAACACCAGCGACACAAGTTCGGCAAGCGACGAGCCTATCGCCGCGCCGGCGATTCCGAGCGCGGGCAAGCCGCATTTGCCAAACACGAGCACATAGTTGAACACCACATTCGACAGCACCATTACAATGGAGTTGAGCGTGAGAGTCTTTGTCTGCGTCGTGCCAACATAGAACGACCTGAACATACCGCCGGCAAAGGCAAAGAAGAAGCCATAGACACGCCAATGGATATAGTCCTCCGCCTTGGCAAGAATGTTGGGCGAGGAAATCATCATCGACAGAATTTCATCGGCATACATCTGGCATACGACAAACAACACCGCGGCAAGCGCCATCAAGAAATACAAGCCCTGGTAGAACACCTGCCCCACCTCACCATAACGCCGTTCGCCATTGCGTCGCGCAATCAGAATCTGCGTACCCACGCAGAATCCGTGGCCAGCCATAAAGATAACCATATAGAACACTCCAGCGATAGCCGCTGCGCCAAGTTCCACCTCGCCGACACGTCCCATGAAAGCCGTGTCGGTAAGCACTATCATCTGTTCCATCAAAAGGCTTACCAGAATAGGATAAGCCACTCTCCAAATCTGTTTATAACTATAATCGACCGTTGTTGCCATAGGGCGGCAAAGTTACTACAATTCGGCGAGAATCGGACAATTCCGTTATAGAGAAATCACCCAGTCGTTAACCGGGGCTTCATTGCATACTAAAAAAGCGATGGAACGCGTCATCACATCCGCATTCCATCGCCACTTCTCTTTTTTTTACCTATTGTCTAATTGTTCTTGTTGGCGCGCTTGCGTTCAAGCTCGTCAAGAATGATTTTGCGCATACGCATGTGGTTAGGCGTAACCTCGACATACTCGTCAGCCTTTATGTATTCAAGCGCCTCCTCGAGACTGAACACAACCGGCGGGATGATGCGCGCCTTGTCGTCGGCACCCGATGCACGCATATTCGTAAGCTTCTTCGACTTGGTGACATTCACCACGATATCGTTGTCCTTGGCATTCTCGCCAACCACCTGTCCGGCATACACCTCCTCCTGCGGGAAGATGAAGAAACGTCCGCGATCCTGCAACTTGTCGATGGCATAAGCATAGGCAGTGCCCGACTCCATTGCGATGAGCGAACCGTTGGTGCGGCGTTCGATTTCGCCCTTCCACGGCTGATATTCCAAGAACTGGTGGCTCATGATAGCCTCGCCCGCCGATGCCGTCAGCACGTTTGTGCGCAGACCGATGATGCCACGCGACGGGATGTGGAATTCCATCTGCAGGCGGTCGTTCTGCGTGGTCATCGACACGAGCTCGCCACGGCGGCGTGTCACCATATCGATAATCTTGCTTGAGTACTCTTCAGGCACGTTGACAGTCATCAACTCCACCGGCTCGCATTTCTGACCGTCGATTTCCTTGATGATAACCTGAGGCTGTCCCACCTGCAGTTCGTAGCCCTCGCGACGCATTGTCTCGATAAGCACAGACAAGTGGAGCACGCCACGGCCGAACACCGTCCATACGTCCTCGTGTGGCTCTTTCTTCACCCGGAGAGCGAGGTTCTTGTCGAGCTCGCGCTCCAAACGCTCGGCAATGTGGCGCGACGTCACAAACTTGCCGTCTTTTCCGAAGAATGGAGAGTCGTTGATAGTGAACACCATCGACATTGTAGGCTCGTCGATTGCGATGCGCTCCAATGGTTCAGGGTTGACCGGATCGGTCACAGTGTCGCCGATTTCAAAGCCTTCGATACCGACAAGCGCACAGATGTCGCCACTCTTCACGCTTTCCACCTTGCGGCGTCCCATACCCTCGAATGTGTGAAGCTCCTTGATGCGCTGGCGCACCACCGAGCCGTCCTTCTTGCAAAGGCCAATCTCCATGCCCTCGCGCAGTTCGCCGCGATGTACACGTCCGATTGCTATACGTCCCACGTACGACGAATAGTCGAGCGACGTGATGAGCATTTGCGGAGTGCCCTCGAGCACTTGAGGTCCTGGAATATATTTGATGATGGCGTCGAGCAGCGGGATGATGTTGTCGGTCGGTTTTTTCCAATCGTCGCTCATCCAGTTCTGCTTTGCAGAGCCATAGATTGTCGGGAAGTCGAGTTGTTCTTCGGTTGCATTGAGGTTGAACATCAAGTCAAACACCATCTCGTTGACCTCGTCAGGACGGCAGTTCGGCTTGTCAACCTTATTGATTACGACAATCGGTTTCAGCCCCATCTGGATGGCTTTCTGAAGCACGAAACGCGTCTGCGGCATCGGGCCCTCGAAAGCGTCGACGAGCAGCAAGCATCCGTCAGCCATATTGAGCACGCGCTCCACCTCACCACCGAAGTCGGAGTGTCCCGGAGTGTCGATAATATTGATTTTGTAACCGTTGTAGTTGATTGAAACGTTTTTCGAGAGGATTGTGATGCCGCGCTCGCGTTCAAGGTCGTTGTTGTCGAGCATCAATTCTCCTGTGTTCTGATTGTCGCGGAAAAGGTTTCCCGCAAGCAGCATTTTGTCCACCAATGTCGTCTTTCCGTGGTCCACGTGAGCGATGATGGCAATGTTTCTGATATTCTGCATATAAACTATACCTATTTTGAGCGCAAAATTACGATATTTTTAGCATTCTCCATTATTATTGTCATATTATTTTCGCCGACAACACCAAAAAAGATGCTTAACAACATATTTTCCACAAGCATTTCTATGATTCTTGCCAACCGCACCGCCTACAATGCGCCTACGGCATACAGCGGGATGTTGCGCATCCAATCCTGCCTACGGTATGGCGACATTGAGAATCTGACTCCCTCCAGACCCTTGTGACTGTCAACAAACGAGCGAAGCGACTTTGACCTCAAATTCTCCTCTGCCTTAACCTCTATCGGCACTATTTCGCCCTTATATTGCACAACAAAATCTATCTCCAGTCTGGGATCATCGCGGCTGTAATAATAACAATGGATGTCATTTAGACACATCAGCTGGCACAGCACATAGTTCTCCGTAAACGCACCTTTGCTTTCCGCCATTGAATTGCCTGGCATAAGCATGTCAATCGGCTCCATCTCACCCATTGCTCCAAGGAGTCCACTGTCGACAACAAACAGCTTGAATGCATTGAAATCTTCATAAAATTTCAATGGTTTTCCAACTGATTTCACACGCGGCACACGATAAACCAACCCGGCATCCACCAACCATTGTATTGCCAACTCGAAGTCCTTCGCCCTCGCACCGGCCTTGACAGCACCATAAACAAACTTCTTGTTCTCATGGGCGAGCTGCGTCGGAATCGACTGCCATACCATACTTATACGAGTTGCCACAGTTGGCGTCACATGCTTTGACATATCGCTGCGATAAACAAACAAAATGTCGTTTTGCACCTGCCTCACCGCATTTACATCATTTGTGTCGATAAACGTCTTCACAGCCTCTGGCATACCTCCGACAAAATAATATTCCCGGAGTAATTTAGTTAGCCTATCGTGAAGTATGTTAATCGACGCCCAATCTTTTTTGCCAAGCAGTCCACAAACCTGCGATTCTCCCCTTGCCATCAGATATTCTTCAAACGACATTGGAAACATCTGCATAACATTAACCTTCCCCACTGGCGCCGATTCACCTTGCCGCATCGCCACGCCAAGCAACGAGCCAGCCACCACAACATGGTATTCCGGGATTTCCTCACAAAAATATTTTAACGAAGAGAGGCCTCTCGGCAACTCTTGAATTTCATCAAGAATTATCAAGGTTTCGCCAGGGACAATAGGCTGCTTCGTAATCGCACCTATTATCATCAGTACCCTTTTCATATCATAATCCTCCTCAAAAAGGCTTCGCACGTCAGGGTTGTTGTCGCAGTTTACGTATGCAACATTTTTAAATTCCTTCTTGCCGAATTCTTTCAGCACATACGTCTTCCCAACCTGCCTTGCCCCTGTCAAAATCAAAGGCTTTCTGGACTGACTGTTTTTCCAATTTTTCAATTGCATCATTACCGTTCTTTCCATATCTTTCAGACATTAAGGATTATTTTTCTATATTTTAGACGATTACATCGCAAAGATACACTTTTTTACACGATCTTTTGCCATAATACTACATTTTTCTGAGCGATCTTTTGCCTAAACGCTACATTTTTCTGAGCGATCTTTTGCCTAAACACTACATTTTTCTGAGCGATCTTTTGCCTAAACACTATGAATTTTGGCGAATTTGGAGGTTTTTGCTACCTTTGGATTCCCCTTAAATTGCAAAGGTTATGAAACGATTGAATTTATCGACCAAGATGAAGGCTGCCGTGGGATATGCGGCGGTGATAGCGTTGTTTTTGGCGGCGGTGTGGCTGATTGTAGGCGTTCTCGACTCGCTGACACGCTCCGACGGTGCCGAACGCACCATCAACAACCGGCAACGCGCCACAAACGACGTTGTGAGCCGGCTGTATCAGGCGGAGGTGATTGGACAGGCGTTGAGCGCCGGGCAGACCGACCTGTTTCAGTCTTATGTCGATGCTATGATGCTGACAGCACAGGCAGTCGATTCGCTGCGCGCCATCGTCAACGACCGCGCACAGGTGGCGAGGCTCGACTCTGTGAAAATGCTGCTCGGCAGAAAGGTTGACAACATGGACAACCTGCTCGACGCAATGGAGGCCGACAACTCCGACGAACTTTACCAACAATATATCAGCGACCTCATAGCGAACCAGAACCGCGAGATAGCGGCGCCGAAAGTGCAGCATTCGCAAACGGTGCGCACAAGCGAATATGTGGTTCACAAGAAACGGAAAAACTTTTTCGGACGTCTGCGCGATGCTTTCTCAAAGGAAGACAACAATCCGCAGCACGTGAGCGAGACGGTCACGGAGCATCACACTGACACGCTCGCCAACACCATCAACCCCGCCGACACGGTGGTGAAAATGCTTTCCGGTGTGCGCAAGCGGGTCGACGGACACCGCATCGGACAAATCGCACAGCTGAAGCGGCAGACGGCGGAACTGCGCATCAACGGACAGATGCTGAGCCGCAAGGTGAGCGAGCTGCTTGCCGTGATTGTCGACGAGAGCTCGCGCACGGCAGAGACAAAGCATCTGCAAGCCGAATCGGTGCGACGCCATGCCGCCCGTGAGATTGCCGCAATAGCATTTGCCGCAGTGGTTCTGGCAATGGCGTTCCTGTTTATGATATGGCGCGACATCACCCGCAGCAACCATTACCGCCACGAGCTGGAAAAAGCCAAGAAACGCGCCGAGGACCTGCTCGACGTGCGCCAAAGGCTGATGCTCACCATCACCCACGACATCAAGGCTCCTGTCGGCTCGATAATCGGCTATGCCGATTTGCTCGACAAGACAGCCGACGGAAAGAAACGCGCGGCATACCTCGGCAATATGCAGACATCGGCGAAACATCTGCTTGACCTTGTCAACTCGCTGCTCGACTACCACCGTCTGGACGCCGATAAGATGGACATCAACACCGCGGCGTTCAACCCGCAGCAACTGCTCAACGCCGTTGCCGACAGCTACCGTCCGGCAGCAGCCGCAAAGGGTCTGCGCCTTGAATACGACTGCGACAGCGCGCTCGACGGCTATTTCTCAGGCGATCCTTTCCGCATCCGACAGATTGTCGAGAATCTGATGTCGAATGCAATGAAATTCACCAAGGAAGGCTCTGTGTCAATGTCTGCAAAACTCGACAACGGACGGCTAAGCATCTGCGTAGCCGACACCGGATGCGGAATGACCGAAGACGAGCAGAAACGGATATTCCAGGAGTTTACCCGTCTGAAAAGCGCACAGGGACAGGAAGGTTTCGGACTCGGACTGTCGATAACACAGAAACTCGTGGCTCTGCTCGGAGGCACGATGAGCGTGAGCAGCAAACCAGGAGAAGGCAGCCGGTTCGGCGTCGAGCTGCCGATGCCTAAAGCCGATGCCGACACAACATCTGCCAACGAACGCCCCGCGGCAAACGCCCGGTTCAGCCAGCCATGGAGCCTGCTGCTCATCGACGACGACAATCTGCAACTGCAGCTCACGGAAGCCATGCTGCGCAATCTTGGTGCCAACGTCACCGTATGCCGGCAGCC
>UMFK01050282.1_pt1 | contig 11996 bp, 15 predicted proteins | sample 1964981 | NCBI WGS metagenome assembly UMFK01 (sample SAMEA4836043, study PRJEB28245) | human gut metagenome | biome: gut microbiome; material: fecal sample | place: Denmark | collected 2008
CACAAAAATAAGTACCGCATCCCCGCTGGTAGAAAACCGTGTTCCTGTCGGCAGTTCTTTGTCAAAAATGCCCTGCCGGACCGCTTTTGTTGCTGCCTTTCTTGTCAGACCAAAGGCTTCCACCATGCGCGTCAGATATTCCCCTGCGGATGTATCCGGTAAAACCAAATCCGTGAAATTGCCCAACTGAAAATACATTGCTGCCAATTGATAGGAAACTGCCGCCGTAGCATCGTAAATAATGCTGCCCTCCCGTTTGTCCAGCGAATCCGGTAGCCGTGCGAACATTGCTTCCATAATGTTGTCATAAGTCATTTCCTCATACATTGCTCCACCTCATTTCTTCTGTCGTATCACCAAAAATGCTATGAACAATAAAGACGGCGTGGATTCTTTTTCCCGCCGTCTCAAATTCAAAATTATCTACCGCTTCTATGCGGTCGTCTTGTGTCAACGCCTCTGAAATTCTCCGCTGTAACTCCGACATCACGTAATCCATCGGCTTTCCGTACAGGTCCTCAAGTTCAATTCCATAATTCCAGGAATAAACCGGATAGCGATAGCGCTCCGTGCTCAGGATGCAAAAAATTGTCTGCCGAAGTTCTTCCAAGTCCTCACAGTTACCAGTCACACGATTTCCTGCTATTTCCATGCGGTAATCCTTGGATGGAATACTTATCACATCCACCTCTTTTAACTGATTTGCAATCGGAATCATTCTTACACCACCCTTCCAATCACAACAAATCTCTGCCCGCCCTGCTGCCGCATTAACTGTACACTGTCACCGGATTTCAAACCACCATGCACTGTGACCGTCATTTCTCCGCCATACTCATGGTTATGTTCCGGTTCTCCGGCATCCTCCGTATGCGATTTTTCAACTGTCACCTTCACCTTATAATCCTTCAGATGCTCCGGAACAATTATCATGCTTCCACTGATTTCAAACCGCTGTTCCACCTGAATTTTTAACGGACTGGCGGAAGTCACTGTCCCGGACATCACTGTTGCAGGATAACCGGCATTATTCGCATTATTAGACACCTCCTGCATCGCCCGAACAAGGTCATTTGCGTCATGCACTAAAATCACCTCCCGATACTGTTAAATCCATTGTGTGTTTGCTCTCCCCATACTTATGGACACATTTTTCAACCAGCATAAGATTCTGCAACTGCACATCGCCAAGGTCGAGCTGCACCACAACAAGCGAACCGCCGCGCACTCTTGAATCCCCAGCAGCATCTTTTATCGTCAGCGTCCGCGTTTCCTTATTATAAAGTTTTAACAGTGCATCCGCCTTTGTCTGCCCGTTCTCCCCATCCTGCAGGGCATCAAAGTACTGCAAAATGCCCCACTTATTGATGTTGGATGAATCCTGCGCAATGTAGACCTCCCTCTTACCGGCATCTTCGTTGTCATAGACCAGTTTAATCCGGTTGTAAGTATTTTCATCAATGGATGATTCATAATCAAAATTCTGGCCAGTCTCTGCATCTATCACGATGGGCACATACATATCCCCTAAGAACGAAAGATTGAGTTTTCCGAAGCTGTCATAAAGGATATATAAATCTCCGGTATTCTGTAGCGTCTGGTCCAGTGCATTGCTAATCATATCCATGAGTGCCACATTGTCTTCCACTCTGGATGCAATTTTCCATACTGTGTCGGCGATGGTTCCAAGGTTAAACCCAAACTTCCCGGCGATGGTGCTCACAACCTCACTTGCAGTTTTATCATCATAGACCAGCGTATCCTTATTTTTCAGGTATCGTATCTGGTCATACGCCGTGATTGTCACAATATTGCTACGGTCACGCTTAATCCGAAAAATAAATCCATAGAACACATTTTGTCCATCCGCATCCTTAAACCGTACCGGATTGCCGTTTGCGATACTGATTCCGGTATCAACGAAGCTGAACTCCATCGCCCCCGGACTAATCTGGCGCTCGGTTGTCACCTTGACCTCTTCCTTCACCGGCGGCGCATACACCGTGCTTCCATTCTGTATTAATAATTCGTACATTCTGCCCTCCTAAGGAATTGTTAAAACCTGCCCCGGATAAATCAGATTCGGGTTGCCGCCGATGACGGATTTATTGGCATTGTAAATCGTCCCCCACTTGCTTCCATCGCCATAAAACTGCTTTGCAATCCGCCAGAGGCAGTCAGCCGGAGACAATTTCTGCACCGTATAGCTTCCCCCTGACGGTGCGTTCTGCGAAGATGCCCTTGTCTGCTGCATCGCCGCCAACGGTTTCGGCAATGAAATATCCAACGTACACTGTTTTGTGGTAAATTCCCGGTACTGCTTGAGTTTTACCTTGACCGTCAGGTCGAATCCCTCTCCCGCGTCTTCCACAATCGAATAATCCTGCAGGCACACAGTCATATTCGTGTCAAACAGCTTTTTGTTTTTCAAATCTGTTCTGGTCACAATATACTGGAACGGCTGTTTTGCTGTCATGAGTGCTTCCAGCTTTTCCGTGTAAAACTGTGGCTTCCGGAAACCATCCGGGTAAACTGCAAATGCGTATTCCACTGCCGGCAACAGTAACTCAAATTCAATATCCGTAAGCCCCGGCTGTTTGAGAATGACTGCTTCCCCCTCATTAATCAGCGTGATCGTCTCATTGTTTCCGTTGATTTTCAATGTCAGTTTAGACGGTATGACCGGGAAGAGGGTTCCATCCAAGTAAAGTCTGTATGCCACTGCCATCCCTCCTTTCCTAAAAATAGGTACAAAAATCCCCGCCTACGTTATGTAAGCGGGGAACTCTTATACCTCATAACTCCACTCTATTAGTTCTTGTATTTATCCTTCCTTTTAGCTGTTCCACAAGTTTCTTACACACCTCTGTATTAGGATATCCATCTCGTAGAATAAACGTTTTTACCTCTCCGTCCGTTCCATCGTAAGATATTATTGCATAACATTTAACCTCACGCTTAGTCTTTGTTTCTGGTGCCGAACCAATTACAGCGCCCGCAACCCCAAAAGCTGCTGCTCCGATTATTCCTTTTGTCATACTACTTTTGAGATACTGTTTCTCATCAATATTAAACTCACACTCAATATTTCTAATTTTCTCAATAGGTAAGACAAATTCATTTCCACTACAGGAAATCAGTAATTCCGTAGGATTCAAAACCGCATTACAGTTTATGTTCTCTGGTACACTAAGTCCTCCAATATGTATAAGGTTGTTATACCTTGTAATACCATTCTGCACATCAGCTTTATGCTGACGTTTTGCCTGTGCACGAGCCTTACTGGTGATTACTGCCATTTTAAAGCAAAATGCTGCTATGCCTATCATAAACCCGATTAAAGCAGATATCGCAATCGTACTTCCTATGCTTTCCCCTGTTTCATCAATCGCGTGGAAAAATATTGCTAAAACAACTGTCCCAATAACCCATGCCCACAAAAAAGTTCCACATGGGGCTGTCTTTTTCTCCGAACCCATAACTAACTCCTCCTTTTATGTTTGTAATTTTCAGTATACACCTTCTTTCTGTATTTGTCGATATTTTTATACTCCATCCCGAACTACTTCCATTGCCTGTAACACTCTGGTTGTCAGCCCGTCCACAATACCGTCCAAGTCATTTGTATTATGCACGGTGTTACTCATACCGGACATATCGACCTTGATTTCCGCCGTTGTAAAACGGTTGATTGCTTCCTGCTCTGCAATGTCTCGCAGATACTTAAGGTCTTCTTCTGAAACATCCAGTGAATCCGAAATGCTCGCAGTGTCACCAGCTATGCCAGATAAATAATTCGTCATGTCCGATTCATCGCCGTAGCTTCCGGAATTATCGTCCTCGGCTCCACCAAAGAAGTCCTTTACCCTATTCTCTACGCCCTGTCCCCACTCATATCCTTTATCATATGCGGCATCATAGCTTATGTAGTCCATTTTCTGAACATACTCAACCCAACCTGATTCATCCTTGACCTTTTGCTGTGCCTGTTCCAATTCTGCATAAAAGCCATCCAGTCCACTCGTGATATCTATTGTCACACCCGGAATCCGATTAAGCAACGTCTCAATCCCGCTTGCTAAATTTTGAATATAGCCGATAACTGTTAAGCACATATCATAAAAAAGCACCTGTACTGCTGCTATAGGGTCATTAAATGCGTTTCCAATAAAGTTAATTAATGAAGCCAACCAATTTTGAACAGGTACAACGAATGTGTTCAAAACATGCGCCGCCAGCACCATAAATGCTCCAGCTATTCCGCCTGTAGCAGAAATGGTTGTTCCATGTGCCTTATTAACGGCAGCAACAATCAAATATATCGCAGCTATTACTGCAATAATTGCTAGTACAATCCATGTGAGCGGACAAGCATATAGCGCAGCATTAAATGCAATCTGCGCAGCAGATGCACCAGTTGTAGCCGCCGTTTCTGCTGCTGTCGCGGTTCCGTGCGCAACGGCTCTTATTGCAGCAATCATTTTCAATCCATTTGATGCAGCTTCATATGCATTGTGAAGTATAAGCACACCATTATATATCGCTAACGCTGTACCTACTCCGATAATAACCGGCGCAATCATTGACCAATTGTCTACGATAAATGCTCCACCCGTTACCATAACATCAATCACATTAAGTGCCACCGTCGCCGCCCCCGACAATGCGTTCATGACCCCCGTTAATGCCGTCCGCATATTTGCATCATTGGCAATTTCGTTTAACCGCTGTAACACGGGCTGAAATGTCATAAGTGCCTGATTGGAGTAATATGTCCACAACTGCCCCCAGGTCATTGGCATGGAGTTAAACTTTGCATCAATATCATCTGCCGCCGCAAACATTGCATTTTTTACGATATCTGCGGTTATCTGACCCTCCGATGCCATTTCCCGGATTTGCCCGATTGGAATATCCATGTAATCGGCTACGGTCTGAATTAAGTTCGGTGCCTGTTCAAAAATACTGTTTAATTCGTCACCACGAAGCACACCGGAACCTAACGCCTGCGTCAACTGTAAGAACGCATTGGAAGCTTCTGTCGATGATGCTCCGGCTATCGTAAACTGTTTATTTACCAGCTCCGCGAACTGGACAATCTCACCTGTCGAAGCAAATGCATCCCTTGCATTATTACCGAGCTTCGCCACCGAAGCGGCTGTGTCCATAAAAGACGCCCTAGAGTTCTGCGCCGATTGATAAATCATCTGCGTCAGCTCATCCGTTGTCTGCATCGTTCCATTCAAAGTATTGTACGAAGATACCATCATATCAAGACGCGCCGTTGTCTGTGTCAGCTCATCCGACAAATTCAGTGCTTTTTGAACACTTTGAATACTGACATACGCTGCAACTACCCGTTTAATTGCTCCTGTAAGAGCGTCCGTCTGCGTCGTTCCTGCATAAACCGCATCGTTAAACTGCATCTGCCCATTTGTATTGTCGCGGATGTAGCGCTCCGTGTTGTCCACCGTCTGCGACAGCTTCAGATACGCCGAGTTCGCCGCGGAGACATCCATGTTCTGAACGGCATAGTTCAATTCTGACTGTATCTGTAAGGTCTGCGAAAGCTGTTCCCGCAACCGTTCTATGCCGCTGTTTGCCGCATCAAACCCCATCCCTGCTCCGCTCGTTTCCAACTGGCTGATTTTATCGCGGATATGGTCGATGCGCACCGCCATACTGTTCAAATCTTGAAATGCTTCCGGTGGGAAAATATATGTACTGTATGCCTGTTTCGCAATCGCATCCTGCGTTGCACACAACTGTTCCATCATATTATTGGCACTCTGAATTTCCTGCTGGAAACGTTCTGCACCGGTAGTGAGGAATACCTCCGGGGCATTGTACTCCTGCCACTGCACTGGAATCGTGACCGGTTCTGATATCTTTACTTTTTCCTGTGTAAGCTCCTGCAACTGAACAACGGCATCTGCAATGTTCTGACGTGCCACATCAAGCGATGAAGTGTCAAATGCCGCATCAGAAGCATACTGCATTGCCTGAAAGTTGCTTATTACCATATTTGCCGCGGTACAGATATTGTAGAGCGGGGCCGACATCCGGTCTGTTAATTCAATTGCTGACTGAATATATGACATTTGCCTACCTCCTATCCTTTCTGGATTTCCTTTGCTCTGCGTTTTTCCTCTTCCACTCTAAGGTCTATGGATGCAATCACAAACGCCTTTTCCTCTCTGGAAAGTCCCACAAAGAATGACGGCAGCCAGTGAAACTTCTGCAGGCAGTAATGTGCATACGCCGCCTCACTGTCGCCGCCGTTGATTAGTTTTTTGCCTCGTCAATCTCTTCCTGTAAGGTTTTATCCACGCCGCCATATTCCTGAACGAAGGATGCAAACTCGCTAAACTCTGCCGGATTGTCAATCATTTCCACGACAAGGTCTTCCGCGTTCATGACGCCATAGGAATCCTGCAATTCTCTGTTCTGTAAATCCGGCTCTACCACCGCCGCACAGACCAGCTTGCGAAGCAGCTTATTTCCGTTGACCTTCGGACGATACATCCCCGGCTTTCCGGTAATCGGCACCTCTACCGTGCACTCCTCACGAATGGCATCCGCTTCCTTGGTAGACAGCGCCTTGACCGTCCACATTAACGGATTGCCGTTCTCATCACATAAGGACTTGGTTGCCGGATACTGGGTTGTTTTCTTCTCTTTTTTATTGGTTTTTAAAAATGCTTTTAAATTTGACATACTTTTTTCTCCTTTTCATTTGCCGGCGGCAGTCCCCCGCCGCCGTTATTTTTACAGATACGATGGTTCTTTATAGGATTCCGGGCTGGAATAATCCATTGCATAGAAGTTAATCTCCTGCTCAATAAATCCGCCCTCTGCATCGAACATTGACAGAAGTACATCACCATCAATTACGCAGTCGTTATAAATCTTTGTGCTGCGCCCCATGCAGGTAGCCGCATCGTTGTTGGTTGTCTGAATCTCAAACACCGGAAGATGTCCGGTATTCTTGTACTTGGTTACCAACTCGTCAAAAATTTCGGTACACTTGTAAACCGTCATTTTCCCCTTAATGGTCATTCCGGTCGGTTTTCTTCCAGAGATAATCTTTCCAAGTAATGGAATCTCTTTTGTGGAAATGTTTGCTTTTCCCTCGAAATTTTTTGCAAACAGCGCAGAGTAACGTCTGCCGTCAATCGTGACAAACGCTTCCGCCTCTTTCGCACTTGGTACATCCTGTTCATTCATATATGTGTTTGACATCTTTCTTCACCTCCTACTGAATCGCCACTGTCATGTATAACTGTTCCATCGTATTCACGACAGTAATCTTATCCTCTATCGTAACGCCTTTCTTTTTATTCCCGGCAGATACCACTACATCATCCCCTGAAAAATTCTCGATAGCACGGCGCTTCTCCAAAAGCTTGTGACACGCGACAATATCATTCCACAGGCTGACCCTGCCATCTGCATCATTCTGAATCTTGCCGTGGTACTTTGTGTTAAACAGTGATGCAATATCCATTGCAATCTCGTCAATCACGCGTACTGTCTGGTTGCTCTGGAAAAGCTCGTTTTTATTCTCTGTAAATGTCACAAAAGAATTGATATCCTCTAAAACCCGCACTTCCGTTCCCACGCTGTGCAGAACAAATTCGCCGCCTTTCACAGCATTCTCAAGCTGTGTCTGCTGCGTATAAGGCATGGCTACTGTAAGTTCACCGTCATAGACTACATTCGTGCAGGACGCATTGACCGCACAGGCTGCCTCAATTCCAACTACCCACGGAACTACCTCAACACTGTTTTTAACATTGATAACACCCTCGTAATCCGCCGCATGAGAGAATAACACGCACTGAAATTTTGCTCCTACCGTATCTCTCATTCGCCGTGTAAATGCAGCGTATAACGCTTTGGTAGGCGCATCGTCCGTGCATACTCCCATTGCATTGAAGCTGTATGGCTCGATTGCATTAAGGTATTTCTGATGAGATGCTCCGGTAACAGTTCCGTTTGTACCTCCCGTAAGCGCCGTACCGGACGTGGCTGCAAGTTCAGCATCTTTTTTCCAGACAACAAACTCGTTGTCTACCAGTTCCCCCGCTCCGGCTACCGTCTGGGAATCTACAAGGGTTGCATCCATGTATAACTTCACATCGTAAGAACCCTCTGCATCCACACTGTCCGCAACCACAACCTTGAGGTCGTTTCCTCTGGTTCCCGAATATTTTGCTGTTGCAAAAAGGTTCGTTGCTTTCTCCCCTCCTGAAGTCAGTCTGTACAAAAATGCTTTTGTTGCGTGTTTGAAAAGCTCCCGTAATGCCAGCATCTTTGTATCAGAGTACGAATATCCGAAAACCTTGATGGAATCTTTAATAAAATCCTCCTGTTCCACCTCAAACACCGTTCCATCCGGTCCCCAGTCCAACTCCAACGGCATCGTTGCAACTCCACGTTCTGAAAGCGCCGCTGTTGCTCTTGCCATAGAAATAAAGTTAATGTACGCACCAGGCAAAGTCTTGTTCTGACTGGTAAAAGTTCCTCCACCTAACATTTTTTCACTTCTCCTTTCATGTACTTCTCAATTTTGCTGTCCACATCACTCAACGAATACTTTTTGTCATCGTCCAGCAGTGCTTCCAGTAAGTCCCGCTTATCCGCATACCGCTGTGAAGCAATAAGCTGCTCCTTGGTATATCTTTTTGTGTTCGTTTCCTTAACTGCTGCCATCCGTAACCTCTCCTTTCATCTCATACTCTTCCATATAGGCTTCTGCTTCCTGTCTGGTCAGAAACAGCGTGTACTCTGCATTTGCAGTCAGTACCCCGTCTGAAATATCCTTACACTCCACCTCGCCGCGCACCAGTTTTCCATCTGTCTCAATAAGTTCCAGACACTCAGTGAGTTTTTCAAAAACATCGTTCATTTCCTGCTTTGGCTCGGCGCTTTCCGCAAAATACTGTATTATGAAAAGTAATGTTGCTTTCCTGCGCCCTGTAATCTGTGCTGGCAGTGACGGGCTGATACAGCGCACAAAAAATGCAGGCTCTGTCATGTCCTGCATAGATGCTTCTGTGTGGATATCATAGTCATCGCCAAATGCGGCATATATGGCATCCGTGATGCCCTTACGCACCTCATTAATCATTCAAATACCCTCTTCAACCATTGATTCAGCTTTTTCTCAAGGATTCCCGGTGCCGCCTCGCGGATTTCTTTTTCAGAGATTGTAAGCATATGCTGACCTTCCACCCAGCTCGCTTTCAAGCGCTTCCCTATGGCGGGAACGTATCGCCCCGGTGTCTGGCGGTGTCCGAACTCCACATAGCTGGCATATTCCACATCATTGCGCACCTCAATAACGTATGTATCTGCAAAATGGTTTACTTTTAAACCTTCCACAAACTCAAGTACATTATCGGAACCCAGTCCTTCTGCTCCGCTTCCGGCTTTATGTGTTGTCCATCCACGCCGCAGTGTTCCGCCCTGTTTATCGGACATAACAAGAAACTTCTGCTGACCATCATCCTCCAAGTCATACGTATCGGAATAATCCCCTACCGGTGTCCTCTTGATAACCTTTGTCAGCAATCGCGCCGCCAGCTCCTTGGCACAGGATTCCATGAACGCCTGCCGCCCTGCCTCATCAGCAACTTTCTGAATCTTATCCCGGAACTCTTCCAGCCCCTTCAAATCAACTCTGATGTCTCCCATCAAGCCCACTCCTTAAATAAGTCGAGCATTATCTCCTGATGCGTTGCGTGCATCCCTGGGACACCGCTTCTGGTGTACTCCGTGGTCTTTCCACAGTGCGTCACAATAATCTTGGAGCCGCTCTTGATTTCCACCTCCGGCGCGATGAACAATTTCACAGCCTGCGTCACCGGAGAAGCCGCATCCGACTTTTCCGCCTGCGTAATCGTCTCAAATGACAGCTTACACGGCTGGTTCTCTAATACCACGGCATCTGTGTACTTTACCACACCATTTTCTTTCGTCTTACAATGTTCCACGACAGTACAAGTGTCCTCGTACATGGCTTCAAGTGCCATTCTGACCATATTCATCAAAACACCACCTTCCGGTAACGGTTCAACGTTGCCTTATAATTTTTCATAAGACTTTCTGAAAACTCTGTCGCAGAAGTCTTAAAAGAAGTCGTTGTATCACCTATCTGCACCGAAGAGACTGTCTGGGGAACATCCGCGCTCCCCATGTGCTCATTCCGGTAAATATCAATTGCCATGCGAAGCACCGTAGTCTCAAGTCCTGCCGGAATCTCGTCGATATGGCAGTAGTTTTTTACCACATCCTCTGCATTTTCAAGTGTAAACTCCAAATGGACCTTTACCGTCTCATCTGGTTCACTAATTCCGAGAAGTGCCGACAGCCTTTCGACTGTCAGCCTGCTTTCCTCTGCCATATCACACCCCCTAACCGATTTTGTGCTTAATTGCCACGATACGAAGCTGTTTCGGCTCATATACCGGTTTCCAGTTCTCTGCCTTGGCAAGTTCTGCACGAAGCGGTGTCTCTACGTGTTCGCGAACAGCTCCGGTGTACGCAATTCCTCTCGGATGCAGAATGAACGCCTTACGGTTGATAAGATAATCGATCCCGCCGCCGGTCTGCTTATCGCGGTCAACCTCTGTCGAAACAAATCCGGTCGGAGAGCCATTGCCGTATGCTACCGCACCATTACCAAAAAGGTATGTTGTATACACGCCGCCGGAAGTTACCGGACATCCGTCGTCCACGGTCACGCGTCTGCCCTGGTAGGTATCAAACTCCACGTCTGTAGAATCACGTTCTGTCTCGATTAAGTTCAACTTTTTTAGATAAGACTTTGTTGCAGAATGCATCGCCACACCGGATAACTGAGACTGCGCATCCCCTAAAAGCTGGCAGGCATCAATAAATGCGGATGCGCTAATCTGCTTTGCAGCATCCGTTTTTCCGGTCGTAAGGTCAAGAATGTGGTCTGCCATTCTGGTTTCTGCCGCCGGTGTGCCCTCTGGTCCCGCGGTGGTAGTACCGAACACTCCCGCAAGGATTGAGATAAGCTCCTTCTGCATATCTCTTGCCCAATAGGATGCTACCAGGTCACCGATGGCTTTCATCGGGTCAGCGCCCGCCAGTGCCGCGGAAAGGTTACTTGCTCCCCACATGTTCTGTCTGTAGATCGTGGTAGATACATCCTTGTTGGAACCGATTTTCTTTGCGGTCATCTTCACATCCTCAAGGATTGCTTCGGATTCTCCCTGTAAATCCTCGAAGAACGGCATATTGTGTGTTCTGGCCGCCTCACTTGCCAGTGCGTCAAATTCCGGGCTGTTTACCACGATTCCACTCTGGAAGAACGCGGACAGCTCCATTGTTCTGTTGATTACATACCGGTTAAAAAGCTCCGGTACAATTACGTCTGCAATCTTTGTAATTGCCATAAATTATCATCCTCTCTTTCTTACAGTGTTACTCCGGCTGCTGCCGCAAGTTCTTTTGCCTGCGCCGGATTTTCTTTTAACATACGTCCCTGTTCGGTCAGATTAAAAGTGTCTTTTGCGAATGGATTCGTTACACCGCCTGCGCCGCCACCCTTCGGGTTGTACGGTGGTTTCTGCTGTTCCTGTTTAAACAGGTGCACCATTGTCGCATCTTCCTTATAGGGCTTTACCGCCTCTTCCACTCCAATCGGCTTACCTTCCTTGTCAAAGTTGAACTTCTCAAGTCCACCCGCCTTGTAAATCAGATAATCAGGGTCCAGAACGCCCTGCTTTGAGAGCTGCTCTTTCAGGGCATAATTTTTCTCTGTATCCTCCGCAGATTTCTTGAGGTTTTTAATCTCTGCTTCGTAATCGCCGATTTTTTTCTGTAACTCCTCATTGTCACCATTTGACTTTTTCAGTTCCGTAATCGTTCCATTTGCTGTTTCCAGCTCTTTGACTTTTACATTAAAGTCCTCTTTTGGCACTGCGTGCTTCGGAAACTCTTTCTGCACTGCATTCATGACT
>UMFK01050814.1_pt1 | contig 11970 bp, 6 predicted proteins | sample 1964981 | NCBI WGS metagenome assembly UMFK01 (sample SAMEA4836043, study PRJEB28245) | human gut metagenome | biome: gut microbiome; material: fecal sample | place: Denmark | collected 2008
CTCAAAAGGCCCCGTCTTTGACGGGGCCTTTTTCGTGCGGTCGCTGCTTCATTCATTTGAAGAGGATTTTCCTGCGGAAAATCATTCAGGGGATGCTTTCAGAGTGCATTTCGCAGACTCGCCGCCGCCTGAAGGCTACCGGATAGGTAACACCAGCACTCGCAAACTACCCGACTCGGGCCGCCCCGTTAGGGCAGTTCTGGATTCTGCCGGGCTGAGGAAATGGAGCTCGGCAAGAGCGGTGCGGTTGCTGCGAATGCCACTCTGAACGCTCATCCTGTTAGATTTGCGAAGCAAATCTTCCTCTAAGGTATGAAGCAATGCAGCGCATGAGAAAAGGCTCGCGCCGGGCGAGCCTTTCTAAACAACGGGATAGGAGCTTTGAACGGCAACTGCCCGCCCTTGCCGAGCGGGCAGTGAAAAAACGAGTTACAGCAGATCCTCGATAAAGCCGACGCGGTAGTCTTTGAACACTACGCCGTCGCCTTCTTGGGTCGCATCAAGATCGACATCTGCGCGGATGGCAAAATCATGATCGCCATCAGGATCGCTGAAGGTTTGCTGCACGTGCCATACGTGCTCCGAATCCTCGTCGGATTCATCGATAGCCAAGAATGCCATTGAGCGGGCATCCGCATCGACAAGCACGTCTTCATGAGCATCGTAGTATTCGTCCAACGCCGCGCGCCATTTGTGAGCAGAGAACCCATTATCAACGTCGGCTTCGCCCAAAGCCTCATGATCATCTGCCGCAGCAAGACGCACTCGACGGAACAGGGCGTTGCGCACCAGCACGGTAAGGCCACGGCGATCGTGGACCACAGCATCCTTTGCCTCGGGCGGACGGGCATCGAGCTCTTGACCCGCCTGCTCCCATTCATCCACCAAGCTGGAGTCGACCGAACGCACCACCAGACCGAGCCAAGCGATAATGTCTTCCATTTCTTCGCTGCGCTTATCAAACGGAAGTGTGCGATCAAGCGCACGATACGCTTCTGAAAGATAGCGAAGCAGCGCTCCTTCATAACGCATAATGCCCAGCTTTTGAATATAGCCCTTGAAATCGGCAGCTGATTCCAGCATGTCTCGTAGAACCGATTTCGGGCGCACGTAATAATCGCGCGCCCAAGGCACCGACTCGCAGTACTTGTCGAAAGCGGCAAACAGCAGTTCACGCAGAGGGCGCGGATACGTAACCTCCGCGATGCGATCAAGACGCTCCTCGTACTCCACGCCATCGGCTTTCATGGCGGCCATAGCGGCATCTTTTGCTTTGCGCTCCTGCGCGCGCAAGACCTGACGCGGGTCTTCGAGCGTTGCCTCAACCATCGAAATGATATCGTAGGTATAGGTTTCGCTTTCTGGGTCGAGCAGCTCAAGCGCTGCCAATAAAAACGGAGAAAGAGGCTGATCAAGAGCGAAATCTTCGGGCAAATCCATGGTTACGTAGTAGTCGGGATCGCCATTTTCGTCCTCTTCTATCTCAACAACCCCCGCATCAATAAGGGTGCGGAATACCTCGCTGGCGCGCACTTTCAGCTTCAGCTTGTCTTCGGGCTTTTGGAGCGAGTCATCGATCAGCTGGTCGACGCGAGCACGGGCATCGCCGCCCTGTTCGACTTCAGCCAAAACCATCGAGTGGGTGATACGCATACGGGGCGTCAGCGTTTCAGGCGCAGCAGCAATCAGGCGGTTGAAGGCATCTTCATTCCACACCACAAAACCCTCAGGGGGCTTCTTGCGTTTCACTTTGCGGCGCTTTTTGGGGTCGTCTCCCGCTTTTGCAAGAAGTTTGGCGTTCTCAATCTCGAACTCCGGCGCCAAAGAAACAACCACGCCCTCGGTGTCGAAGCCGGAACGACCAGCGCGCCCTGCAATTTGGTGGAATTCGCGACTGCGAAGACGACGCATTTTATGACCGTCAAACTTGGTGAGCTGCGTAAGCACCACGGTGTGAATGGGCACGTTGATGCCGACACCCAACGTGTCGGTGCCGCAAATTACCGGCAGCAACCCCTGCTGGGCAAGCTTTTCCACCAGCAAACGATAACGCGGCAGCATTCCGGCGTGATGCACGCCAATGCCGCTAAGCAGCAAACGCTTCAGCGTTTTGCCAAACTGGGTGGTAAACTTGCCCGCCCCCAGCGTAGCCTTGATCTGCTCGCGCTGCTCTTTGCTGGTTACGCCAAAGCTCGAAAGAGCCTGCGCCGAAGCGAGGGCGGCGTCTTGCGAAAAATGCACTATGTAAAGTGGCCCTTCGTTGTTACGCAAGGCCAGTTCTACCGTGCCTTCAAGCGACATAAGCTCGTACTTGTATTCCAGGGGAACGGGGCGCGGAGCATCGGCAATAACATCTACCGTTGTTCCCGTTTTCGATTCCAAGGCCTGCGCAATCTGAGAAACGTCTCCCAGCGTCGCGCTCATAAGAAGGAACTGCGTATGGGGAAGCGTGAGCAGCGGAACTTGCCAAGCCCAACCGCGGTCGGGGTCGCTGTAGAAATGGAATTCGTCCATTGCCACGCAGCCGACATCCGACCATTCTCCTTCGCGAAGCGCCTGGTTTGCCAAGATCTCAGCCGTACAACAGATAACAGGAGCCTGTGGATTGATCTGGGAATCTCCCGTGATCATACCCACGTTTTCACGCCCCAGCATATTCACCAAGCCGAAAAACTTTTCGCTTACGAGCGCTTTGATGGGAGCCGTGTAGAACGCGCGTTTGCCCGAGCACAATGCCATGAACATCATGCCGATGGCGACCATCGACTTCCCTGAGCCAGTTGGCGTTCCCAAAATAACGTGATCTCCCACCATGAGGCTCATCAGCGCCTCGTCCTGATGGGGCCACAGATCAATCTCATGCTCGGCGAGCCACTCATAAAACGTCTCGAGGGCTTCTTCCTCGCTGATCGCGTCGACTTCACGCCAAGCGGGAGCCAATGCACCCAATGAGCCGAAATCGCTGCTTGATTCGTCGATTTCGGAAGATTCCTCTATTTCAAATTCTGCAGAGTCCACCAAGGGATCCTTTCAATGTGTTTGATCTTCAAAGCTTTCATCGTGCCAACCGCTCAAGAAATGGAAGTCCAACCTAGACGCTAACTAGAGCATGCAGAGCCTGCCCATGCCGAGCAGGCAAGCGCGTAAGGCGCCAGGCCCCTGCATCGCGCCATCCGAAAAAGAGCCGGTTACTATCTACCCGTTGGGGCACCAACCAGACACGGGGCAGATGCAGCCAAGCTCAGCTCCATGCCAACCGAAGGCTGGCCAAAACATAGCAGACCTCGTCCCTCGCCAAGCGGGCATCGGCCAATTAGCGCGCCCCGAGCATTCTTCCCGCCAAACAACGCCCTAGGCAAATTGCAGGATATCGACAGGTGCATCTATAAGCACGTCGGGGCTGCCCGTTTTAAGCGTTTCGAGCGGCTGATAGCCCCATGTAACACCCACCGCAAGCATGCCAGCATTATGCGCTGCTATAAGATCGGTGTGCGAATCGCCGAAGTACGCACAGCGAGCGGGCTCGAGGCCCATTTCCCTTGCGCACAGCAAGAGCCCATCGGGATCGGGCTTGCGCGGGATAGTATCGGTTTCACCGTGGGAAACATCAAACAAGCCGGGGAAGAACTTCGCCTCCACGTCTTTCACGCCGCCTTCAAATTTGTTGGACATGATACCCAGCTTCTTCCCGCGAGCATGGAGTTCTTTGAGGGTTTCCGTCATCCCCTCGAATTCACTCGTCAGGCTCAAACCGAATTCGCTATACAGGTTCTTAAAATTACGAAATACCTTTTCTGCCTGCTCTTCGGTAGCCCCTTCGGGCACTGCCAAGCGCGCTAGAGCCAAAGCGCCATTACCCACAAACGTACGGATTTGCTCTTCGGTATGGGGAGGGAACCCTTCTAGTTCCAAAGCCTTGTTGGTGACCGCCGCCAAATCGGGAAGCGTGTGCAAAAGCGTTCCATCCATATCGAAAATGAATCCGTCGATTTCAGGCATACCAGCCCTGGCACTCATAGCCTGCCCCTTTCGTTGGCAAATCGGAAAACGCGCTTCAACAGCAGCGCAACAATAACGGTTTCAGACTACCCCAACAAAAGATCGCTGAACGTTTCTCACACCAGCCATAACACAAGAACCATGATAACGGCGCGCAGGGTGCGGGGGCTGCGATGGCGGCAAGACAGCGCAGGACGCGGAGGCTGCGGCGAACTGCGAGGCTGAAGGACCAGAATGGGGACCGCAGGGGGGGTGGCAAGAAACCACAGTCTGATATGGCGAACAACGATGACGGGGCAACGCGGGGGGGGGTGGAAAGAGTGGCAAGATCTTCAGGCTATGCATGATTTAAGAGCTTCGGACAGAAATAACGCCCCTTAGTGGCAAGATCTCCGCGCGGTGTATTCCCGAACGGCGGTTTGCAGGGCTATTTGGATACACGGCGCGCGAATCTTGCCAAAACCAGCTCATTTTGGATACATAGCGGCGATATATTGCCACTAAGGGGCGTTATTTCTGTTAGAGGCCTCCTAGAGAATGCATGACGGAGATTTATTGCCATGGTAAGACACTGCGGAATGCATTGCGCGCCGTTTGACTCGAGGCTGGCAAGGCGCTGTTCGGCCAGGCGACAACAGGGCGCAAGACGCTGGCGGCGTGGATGCTGGGCCCGCGGCGGCCAGCGACAATGACGGCGCCGTCCGCTGGGAGTCACGGGCTGCTGGGTGCTGCCGACGCTGTCCGTAAGAAGTCACAGGGCTACTAGACGGTGTCGTCACCATCTGTCAGGGACTACGTTCCCAGGCGGTGTCGATATCATCCGCACGAAAGGCGGCAAGGCGCCATTCAGCGAGAACGGGCTTTGCGTTTTGAGTGGATGGGGTGGTTGCGGGCATTTATTGCTGGTGTTGTGCTAGCATTAGGTCTTGCGCGGGTGTCGCCAAATGGTAAGGCACGAGCTTCCCAAGCTCGCATGCGCGGGTTCGAGTCCCGTCACCCGCTCCAAAAAATTTAAGGCCGGTCTTCATTTTAGAACTGCGCCCCACAGGTGGCGGTTCATTCGGAGACCGGCTTTTTTGATGGGCGCATCTAGGTTTTGTCAGCCCACCTGGGATATAGGCAAAAGCACATCCATCCTTGTCTGCATCTCTCTTTCACAGGATTTACCTCATTGCCCTCGGTGGGGTTTTGTTGCTCTCGCTGAGAGTTATGCGCTTTTTTCGCAGGATTTACCCTGGTGTGGCAATCCAACCATCGCGAAAACAAAAATCTCGGCTTTTTTGCAACTTTTTTGCGATTGCGGATGTCGTTGTTCCAGGATCATACATGGCTCTTCCTTTCCGTTACGAGAAAGCTTTTCAAGGGGAGGGGAGCTCATAACAACGGTTATTCTAGGAAGCGCTTGTTTTCCCTTAGATTTCGTCGATTCACGTAACAGCCTTTTGAATCAACGTCCACGCGAAGGAAACGGGGCATACCTATAGTTCGTTGCCATACCTTGCTAGTCAAAACAGAGAGAGGTTTCTTTATGAGCAATTCACTTAACGGAAGGAAGGTTGCAGTTATCGGCTGTGGCTTTGTGGGATCAACCACTGCATACAGCCTGATGCAGAGCAAGCTTTTCACCGACATGGTTCTTATCGATGTAGACACCAACCGAGCCGAAGGCGAAGCGCTCGACATCAGCCACGGCATTCCTTACTACAGTCCCATGAACATCTACGCTGGCACTTACGAAGATCTTTCCGATGCCTCCATCGTTATCATCACCGCCGGCGCTAACCAGAAGCCAGGCGAAACGCGCCTCGACTTGGTACAGAAGAATGTAGCAATCTTCAAGACCATCGTTCCCCGCATTATGGAACAGGGCTTTGACGGCATTTTCTTGGTGGTTTCGAACCCGGTAGATATCCTCACGCAGGTAGTAATGGAGCTTTCAGGCCTCCCCCGCGAGCGCGTAATGGGTTCGGGCACCGTACTCGATAGCGCGCGTCTCAAATACACGCTGGGGCACATGCTCGATGTTGACCCACGCCACGTCCACGCTCGTATTATTGGCGAGCATGGAGACAGCGAGCTGGCTGTATGGAGCGCTGCAAACGTTTCCGGAATCGCCATCAACGATTTCTTCCGCTTGCGCGGCATCGAAAACGCCACCGAAATCCGCGCATCCGTCGAAGAAAGCGTGCGCAACAGCGCCTACGAGATCATTGAAAAGAAGCGCGCCACGTATTTTGGCATCGCTCCTTCCGTAACCCGCATCTGTGAAGCAATCGTGCGTGATCAGAAATCAATTATGACGGTCTCGAATTATCGTACTGACGTCCAAGGCGTTCCCGATGTTGTCATGAGCTTGCCCGCTATCGTCGGAAGCAAGGGCGTTGAATTCCCTATTCCTCTGCAGCTGAGCATTGACGAAGCTGAGCTGCTTCATTCTTCTGCACAAACCCTGAAAAACACCTTGAACCAAATCGATTTTTCTCTGTAGGCATAGAGCCACATGCAAAACAATGCCCGCACCTGCGGTTTGAAGTGCCTCCTTTTTCTTTATGTTCAAGAAACGGAATGCAGTTCATCGTGCGGGTGCGGGCATTGTTGAGCCTACACGCAAGATTTTCTTGTTTGCTGCTTCATTATTCGGGTGCGTGTCGCAGTTAAGGTGCGGGTATCGATGCGCCTTCGCACAAGAGGCTCAGTTGCCGTTTTTCACCATGGTAGCTACCGTAAACCAAGTACGCTCGTAAGGACGATAGAACGTCTTCATGTCCGTCACCTCAACGTCGTCCCTCGCTTCCAAATCGCGAACGTCAACCGGAACGCCTTCTACCTGAGTTTGCCCCAGCACGATAAAGGTGCCTTGATAGCCATCAAGTGCAGCGTCCCATGATTTTACACTGGTAAGCGTCGGAAAATACGACTGATATGCATGGGCCCAATTACCCGGCTGCCATGCTAAAAACGTTTGCTTGATATTCTCGCATTCCACCGCTGTAACCCCTTCAACCCCAATGTCCGAAGAGAGCACTAGCGGGCGACTATTGGACTTTGCCATTTCCTCCAAATAGTCAAGCGGCTCTTCGTTTTTGCCGCTGTATGCATCTTGAACGAACAAAACCTGGTTGACGATCGACACACCAAGAAAAGCTGCGAGCAACCCGCGTACGCACACCTTACTATTAACATGAGAGAGCCAAATTGAAGCGGCAAGGAGTAAGGGGCCTATGGTCACACAAAGATAGCGATAGTAGACAATCAGCGAGTCAATAACTATAGAAGCCACAAGGGCAGCGGCAAACACACTTGCGTATAACGCAACGCCCCATATGGCGGGCAAAGTAGAGGGAGCAAGCACCCAGTCTGCCAGGGAAAAGGATTCTTTGAGACCTGCGTTTTGCTGTTTGGAACGCCGCAGCCAATTCGCCAAACCATAGAGCGCCGATGCAGCAGCCACTACTGCGCAAACCGTAAGAATCACCACATAGCCAAACCCATAGGTATCGGCAAATATCACATAGCTCGTGTAAACCGGGTAGAACAACCATTCCACTATAGTGCGAGGAAACGAAACATTTGCCCAATACGATCCAGACACTACTCCAGCCTGGCTTTCGAAAACCATGAGCCAGGGAGCATAAAGGGCTACCTGAATTACCGCCCCCACTATAAATACCGGCAATGCCTTTTTTGCACGAGCGATAATGAAAATCAGCAAGTAAAGGTTGATGAACGATGCCGCAAGCACACCGTAATAATGCAAGTAGGCGCTCGCGAGACTCGACAGGAACATAACAAGCCACCATCTACACGGTACACCGCACCACTCACGACAGCCGCCCCCATCGTAGGCTGAAGACATCCACCAGTTTTGGCCTTCTTCTACAGACCCATCTCCTTCCCTAGGGTTTTTGCTACGTAAGGTGCATGCAATGCGCCACGCATACAGAGCGCATAGCGTTACAGAAAAAATCACCCAAGAATACATGCGAATCTCAACCGATATATAAGCAAGATAAGGCGTAAACAGGGAAAAGAAACTAAACAGCACGCCGGCCTTCCAGCCGAAATCATGCCGTATCACTGTGAAGCCCAACATTGCCAATGAAAAGATTCCCGCTATCGTAAACAGGCGGTACACAAGGAGATTTTGCCCAAAAAGTGACTCGAGAACATGGAGGCCCCAGTAAAACAGAACTGGATGAACATCCCCTGACCCAATATCCCAAATTTCAGCGAAAGAGTTGTTCGCTATAGAAACCGAATAGCTTTCATCGAACCACACATTTCCGTGAAAAGACCCCGTTAGCAGAAATGCAAGACCAACTATCAGCAGCATCACATGAAACCGCTTCGATTCGAGGTATTTCTCTAAACGGGATTGCGTCACAGTTTCACCGTCGCTTCTTTTAATTGTTCAACAACAAAACAATAGCCGAATCTGTCTCGGATACGAGCACCAAACTCTACACCGTTGATCACACTGGCGGCGATCCCTTTTCCGACAAACGCAAAGGCACTCCCAATCAAACAACGATGCATCCCCCTCATTCATTGTTTTTCTTATCGTTAAATTACAGCCACATTTCTGTCATGAGCTTCCAAAAACACGCCCATGCACGTCTGCGATAATAAGGTTGCTAGAGAAAGGCTCGCGAATGCAGATTGAACAACGCACTACTTTTATTCACGCAGATGATTTCGGAATAACACCTGGTCAGGCAAAATCCATCTTGTCGCTTAGCTCTTCCTGCGGCGGTAGCGGAGCGCTCAACAGTGTCAGTATTTTTGCAAATTCTCCCGCATTTTATGAAGCCGCCAGCCTTGCCCAGCCGTATGTCAGACGCGGCGTTCTGCGGGTATGCCTTCATCTGAATCTCGTGGAGGGGCCATCCGTCGCAGATCCGAAACGCATACCTCTTCTCGTTAACGAGAGGGGTATGTTCGATAACAATTTCATGGGATTGTTCAAGCTGGGTATCACCAACAAAGACGAGGCATTCAATCAGCTTGTTATTGAATGCCGCAGTCAAATCCAGCGTTTTCTATCAGCGTTTCCCGATCAACAGCTATCGTTTCAATTGGACAGCCACCAGCATGTTCATACTGTCCCTATCGTCTACAGAGCACTCGCACAAGCTCTAGCTGAAGAAAACTGCCTGGTTAAGCGGCTGCGCGAACCCATCGATCCGCTTCCCCTTTACCGGACCTGCGTCGAAGGCGACTCAAAGGAATCAGCCGGTTCCTCCACGCCTCAAGCACGCAATACGCCGACACGAATCCCGATGGTTAATCGTGTAAAAATCTTCTTGATTTCTGCCCTTTGGCGCAAATGTTCAATCAACGACATTCCGTGGGCCCCCAGCAGACCTGCTTCAGCACCTTTGTTTTCAGGTGTTGCCCTCTCTGGACGCATGGATGAATTCAGCAAACCGCTTCTTGCTTCTTTTCAGCATGAAGCAACTCGTCAAAACAGAGATGCCGAAATCCTATTTCATCCTATCTCGGTACCGATCGAAAAGTGTCTTGACCCTCTGAACAAGCCATTTGCTGAAGCATGCGCTTCAGTATCAAGGAACCATGAAGCAGAACTGATTCGGAAGCTATAAGCACTTCATTGGATTTCTTCGACCCGCAAACACCAGCTCTATCCATTGTTCTATGGCATGTTTCACGTGAAACAGCGTTTTGCGTCAACACATTTGATCCTGTTTGCCCTAGATAATACAGATATAAGAAAGGCCCAAGGTTACCCTTGGGCCTTTCGTTGTGAGAGCGCTCTTGCTTAGATGCTCTTCAAAATTGCCATTACGAAATTCGAAGCATCCTCCAAAGCCTGAGGATCGACGTTTTCGATAATGTCGTTATCCGCAGAATAGAGCGCGGTGTTTCCGTCTGCCATACCGGCGATCGTCATCGCCTGAACACCATGAGCCATTGCAATCGATGCAGGTGTTTCACGTGAAACAATGCGATCGGTATGATATCCAACCCCCGAACGCTCGCTTGCCTGGCGAAGAACACGCTTTAAGCGTGAGGAAATCTTATAAGGCTTATAGGCACCTTCCTGTTCAATGCAAGAAAGCGCACCAGCACCAAGGGCCTCAAGATTGATAACGATTGCGCCTTTCATCTCATCGGCGTGCTCTTCCAGGAACGCATTAATGCCCGAATGAGAATACTGCTCTGCACCAAGGCCAACAAACCATACTTCGGTGTCGATGTCGGGATGGCGGAAGTCCTGAAGTTTCTTGAGTTCGCGGTTGATTTGCTCGGCTGTGCCAGCGTCACCATCGATCCGCAATGCGGGGCTGGCATCAACAATGCCGTCAGTATCATAGACCGCCGATTCGTCATAGTAAGTATCCTCTACCTGAGCATCTTCGCCCTTGCGAAGACGATTCAAAGAGAATGCCCCACCGTTCCATCCACGACGATCATCGGATTCGCGGTAGTCAACGTCTACAAACTCATCATCTTCCTCACGGAAGCTCGACCAATCTCCACGAGCTTTGCCGACGCTGCGGGCATTATAGTCCTCATCAACATCTACCCACTCGTTTACAGAAACTTCTTCTTCCTTGCGCTTCTTGCCCTTGCGGAATCGGCTGAAGAGGCGTCCAGCACGTGACTTAGGCATATCAACATATCCAGGACTAGCAAAAGCACCTGTTTCGGTGTATTCCTCGTCGTAGGCGGAATCATCCGCATCATCGATATAGCGCTCTTCGGGGGCTACGTCAGATACCAGCTCATCCCCTACAGGGGCGAATGAGCCAGTGCCACCAACGGTCGAAAAAGAGCCAGTTGCAGACACTGCCGACTGCGCGCCCGTATCAAACGAAGGGAGGTTGAGGCTTCGCGCTGCAGGCGCTGTGCTAAACGCATCAGTATTTCCATCAATACGAGGAAGCATGTTGGAAAGCAACGATTTACCGCCTGTGGAGGTGCCTTCGTTTACCTCTGCCATAGGAGCGCGCTGACGAAGGTTTTCACCCGAAACGCTGCGAGCAGGCGTTACGTCTGGCAACACGATAACCTGACGAGAGTGGTCCGCCTGTTCAACAACAGGAGAAACAGGAGATACCATTTCTTCCATGCCCACAATTGGAGAAGCTACCGCAGGCTGAGGCGCAGTTCTTTCCAGCGGCTCTTCTGCGTACTCTCCACCCTGCACCTCATCCGAATAGCCGTAGGAGTAGGATTTCATTTCCTCCTGTACACGACCAGCAGGGATGCGTGCGGTTGATTCATCGTTGCTGTCGTGGAATGAACCCATGTTGACCACATTGTCATCGATACGGCGAATCGGCTCCTCTTCGTCGTCGAACTCTTCATTGTCCATAAACTGGGAGACATCGATTGGGGAAATTGAGGTGGTTACACTCGGAGATGCCGCCTGTTTAGGCTGCTCAGCTGGATCATCAACGTATACTTCTTCGTTTTCAGATACAGCAGGCTCTTCATAGTAGTCCTCGTTGTAGGACTGCTCCTCCAGGTATTCTTCAGCGGGATATTCCTCTTCAACCGATTGCTTACGCGATGAAATCGACTTCAAGCGAGAAGCAAAAGAATGCTGCATCTGAGATGCTTTTTCGGAACCAGAGTGAACCGCGTTATTGAGGAAATCGCCAAGCGAACCACTACGACGTGAGTGAACACTCCTCTTGGAGCTCACTGCGGGGCGAGAAGCTTCCTCGTTTGCGGGGTAATACTCGGGGGTATTTGTGTACTCATCGACGGGCTCCATAGGCGAAGTTGCCGAATCAAGCTCCTCTTCGATTTCTTCAACTTCGTTATTCCTGGGAACTGAGCGATGAAGCCTCTGGGAATGACGCACCGAAGAGCGGGGGGAGGGCTTTCCTTGGTCATGAGAGCCGAAATGCTCATGTCCTTGAACAGTCTCTTCGACTATCTGCTGCTCAGGCTCAACAATGGGCTCGGGCTCTGCAGGAGCTTTTTCCGCAAGCTGATCTA
>UMFK01016981.1_pt1 | contig 11937 bp, 10 predicted proteins | sample 1964981 | NCBI WGS metagenome assembly UMFK01 (sample SAMEA4836043, study PRJEB28245) | human gut metagenome | biome: gut microbiome; material: fecal sample | place: Denmark | collected 2008
AATTTTTTGTACTGTCAAAAAGTTTTAGCGGACAGTAATATAAAAAAATACAACGAAGACATGGGGAAGGCCAAAACAATCCGTACTATCGGTTGGGTCTTCTGTTGGACTCTCGTAGGATTGATTGTTGCGCTCATCAAGAATTCTCAAGTTAAAGAGTTCGAGGCTCTTATTGATGAACAGAACGGCGACATCGCCAAGTTCAAGCAGGCACATAAGGATATCTTCCGAGACTATCGGGTTACCAAGATGGGGGTCGCCTATGTTCCTGTGGCCAAGAGGGTTGCCTATAACGACAAGAGTTTTATTGTTGACCAAAGCGGCGTGACAGGAAATGAGAAGTTTACATTGCAGGTCATAAAGCAGAATGAGCTTATAAATGAAGCTGTTGCAAATCTTCAGGACTTGTCCAAGAGTGCACCTATCGTAGAAGGTTCTTCAGAGCCTGAATCTATAAATACAGGGGATTTGTCAAAGTCAATCCAGAAAGTCAATTTTAATGACTATTTCGGAAAACTTGACCGCACGCTAAGAACTATATCATACAGTCTCGGCAATATTGAGGAATATAATGTTGAACTGCCTGTCGTATTCCCTGACACTGAGTACGCCAAATTCTTAAAGGAACATGCAGCCACTACAGTTGACGGCTCACCTATCTTCAATGTATTTGATACTAATCAGTTTGATGGTGACATCAAGAGGTTCAATGATTTGAACGAGACGAGAAAAGCTCTCTCAAATCAATCAGAGCAGGTTGATAAGGTTCTTAAGACTCTCATGGTGGACATGGCAGATGCTGTTCAGTCAACCGCAGCCAAGAAGGTTGCCTCGGCAAGTTCACTGGTGGAGTATTCGAATCGTATTCTCTTCAATATATTGAAAGCGCCGTATAATTTCTATTCACCTGTCCTTGAGGCAGAGGAAATAGAAAGAATCAGGAACGAGAAATTCGACTATGAGTCGGTTGATTACAGTTACAAGCCTTTCAATCTTCGTGACAGCTCAAAGGTGAAGTTGGATATCCGCTCTATGAGTTGGGTTGCTGATGACGGTAGTCGTACGACGGTTCCTTTTGGTGTCAACCAAATCCAGTATGAGATTATTGCACCTATCGTTTCTAATCTCTTGAAGGATACCCGTAAGGAGCGTATAGAGATATACAACCATATTAAGGATCAGAAATTGAGTTATCTGAACAAGTGGCATCAGGATACGGAAGATTTTTATGGAAGAAATCGTGCCGAAGCAGCAGATATTATCAATCTTATGCGCAGTACATTGTCAGAGTATAGTGCTGCATACAATACTTTGACTGCGTATAAGAAGACAGAGGAAACAATGAAAGCAGAGCAGTCACTTGAATCGGCAGTTACTGAAACTCAGGATAATTCCGCTGAGGTTCTTGCTGGATATCAGGCTCAGGCCCAGCAGGTTACTCAGACTCAGCAAGAGTTCTCCGATTATATGGACCGCTTGCATGAAGATATCGATGCGAGAGCAGAGAAATTTGGCTATATCGAGTATTATGACGCTTCCTTAAGAGACAAGAAAGCCAGAGATACTGCTGTGGCTGCAGAAAATGTAAACCTTCTTGACGAAAGGCGTAAGCCGTTGGCCGAAGTCAATCCGCTCCTTGCCCAGAATTCGGAACTTCCTCCGGAACCGAGCATTGAGAAGGAGGCTTATGAATATGCCGGTATTAACCTGAATGCTGTTGCTAAAGAGGCGCTTGATGAATTGGATGAAGCAGAGCATTCTTCTGTGTCTCATGATGCGACTGAACCTCAAGAAGATGAGGAGGTTCAAGAACCTGAAGTGCAGCAGATGGCAGACGAATCTCAAGAGCCGGAACTGCCTCAGGAATCAGATGAATCTCAAGATGAAGAGAATGACTCTAAGTCTCAAGATGAAGAAGAGATTGTTACGGTCAATTCTGTAAGAAGCAAACTCGAAGAGCTGAAGGAATTGGATGTCGATGAAGAGTACAATCTTGATGAACTCTCAACAATGTTTGAAAGTATTCAAGAGCAAATCCAAACCGCATCTACAGAAGAGGAAATGAATGCGGCATTCGAGCAATTGCATTACCTGAATGAGACTGCTGATAGTATCAAGGCTCAGCTGTCAGGTTCGGAGGAATCTGATGACGAGGATGATGATGAAGCGGATTTTAATTCACAGGAGGAAGAGTAATTATGGCTAATTTTAACTTTACTGTTGACACATCTCCAATGGCTTCGGAGATGCAGTCTGTTTCACATGGAGTAAACAGGGTTTCCGGTGCAGTAGTAGCCATGCAGGCAGCTGTCATTGCAGCTGAAAAAGAAGGTGCTGAACATGTCTGTCAAAATGTGAACAAGGGTTTTTATTCCCTGATGCATTCCCAGATTTCACAAAAGATCGCTCAGCTGACAAGTACAGTCGAGGCTAAACTTCTTGAATTGGGGCAATATGCTGCTGCTTTAAAGAGTATCCAGTCTCATATGACAACGGATTACAATATGATATCAGGACGCTATACGAGACTCTTCAAGTCTATAAATAACAACTTGGAGGCTCGTGTGGCAGAACTTGATATGCCGGTCTTTAAATTGGTGGATAGAGATGCCAAACTTTTTGAGAGCCGTAGGGCGTTGAATTCTGGCCAGTTTACAGTTCATCAACTTGAGTCCGTTTTGTCATCTCAGTTGTTGGCTGCGTCAAAAGTGAAAGTGGATGCAGAAGCAACTCTGGATGCAATAACAAGGTATGTCAAAGATAGTAGCTTGCAGGCAAAGAAATCAGACGCCTCAATGCAGGATACCAGAATTGATTCAGTGGAGGATATCTTCATACCCGTTTCTATTGTAGAGTCGACTTCGGCTGTGGGTAACCCTGCCGTCAATTACTATGTTGCGAGAAGCGGCAATCCGGAGATTGACAAGAACATTGATGCATCAGTCCGTGAACAGTCCGTCAATTCAGTGCTGCATGGTTCATGGTCAGATATTGACCCTAATGATATGGCAAATGTAAAGGCTGAATTTACCCAGTTGCTTTTGAATTCTACTGAAGATGAGAGGGTAAAGGATGAAATCACCAAGATGTTCAATATGACTAAAGATGTTCAACAATTGAACCCAGGAACAAATGAGTTATAGACGTAGTTATACAGGTTATGTTCACTATTCCGGCACTGTGAGTTACCCTGCCAGTCAAAACGGCGGCTCTGTAAGTTACTCGGGTAGTGAACCGGTCTATATCACAATTGATGTGGACACAAATGCTTTTGATGCAAGTGTCGGTCATTGTAATAATGCTGTAAATGCATTGACAGGTGCTGTTGTAGCCACAGAGGCCGCTCAAGTTGAATCAAAGCGTCAGGCATCAAAGCAAATAGCATCCACTATAGTCAAAGGCTTCTTTGATTATGTCGGTGCGGATCTTTCCCAGAAAATCAAGGAACTTTCATCCAAGTGCGAGTCATTGTTCATTGCTCTTATGGGACATAAGGATAATTGCTTGTCAAAGAGCAAACAGATGCAGGATGACTATAATCGTATCAGTAAACGGTATTCCAAGATTTTTGAAGACTTGGATAAGGAAACTGTCTCGAGAATTGAAGTACTTGACAAACCGACATTCCAGTTTGCAGAGTCGGCTCAAAATCTTGTTGACAGGAACAGCAATACTGAATTGCTTGGAATATCCACTATTTCTGCCAATGAAAACATTAAACTGGAAACAGTCCTTTCCTGTTCGCATGTCAAGCAGCAGGCGAGTGCCTTGTTGGATAAGGCCAATCGCTATCTCCAAGGTACATATCGCCTCGCCAACTCAGTTAGGGATATGCTCGATGACTCCCAGGCAGAAAATGATATTTTGCTTCCTGTCATGTTTGTGGAATCTGTAAAGAATATCGAAAACAAAGAGACAAGGATTATTGGTACAGATGACAGCTTCACTCCATCTGGAGATGCCGTAGATTCTACACTGCGTTCCAAATTCATGTCAAAGGACGTTGAGTGGGGGAATATGAACTCAAATGATTTTGACAAGGTGATTTCATACCTCAATGCAGAAGTACAGTCTGACCAAATGGATGACAGGACACTTAAAACAATGCTTGGCCTATTGAATGGTCAGGCTATTCAAACAATTAAAGCATAAGAATATGAAGGAGTTAAATGAAATACAGTTTGATCACGAGAATATTATATTGAACTCGAATAAAGTTAAGGGATCGATTCTCCCAAAGAATGTCGGTGAACTCGACAGAGACGTGAAGATCCAGAAAGATACTGTCATCGAAGGTGCCGTATATGGTCATAAAATTGAGGTCGAAAGCGGTGATGTTGAGGTGAAAGGAGCCGCTTTTGCTCAACTTGAGATCTACATCAACAGCGGGGCTAAAGGCAAGGTCAAGTTTGAGAAGAGCATAGGCGCTATCGAATCAGTAGTCTCTCATGCGCGCGACTGCAAGGTGATGTTGCTCTCAGATGTCAATGCCCGGGAAGTGCGCCTTACTAATACATTTGTGGGCGGCAGTATCTTCGCTGACGATATCACCTTAGTCAATTGTGTGGTTGTTGGAGGTGTTTTCGCCAACAAGGAACTCTCTCTGAACAGTTGCATTGTAGGGACTTTCAATGCTCCGAGTGTAACAATGGAAGGAGATAATTCACTCTTGCTTCCGAGTGCATTCTCGTTGGAGCCGATTAAATTCAATCCTGGCACGACGACGTTATATAATCTTGCTTTAGCTGACTTGGGTGCTCTTTACAAAGGCGTAACACCGGCGGCCAATTCCGGCAAGATCAAGATGAATCTTGAAACAGATGAAGTTAAGAGTACTCTGACTTCTGATGACCGGCAAATGTCGGTGAGAAATTATACGGTTGTCGGAAAAGTTCTTGCTGCGGATATGATCGACTGGGAAAAAATGCAGAATCATTTTCTGCTTACAGCAGCAAGCTTGAATACACAGCTGCTAAGCGTTTATGATTTGGGTATGGACGCCAATGGAGAGAAAGCTCTTCTTACGCCAGAAAAGATATACGATTTCTTTATGGCTTTGATGCTTGGAAAGATTACAGTTCCTGAAATCGACGGCAAGTTCTCCATAGAGTCAATCTCAGAGAATCTTCGATAGAAGAACACAATCATTCAGCCCCCTGTAGCAATAATTGACAGTTTGCTAAGGGGGCTGAAAAGCATTGTAGCCTTCATCAAGACTTCAAAGGATGAAAAGGACAATGACGAGGTGTAGCTGGACATGCGGTCAGCCACGGCGGACGTGGCCACCCCACGGCCTCGGGAAGTGGGAGGTGCCTGCCGGATACAAGTTCTCGCGGCAGCGAGGACGCAGGAGACGGTAGGAGGGCCGAACGAAGCAACGCGGAGTGAGTTCCGCCGTGACGGACTGCCTGTCGACATGACACAAGTCAAGCGTTTGGTTTTGTCTAACGTTTGAGCTGCAGTTCAAATAGGCTGGCAGGTGGTGGACTTCAAACCACGGGGGCAAAATCGCTTCTTTTGCCTACGTCATTGGATACGTCATTGGATTCACGTGGGCAGATCAGGCCTTTTTGCCCCCGTCGTCCTTCATATTGTTCATCACGGGTGCATATCGTGGGTATTTGCCCCCGTCGCTGGATTCTCGTGTGCAAATCAGGCCTTTTTGCCCCCGTGGATGTAACCTCGAGAGCAAAACCCATTTCACCGTTACATACAATGGAAGTAAAGCCTGACGGCATCGAAGCGCCGAGCGGCCAGGTCCTCTTTGCGGATGAGAAAATTCAGCATTCCGCAGTCGTAGAAGCGCAGGTTCCATCTTTCGTCCTCGTCTATCTGGAGAAGGGAGATGTACTCAGGTGCCGCCTCGTGGACTTCCTCGAAAAACGGCATGCCGAGAAGCTTGTGACCATAGTCGAAATCCTCAGTCGGCTTGAAACAGATCGCTTCGTCACATAGACAAGCCGCCTCGCCGTCTTCATTGAGAATAATATGAGTGTTGAAGTTCTTATCCTCAGACGTATAGATTACCTTGAACGCCTACTTCGGCCAGAAACCCAAACCCTCGGCTGGCGCTTCCGGATCGCCCAGGAAATAATCGAGGTCGGCGAAGAAATACAGCATTCCCTTATGCGGAAGAAGGTTTTCCTCGTCATATCCGGCGATCTCGTCCATCTTTATCTGACAGATGAACGTCATCAGCAGCTCGCCTTCGCCATCGTAGTCATCGTCATTGTCCTGCAGAAGCGGAAACTCCACCCCGTCCGGCAGGTCGGGAAATCCCCACCAATGGCTCTTTCCCTGGAGAGAACCTTCTGTCAATGAGGTAGTTATCTTTATCGCCATAACTGTCTGTCAATCTGTGTTTTTGTAAAGTTAACAAATATATTATCTTTGCCGACGGAAAATATAATTTTCAATGTTATGAATAAAGCAAGATTGACAGTACTTCTTTTCACCCTGACAGCCTCAGTGGCTGTCTCAGCACAGAACTTCCAATCCAGGCGACCTGCTGAAGGGGAGCGGCTGTTCACCTCAGAGAAAATAGAAAGCGTGATAGACAATGTCACGGCGCAGCTTACGAATCCGAAGCTCGCGTGGATGTTCCGCAACTGTTTCCCGAATACACTTGACACCACCGTGCACTTCCGCGAAGACAGCGACGGCAACCCGGACACCTTCGTATATACTGGAGATATTCATGCGATGTGGTTGCGGGATTCCGGAGCACAGGTCTGGCCGTACGTCCGTTATGCGTCTGAAGATGAGCATCTTCGGGCAATGATAGCCGGTGTCATAAACAGGCAGTTCCTGTCCCTCGGCATTGACCCTTATGCAAATGCATTCAATGACGGCCCGACAGGAGAAGGCTGGGCTACAGACGATACAGGCTCGCCAAAAGATCCGAATGTCTATGAGAGAAAATGGGAGATAGACTCTCAATGTTATCCTATACGCCTTGCTTACGAGTACTGGAAAGTCACCGGTGATACATCGGTATTCGGTGATAAATGGATGAACGGAATGAAACGTGTCCTCGAGGTGATGAGAGAACAGCAGCGCAAAGACGGTCCGGGCTCTTATATATTCCTGCGTGTAACTGACCGTCAGCTCGATACCAAATGCTACCGGGGACACGGAAATCCTGTAAAACCTTGCGGACTTATCGCTTCCGCGTTCCGCCCGTCAGACGATGCCACGACATTTGAATACCTCGTTCCGTCCAATTTCTTCGCGGTTTCTTCACTCAGAAAAGCAGCCGAGATCTTCGAAAAGGTGAACAAGGACAAGAAGATGGCCAAAGAATGCCGTGCGATTGCAGATGAAGTGGCTGCAGCACTCAAGAAGGAAGCAGTCGTATATCATCCTGAGTTCGGAAACATCTATGCATTCGAAGTGGACGGCTACGGAAACCATTTCCTGATGGATGATGCCAATGCACCAAGCCTCCTGTCGCTTGCATACCTCGATCCGTCCATGTCCAATGATCCTATCTATCTCAATACCAGACGTTTCGTATGGAGTGACAGCAATCCGTATTTCTATAAGGGCACGGCAGGTGAAGGCATCAGCGGACCGCATATCGGTTTTGAGAATATCTGGCCGATGAGCATAATGATGCGCGCTTTCACATCTACAGATGACGATGAACTTTTGGATTGCATTCTGATGCTGATGAATACAGATGCCGGCACCGGATTCATTCACGAATCATTCTACAAAGATGACCAATATGATTTCACCCGTGAGTGGTTCGCATGGCAGAACACGCTCTTCGGAGAACTCATCCTCAAGCTCATCGACGATAACAAACTGCCACTTCTGAACAGCATTGCACTGGATGCCGACGGGAAGGCATATTTGAAAAATTCTACTTTACGCTGAAAAAGTGCGGAAACAAAGCAGAATTTTTTTAACTTTGGACGAATTTGCGGTAATTAAGTAACGTGAAAGAATTAAACTTTCGTTAGCAAGGTATGTCTAAGGAGACGTTTGATTTAATACGCAACCAAATCCGTTGGTGAAAAAGGCAGGGCTATACACAGCGGTCGTCATGACTGCGATACTTACAACTCATGCTCTTCAGGCTCAGTCCAATGAGTCTGTAAGTGCCGGCGTAAATGTAACTGCCACGCGCCCCAAGTCCAATTCCGACAAGATTTTAGGAATCGACCGCTGGTCTTTTCGGGTCAATGCCCTAGAACTTCTCTGTACAGTTCCCAATGTCAATGCTGAGTTCGACATCTCGTCTTCACCATATAACAGATGGACTCTCGGACTTACTGCAAAATATAACTGGAACACCTGGCACAGCGTCCCTCCATCTCATGTATTCAATATGTTTGAGGTACGGCCCGAATTCCGCAAGTGGTTCAGAATGAAGCCTAAAGAAGGTTCGAAAGATCCTGTCAAAGAGCGCGCATACTTCATCGGCGGCTATGTCAGTGGCGGCACATATTCCATAAAACCGGGAAAATACGGCATTCAAGGACCTCTTTTCAGTGTCGGAGCCCTTTTCGGATATGACTTTCCTTTATATACATACAGGCATTTTGCGATAGACTTTGAACTCGGGGCTGCTGCAGGAGTCGGCGTGACGTCCTATACAGGATATTCAATGAACCGCAGCAGTACTGACTTTGTGGAAGCACCGGAACATTCCAAAGGATGGCACGTGTGTCCTTTCCCTGTCGTATCTGAAATCAAGGCGTGTCTGGTGTTCAGGACATTGTCCATCAAGGAGAAATATAAGAAAGTAGATAGTCAGAAACTGATTCTCAAGCAGGAAGCTGAGGATGCCAAGCGTCTGGCTGCCGAGAAAAAGGCCGAACTGAAACGGAAGAAAAAGGAGGTGGCACAATGAAAGTCATTGCTCCGCTGACCCTTATCGGTGCTTTTGCATTGTCCTGCGTCCAGCTCGACTTGAAGACCGCGGACGATACTTCGGATGAGACGGCGATTGCCTTTTCAGTAGATTGGGGCGAAAAAGAGAGCACGTCGCGTCCGGACTCGGTTTATATTGCGATGAACAAGATCTCCGACAATATCAGGTATTCATACTCGACCGATGCAGCCGGAGCGTTCTTCCTTACAGATGAAGATACTACCGGAGTGCACCGGGAATATGCCGTGTATGGTAACTATGTGATGTTGGCATATTATTGTGACAGAAGCGATTACAGTCTTTCGGGACCGCAGCGCTTCATGAAGGACAAAACCCTTTCGGTGAGAGATTTCACCGCTACTGTCAATGACCTTCCGGCAGAGGAACTGGATGATTTCCGCGGCGGCTCGAAAGTGGATTTCAATTCGGCTTACCGCTTTATCCGTACGCCGGGGCCTGTCTGGACAGCATCGCTGAAAGGAGTGGTTTCAGACACGAGAGAGAATGTCTATCGTCTCACGATGCAGCCGATGCAGCAGAAAATCACTGTGGCAGTCAAGATTACCCCTGAAGAAGACGTCAGAATCATCTCGGTCACAGCAGAACTTTCAGGAGTCCCGGCATCGTTTGCACTTCTTACAGGAGAAGTTTCAGAGAAAGATATCGCAAGAGTCATATTCTCAATGTCCCGTTCGGAATATGGCTACGAGGGCACTGTGGCCGTTCCTGGGCTGCTTCCGTCTGAAAACAGCAGTCTGCGCACAGGTCCTGGCATACTGAGGCTGAGCGTTAAAGCGGCAAGAGGAGACGAGACAAGGATACTTTACCCGGCAATTAACATAGGAGACAAAATAGTATCCGCTTCTCTGATGACGTCAGTGCCTGGTTCGGACGGAAGACGCATAGCAAAACGGGAAGCGCGACTGGAGATTGGGGATGAGTTGCGGATCGGGGCTGAAAATTTCAGCAGTGAATGCGGGGGAGACGGCGTGGAAGCCTGGTTCGACAGCGGAGTGATAGATGTAGAAATATAAGACACATTTAGTATATAATAATTGGATAAACTGTTACGCATATCGCTTATCGCATTGATACTCACGGCTTGCCAGAATTCTTGGCAGGGAGTGAGGGACGGCGATTACGACGACTTCGGAGGGGGAGAACCGGTTCCGGTTCTTGTCGGAGTCGGCGGCTTGGGTGTATCCTACAGCAAAGGCAGCGGAGCCATTGACGGCATTGACGGCAAGAAATGGGCTGATGTCAATGTCTATGTCTATGCGTTCAATCAGGACGGATCCTCATTCTCCACTACAGCAGCTTCATCAGGGAACGGATGTCTTGTGGATGCGTCTCTGGACAATGCCGGCTGGCGTTCCGGTCGCAAAGCCTATTATGACGGCTCCGACGGCTATCTCTCATGGGTGGATTCGGAGAAGGAGGCCTATTACCCTACAGGCAGGGAGATATATGATTTCTATGCCTATTACATTGACAATCTGAATATTCCGCAGTCTTCCATAAGCCGGGGCAGGGACAAGATCTCGTTTCCGGTCACAATAGACGGCAGCATTGACCTGATGACAGGAAAAGCTCCTCTCAGCGAGAATGTATTCAAAGGCACATTGCTCTCTGAAACCGAGAAGGCGCTGGTGCGCAAATATGCATTCAGTTCATATACGGCGAGGAGAAACATAAATCCGAAACTTGAATTCACGCACCATCTCACCCGTCTCCGTTTTGAACTTTATCCGGCATCTGACGGAGCCAACACGGTGATGGTCAATTCCGTAGAAGTCAAATCCAAAACGCGGGGAACATTTACGGTAGTGAGCAGGAAAGAGTCGGAACTCGGAGTGAATTTCTCTTCCGGCCGCAGCCCGCTCTATCTGGCGGAGGCAGACGGCAGCGCATTGAAACAGGATACCTATCATACAGATTACAACGGAGATTTCACGGATGTGCTGTATGAAAGGCCTCACGTCCAGGTCGGCGGTTCGCTCCTTGTTGCACCAGACACGGAATATGAAGTAAAGATAGAGATGAGAGAGGCTAAAGGTCAGTCATACAAGACGACATCATCCTTTACCATACGCACCTCGTCCGGCTTTCAGGCAGGCAGACAATATGTGGTGAGACTGGCCATATACGGAATGATGGATGTGCGTCCGAATGTGGAAGTGGAGCCGTGGGGGACTGGAGGAAGTATAATCCTTGACGAAGAAGACAAAATTAAATAAACAACATAACTATTTTAAACCCAAATGATTATGAAAAAGTATCATTTACTCGCAGCTGTTGCCTTCGTAGCGTTGGCAGCTTGCACCAAGAACGGACAGACCAATGTTCCTGAAATTACTGATCCTCTCGAGGACGGGACACTGGTTCCGGTACTTTTCTCTGCTGTTTCCCCATCAACAGGAGTACAGGTAAAATCTGTAGGCGCAGTTGACAAGGCGTGGAGCGGTCAGGAACTCAAGATCTACGGTTATGACAGGACCGTCACTGACTTCACCGGCGAGGCGTTCATTGACAATGTCTCGGCAACAGCACCGGCTGACGGCAACAAAGGCGCTATCGAAGTGCATAACAATGCCGCTCAGAACGAGCCATTCTACTATGTTACAGGCAAATACTATGATTTCTACGGATACCACATTGACGATGCCGCTGCAGGAGATCCTGTAAAGACCGAAACATCAGTGTCAGTTCCATTCGAACTCAAAGGTTCCCAGGATCTTATGCTTGCAAAGGCTGACCAGCATACCGATATCGACGCAGCAGGAAAGACTGACGAGGTCAATGCAGACAAAGCCTATAGTGCGTTTGCCGCAAGACGTGGTGTTCAGCCGAACCTTCTGTTCAAACACCTGCTTACAAGATTCACTTTCGAAATCGTGGCAGGTTCCGAGGCTGGAAGCGATATCTATGTGACTGGCGTGAAGATTGCTTCCAAATACAAGGGAAGTCTCGAAGTCGTAGGTCAGAACAGAGGCCTTGTAGGAGTCGCAGATGAAACTGCAGAACTTTCTCTTATGGAGAAGGGAGTCAATGGAGTT
>UMFK01071067.1_pt1 | contig 11870 bp, 10 predicted proteins | sample 1964981 | NCBI WGS metagenome assembly UMFK01 (sample SAMEA4836043, study PRJEB28245) | human gut metagenome | biome: gut microbiome; material: fecal sample | place: Denmark | collected 2008
TAGTATGGGCGCAATCAACTAATCGGTGTGCGAAGTTTGAGTTTAATGAAAATAAGAACGTCTCCGAGTTGTTTTGCTCGGAGGCGTTCTTTGAAAATATCGTTTTCACAGACTTATTCGGTACGTTCCTTTCCCCAGAAGAACAGAGCTACGGTTCCCGGACCGGTATGACTTCCGATCGTGGTACCGATATAATTGATCTCAACATGTCCCTTTAAATGTGGAAATGTCTGCTCAACCTTGTCGGCAACGGTTTTGGCATCTTCATAGCAGTCGGAGTGGGAGATAAAACATTTATCGGCATAATCCAGACCGTTCTCTGCATTTTCTTTCATACGTTCCACAATCGCTGCGATGACCTTTTTCTTGCTGCGGATCTTGTAGCGCGGGATCAGATGACCGGTGTTGTTGACATTTAGCAAAGGACAGATGCCAAGAACCGTTCCGACAGCACCGGAGGTCTTGGAGATACGTCCCCCTTTTACATAGAAGGAAAGATCCGTGGAGAAGAACCAGTGCTGGGCGTTTAGGCGGTGGTCCAGAGCAAACTGCATAACCTCGTCAATGTCCTTTCCCTCATCGCGCAGATCGGCAAGCTTATCCATCAGCAGTCCGTAGCCGGAAGAAGCGGATAAAGAATCGACAACATATATTTTACGATCCGGAAATTCTTCGCGGAGAATTTCGGCAGCAATGTTAGCGGAATTGATCGAGCCGGAGATACCGGAGGAAAGGGTCAGATGGAGAATATCAAGACCCTGCTCCAGAAATTTGCGGAAATAGGATTCATATTCGTCTGCATTGACCTGGGATGTTTTGGTGTCCGAACCGGTTGCCATGCGGTGATAGAAATCCTTGAAATCCATGGATTGTCCCAGATCATCTGCGTAAGCGGTTCCGTCCAGTTCGTAGTGAAAACAGATATAAGAAATATTGCGTGCTTCAAACTGTTCCTTGGAAAGATCAGCCGTTGAGCAGCAACTTAAAATATATTGATCCATATTGACCTCCTTTAATGCGTGATTTATGCATAATTACATAAATTATACCATGAATTCATCAATCATACAAATAACTTCTGTGTATCCTGCCATAGGCGGAAAGTATCAGTGGCAGCATTGACAGTGAGATTTTGTATAGTTATACTTCTATAGGCGTAATTAGTCATTTTTATATCATGAAAGAAAAGAGGTTGTTGCCAAGTGGCAAAGAAGGAGTTCAAGCTTGCAGAATTTCTGCCGCAGAGGCAGATGTCGGAGGCGTTCATCAATTCATTTTTTCTGGCATTGTCCGGTGGATTTCAGGACGCATATACATATAACTGCAGGGACGAGGTTTTTTCGAATGCACAGACGGGAAATGTTGTTCTTATGAGCCAGCATTTTATGGAAGGAAGGTGGTACGAAGGGCTGCGTTATCTGTTGCCGCTTCTCGCGTTTGCGGCAGGAGTGCTTCTTGCGGAAAATGTTCAGTACCGTTACCGGAATGCAAAGCGGATTCATTGGAGACAGGGAATTTTGCTGGCAGAGATTGTGATATTGGCAGTGGTCGGTTTTATACCGCAGACGTATAATATGGCGGCGACAATATTAGTTTCCTTTGCCTGTGCCATGCAGGTGCAGTCGTTTCGGAAGGTCGGTGGATATTCGTATGCAAGCACGATGTGTATCGGTAATCTGCGGAGCGGTATGGCGGCGTTATCTTTATATGCAAGGGAACATAAGAAGGAGCAGCTTCGACAGATGGGATATTATTTTGGTGTGATCGCGACATTTGCGATTGGAGCCGGTATTGGAGGAATTACTTCCTCGTATTACGGTATTCATGTGATCTGGATTTCCTGTGTTCTTTTGGTGGTCAGCTTTGTATTGATGTCTCTGGAAAAGCTGAAATAGAAGTCGTTGTTGTGGAAAAGCAACAAATAGTAAGCGTGTTTATATAAAATATGTCATATATGTGTCAGATGAAATTGGTCATAATGTGCAGTTTGTTGGTTTTTTTTGAGAAAAAAAGAAAAAAATAGATGAAATTCACAAAACGAATCAATTGGCTGGGTGTTATCTTGACAATTGATATTCAATCAACTAAAATAAGTTTCGAAAATTGTTATATTAAACAACAAAATGCCTATCATTAAAATACCGATGGAGAAGAGATGAGATTTATCAGATTCAGTCTGGTATATCAGGGTGAGGGGCATAAATGTTAGGAGGCAAAACGATGAGAAGTAAGACAATCAAGAAAGCGATTGCTACAGTAGCCGCTGCAGCAATGGTAATCACATCAATCGTTCCTGCAGCACCGGCTCAGGCAGCGGTTAAGGCAAAGAAGCTCACAGTAAAGACAAAGAAGATCGTTCTTTACAAGGGCGCAGCTGCAGGTTATGGTTCAAAGCAGCTTAAGGTAACTGTAAAGCCTAAGAAGGCAAAGGTTACATACAAGATCAACAAGAAGAAAGTAGCTTCTGTATCTAAGAAGGGTCTTGTAAAGGCTAAGAAGCCGGGTAACGCTAAGATCACAATCAAGTCTGGCAGCAAGAAAGTTGTTGTAAAGGTTGTTGTTAAGAAGATCAAGAAGAAAGTAACAAAGGTTACAGCAACAAAGAACATCACAGTTAATGTTGGTGCAAAGCAGAAGATCAAGACATCTGTAAAGCCTAAGAAGGCTACACTCAAGGCTCTTGCATTCACATCAAATGCAAAGAAGATCGCTAAGGTTAACGCTAAGGGTGTTATTACAGGTATCAAGGCCGGTAATGCTAAGATCACTGTAAAGGCAGTGGACGGAAGCAAGAAGAAAGCAACTGTTGCAGTTCTTGTCACAGGTGCAGCTATCGCATCTAATCCTGCAATTACAACAGGTCCTTCCGTAACAACAGCTCCTACAGTAGCGCCTACAGCTACAGTAGCTCCTACCACTGTTCCTACCGTTGTGCCTACAGAGGCTCCAACAACAGCACCTACAGAGGCTCCAACAACAGCCCCAACTGAGGCGCCTACAGAGGCTCCAACAACAGCCCCAACTGAGGCGCCTACAGAGGCTCCAGTTGAGACGATCGCTCCTGTTGTTAAGGATAATGGTGATCTGAGTTATGATCTTCCGGCTCTTGCAGAGGGATCTTCTTACAAGGTAAGCTTTGGAGAGGGTAACAATGCTGAGATTACAGCAGGTGCTGTTGCAGCAATCGAGACAATCCGCGACAGATTTGAGGCAAGTGCCCAGAAGGATGCTGTTAAGGCAGCTGAGTCATTCGTATCAAAGGCATATGACAACAAGGCATTCGGTGGATTTGTTGTAAACAAGGAAGCTGGTAAGGATACAGCAGTTGTTTCTTACAACGGTAAGGACTACAATCTGACTGTTAAGGCTGACGGAGATGTTGCTAAGGTTGCTGTTGAGGGTGAGTTCTCTCTGACAGTTAAGGGTGCAAACGGATCTTATACAGTAAGTGACCTTAAGGTTGGTTCTGTAGAGGGTAATGGTGCATACGCAGCTACCGTAGCCGTTGCAGAGGATGGAACTGTTACAGCTACTATCACAGGCGCAGCAGGTGCTTGCACAGTGACTGTTCAGAATGGTAATGTAACATTGGATATCGCAAAGGCAGTTCAGGAGAAGTACGGATTCGTTATCTCAAAGTAATATCCAAGCGTAATAAGTAAACATGACAGGATCGTTACGTTTGTAACGATCCTGTTTTCATGAAATGATGATTGTTAAACTTCGAAATGGGGATAGAATATGGTGAGGGTTAGCAGAAAAGCAGGATGTATTCTTTTGGTGATTGCATTGCTTTGTCAGTTTAATGCTGTTTCGTCGGTCAGCCATGCCGGTAAGAAAGCTCTTTGGCTTAATACTACTAAAAAGACGATCACAGCAGGAAAAAGCTTCCGGCTTAAAGCAAAAGGAAAAGCGGCAAAGGGCAGATTAAAGTGGCGCAGCAGTAATAAGAAGATTGCTTCTGTTACAGCGAAGGGTAAAGTGACCGCCAAAAAGACCGGCAAGGTGAAAATAACGGTCCAGTCTGTAAAGAAGCCATCGCTAAAGGCTGTTTGTACCGTGACGGTGAAAAATAAAAAGACGGCTGTACCGACGGAAAGCAGTAAGCCGGATTCGTCTGCAGCACCGGCGCCGATATCAACGTCACCGGCGGCAGCGACAGCAGGTGTATCGTCAGCACCACAGGTAACACAGGAGCCGGCTGCTCCGACAGCAACCGTGTCACCGGTACCGGCAGATGTCTCCACTCTGGTGGTTTCTACCAGTCTGGTGGAAAAGGACGGTATGACGATGACAGCGTATTTGATCAATAAGCAATATTATGGGAATATTACCGTTTGCTTAAATGGAAAGACGTATACCAAGAAAACAAGTGGAAGAAATCTTCTGTTCACGCTTGCGACCGGGGCAACCGGTGGCACTCCGGAGGTGAATCACGATGGCACGATCCGTGTCAGCAGGGAAAGTACCGATCTGGAGTACTGGACAGTAGAGGATCTGGAACTTCAGAAGACATATTATCTGAAGGGCGATCTGCAGAATACCATAGATCCTTCTGTGGCAGACTGTGGAGTTGTTTATGTTCAGGGGGATGTTCGTTCTGATGTGCAAATATATACAAATGAACAGTAGGAAAGGGAAGTTATGAAACGCAGATTAACAGGATTAATAATTGGAATAGCGGCTTTTGCCCTAAGTGCTGTCAGTGTACAGGCAGGGGAGATCAATGCAAATGAGCAGAGTCTGATCTCTGCGGTGTCCCAGTCGTTTTCTTATAACGGTGCCACATATGTTGTGAAGAGCTCCTATATTGGGCAGGGACAGGCAAAGCTTGCGCAGGACGGTGTAGATCTTTCGGCGGCACAGGCACAGGGATACATTTCACAGTTCCATGGAAGTTATCAGGAGCTGGTACAGGAAGGATATTGTGATCTGATCTCAGAGGCGCCGGCATCCGGTAATGATACAGCAACGCCGGAACCGGAGCATTCCAAGAAGGAAGAGGCGAAGAATAAGCTTTTATTAAAGACAATCTTAGGAAAGCCGGGGACAAAGTCTGACGACAGCAAAAGTGATAAGACAGAGACACAGCAGATGGATGCTCAGACTGCCACGGCCACACCGGCAGCGGATCAGTCTTCTAACGGTGTGAATAACTGGGGGAAGGAAGAGGATCTTGGCAATTCCATCGGCTTTGAGGATGTGGACAGAGAGCAGGCAAAGCAGGGCAAAGTGACGATCTCAGGAAATGGATCAGCTTTTACTGTTCAGAATAACAATACCGATTCTAAAGACGACAACAGTAAAGCACAGGATGTGAAGGATAACTTTTTAAGTAAGATTGTTCATATTTCATTATGGAAAATTCTTTTCTGGGTGATTTCAGGAATTTCAGTTGCAGCAATTGCTGCTGTCGTATATTATATTGTTATGATCAAGCGCCAGCACAAAAAAAACCGCAGGCTTCGTGGAATTATTGCAGCAGGAGTAGGTGTTTCTGCCGGTGGATGGACGCTTCTTTTGATGGTTGCATTGGGATTATATTTTGGTGCATACAATAATAATTCCATTCAGCGCCAGTTGATGGAGAGTGACTATTTCCTCGGGGTGACTCAGATGATCCGCGAAACGGCACAGGGACAGCTTGAGGAAGCAGGCTATGATGGAAAGATTGCCTCTGAGGTTTATACATTGTCCAGTGTATATATTGAGGAGAAGCAGTATATCAGCAAGGTTCTTGCCGGGGAAAACGATGCTGCTGTTTCAACAGATGGCATTGAAAATGCCCTGAAAACTGAGGTGACAGGCAAGAGTGATGAGAGTAATCAGCAGATGATTGAGACGCTGAAGGATACCTATGAGAACATGCTTCAGTTCAAGCTGGGCAGAGTGATCTATGAGAGTCGCACATCATTCCTTGGATGGTTTTATCTGACCTGTATTGTCAGCATTATTATGCTGTTAGTATTTTTTATACTTGCATGCAGATTGTATGGTTATCCGCATAAGGCGGCACGCATTATGTGCATTTCCATTCTGATATCATCCTGTCTTGTTGCAGGAGGTGCAGTGCTTGCAAAATTATTAAAGGTGACCGCAAAGATTGAGGCAACGCCGGTATATTATCTGCAGTTCTTACAGAAATATGCTGCGTGGAGCATCAATGTACTGATGTATGTGGGATGTCTCGGCATTCTTGTTGCGATCGCGCTGATGATATGGAAACGTTATCTGCATACGATCTATGCAGAGTAGGGAGGGAGATTTCATGGAAACCGGGTTTTATGACATACATACGCATATCTTACCAGGAGTAGACGACGGTTCCAAAAGTCCGGATGAATCAAAGCATATGCTTCAGATGGCATATGATCAGGGAGTACGCCATATTGTGGCAACACCACATTTCTCTGTGAAGGGAGATAATCATCCGGTAGATGAACTCAAAGAAAAACTTGCCCTGCTTCAGAAGCAGGCGGACGAAATTGATCATTCCTTTACTGTTTCGCTTGGTAATGAACTGTTAAACGGTCCGGGGATGGTGGAGGAGCTGCAGAAGGGTCGTGCATTGACGATGGCTGGAACACGCTATATTCTGGTAGAATTTCTTCCATCTGACAAGTATCAGGTGCTTTACCATTCACTGCATGAGTACATTATGGCCGGATATATTCCGATCATTGCTCATATGGAACGCTATGAAGCACTGTATAAGAACTATGACCATATCGAGGAGCTTGCCAAGATGGGATGTTATTTCCAGATGAATACGGAAAGTATTGTGGGTGGCTTTTTACAGCGGAGAGCTGCTTACCATCGTCGGTTGATTTTGGATGGCTACATCCAGTTTATGGGAAGTGACTGTCATGGAATGGATTATCGTAAGCCGCTGATGAAAGATGCTCTTCGATATTTCGGGCAGAATCCGGATGCAGAACGCATTCTTCAAAAGATTCTGAACAAATATCCGGAGACAATGCTGTCTGACAAATATATTGATTAATCGGGAGATTAGAAAGATAAGAGGGAATCTATGGAAAAACAGCAAGATGAAGAAATCGAAATTGATTTATTAGAACTTTTTGGGGTAGTGCGCGCCAGATGGTTCAGCATACTGATGACAGGTATCATCCTTGCAGCAGTAGCCGGGATCGGAACCATGTTTCTGATCACGCCGAAGTATCAGTCCACTTCAAAGCTTTATATCGTAGGACAGACATCGGCACTCACATCACTGACCGATCTGCAGGCGGGAGCCCAGTTGACACAGGATTATATGGTGCTCGTACAGAGCCGTCCGGTGTTGGAGACTGTGATTGACAATCTCAGACTGGATATGGAATATGAGACACTCAAGGGTATGGTATCACTGAATAATCAGTCCGATACACGTATTCTTGATATTACCGTGACAGCAGATGATCCATATATGGCAAAGGAGATCGTGGACGAGATCAGCGAGGTATCTGTATCCAGAATCGCAGCAATCATGAATGTGGATGAGCCGACAACAGTAGAGTACGGTCATCTGGAGAACAGTCCAAGCAGTCCGAATACCAAGAAGAATATTGCTATCGGCGGTCTTTTAGGTCTCGTGGCAAGTGCCGGCTTTATCGTGCTGATGTATCTGTTAAATGATACGATCTGCAGCGAGGATGACGTTGAGAAGTATCTTGGTCTGAATAATCTGGGTGTCATTCCGATCGAGGAGGGCGCAATGGAACAGATGATGAAGGATAAGAGAAAACGTAAAGGTCATTCCGGTGGAATTTGGAATCGTCTTCTGTTAGGACAGCGTTCCAGGAAAGGAAATGGGTGAGAAGGTTGGCAAAGGTAAAGTTTGAAGGACGAAAGAAGTTAGATTATCGTGTCGATGAGGCATATAAATCACTTCGTACCAATGTCCAGTTCAGTGGATCAGGCGTTCAGGTAATTGATTTTACAAGCTGTACGCCAAACGAGGGTAAAAGTAGTGTGGCGTTCAATCTTGCCGTATCCTTTGCGGAGAGTGGCAAACGTGTTATCATGATCGATGCCGACATGAGAAAGTCTGTGCTGGCAGGACGATATAAGGTCGGAAGTGTGGATGCCGGACTTGCTCATTATTTATCCGGACAAAAGACGCTTGATGAAGTATGTCTGAATACAGATATCGATGGGATGGATATTATTTTTTCCGGTCCGTTTGTGCCAAATCCGGCAGAGCTTTTAGAGAGTACACATTTTCATGATCTGATTAAATACTGCAGAGAGAATTATGATTATGTGCTGATCGATACGCCGCCTCTTGGCTCTGTCATCGACAGTGCGATTGTTGCCAAGGAGTGTGACGGAGCAATCATCGTAGTTGAGGCAGATGCAATCAGTTATCATTTCGTACAGAATGTTAAGAACCAGCTTGCAAAAAGCGAGGTTAAGATTCTCGGAACAGTGCTTAACAAGGTTCCGATGGGTGGAGGAAAGTACGGATATGGTAAATATGGCTACGGCAAATACGGTTATGGAAAGTATGGTTATGGGAAGTACGGTCAGTATGGGCAATATGGGGAGTATGGTTCATATGGTCATGAAGATAAGTAAGATTCCCATAGCGTTGCGTACGATAGGGGGATATACAGCAGGATAATAAATTCTGCGTAAGTGGCAGATGTGCTGTGTGTGACAATTAAAGTGGGAGGTGTGATCACATGTATGTGAGAAGAGAAAAAAGCTGGCTGAAACATTTGGATTTCTGTATATTGGATATCATCAGCATTATTGTGGCATTTTATATTGGATATGTCTGCCGGCATGGTGCTGACAGCGGTATGGCAAACTATTATGTCAGACTGCTTTGTATCCTGGTTGTATTGGATATCTGTGTATCCTTGATCAGATCCAGTCATACCGCAATCGTGCGGAGAAGCTATCTTCGGGAGATGTTAGAGTCTGTGACACATTGTGTGTCGATTGACGGTATGGCGTTATTCTTGTTGTTCCTGATGCAGGAAACAGGAATTTATTCCAGAGAGAGTCTTCTGATTTATTTTGTATTACATGTTATTTTTACATATATTCTGCGCTGTGTGCGCAAGCATATGCTTCGAAAGAAGATGACATGCAATCCGAATGTCGAGCAGATGCTGATCTTTACGAACCGTGATGGGGCTGAGCAGTGTGTCCGTGAGCTTTCACAAGACGAATACAGAAATTATCAGGTCATCGGTGTTGTGCTGATGGATGATATTTATGAATCTGCGGATCAGACTGCTGCAGTGTCCGGAGCTGATCAGGATGCATTAAAGGTTATGCAGGAAGCGGCGGCAACAGAAGAGATCGAGGGAGTGCCGGTTGTTTCCGATTACCATGGTGTCAGAGATTATCTGATGGAGCATGTGGTAGACAGCGTTTTTTTGAATGTGTGGCTTGACAGCCGCAAAAGCCGCCGTCTGAATCATGAGCTGATCCGTGCCGGCGTTACGGTTCATATAAATCTGGTTCGTGTGCCGGATGATATTCCAAACCGCACAGTGGAGCGTCTGGGCAATTACACGGTTCTTACAACAGGTCTTCATCTGGCGAGTGCGCGTCAGGTAATGATGAAACGTTTGTTGGACATTGCAGGTGGACTGGTGGGAAGCTTTCTCACCGTGCTTATCAGCATTTTCATTGGACCGGTGATCTATCTGCAGTCTCCGGGACCAATCTTCTTTAAACAGACCCGTGTTGGTAAGAATGGTCGTACCTTTGAAATTTATAAGTTCCGTTCTATGTATATGGACGCAGAGGAACGTAAGAAAGAGCTGATGAAAGAGAATGAGATGGATGGTCTGATGTTTAAGATGAAGGACGATCCGCGAATCATTCCAATCGGAAAGTTTATCCGTAAGTATTCCATTGATGAGCTGCCGCAGTTTTTCAATGTACTGAAGGGAGATATGAGTATTGTTGGTACAAGACCGCCGACAGTGGATGAGTACGAGCAGTATCATGTACACCATAAGGGACGTCTTGCCTCCAAGCCGGGTATCACCGGACTTTGGCAGGTCAGTGGTCGCAATCAGATCACGGATTTCGAGGAAATCGTGGAGCTTGATACAGATTACATTATGAAGTGGTCTGTCAGCGAGGATATCCGTATTATCCTTAAAACAGTGCGTCTGGTTGTTGCAGGAGACGGCGAATAATGATATGTTAATAAGAGTATGTGAGTCTTGTTTGGGATTGCCGGAGAAGACCACATGCTCTTTTCTTTAATGTATGGGAAAAGGAAAATGCCGGTTATGAGCAGACGATGTTCAGAAATGGGGAATGATAATGCAAGAGAGCAGAAAAGTTTTATTTATTGAGGATGATGATACACTTGCGATGGGGACATCATACGCTCTGTCGAGCGAGGGGATTGATGTGACGCGTGTGTCTGACTGTGCCGGTGCGAAGACGTGCTGGAGAAGACAGGGGGATCAGTTTGATCTGGTGCTTTTGGATGTGATGTTGCCTGACGGTGATGGCTTTGCACTATGTGAGTGGTTCAAGGGAGAGAGAGAGGATATCCCGGTGATCTTTTTGACGGCCCTGGAGGATGAGGGCAATGTGGTTCATGGACTGCAGTATGGTGACGATTATGTGACGAAGCCGTTTCGGACGAAGGAACTGATCGCAAGGATCTACGCAAACACCAGGAAAGCAGGTCGGGAGAAATTAGTGCCGGTACAAAAGGAGACGGGGACATTCAATGGAGGATATAACAATGGAGAGCTTCGTCTTGATGAGGATACGATGAGTGCGTACCGCGGACAATTGCGGATGGAGCTGACCTTAAGTGAATATCGTTTATTTCAGGTGTTTATGCATCACATCGGACAGATATTGACCAGAGAGCAGCTGATGGAACGCCTGTGGTCAGTCGATGAGGCCTTTGTGGATGACAATACGCTGTCCGTCTATATGAGGAGACTGCGGCAGAAGCTTGATGCCGGAAGAGAGATATCCTGCATTACGACAATACGCGGTGTGGGGTATCGGATGGAGTCACTGAAGGAGTAAAGAACCGGAGGACAGGTCCCGAAGGTGCAGCTAACGATGGAAGAAGGAATTGGAAGGCAGAGGAAGACGCCGGACAACGATGAAAGAAAGGATTGAAGGCAGGATAAAATGCAGGAAAGAGCAGTCAGATTTTATTTATGGAGCAGTATCCTTCTGACCGGGATATGCAGTGGCGCAGTATATCTGATATGTCGTGTGATGGTGGGAAATACGCAGACGGATCTTTGTCAGAGAATTACTTTGCTGGCGGGTCTTATTGTATTATGGATATACGGGGGCTGGAGTCTTAGCAGACTCAGTAGACAAGTGGACCGGACCGGGGATGTGCTGGAGGAGATTCTCGCAGACAGCGCCAGGGAGGAGGAAATTCGTCAGCCGGAAATAGTGTGGGAAGAGAAGTTGTTTCACCGATATCAGGAAGGCGTTGTCGGACGGCTGGAAAGCCATCTGTTGGAATGTGTTCATATATTGGGACAGAGAGAAGTGTCGCATCATGCAGAGCAGAGATATTTAAAAGAGATGATGACAGATATTTCTCATCAGATCAAAACTCCGCTGGCATCGCTTCAGGTGTTTTTGGACATCTTTGAGAAGGAGCTCACGAAGCCGCCGATGTCGGATATGGTTGTGCAGGCACGAAGACAGGCAGACCGAATTCACAGGCTGGTGATGGGGCTTTTGAAGCTGACACAGCTTGAATCCGGGATGCTTCCGATGGAAAAGGAAGTCTGTAACCTGGAAATGATGTTGCGGGAATGTGGTCAGCTGGTGGCAGATGGGTTCCGGGATAAACAGCTTCAAATCCATTATCACGGAGCGCATGATTGCAGGGTATGGTGTGAAAG
>UMFK01022842.1_pt1 | contig 11819 bp, 8 predicted proteins | sample 1964981 | NCBI WGS metagenome assembly UMFK01 (sample SAMEA4836043, study PRJEB28245) | human gut metagenome | biome: gut microbiome; material: fecal sample | place: Denmark | collected 2008
CTGGTGCTGGGGTTGCGTGCTGCGGTGCAAGCATTCAATGCGTTGCTGATGGCATGCCCGCGTCGTACGAATTGCGGAATAAGACGTATGATCATGGAGATCATCAGGCTGATGGTGGGCAAGATGCCGCCCAATGTGCCCATTACCTTGTCCGAACCCAGAACGGCATCGGCGTTGGCGAACCATTGCATCACGCATAGGAGCAGCAGTGCCATAGTGGCAGCGTTGGCGTAGCCTTCGGCATACACCGCCTGCGTGCCTATGCGGAACAGCTCGGTAGTGCCCGTGGAGCTGAACAGCGGGTTTACCGCAACGATAACGGCGAGTAGGGGAAGCTGCCATGTGAGCGACCGCGCAATAGCTCTACCGCCGCGCAGCCACACCCCATAGAGCGCTGCGATGACAAAGGAAAGAGCCAGGAGTGTTGGGTGAGGTGCGGCCATGGCAAGCACCAAGGCTACGGCGAAGTAGACCAGGGCAAGTGCGGGGTGAAAATTGTCGAAGGCGGTGGGCTTCATTTACTTAACGTAGTACCAGGAAACGGTGTCCCCGTCTTTGAGCACGTACTTTCCGCAAGAAACGTTTGGCGCGCTTCCGCTGACGGAGTACATCCAGCCGCTTTTCCCGCCGTATTCGAATTCCGCCAAGCCGCCGATAGCGCTCACGTAGAGCCCGTACTGGCTGCTTTTCGTGTTAACCGAAAGGCCGGTGGCGCACAGGGCATCGTAGGCGGTAGCGCCCTTCTTGAAGGTGGGGTGGGCGCTACCTGAAACGCGCCCATCGGCGGCGCTGCTGGAAACGGATACCGACACCGTAACGGTGCTAGAAGCGGCGGAGCTTGCTGTTGTGCCTTGGGAATTGCCATTGCTGCTTGAACTGTTGCTGGAAGAGCTTGCCTTGTTGCCGGAGCTGCTCGAGGTGCCGTTTTCCTTTTCAGTGCTTTTGCTCTGGCTGCCCGACGCGCTGCTGCTTTCGTCTTGGGCGTTGCCGTCTTGGGTCGCATTGTCCGATTGGCCCTCTTGCGGAGCGTCGTTGCCGTAGTCGGTTGAAGCGGAGTCTGCCTCTTGCGTGGCTTCAGCCTGATTGTCCTGGACCTGGCTCAGTGCATCGGGTGCAGCAAGTGCAAACGCCGAAACGCCAATAAGGCAGCAGCAGGCAGCAGAGATTACGCCAAGCGCTATCTTGTGGGCACGGGTGAGTCTTTTCGGATCTTCAGCCATAACTCCAGCCTACAAAGAACGGCGACGGAACAGGAAGGCACCCACGGCAACCAGGCCGGCGCAGCCTGCAACAATACCTGCGATGGGCAGCCAGGGAGCGCCCTTTGAATCGTTGCTGTTGTTGGATGAGGTGCCACGAGCGGAAGATGCGCTAGTAACAGCGCTGCCGTTTTCCTCTTCGTTGGAGGCTTCATTTTCGGCCAGTGCTTCAGCATCGCTCAGGGGCGCTTGGGCTGCAGCAGATGCATTGCCAGCACTAATGGGGGTTGCGGCGGGAGCATGCTCACTCGCATTGCTGCCAGGTGCCTTGTTGTTCTGCTGGTTGTTGGTTCCAGGTTTTTCAGGTGTTTGGGTGCTGTCGGAATCGTTGCCGTTGTTGGAAGAGGCGGTGTTTGCCAGGGCGAACAGCGTGCCGGAATCGTTGGTCCAGTACAAGGTGCCATCAGCACCCATGACGATAGACTTGGTGCACCAGTTGGCCATGCTGTCGGTTGCATCGAAAAGCTTCGTGGCGGTGTTGGTTTCCAGGCAGTAGACCCAGGCGCCGCCGCCGCTGGTGTAGTTCGGCCAGGTGCCCTCGGCGCCGTTGCAGGTGAAGTAGGCATACGTGTTGCCGTCGGCCGCTTTGGCAACCAAGGGTGCGCTCTTCACCTCGAAGGGCAGGGAAACCGAGTGCTTGATCTGCATGGTTGCAGCATCAACGATGCTGAGCGTTCCCGTGTAATCAGCTGCGCAGCCGCCAACGAACAGATTGCCCTGGAATAGGGTTGCTGTGCTGGTGCTTTTGCTAGCGAAAGAAGCGGTGCCCAGTTCGGAAAGCGAGCCATTGGGGGCTACTGAAATCTTGTGCAGCGTGCCGTCGTTCGTTGTGACGTACGCTTCGGTTTCAGCGCTGTTCGAGATTACCGTGGAGCGAATTGCGGAGGACAGCTTAAGTGCGGAAACGGTTTTGCCCGTTGCAGGGTCGACGGCGGTAAGCACGCCAGCGTCGTTGCCGTACAGCAAAACGTTGCCAACCTTGCAAGCGCCGCTCCAGTAGAAGCCCGTGTTTGCCTCTTCGTTTGCCCAAACCCGTTCGCCGGTGATGGCGTTGATGCCGAAGAACGTGCCCGTTGCGGCGTTGTAGCTTGAATCAAGCGAATTGGCGGTGCCGGTGAACACCATGCCGCCAGAGGCGGTTACGGTGGAAATGTTCTGAGCGCCCGATGCGATAGCGCCTGATACCCAAAGCGTTTTCATCTCGGTTGCGGAAACGCCCTGCAGGCGGCCGTTGGAGAGGGGAATGATGATAACGCCATCGGTGTACGCCATGCGGCAGGCGGAAGAATCAATGGAACCGAATAGCTGAACAGATGCGGTTTCCTCGCCTTTGGAGTTTAGGCGGTGCAGCACGGCGGTTTTCGGGGTCCAGTCGGCATTGAGGAGTGATGAGGCAAAGTAGATCGAATCGCCCAGCGTAAGGATTTCTGAGTAATTGCCGTTGCCGTAGGCTTTCTTCCAGGAAAGCGCCGCATTGTTGGAAGAGGTGGGAGCGGAGGTTGCCGCGCTGGTGTTGCCTTCGTTCTTTACGTACGAAGTGGTGTCGCTGCCCGTTGCCTTGTCGGGATGGGGAGCGTTAGGGCTGGTTGGGTAGTCCTCGAATTTGGTATTGGGATCGTTTGAGACGTAGCTCAGCTCGTAAGAAAAGCCGTCGGATTCAATCTTGTTGCCGTTGATGCCGTCGCTTTCCCAGGCTCCGTTAATGGTGCTCGACCAATACTCTGAAAAATTAGCGGGCTGGGTATATGCGATGCCGTTTACGGTGATGCTGTTCACGTAGTACGCCGTGTAGCCGGGGTAGGGGTTGCCGTGAGCATAGCTGTTGATGTAGCCCTGCTTGGCGGCCAAGTTCAGCATATCTTCAACGGTTTTGCCCTTTTCGATGGTGAAGGTGTGCGAAACCAAAGTGGTGCCGTAAACCGAGATCTTCAGCGTTGCTGAAACGGTATCTGCCTTGGTGCTGGATGCCTGATTTGCGGGCTTGGCACTGTTCGCGGATTGGCTCGGTACTTTATTTGCGTTACTGGGGTCTGCTAATTCGCCCGCGTTTGCCTTTGAGTTGCTAGCTGCTGCATGCCCTGCGGCGCTGTCGGAGCCTGATGCCTGGCTCTCGCTTGCATCTGGCGTGGCATCTGCCTTGTTTGCGGTAGCGTCAGTTGCGAAAGCGCTGCTTGTGCTGCCAGCCGTGGAACTTTGTTCTGCCGTGGTTGCCGCAACATTGTTGACTTCTCCCGCAAAGGCGAAGCTGGGGATTAGGGCGGTTGCCAGGGCGATTGCCGTAAGCAGCGCAAGGGCGCGCTTTGCTATGCCGCGAGGACGGCAGGTGGTGTTGCTCACGTGAGCTCCTTCTGTCCAGGGCGCGGGCTGGCAGGCATTCCGACTTGATCGAGGGCTGCTCGAAGTTACGGTTACTGGTATAGCGAAGGACTTTCACCTTCATTCCCCTGCGGCTTGTGAGCACCTGCGCAAAAGGCGCAGCCAGCCGTTACCAAAAATATGCGGTCACATTATAAAGGGGGTCTTCTTTGTGCGGCAAGTTGGTGCTGCGTGCGTAGGCGACGGGATTCGTTCGCTCATGCCGACTACGCGCGTTATGGCCCGTGAGGCATGGCTCCAAAAGCAAAACGCCCCGCATCAGGCCGAAAGTGAACTGAACCCACTTTTTGGACACGAGAAATGGGTGCAGTTCAAAGTTTGATGCGGGGCGGGAGAAAAGGAGGGCTCGGGTTGCTAGGCGTTTGCGGGCTTTGACCCCTTGGCAAGAGCTTCAATGGCAGCGAGGTTTGCCATGGTGGATCGAATAACGTCCGAGCGGGAAAGCGAGCCAACGAGCGTTCCGTCTTCGCTTACTACTGGTGCTTTCTTGATGCGCTTTTCAGCCAGCAGGCGGCATGCTTCGTCAAGTTCGGATCCGCTTTCAACGGAAATAGCGCCCTTGGTGGCAATGCGCATAACGTTCAAGTCAAGCAGTTCGGAAACGCGCTGCATGAAGTTTTCGTTGTCAGTGGCGCGGTACAGCATGAGAGTTGCGTCCAGAACGGCGCCTTCGCTGCGTCCGATGTACTTCATGATGTCGCCGTCGGAAATAAAGCCGACCACTTTCATATGTTCGTCTACCACGGGAACGCCAGAGGTTTTGTTGGTGGCAAGAATCTGCGCAACCTCGCGGATGGAGTCGGTGCTGTGGACGAAGTAGGGCTGCTTGTTCATAGCAAGGTCCACAGCGATGTGGTCGTCTGCCTTGGTGGGCAGGCGCAGAGCATTGGCGCGCTCTGCGGCGGAAGGCTCCTTCTTAGTGTCGCGTACGGCGACAACGATAACTGCAAAGATTGCGATCATGATAAGCGCCGTGAAGGCGAATGCGATTCGGTCGCCTGCCATGGCCTGTTCGATTGCGGGCATCTCGGGGAACAGGAAGGTGGATGTTGCGGAAAGGGAAACCAAGATGGCTGTGCCCAACGACGCGCCTACCTGGTTCAACGTGTTCTGCAGTGCATTCGCGTGCTGGATAACACGGTTGTCCAGCGTGTTGATTCCCCAGGTGTTAAGCGGAGTGACCAGCGCCTGCATGCCAACGCCCAGGCAGGTGTAGATAACGATGATGAAGGGTACGGGCGTGTCGAGTCCGAAGCCAACCAGGCCGCAGCCACCGATTGCCGCAACCAAGGCGCCTGGGATTACGATACGGCGAACACCCAGCTTGTCGAACAGGCGGCCAGCGAAGAAGCCCATGATGGCACCCAGCACAGCGCCGGGCAGCATGATAAGGCCGGTTTCGAGGGCAGATACACCGAGCAGGTTTTGCAAATAGATGGGGAGCAAAACGCCTGTGCCAACCAGCGCGGCCTGGAGCAGGGCAACCAGAACAACAACGATGGCATATGAGCGGCTCTTCAGCACGTCGACTTTCAACAGCGGCACTTCGAGGCGGAGCTGCCTGCGTACGAAGAACGTCAAGAGAATGGCGCCGGCAGCGATAAGGGCGATCGGGATGGCTATGTTGGTTGCCGAAGTGATGGTGGCCAAGCCATACAGCAGACCCAAAAGGCCCAGTGAGCACAGGGCAACGGATGGCTTGTCGAACGAAGTGGGTTCGAATTCGCCGTAGCTCTTGAGGAAGACGATGGCCAGGATGACGATAAGTACCGCCAGTGCGGTTACCAGCATAAAGAGCGAGCGCCATCCGACGGATTCGACCAGCAAGCCGGAAAGGGAAGGACCGACAGCAGGGGCAAAGCCGATAACCAAGGACACAATGCCCATGGCGCTGCCTCGCTTTTCGCGGGGGAATATCAGAAGAATCACGGTGAATACCATCGGCATAACTACGCCGGTGGCTGCTGCCTGGAAAATACGGCCCAGCAGCAGGATGCCGAAGAAGGGCGAAAACGCCGCCATAAGGGAACCCAAGGCGAATACCGAAACACCTGCGATGAACAGCTTTCGGGTGGGGAAGCGGCCAATAAGGAAGGCGGAAAGCGGGATGATAATGGCTTCGACCAAAGAATAAGCTGAGGTGAGCCACTGAACGGTGGTGGCGTCTGCCTGGAGGTCGGCCATGATGGAGGGGTATGCGGGCGAAAGGAGCGTCTGGTTCAAGACAACCAGCGTGGCGCCTGCCAGCAGAATGGCAACGATAACTACTTGATTACGGGTGAGACCCATCTAGTTTTCCTTTCTTGCGTGGGGATCGGTAGGGATGGTTTTGAGCTGGCTGTTGAGGCTTGCGAGCTTGCGGAAGGCTTCAAACCCTTCGATGACCTGCTGTTGCAGCTCGGCAGCGTCGGGGTTTTCCTCGAAGAGGGCAGAAAACTCTGCATCGATGGCGGCCGATTCGGCGCGGCCTTTTTCCGTGAGGTAGACACGGAAGCTGCGCTTGTCGTTTTCGTCCTGCCTGCGTTCGATGAGGCCGTGTTCTTCCAAGGGCTGGGCGATAGGCTTGAAATTTGAGGGCTTTACGCACAAGTGATAAGCGAGTTCTTTGATAGTTTGGCCATCCTGCGAGGCTATTTCGCCCAGCAAATGGGCTTGATAGGGGTTTAGCCCGTGCCTTGCAACGATGCTCGAAAGCGTCGACTTGATGAGTAGACTCATAAAGCGGGTTTCTTCGAACAAGGCTCGGCAGAAGTTGATTTTTTCCATGGTTAATGATCCTCCTTTCTGCTTCAGAGAATAAGAAAGCGCCCCAGGTAGGGGCGCTTATGAGCTTGTTTAACACTATGAATAGTACTAAAACATAATTATATTTTAGAAATAATTATCGTTTCTTCACAAGTGGGAATCTGACACCTGTTCCTATTTTCCCACCTTGATTGCGCCTTTGTCGCAGCGATTGCCCCAGGCGTCGATGAGGGTATCGTCCTTGTATACGCACACGATTTCGCAGTGGTTGGCGCATTTCTGGCAGATGACTTCGCGGGTGGTGAACTCGAAATCGGAGATGTCGAAATTGAAGGGCTTGCGCTTCGAGGCAGGAGCGTCGGCCGCCAACAGTGCGGCGCCGTAGGCACCCATCAGATGGCCGTCGGGGTCAACTAAAACAGGTTGGTTCAATGCTTCTTCGAAGAAATGAACCACGCCAACGTTCTTGCTCACTCCGCCCTGGAAGACGATGGGCGACTGAATACGCTTGCCTTTGCCCACGTTATTCAGGTAGTTGGTGGCAACGGCCTTGCACAAGCCGGCGATAACGTCTTCGCGGGGATAGCCAACTTGCAATTTGTGCACCAAATCGCTTTCGGCAAACACCGTGCAGCGGGCGGCAATGTTGGCAGGTTTTTTCGAAGTTAGGGCAATAGGGCCGAACTCTTCCACTTCGACGCCAAGGCGGTGCGCCTGGCTCGACAGAAACGAACCAGTGCCTGCAGCGCATAGCGTGTTCATGGCATAGTCGGTGGCAATGCCGTTTTCGACGCAGATGATCTTCGAGTCTTGTCCGCCGATTTCAAGGATAGTGCGCACATCAGGGTGCAGGTGGGTGGTGCCAACGGCGTGGGCGGTAATCTCGTTCTTTACCACAGTGGCATCCAGGATAGAGCCAACCAGTCGTCGTGCGCTGCCAGTGGCGCCAACGGCAACCACGCTGATTTCTTCGGTGTTTATCTGGCTGTGCAGGTCTTCCACTACACGGCGCGCTGCATCGGTAGGGTTGCCTTCCGTCCAAAGGTAGGAGCGGGCGATAATCGTGCCATCAGGCAAAATGATGACGCCTTTAGTGGAAATAGAACCGGTATCGATACCAAGGAATGCGTTGCTCATCAACGGGCCTTTCTCATTGCAATCATGTCGTAGAACGCCTCGAGTCGGGTGTCGAGGCCGGTATCGCTCGTTTGCGAATCGTAACTCAGGTACAAAATAGGGATATGGTAGTCGCTGCTGATGCGCTGCAGAACGGGCATCACGTCAATCTCGGGCGTGCAGCCAGAAGACTTAAGGTGAACAATGCCGTCGAATCCCTTTTCGGCATAACTTTTTGCTGCGGCGATGGTCATGGTAGAAGTGGGACCCATGTCATAGCTTACGTATTCGCTCACGCCGCGGCGCAGGTTTTCCTCGTTGTAATGCAGGTTGCGGTGCGTGATGTTCAAGTACCGAGCGAGCGAAACGCCCATATCGATGAACTTTTCTTCGATGTAGAGATTCGAATGGGAATCAACGGCAGTAAAGTATTCGCCCACAATCCCGATGCGGATCGGGTCGGCGGGTTCTTGCGTGGGCAATTCCCGAAGAACGCCCATGCCGCGTTTGTAGGCAGTGGTTATCTGGTTCAGATTGGTAACGGTGCGCATGTCGGCAAAGAAATCATTGCGGGCGCGCTTGAACGATCCACGCTCAGCTTCGAAGCCGGCCTTTGCCAGGTAGGCATCGTTGTAGGAGTCTAGACATTCGATCATTTTGAAAAGTGCCAGGAACTGCTTTACTCCTTGCGGGATAGAAAGGTTCGGGTTCACTTTTTCTTTACAGATGGCGAGGTACTCTTGCATTGGCTTGCCTGTTACCGTGGCGAAGTTGAGCATCTCGAACTCGTAGCCCATGTCACGCAGGATGGATTCCTGCAACTCGCCGTAATACCCCAGGCGGCAGGGTCCGGCAAATTGAACAAGAACGTCGGCGCCGCGCTCTAGCGCTTCGATGTAGTCACCCAGGATGTGCTTGAACGGAGCGCATACGAAATCGTTACTGTGCTGGGCGCCCCGCTCCAGCGTGCGACGCGTAGGTTCGGGCAACGATACGTAGTCGGCGTCAAGCACCTGCTCAACGAAGTACTTGAAGGCAATGTCGTAGTAGGAATAGCGAAGGAAGGCAACTTTGGTACGCGCGTGACGATCGGCTTTTTTCTTCTGCTTCTTCTTGTTGCGGTGAGCGCGAAGGGCTTCGGGTGTGCCGGGGATAAAGGAAATGGATGCATTGGGGATTTCATCGGAATAGCGGCGTTTGAGGGTGTCGGCTGCCTTCTGTACGGCATTCAATGCAGTCAGTTTGCGGTTCGGCTCTCCGCCTTGCTGGTGGTTTGATTCGTTATTCATGCAGGTAGCCACCCCTTTGCTGGTAACGGAGAATATCGACAAAGCTTTCCAAGCGTGTTTCCAAGCCAGCGGTTCCGCTCTGCGCATCGACAGTGAGCGAAAGGATGGGCTTGCCTTTGATGCAGCGCATAAGGGCATCGTTGGTCATGGAGTCGGGCCCGCAAGGGAAGGCGCTTACCAAAACAATGCCGTCTATCTGGTCGTACAGGTCCAGAATGGTGCCGATGGTCTCGCGGTTGACAATCCAAGGCAGGGTGTCGGAAAACTCAAAGCTTTTTTCCAGCGCTTTTTCGTGATTGTGGCGATCGGCGAAAAGAACGCAGGTTTCCATTTCTCTTAGCATGTCAACAAGCGGTGAACCCACAAAGTCGTCATGAATCACGTAGGGGTGCGCCGCCAACAGAATTCGCAAGGGGCGTTCGCCTTCGGGCATTTTAGAAACGCGTTTTAACAGAGCTTCCTGTTTGTTGGCGCGTTTCTCGTCGCTATTCGTCTGAGCACGAACGGCGGCAGCGTAGGCTTTCTTTGATTCTTTTCTTGTTGCCCCAAGCTTTTGGCCAAGGTCAATGTAGGCTTCCTGCTCCTTGATGTGGCTGTCTGCTCGATCAACTTCGCAGGAAATGATGCGGGGACGTTGCGTGATGAAGGTATTGGCAACTAAATCTGGCAGTGCCTGGAATTTGGTGCAGAAGCCTTTGAAGTTTCCCAAATTGTCGATGCTGGGAGCAAAAATGGCATCGCATTTTCCCAGAAGGCTGGCAACGTGACCCATATACAGTTTTGATGCCAGGCAGCATTCGTCGATGGAGAGGTGCGCTCCTGCTTCAAGGGTGCTGCGGTCGGATTTATCGCTTACCACAACGGTCCGGCCGAGTTCTTCAAAAAAGGTGCGCCACATGGTTTTGTAGCGAAAATACAGTAGGGCGCGAGGTATGCCAACGGTTTGAACGTCAGCAAATTCTGCCTGCGCTTTGGGGTCTAAAGGGCTCATATTCCTCCATATTTGATGAGGGCGTTGGGCTGCTTGGAGCTGCCCCGTGCCTTTATTCTCTTCTTCTTGGGGCTTTGCTGGTTATGGTTTCATGTGGATTCCATCTTGCGTTATGCTTAAATACCCATTCCAATAACGCCGCTTCACGAAAGGAGCCGCATGACCAGGTACCGTGCCACAATCGTTTCGCCAAAAGGGGCGGCCCCTAAATCAAGCGTTATCGAGTTTGAAAGCGAGCATCGTGCTGGCTCTAAGCTGAACGTGCAAGACGCACGCTATAAAATGCTCGAACTCCATGGCTCCGAAGCGTTGGCATGGACTGTGAAAGATGTTGAAAAGGTGGCGGATTCCACTCCAGGTGATGCGCCCATGGAGCAGATGATGCTTGATTTCCGTGAGCCGGTTGAGCCTCCCAAGCGTAAGCGTCGTACGGTAAAGCGCGGCATTGCCGGTTAACTGTTGCGATAAGTATTGAGCGTAGCAAGAAAAGCGAGCTGTCCGATGGTTCATCGAGCAGCTCGCGTTTTTGATTAAGCCTTTGCGCTGGTGTGAGGTTGGTGGCTATAGATTGTTTAGGATGGCCCGCCTTAATTCGTATCGTCGGCACAGTTTGGGAAACGCCAGGAGCCCGAAGGCGGTTGCTAGGGCTAAAACGACAAGGAGGGGTACGGGAGCGGAACCATCATTGGTTTTCGGCAATTTGGCAGCAACGGATTCCGCTGCTGTTTCGACTGGGTTGGTTGATTGGACAACCGAGTCTCTGTCTTCGTCATGAAGCTCTAAATTACGGTGGGTGTCGATATTCGCGATGTTCCACAGATCAACCGCATCGCCCGATAGTGTTTCCTCTGTTGCTTGCATGTGTAGGATGGCGGGAGCGTAAGCAATCATGCTGTCTTCTTCGCTGCGCGTTGGTCCCGCTGCTTCCTTCAAGCTGAACGAAGCTCGGTTCGCTGACAGGTTGGAAAGGTCAACATTCTCGTAGCGTTCGGGACGCTCCCATTCCTTGGCATCTTGGGTATTGGTGCCAAAGCCCTCTTCGACTCTGCCGTGTTCGAAGGCTACGGCAATGACGAACTCTCCCTGTTCGAGCGAAAGATCGTTCACGGCAAGCTCCTGTGATTCCAAGGTCGAAACGTCTTGTTTCCAAATGCGCCAGCCACTGAAGTCGTGGATGCGTTTGTTGGTTGGATTGTCGGGGTTGTAGGGGTTCCTGGCGCAGGCATTTGGTTGTTCGTCACTGGTGCTGCTTGCCTCGGTGTTGGCTTCGCCGATACTGACGGGCTTGCTTTTGCTCTGCTTTGGAGCGCTATTGCCGTTGGTCTTGCCCGTTTTGCCATCTTCTTCGCTTGCTGCTTTCTCCTGTTCTTTTTCCTGGTCGAAGTTGGTTCGATACCACACGTTCATCATGCCGTCGTAGTCTTCGAAGCTCACGGGTGTGGCGATGCCGGTAAGGTGGGCATAGCCGTCTTTTGCGCAGGTGATGGTATCGGTCATGGTGAATTCGTCCACCCAAGTGCTAGAGGTGGAACGATAGTCGATTGAGTAATCGAACGATCCTGCTTCGTGGAGGAGAGTTTCGCGCTTGTCGACTTCGCCTGAAATGGCAAGGGGGATGGTGTCGTTGTCAACGGTGCCCAGATCGAGCGTAGTATTGTCTCTGCTGATGGTTATTGTGAAGTGCGCCAGTACGGTGCCTTCATTTTCCTTACAAGGAAGTTCTTCTATTTCGTAAGTGTCGTAGGGAAGGGCGCCAAGGTCGTCGTTGACCTTTGCTGCCCCGCCGTGCGAATCGCGCTCGAACCAGATGCCATCTTTTGCCGAGGTGCCAGCGTTGGTGTTGCGGGAATGAGGTACCCACGAAGACGCGGTGTTGGCCATGCCGTTTTCATCGGTTACCAGCACATGTTCTTCTCCTGTGGTGCGCGAAGTGATGCGGAATGGCACATTCGCCAGGTGCTCCATGGTGCCGCTTTTCGCTTTCGTGAAGGCCAGGTCGCCTCGAATTACCTGCTCTTCAAAGGAAAGGGGAGTCCAAGCGCT
>UMFK01062555.1_pt1 | contig 11675 bp, 9 predicted proteins | sample 1964981 | NCBI WGS metagenome assembly UMFK01 (sample SAMEA4836043, study PRJEB28245) | human gut metagenome | biome: gut microbiome; material: fecal sample | place: Denmark | collected 2008
GTTTTGGTCGTATCGGACGTCTTGCTTTCAGACAGATGTTTGGTGCAGAGGGTTATGAAGTAGTAGCTATCAACGATCTGACAAGCCCAAAGATGCTTGCTCATCTGTTAAAGTATGATTCATCACAGGGTAAGTATGAGAAGGCTGACACAGTTTCAGCTGGAGAGGATTCCATCACAGTTGATGGTAAGGAGATTAAGATCTATGCATTCCCTGATGCAAACAACTGCCCATGGGGCGAGCTTGGTGTAGACGTTGTTCTTGAGTGCTCAGGTTTCTACACATCTAAGGAGAAAGCACAGGCTCATATCAACGCTGGTGCTCGTAAGGTTGTTATTTCTGCTCCTGCAGGAAATGATCTTCCTACTATCGTTTACAACACAAACCATGAGACACTTAAGGCTGAGGATAACATCATTTCTGCAGCTTCTTGTACAACAAACTGTCTTGCACCTATGGCTGACGCTCTTAACAAGTACGCAGCTATCCAGTCTGGTATCATGGTAACAATCCATGCTTACACAGGTGATCAGATGACTCTTGATGGTCCTCAGAGAAAGGGTGACCTCAGAAGATCCCGTGCAGCAGCAGTTAACATCGTTCCTAACAGCACAGGTGCTGCAAAGGCTATCGGTCTTGTAATCCCAGAGCTGAACGGAAAGCTCATCGGATCTGCACAGCGTGTTCCTACCCCTACAGGTTCTACCACAATTCTTACAGCTGTATGTAAGGGTTCTGATATCACAGTTGAGGGTATCAACGCAGCTATGAAGGCAGCAGCAAACGAGTCATTCGGTTACAACGAGGATCAGATCGTTTCATCTGATATCGTTGGTATGAGATTCGGTTCTCTGTTCGATGCTACACAGACAATGGTAAACAAGGTTGCTGATGACCTCTATGAGGTACAGGTAGTATCTTGGTATGATAACGAGAATTCTTACACATCTCAGATGGTAAGAACAATCAAGTACTTCTCAGAGCTTGCATAATTTGATCTGAGGTGCTTAGCCGGACAGGCTGTTAGCATTTGCTGACGGATACTTATCCGGTGCATTGGATGATCCATGTACGGGTCCGGTCTTTCATTGGACCGGGCTCGTTTTTCTTTTCTTCTGTATTTTTTAGAAGATATGATTAATTATTAGGAGGAATATAACATGTTAAATAAGAAATCTGTTGATGATATCAACGTAAAGGGCAAGAAGGTTCTGGTTCGCTGTGACTTCAACGTACCACTTGATGCTGACTTAAACATCACTGACGAGAACCGTCTTGTAGCTGCTCTGCCTACAATCAAGAAGCTGATCGCTGACGGTGGACAGATCATTCTCTGTTCTCACCTTGGTAAGCCTAAGGGAGAGCCAAAGCCAGAGCTTTCTTTAGCACCTGTTGCTAAGAGACTTGCTGAGCTTCTTGGACAGGAAGTAAAGTTTGCTGCTGATGCTAACGTTGTTGGTGACAACGCAAAGGCTGCTGTTGCTGCAATGAAGGACGGCGACGTTGTACTTCTTGAGAACACACGTTACAGAGCTGAGGAGACAAAGAACGGAGAGGCTTTCTCAGAGGAGCTTGCATCTCTGGCTGATGTATTCGTAAACGATGCATTCGGTACTGCTCACAGAGCACACTGCTCTAACGTTGGTGTTACAGAGTTCATCCGTAAGAAGGGTGGAGACTGCGCTGTTGGATATCTGATGCAGAAGGAGATCGATTTCCTTGGTAATGCAGTAAACAATCCGGAGCGTCCATTCGTAGCAATTCTTGGTGGTGCTAAGGTATCTTCCAAGATCTCTGTTATCGAGAACCTTCTTGACAAGGTTGACACACTGATCATCGGTGGTGGTATGGCTTACACATTCATGGCTGCTCACGGTGAGGAAGTTGGTAAGTCACTCCTTGAGGAGGATTACAAGGATTATGCTCTTAAGATGGAGAAGAAGGCAGAGGAGAAGGGCGTTAAGCTTCTGATCCCTATTGATACAACTGTTGCTGATGATTTCTCTAACGATGCAAACATCAAGATCGTTGGTCGTGGAGAGATCCCTGCTGATATGGAGGGTCTTGATATCGGACCTAAGACAGCGGAGCTTTTCGCAAATGCGGTAGCAGGTGCTAAGACTGTTGTTTGGAACGGACCAATGGGCTGCTTTGAGATGCCAAACTTCGCAAAGGGTACGATCGCAGTTGCTGAGGCAATGGCTAAACTTGAGGGTGCTACAACGATCATCGGTGGCGGTGACAGTGCAGCAGCATGTAACCAGCTTGGTTTCGGCGACAAGATGACTCATATCTCTACCGGTGGTGGAGCTTCTCTTGAGTTCCTTGAGGGTAAGGATCTTCCTGGTGTAGTTGCAGCAGACGATAAATAATCAGATTCATATAAGGAGATAGTACAATGGCTAGAAGAAGAATTATTGCCGGCAACTGGAAAATGAACAAGACTCCTAGTGAGGCAGTTGCTTTAGTAAATGAGTTAAAGGACTTAGTAGTAAACGATGACGTTGATGTTGTTTACTGTGTACCTGCAATCGATATCGTTCCTGTCGTAGAGGCAGTTAAGGGAACAAACGTAGCAGTAGGTGCTGAGAATATGTACTTTGAGGAGAGCGGAGCTTACACAGGTGAGATTTCCGCACCAATGCTTGTAGATGCAGGCGTTAAGTATGTGATCCTTGGTCACTCAGAGCGTCGTGATTACTTCAAGGAGGATGATGTACTTCTTAACAAGAAAGTAAAGAAGGCATTCGAGGCCGGTCTTACACCAATCCTTTGCTGTGGTGAGTCACTGGAGCAGAGAGAGCTCGGCGTAACAATGGACTGGATCCGTCTTCAGATCAAGTCTGATCTTGCCGGTGTTACAGCAGATCAGGTTAAGAGCATGGTAATCGCTTACGAGCCAATCTGGGCTATCGGAACAGGCAAGACTGCTACTTCTGATCAGGCACAGGAGGTATGTAAGGGTATCCGTGATCTCATCGCTGAGATTTATGATACTGATACAGCAGAGGCTGTCCGCATCCAGTACGGTGGATCTATGAATGCCGGAAATGCAGCAGAGCTTCTTGCTAAGCCGGATATCGACGGTGGTCTTATCGGTGGTGCATCCCTTAAGGCTGATTTCGGTAAGGTAGTAAACGCGTAATAATGCGCTGACATCATCATATATTTGGCAATAATACACAACAAAACGCCACGAAATGCATTCAATTTTTAGATATAATTATTATTGAAATGTGTTTGGTGGCGTTTTATAATTACCATAATATCACTTATAACTATCACTTTTTACGTCAAGAAATGACGTTTTGAAAAAAGTGATAGTTCTCATTTTCTGAGTGATATTTACCTATAAAAGTGATAAATATATAGGAGGTAATTATGGATACCATTAGGCAGAGGGCAGAGAACGGACAAGGAAGTATAAGATGGATTAATGATAGAGAGTGTGAATGCGTAATACAGTCACAGTATCTCAATCCTAAAACGGGTAAACCCAAACGATTTAAACGTAAATTAAAAATTGATCAACATATTAAAATAACAAAGAAATATCAACGTGAAATAGAAGATCAGGTCAGATCACTCGTTATTATGGCGAAAAATGCATGGGAGAAAGAATTAGTTAATGGAAATGACACTAAAATAGATAAATCAAAAACTTTTGGTGAATATATGACAGAATATATTAATATGATCTCAGTGAACTTAACTGGGTCTGGGTACAAATCATATGTTAGCTCATTACGTTGTAATTTTTATAATCAACCAATTGCTAACTATCAGCTTCAAATGTTAAATGAAAAAGTGTTTCAAAACTACTATGATACAATTTTAGCACTAAAAAGTCGTAAAACTTGTAGTGTTCCTATCCAATTAACCAAACGCTTGTGCAAATGGCTCGTTGGTAAGAGTTTACTAAAAGAAAATTATGCCGAACAAGCTACCATTAAAAAAGAAATTATAGATGAATATAATGCTAAACGTGATGAAGACTTAAAAAATCGAAAAGAAATATTTACACCAGATGACATCAGAAAGTTTTACTATGCTTACAAAAATAATATTGGGGAAACAGCCGCAATTGTTATGTTTCTCCTTGAAACTGGTTTGCGAGCAGGCGAGTTTGCTGCGTTAAGAACTGACAATATTGATCTACAAAAAAGAAGAATAGATATTGTAGAAGCTCAGGCAATGAGATATATTAATAACGATCCAAACCAAGGACTTGAACGATATATCAAGGTTCCAAAAAATAAAAATGCTAGATTTGTCATGATGTCAGATCTATGTCTTGAAGTAACACAATATATGATGGAGCAGACACGCATAAAATGCACAAATAACCCTAAACATTTGCTATACCCGACATTTAGAACTGGCGAACCACGCAGTATTTCATCGATGGAAATATGCTTTAAAGATTTATGCAATAAATTAGATATAGACAGAGATGTTCGGTTGATGAAAAATGGAGCACAAAAGGGATTATGTCTACATGCATTAAGGCACACCATGGATACTATTGCAAATACTTCAAAAGGAGCAAATGTTGTCAACACAGCTTTGGCAATAGGACATACAGCTATTTCCACGGAAAATCTTTACACACATGCAACTGAAGAAGCATTAAGCTCTATTACCACACCATCTCAAGCCGTGCTTGAATCGTATAGGAAACAAGATGAATCAATTTCAGACGATGAGATGTACAAAATGTATTTAAAACTAAAAGATAAATTCGAATCAAAATCGTAAAAAATAGGGATAGCAGAACTTAATCTGTTATCCCATAATTTTTTATAACAAAACATCATTATTATTCATCAAGCAATGCTTGTACAGCTTCCCGATATATCTCAGGAACTTCATCAATTGTCATTCGTCCAAGGACGATCATATTGAAATAAAACTTTATCATTACGACTCACCCCCACAAACCATTGTTGCAAGCTCTGCGAAAGCATTTTCAAGATCTGTTAATCTTTCTTCTGAAGTTGGGATTTTTAATTCCTGCTCAACTTCTTTTTTGATTTTTTCAAGTTTTTCTTCATCAAGATCGAATTGAGAAGTTTCATCATTCCATTTATACGCTCGAAGATATTCAGCATTTAATACATTTGGAATTTCTGTTACTTCAACGAGTCGATCATATTCTCCAAAGCAATAATAATTTTCGGAGTCAATTCCAATACTAAAAGTATCTTTTTCATCCATTATTGATTACCTCCTTATATAGTACAACGAAATACAAAGATATTTCTGTATGGTGCAGAATTACCTTGTACTGTTGCTGTAAGTGTCGTCCCTGAAATAGTTAATGTGCAAGCTGTACTAGAGCCTCCGGCGGATGCCACCTGTTGCATATAAAATGTTTTATTATTATTTTGCATATTATAGATCAAGTAGATCTCACTTTTACAACTTGACGTCATTCCACTGATTAATACTAGATAAGCACCAGACGTATGACTTGCTGCCTGATCTGCTAAATTACATAAAGTTGTCGTACCATAACTAGAGATAGCAACATGCTTTTCTAACCACATTGTATGTTCCAATACATTTGTCATAATTGCAGCACTTGCCGCAGGGTTCCCAGATGTAAACGTCGCACTGTTATCGACAGTTGGAATATGTTTTGTTTGAACGAATGAAGATCCATTCCAATAAACACCATAATCAGATGATCCTTTTGCTGTAGAACCCATTAATCCCGCTAATGTATAAGTTGTATCTGTTGAAGAAATCGTAATTGTATTTCCAGATTTTGATACTGTCGTTGCTCCACTACCCTGGAAAAGTATATTTCCATTTGTGTAGTTATTTGCAGCAGTACCGATGTTAGTAACAGTATTTGTATCAGTATTCGTATCTGTTAATGCAATTGTAGTATTCCCGCTCTGGTTCATCGTGAATGTTCCTTTAGATGTACCATTCTGAGTAATGGTAATAGTACCATTTCCAACGGATGGAATTGAAGCAGAACTATATGCAAGACTTCCTAATCCTAACCAAGATTTCAAAGCATCTTTTGACACATCTTTAATTTTTGCAGTTACATCAGAGCCATTTCCTGCTGTATATCCTGCAATAAATTTGATCTCATCACCTTTGATCCCATTTCCGTTATAACCAATTTGAATATTTTTACTAGTCTGAGCATAATCTACTATAGCAGTTGCTTTTGTTGCCCATCCAGCACTACCTGCACTCGTTGCGTATTTAACACTCTTCGTAGAATCAGCAGTATTATCAACATTTCCAAGTCCAACCTCAGTCTTTGTGTGAGTGTGACTACTAGGAATGTATGAACTAGGCTTTCCAGTCACACCACTCCAAGGTACACTAGCAGCCGTACCAGCAGCATAAACTTCATAGCCAGCTTCGGATGAAAGTTTTGTTTCATCTACTACATAATACATTTTTCCAGAAGACGTGACCTTAACAGTATCACCTTTTTGAATCGTAGAAGATGTAAGCTTAAATCTTGCAGTATCATCTGCTACAACAGTTAATCTCTCTAATGCTCCTTGTGGAAGTCTATCAATACTAATTGTTCCACTTGTAATTTTACCTGCGTCAAGTGATGTAATGTCTCCATTCCCATGTGTATGAGATGAATTTGCTTTACCGTTTAATTTGGTATCCATCTCAGCCTCAGTGTAATAACGATCATCGTGAGTATGAGAAGTTGCGGCATAACTTCCCGCTGGCTGTGCCCCAATATTAGCAGGGGTTACTTTTGCCCATGTGTTATCATTTCTCAAAAATGTCGCATTATTGGCTGTCTGCGTTGCTGGAACGTGATTACCATGAGAAGAATTTGCCTTTCCTGCTAATGCGGTATTGATAACTTTATTCTGCACTGGATTGGTAGAAGTAGAGCTTAATTCACTATCTACGGTGGTCTTATTGGCACCTGAAGCAATGCCATTTAGCTTAGTAACCATAGCAGCGGTCATTAAACCATGTGCTGAAGTGGTGGCATCATCATATACTGTATCAGTAAACTTTGTCATCTTTGTATACCCACGAACTTTCTTAACTAACTCTTCAGCTTCAAATTCAGAAGTAAGTAAATTAATAGAGCCATTTTGAAAACCTGCTCGTAAAGCAATTGCAGCTTTTGTGTTAAAATCTGCCGTAGCTTTAATAGACCATATAACTTTATTAGCATTTCTGATTTTACATCTATCAGCCATATTATCATCATTAATACAAGCCACACAGATTTTTGTCCCAGGATACAGGATACAACGCACAACACAGTACAAACTTGTCAGCCATGTTTTTCCAGAGCCACGACTAGCAATATACATAAAATTCGTACTGACCATCATCATGTATATTAAAATCTTTTGAAATAGCTTTAATTTCACATTTAGATATTCAAGTACAAACCGCTGTGGATTTTTTCTATAGAATGAAGCCCAATAAGCAACACCCTCCAAAACACGCTCAGATTTTTCTTGGTATACTTCTTGTAATGACTTTTTCTTTTCTTTCTTTGCGGTAGCCATAATTACTCATCATCCTTGCTACCAAAAATCTTATCAAATAAAATTTCACTATCTGATTCCTCATCATAAGATGGTGGATTGACAGTATATTTTGCCATTACTCGTTCATATATATTTGAAAATCTATTTTTTAGACCAAGCATTTTTGACGCATGACCTCTATAGAAAGCATCTATGTAAGTACCAATTTTATCAACATCTGCAAGTTCTGGATCTATTTCAGGAAGAGGGCGTGTTTCCTCATATTTCTGAATTAAAGTACCCATCGTTTGAGCATCTGAAAATGTATCAAGAGTATTTTGTTTTGGCTTTAAGTTACCTGTATCAAGCCATTGCTGATATGAATAATCTAAATCTTTTGTAGAAGCTCCTTTTTTAATAGCATTTCGTTTCATAAGTTTTAGTATTGACAAATTCTGAAATGTTTCTTCTTGTGCCTTTTGAGAGCAGTCATATCTCGAAATCCAGTCTTGATACTCATTCTCAAGGAACATCAGTTCTTCATTATTATAATCTGCGCCAAATCTCTTTTTAGCTGCACGTAATGTTTTTTGCACAATTTTTACATCTTCTTCTGAATTATTATCTATATCATCAATAGAAAATTCAGAGTCTTTATAAGAAGTATTATTATACTGTGGAAGAGAAGCTACCATTACAATAAGATTTTGAACAGCCGTTCCACGAACTTTTTCACCAACACCTTCATTAATAGTTTGTAACTGTGCGTTATAATCACTTTCACTAAATTTCCAATCAAGCTGTCTAAAAGTGTTAATTGTTTTTTCTCTATTGTCTGTTCTAATGCCAGTTTTAGGATCTACATCAGTACACAAGTCTAAAATACAAGCCTTACATGCAAAGTGTTCAAAACCGCTTTTACTTTTACTTGACTTATAGAAGTTTCCATTGCCTTTGGTCGATTTCCATTTTCCACAATGAGGACAATAGATGTAATCCAAATCTAGTAAATGGTTGTAGTCAATGGCTAAATCATGATATGCACCCTTCACATTATTTACTGTTAGCTTTTTGACCTCATCATCTGTTTTGGCTTGTCTTAAATTAGCCATTATTTCACCTTCTTTCTTTTCATCCCAATATAAATAAAGAGCCGATTAAGCAACCGACTCTTCTTCAATATATTCCCATGTATAATTTGCAACAGGAAGAGTATGTCTCCCTTTTAGCCAACCAGATATATATCCTCGTTTTATATTATATTTTCTTTCTGCATCTCTCAAAGATTTAAATATTTCGCCTGTTTCAATGCATTTGACATATTTTCTTGTACTTTGCGTATGATCGTATTTGCAATATCCTATATCATTGGCTCTAGTAAGAAATATTCTTACCGTATTTTTAGCAAGTCCTGTTATATCGCATATCTGCATTACTTTATAACCATTATTCCATAAATCAGCAATTTTAAAAACATCAGAAATTAATGATTGCCTATAACATTCAACCCAATTAACATTTGAAAAATCATATATTTTTGATAAATCGCTATTGATGATAGCGTCTTTTAATTGATTAAAACCAGATTCTTTTGAATTAATTACGATATATCTATTAATGCCTTGTTCCAAAGCATATTTTTGTTTTTCTTTATCATTTTTGGTTTCTTCTTCTAAGGTTCTTCCACCTAATGTGTGAAATGATTTTTCATAATGCTGTTTACCATTCAATTCACATATCCATTCAATGTCGTTATAATTACCATAAAAATCATATCTGTAAGAATAATTATTATTCAGATATTTCTCAGACTCTATATTTATATCAACAGATTTCAACACCTGATATAAATATTTCTCACCAAGACTATTGCCATCTTGACATTTACATTTAAGACCTCGTTTATTAACATGATCTATTGTCTTATTCTTAATTATTTGACCACAAGAAGGACAAATAAAATCTGTTTTATTTCTACTGTTTATTGTGAATTTTTCATTGATAGATTTATCAACAAGACAATCATATAAGACAGGATTAATAGACTTTATATCATTCACACCTATTTGAATATTTTCTTTTCCATTTTCACAGATTGTACATTTATATGAACCATTTAATAATGATAATGTTCTTATTCTATTTTTATATCCGCATTTTTTACAAATACATGTAATTTCTTTTTGTCCATGTTTATATGTACCAGTAATATTTAAATCTGGATATTTTGACTGGACTCTTTTCTTAAATTCATTATCAGATATATTTAATATATCATCATACTTTTTCATTCTTTCACAATATCTGCAATGCTGTGTTTCTAGTAATGTTTTTGCTGAATAATTTCTTTCATGTCCACATTTCTTACATTTACAATGTAAATATGTTTCAGATAATTTTGTGTATTTTCCAGTTATCTCAAATTCTGGACTTATTTTATTAACTCGTTCCAAAAATTCTTTTGGATTATTTGGTATTCCTTGCATAATTCATTTCTCGCTTTCCACTCGCAAAACCAATTAAAATAGAGTGAGAGAGTAGTGCGAGTATCTACTATACTGAAGCTCATGACTTCTTCAGCTTCTCACTCCATAATTCCAACTACCTGCAATCGAAACAGTAACAATCCTCTTATAGTCGGCTATATATTTATTCTCTTTTATTTTTCTAAATATTTATTTACTATTTAATTTGTTTTTTTTGTCATACATATGTTATAATCTAAATATAAATATAGAAAGTGGGTGATTTAAAATGGCTTCAAAATCTAAAAAAACTATGAAAGATCTAAACGAAGAAGTGGAATTGCATAAATTATTATTATCCGATTATTCAAAAAATGATGATAATAATCAATTTATTAAACAAATGGATGATTTTAGAGAATTTTTAAAAGAAGCATGTAAACTGTCTTCTGGATACTTACAGCTATATAACCAATTTAAAGAAACAGAAAATTTTCATGAATATAAAGATTTTTTTATATTTTGTGAAAGTTTTCATGAAAGGCTAATTGAAATAATTGAAAAAGATAATATTTTAACATCAAACAATCATTCTTCTATAAAAGAATATTTATCATTAGATTACAATAAAAAATTTTACCAAGATATATTAAACGAATTTTCTAATCTTGATAAATATATGAAAAATTGTAATAACTTTATAATGGTCGGTTGTGGGTCGTTCCCTATTACACTGTTCTATGTTTGTGAAAAATATTCTAATTTAAATATTATTGGAATAGATAATAGTCCAGAAGCAATTATTAATGCAAAAGAACTTAAAACCAAATTAAATTATCAAAAACTTGCTTTTGAAATAATAGATGGAATAAATTATAACTATTCAAATATAGACACAATTTTTATAGCAAATTTAGTTATACCAAAAACAAAAGTATTAAAAAGAATAGCAATGACCTGTAAACAAGGAACAAAAATTTTTCTTCGAATTCCTGTTATGTATGGTTCATTATTATCTGAAGATGTAAATTATTCATCAATCAATAGTTTTAAATCAATAGAAGTTATAGAACCATCTAAAACTACTGACGATATTTTATATAAATTATTAGTATTAGAAAAACTTTAAAAAAGGAGTCGATTTTATATGCCAGAAAAAGAATGCTTTGTTATTATGCCTATTGCCGACCAAGATGGATATGAACCAGATCATTTTAAGTTGGTTTATGAAGATATAATTAAAATTGCTTGCAATGATGCAGGATTTAAACCGATTAGAGCAGATGATGTAAAACAAACCAATTTAATACATAAAGATATTCTACAAAAAATATTAGAAACTCCAATCGCAATCTGTGATTTGAGTTCAAATAATCCAAATGTTTTATTTGAACTAGGAATTAGGCAGGCTTTTGACAAACCTGTTGTTTTAATTAAAGACAAAATAACCAAATCTATTTTTGATTTATCACCACTAAGGTATACCGAATATGTAAGTACACACAAATATAGAGATGTGTTAAAATCACAAAAATTAATTAAAGAAGCATTACTAAGTACAGAAAAGGCATCGGAAGATGCTGCAAATATTAATTCTTTAATTAATTTATTATCTCTTCCAAGTGCTGCTTCATTAAAACCACAAGAAGATGATAAAAATAGTTTAAATTATTTGATTTTGCAACAAATTAGTGATATGCAACAAGAAATTAAAAATATAACGAAT
>UMFK01021335.1_pt1 | contig 11634 bp, 9 predicted proteins | sample 1964981 | NCBI WGS metagenome assembly UMFK01 (sample SAMEA4836043, study PRJEB28245) | human gut metagenome | biome: gut microbiome; material: fecal sample | place: Denmark | collected 2008
AAGCCAAAAACACCAAGAACTATGCTTAGAATTAAAAAGCTAAACAAGGACGTTGACACGATGGTCTTCATTTTTCCATATTCTCTGGCACCGAAATAGCGGCTCACGAGCACACCGGCACCGACACCTGCCCCCAATGCCACACAAATGAAAACATTGGTCAGCGCTGCACAGGCCCCGACAGCTGCAAGTGCAGAGGAGCCAACAAATTGTCCGACGATTATAGAGTCAGCCATATTGTATATTTGCTGAAAAAAACTGCCCAAAATCATTGGCATTGCAAAAACTGTCAACGCTTTAAGAGGCGTATCTGTGATCAAATATTCATCTTTTGACATTATCATATTCCTCCATAGCCTTTATAATTTCACTTATTCTTTCCTTCTCCGGAATTTATTCTATGTAATCAAAATGTAAGTTTTAAATTACGTTGCGAAGCCATTATATGTAGTTACAGCCGCTAAGTCAAGCCAGGGTTCCAAAATCTTTTAACCGCTCATCATCCATATCAAATCCCTTAACTGTATATTCCTCAATTATATGATTTGCCCACTTTCTGAACTGGATAGCTGCTGAAGAACGAACAATGCTAATTTCACGCTTGTTATCTTTCATCTTGTTACCTCAATTTTTAATCGACTAAATTGCTTTATAAAGATTCATATATCTGTCTCTCACATCCGGTATGCTTCTTTAGTAAATTTATCATCGAGATACATATCGGTCAATTTCTTTCTTTTTCTGGTGCCTGCAGTTCAAAAGCAATGTATCCGAAGATTCCACGAAGGTCTATCTCGGCCTGATCTTAAATCTCGATATCATAAATCATAAACTGTAATCCTTGCGGATATCAGCAAAAACAGATTTTGCTGATCTAGTACGACCAGCCTGCATATCCGCATATCCTTTCTCTAGTTCTGCATTCATCTGTGCTTCTGATAATGCACAAATGTCTACAGGACGAGCGGATGGCATTTTCACTTCAAAAATTAAAATTCGCCTCCCGTAAGTCTTACTTTTTCTCTCTTTATATGTGCATTCTTTTGCTGAAAAGGATTACAAATTGGCACTTTAAGAGAAGTCATTTATTTTTAAATTACATTTTACGGAAACTCAAGAAATAATAATAAACGCAGGGAAAAGTTCTATTGCTCTTCTCTGCGTTTGTGTACAAAAGTACGGTTTTCTCATACTGGACCATCGGTTTTGCTTTAGCTGTTTTCATCAGACTTTCTATATTTCAGTGGTGAAACTGTATAGGCTTTTTTGAAACTTCTGATAAAATAGCTTACATTCTGATACCCACTCTGCAAGGCTACCTCCGTAACCGGCATATCGGTATCCTGTAACAGCTGTTTTGCATGCTCCAACCGTAAATATGTAATATATTGCGACAGTGTAATATGAAAATGTTCCTTGAAATACCGTGATATATATTTTTCTGAAAGATGAAACTGTTCTCCAAATTCCTTTAGGGATATCTTCCCTGTAAAGTTCTGCTGTATATATGAAACCATCTCTTTTTCCACAATATTTCTGCCATTTGTATCATTTTCTATTACAAGTCCCTTTTCCCACATTTCAAGAATAAATTGTAAAAGAATTACCTTTGTCTTTATCTGTGCAGCTATTTTTGACTCACTTTCATCCGTTTTTGCCATATATATATCAATCAGCTGCTCACACAGTTCTTTTGCCGTATCTTTTACTCTTGGACATATCATCAGATGACCGCTGTTTAACGGTTCAAGCAATTTATCGTCTAACATGTCATCTGTGAAAAAAGATATATATTTTAACGGAAATAGAAAAGTAAAATAATCCACAGTGCCGGTTTGTGAGCCCATGAGATGCAGACTTCCCGGCGATACCACAAATGCGTCCCCGGCTTTTCCAATATAACTCTCCCCCGATATACTTACCGTCAGAAAGCCACTTTTTACATATATAATTTCAAGTTCATCATGCCAATGTACGGGTATCTGAAATGACCGACCTTTATTCTTTATGTGATAAGTACTAAATGGGTCGTCCTTTGTACCATGTGGTTTATTTTCCTTTAATTCAAAATACATAGCCGCTCCTACAATTCTACAAGACTCTTACTTTTCCATTTTCCGCTTTTCCATCTAAGCACCATCCCAACAGCTCTTGCACACTCATCACCTGCCATTGCAATATATGCGCCTACTGCCTGAAGTCCCATATGTATTCCAAGAAAATACGTTCCGACAACCGCAAACAGATACATAAATATCGCACCCATTATAACCGGAAAAATTGCATCTCCACTCGTTTTTAATGCCTGACCATACACAAGATTTGTCACCCTTCCAAATTCAAGGAATATATCTACTATCAGTAACTTTACTACAAGATTAATCATCTGTGTATCATCCGTAAATATATGCACGATAAAATGTCCGGATAATGCAAACGCCACAGAAAAGCACGTCGCTGTTATGAGACCATATAGCACCGCTTTTCGTGTACCCCTGTCACATTCTTCAAACTCTTTTGCTCCAATTCTCCAGCCAGTCATAATAGCGTTAGCCTGCGCAAGCGCAGCGCCTACACAATACGAGAAATTTGCAATCTGCATCGCATACGAACGTGCTGTAACATTCATTCCGTCCGCATCCATCTGGTTCATAAAACGTACCACAAATGTCATTGCTACATTATAAAGTGCTGTTTCGAATGCAGACGGAAAACCTATTTTAACAATCTGTGCAAGTATTTTTCGTGGCTGTGCACGCTCAGGACTTTGCTTTGCTTTTATAAGTACAGCTCCCATCGCTGCTACAATAATAAGATTCACAACCTTTGAAATAACTGTTGCAACAGCAACTCCCATTACTCCCCAGTGAAACACAAACAGAAATACTGAATTGAGTATAATATTAATGACATTACCAACAACCGTCCCTATTAAGGAATGTTCTGTATATCCAAACACTCTTAAATAACTGGAAAAAATAGGAATCAGTGCATTTAAAAAACTTGCACCTCCAACAATTTTAAGGTATGTTTCAGCAGGTTCAAGCAAAGCCGGGGCAATACTTACTATTTTGAGTATTCTACCAGAAAAAATGGCAAGAATACCAGACATCATGATACCTGTCAATGCATTAAATATAAGTCCAAGCTGTCTGGCCTGATATGCAATTCCAGGTCTTCCCGCCCCGATATTTTGTGACATAACCGCTACCATACCAGATGATATTACCCCGAACATAATGATAAAAACACCGATATATGTATTTGCTGTTCCGACAGCCCCCACAGCCTGGTCACTTACAGATGATAACATAAGTGTATCGACCATACCTGAAAGCATATAAAATAAAGTTTCTAAGCATATTGGCACGGACAGTTGTGCCAATGTTTTTCTTTCACCTTCCATGTTTTCCTCCCTAAATACTAATATAACATATATTATCAATAATATGATATATTTCCACATATTTCTTGTATAATATCATGCAAAAATTGCACTATTTCTACTTCTATTTACGAATGGAGAAAAACACAGTTCTAATTTGCTGTATTTTCTTTCATTTTCCATATGCTGCACCGTGCCAGTGTTTTACTTCTGCAGCAATGTTGAAAACCTGACGGCTTTTTGTTGTTTATATTTATCACAAGATACCATTAAACTTTGTGATTGTATCACTCTGTTATGAAGTGACTTTTGTCAAGAGTTAATTTCAAGAAAATATTTCTTAACTCCGGTCACATTTGTTTTCCTGACAGCATTGGAAAAGAGCCCTAGTTTAACAGTCCCCGGCAGTTGGCCACTCTGTTATACGTGGATTGGTTACCTACAGGCTAATGGTCCGCCGTTGGGTTCTACGATCTAAAAGCGTGGATCACAGTGTTTCATGTGCGCACATAGAGTGAACGCAGATAACCCAGACCTTACAGTGACCACAGCTCTTTTCTAATACTGTCAGATTGTTTCATTGTTACATTGTGGCAGAAAAAGCTGCACATTGCTTCTTTTTCTGCTTGACTGCCCTTTTATCATAAACAGCTGATTGTCAAGGACTTAGCCGCCACAGCGGTGCCTGTACCCTTGACTGGCAGATGACTATGATACATCTCTACGCTGCTTTCATTTCGATATTATCTGTCATCATGCCCAATACAAAACATGCCAGTTCTCTTGCTATTGCAGCTACTGCCACATTTCTTTTCTTTCCATGACGTATGAATTTATAGTATCTGCTCCGCAATCTCGTATTCGCCTTATCAGCATACGCAATTACCTCTGCTGTATTACCATTCTGCCTTGCTCTTAATTCTTTTGATTTGTGCCCCACAGCACCCTTGCAGATTCCGCTAGATGCCTCTATCAGAAGCTGTCTCAAATGACTGTTTCCTGCTTTTGTTATTCCAAGGCGGTGTATGCTGTCTGAGCTTGAGTTTTCTCCAGGAGCAAGTCCAAGATACGATGCATACTGGTTCCCTTTTGCAAATCTTTCAAACTCTCCGGTTTCAACAATCAATGACAATGCTGTATGCGTCTTGATTCCAAGAAAACATTTCATTTTTTTGACTTTGTCGTAATACTTTGTCTGCTCCGCGATTTCCTCGATCCGCTTATCATATCTCTCAATCTAAATTCCAATTTACCCGTAAAATTTTGATTTATCGCTCTGTTCGGCAAAGGCAACAAACTGTTGCTGTTCTTCAATTGAAGGAACAATAACCTTTATGCTTCCTACAATTTTTAAGTTTAAACCGCCTCTACCATCAGCAATCGCGCACATATTTCTTATCTCTTCATATCTGTTTCTGAGATTATGGTACAGATAATCCGATAAAACGGTCTCGTCAGTAACCATTGCACAAAGTGACTGATTTGTACATAATTCAATCTCTGTAACAGCAACAGTTCCTCTAGTCTTTCCCTGGCCTGCAAGGGCAATAACTACTGTGTGTAATGGCACCATCTTAGTGCTACATTTATCATATCCAAGCTGAGATATTTTCTTCTCAGTAGAAGTAACACGCCCCATGTGCACCTCGCCTGAACTCATCCAAGGGATAGTCCCATTCTTCCAATACGCACTCACCTTTGTGCTAGGTGTTGCTCCAGCAAACAAATCAGAGAACTCATTAATCTGCTTTATCGGATACCCTTTTTGATTGTTTTCGATATCTCCAAACATCTCGATAAATTGCGATTTCACCAATTCGTCAGTCTTATTTATTAAATCTTCATACGCATTCTTAGTTTCATTGATTGACCATAATGTTTCAGCTAATTTGCTTTGTTCTGGCATTAATGGAAGCTCTATAGCAAATTCTTTTAAATGTGTCCATTTTACACGAGGTGATAAAGAGCCAGCTGATTTTCCTACAGCAAAATCAAAAAGGAAATCATTCTGAATTATGAAAGGCAAAAGATCAGGATCAACCTTGTCTTCTATTGCTCTTATTACAGTAATATCTCCGGAGCAAATTCCATCAAATGGTGCTACTGCTGCCTTTTTTAGGTAAGCACGTCTTCTACCAAATAAAACATCCCCTTTTGAGAATTCCTTAGTAAACGTATTCTCTGTATCTTCATTCCATGATGATAACGTAACGTTTGATGGCGTAAGATGTTCTAGTCCAACGATTCTTATTCCAGTTTTATCACCTTTATTTGATGATTTAGCCTCAATTGCAATATCTCCGAGCTTAACTGTTGCCATTACCATCACCTCCAATCATTTCATTTATCGATTCAAAATGTCTTGATGCCATTTCAGCAGCTTCTTTCCAGTCTGAATAACATTCTTGGACAGTTCTATCATCTTCTTTTTCCTCGCTACTTGTCTGAATATACAAAGGAATACTAAGAGAGTAATCATTCTTTGCTATATCCTTTATAGTAACCACTTTAGCGATGTCACCATCTGACTCATATTTATCGTATGCTTTAGCAATCTTTTCAATATGCTTGTCTTCTAGATAACTCTGAGCATTCTTTCGTGTAACTTCGTTTAGTGCATTAATAAATAACACTTGTCCTTTACGATTTACAGCTTTTCTTGTCCTGCAAATGATAATGCATGCCTCCATTGGAGAGTTGTAGAAAAGATTAGGTCCTAAACCAATTACACATTCCACCAGATCAGACTTAACTAACTTCTCTCTCATGTCTTTCTCTTCATTTCTGAATAGAACACCGTGAGGAAACAGTATTGCACAGCGTCCAGTCTTTTCATCAAGACTTTTTAATATGTGTTGGAAAAAAGCATAGTCTGCACGTCCTTGAGGTGGTGTTCCTAAAAAGTTGCGTCCGTACTTATCTGACTCAAAAGCTGTTCTATCCCACTGGCTTATAGAGTAAGGAGGATTTGCTAAAATCAAATCAAATTGCTGTAATTTCGAGTGATCCGTAAACGCAGGTGTTTTTAATGTATCCGCATTTACAATATTGAAGTCCTGTACACCATGAAGAAGAAGATTCATTCTTGCAATCGCTGATGTAAGAGTTACAATTTCTTGTCCGTAGATAGAAAGATTTCTCCATTCAAGTCCTTGTTGTTTCAAATATGCAACCGCAGAAATTAACATACCTGCGCTTCCACATGTAGGATCATAAATTGACTCACCCGGCTGTGGTTTAAGCATTTCTGTCATTAAATTAACTACAGTTCTGTTTGTATAAAATTCCTGTGCTGTATGACCGCTATCATCTGCAAACTGCTTGATAAGATATTCATATCCCTGACCTAATTCGTCAGCAGGACAATTTGCTATAGATAATGTTTTAGTGCTGAAATGCTCCAGCATGTCTTTCAAAAGTCTGTCCGGTAAACGATTCTTATTAGTCCAAGATGCGTCACCAAAGATACCATGAAGCTTCTCAGGATTTGCAGTTTCAATCTTATGGAAAGCTTCAATAATAGCTTTACCAACATCCTGCGATACGTTTCTTACATCATTCCAATGTGCTCCATCCGGAATCTGGAACTGATGGTTTTCTTCCCAATCAAGTGCCTCTTCACCAAACTCAGCTCTTACCTTCTCACATTCCTCGTCATAAACATCACTAAGACGTTTGAAGAATAAAAGTGGGAAAATATATTGTTTGTATGCTCCAGCATCAACATGCGTACGAAGAAGTACTGCTGATCCCCAGAGGTATTTTTCTAATTCATCAATCGTAATCTTACTGCTCATCGACATAACCTCCTTCAATCAACAATGATTTCATCTTTGCTTCTGCTTTCTTAACATTTTCCAATGCTTCGAAATATTGTGCTCTTACTATTTCTGGAGCAACAACCTCTTGTTTTTTCTTTTCAATATAGGTATTTACTGCAAGCGTATTTCCTGCTGCATCTAAATCCGCAATAGATACAATCTTACATTTTTCAATGACATCTTTATACTCCTGATAAAGCTTGAACACTTCATTGATATCTTTCTCTTCCATTACGTTTTGAGCACGTTTTGGAGTATAGATATTTGTCGCATCAATCAAGCAAACCTTACCTTTATGTTCTGGTCTCTTTTGATTATTCAAGAACAAAATACAAGCAGATACGCCAGTTCCGTAGAACACACCACCTGCAAGAGCTACTACCGCTTCAATCAAATCACTCTTGATAAGCTGTTCACGAATATCTCCTTCTTTACCGCTATGGAATAAAACTCCCTGTGGAAGAACAACTGCAACTTTACCGTCCATCGGTTTCATGGATTTAATCATGTGCTGAAGCCATGCAAAATCTGCATTAGAATCTGAAGGACAACCCCACATATTACGGCCATACTTATCTGATTCAAAGCTATCAGCGCCCCACTTCTCCTGACCAAATGGCGGATTTGCAAGAACACAATTAAATTTCTGAAGCTGTCCATGTTCAATAAACTTTGGTGTTCTCAAAGTATCACCCTGTGCAACCTTAAAGTCGCTAGCACCATGTAAGAACAGGTTCATTCTTGCAATTGCTGATGTCGATAAATTATTCTCCTGTCCATAGATTCTTCCGTAAGTCATTTGCTTATCGCCAATATGACGAATTGCCTCAATCAGCATACCGCCAGTACCACAAGCTGGATCGTATACAGTGTCTCCTGGCTTAGGATCCATCAGCATAACCATCAATTTTACAATCGTTCTTGGTGTGTAATATTCACCAGCATTTTTCTTAGATAGATCAGCAAACTTCTTGATGAGGTATTCATATGCATCACCCATTACATCTGCGCTATAGTTTTTATTACCGACCTTCAGACTAGACATGTGTTCGATCAAGTCTTTTAATCTTTCATCTGTAAGCTTTGTTTTGTCGGTCCAAGTAACATCATCAAAACTTGAAAACACTCCGCTAAGAGTTCCTGGATTAGCTCGTTCAATACCATTCATAGCTTTGACGATAATCTTACCCACATCCTGACTTGCGTTTCTCAAATCCTTCCAGTGACAACCCTCTGGAATTACAAAGCTGTGATTTTCATCAAATGCAGCAAATTCCTCATCACCACCTGAAAGTTCTAATGCTTCCTGAGTTTCTTCATCATAAACATCGCTTATTCTTTTAAAGAACAAGATCGGTGTTACATAGTCCTTAAACTCATCTTGGTTAATTGGACCTCTCAAAATATTACAAGCTTCATACAAGTGAGCAAATAGCTTCTGGCTTGTTGTCTCTTCGTTTTCAGGGATAGAATCTTTCAATTCTTGATCCGCTGTCTCTGTCGCTGATTGAATCATAGATTCTCGACCTCCCGTCTTAACTTTTTTATCTTCAGAACGTTTTATTCTAACGCTCATATCATCGTGCATTTTCTCCATCACCGGAGGATATTTGTTTTCAAATAGTATCAATAGCTGCATAAGCTTCTGATCTAAGAATGTTAATGCATGCTTTCTTATATCTGTTGGAATACCATAATATGCTTCTGCAACTCCACCACAGATAGCTGCAACCGTATCACTGTCTCCACCAATAGATATTGCATTTCTAATTGCATCTTCAAATCCAGTAGACTCGAAGAAGGCCTGTAAAGCTTGTGGTACTGTTTCCTGACAAGTTTCATTGAAATGATATGTATCGCGAATTTCATCCAAAGTGAAATTCATTGGATAATAATTCTTATCAATGTAATCTCTTATTTCAAAGATATTGCTTCCCGTCTTGGCCATAAAAATCGCAACAACGGTCGCTTCAGCACCTTTAATTCCTTCTGGATGATTATGACTAACTTCTGTCACTAATCTTGACAGTTTCTTAGCTTCCTCAATACTATTAGCAGCAAAACCAGCTGCACTTACTCGCATTGCAGCTCCGTTTCCATAACTGTTATACGGCTTAGGATCATCAGAAAAAATCCATCCATAAAAGCTTCCACCGTATCCACAGTTGGGATAATTTCTACCAACGTTCTGCATACATTCAATCGCATTTTTCGATAAATCACTATAGTCTTTTTTACTTACCAATATCGCCTGAGCAATTGCTAGACTCATGATACTGTCATCGGTAGGAAAACACTTATAAGTTAAAAACTCAAAATCTTTACTTCTGTGATTATTCCATTCAAAACGAGACCCGACGATATCTCCGATAATCGCTCCCAACATCTAACGACCTCCTTAAATTCTTGCTTGAAGTCTTGATAATGTTGAAGTCCATCTATTTTCTGCTTCTTGGATGGCTTTCTTATAAACTTCAAGTTCTCTTGTATATTCCTCGGCTATTGATCTTTGTTCTTCTATAGAGGGAAGTGGAATTTCTATATTATTCAATTCCTTATAACTTATATTCATCACAGCTGTACCCTGCTGTCTAGTAACTAGCATCTTTCGTCCAAGTGGACTGTCAAAGAAGAGCTTTAAGTAAGTTGTGGATAAACTTTCGTCTGTAGCTCTAATAACTATTACATTCGATGAAGCAATACATGGATATGTCTGCTCCTCAAATATTGCTATTCTTATAGCTGTTCCTCTTGCAGGTATTAAAAGGTCACCTGTCTTAAGAATATAGTTTGTAATCTTACGATCCTCTTCATCTAAATGGTCCAAAGAGGAATAATCAATTTCATACTCACCAATATTAGAAATATTAACAACACCAATACTTCCGTTAGGATCTTTTCGATTGATTGCTTTTCCTCTAAAAATAGAAGCAACCGTTCCAAGCTCCTGCTTTTTCACATTTGACTCCTGGAATTTTATCCAATCTTCATCTTGAGCCTCAAATATTCTATCAACGTTCCAATCTCCCATATCTGTCAGCTCATCTTCGAGTACAAATGTGTCATCTTGAACTACAATCTTTTTATTTCCTGTTTTACGTGCATTTTCATCTTCAAAAACAAATCTCTTGATGGTAACTTCATCCGTTCTTCCAGTTGTAATAGTAAGAAGGAATGTCTTTACTCCTGTATTATCAAAAATCCCTGATGGCAAATCAGATATCTCTTTTAGACAATACATTGATTGCAAGAACTCTCTTAACTCTTTTACTGTTCCACCAGCAAATGTAATTTTAGCCGGTAACACAATTGACAAGATACCCTCACTTCTTAAATGAAGAGCTAAGTTCTCGGCAGCAATCATGTCATACTCTCTGCAAATAAACTCCGAGCTTTCATCAGCTTTATCTCTGACACCGAACACTGGAACAGATAAAATCAAATCAAATTTTTCAGATGTAAATTCATACTGATATATATTTGTCTGCTTGATATCAACCATGTCATTGTCGTCAAACATCTCATTTAAGACTTTGTAATAAAACGCATCAATTGTTGTCAATGTAAAATGAGAATCAAAGTGTGCTTCAACAAGCCTTTCTAAGAATGGTGAAAACTTCTCCGCTTCTGCAATGAGAACTTCTTGAAAACCATCGATGAAATTTTTTTCCATTTCATCAACAACTGACTCAGGAACTCTAAACTTTGATCTGTCATCCCCATATTCTAAAATGTCAGTCCAACTAAGTTCATCAAATCCCTGTAAAGTTCTATAGATATCAACAAATCTTTCTTTCTCTGGAAATGGATTAGGAATTTCAAAATCAGTAGCAACGCTTTCCATTAATTGATACAATTCGTCATAATCCATTTCGTTTTGAGCACAATCCTGAAGGACCATTACTTTTTTCAATACAGCTAAAACACTTTGATATTCATTCGGCGTATTATTCCCTCTTATTGCATTAAAGAATGAATACACTCTATCGATTCTTTTATCATTTTTTTTCATGAGCAGCTCCTCCTGCTGTTAGATATTCTAAACCTTCTAACGATAGAATATCATCATTCAAGTTCCTTGTCAATATATTTTGGTATTTACATACCAAATCTTGCAAATCGTTAATTTTATCTTTATCACCTTATATACAATCGTTATAAGGTGAACACCAGGGTTCATTTTTTCTCGTTATCTATCCCCTAGTGTCAACCCTGCATTATGGACCAATTCCCATAAAGCCATTTTCAAGCATAAAAATAAAGGCTTTCCAGCAGCCAATCGTACTCATTAACGATAGCTCTATGAAAAGCCTTTTATTTACTACATATTTTTTTACTTCTTAGGGTTCACTTTTGACATCAAAACCACCGTCTCAACATGCCCCGTATTCGGAAACATATCCACGCAGCACCCCTTCTTAACCTCAT
>UMFK01041327.1_pt1 | contig 11550 bp, 11 predicted proteins | sample 1964981 | NCBI WGS metagenome assembly UMFK01 (sample SAMEA4836043, study PRJEB28245) | human gut metagenome | biome: gut microbiome; material: fecal sample | place: Denmark | collected 2008
CAAATGTTAACGAATAAAATATTTAATGCGTCTGCCCTGTTTCTAAGTTGTCGCTCAAATTCTTTCGATCTGTATGGTTGAAACTGCCTGAAAGGGCAATTTCAACCATACATAAATGGTATCTCAACTGTTCTGGACCGAACGTTAACGCATGGCAGATACCAGTTGCTCCCTTAACGTTTCCACTCCAGGAAAGCTTGTCTTCTGATAAGTTATCTTTCCTTCCTTATTTACAACAAAATAGGTAGGAATGCCCGAGAACTTATGAATTTCGGCAAGAGCAGCAGCCTGTTCTTTGGTCAAGCGCACATGCACGCCACTTATTGTCTTTATCATCTCGCCCCATTTATCTACAGGCGATGAGGCATCGGCTATATAGACATACACCACATCATGAAGTTGTTCTTTCAAAGGACGAATGGCCGACATTGCTGCCCTGCATGGCACACACCACGTGTTCCAGAAATCGATGAGCACAGCTTTACCTTTATACTTATCTGTTATCGTGGGCAATATCTGCTGGGCAGACATCTTAGGGTCTATGTCAATAATTGATAAGTATAAAGAAGAGGTATTGGCCATCTTTTTAATCTCTTCCATTTTTTTGTTGGCAGCTGACAGTTGTGACTTCAAGTCATCGTTATTGGCAAGAATTAATTCGCGCACCATATCGTTGGCTATACTATCATGAGCCACCGCTATCTGCTGTTCAGTAAGAGGACATTTGCGGTTGAACGAACGGCTTAGACGCTTACCAATAGCGATATCGTCCAACAAAGGGTCGGCAGACATATATTGACGGCGAAGAGCTGACGTGAAGTCGGATAGATCATGATAGTAACGCTGATTCTTTGAACGAAGCACGGATAGTTGCTCCAGCGGCTTGAAATAAGACAGGGTGTCGATACGCATGTCGGCACGTGGCACACCTCTTTTACCAGTTATCATTGGAGCCATAGATATATTGTTCTTAAAGTCAAACAGAGCCGAGGCATAATTCATAGACAGGATATTCTGCGCCAATGTTCGGGTGGCGGAGCCAATAGCTGCATTGGAATTGATGGCAGCCGATAGTCGTTCATAGCTCTGCTGCACATAATCACGATATTGCAATGGAGTCATTCCGCAGATATCATCAAAGAAAGTATTGCCATATACAGCAAGCATAGTCTTTACGCTCTGCAATTCGGTATCTACAGCAGCGTGTTCGCCTTCAAACCATACAAATTTCTTTACTTCAGAATCATTTGCAAAAAGGTGTGTAGCGGCAAGGGTAAGTGTTGGTAGGTCGATGGTCACGGTTGTCGTGTCATTAGGTACGGCAAGAAATGGTATCTCCATTCTGTTTATGCGTATAGTTGCTACAGTTGGCAATATCGTATTGGCGCTGACTCGACAAGTGCCATCTACGCCTATAGAGTCATGGGCGAATGACATGCGTTCTGGCGAGAACCAATTATCAACTATAATATCGAGCGTGGTCTTGTATTCTGGTTTATATCCAAGCAAGCGCACGACTACAACAGTCTTGCCAAGATTAAGGTCGGTTGCTGGTAACTTGCAGTTCTTATCAGGTGCTTGTTGCAGTAAGTGTTGCGGAATGTCGGACTGTGGACGCTTGCCATCGAGACGCACTCCATAAATATTCCAGCCGGAATTGTCGGCTATTTCACGAAAGTCAAATTCTGTTGTTGTCTCGGGCATTGGTTTAAAGCGCAATGTGGCTGCAACATATCCACATTCGGGCACTTTCACGAATACCCCTTTAGGCAACTGCTTGCTGCCAATATAGTCATATTTCACACCATTTGCCATAATAGAAGCATGTGAATCTATGCCCACCTCTCCACTGGCCTGATATATTTTCACGTCAAGAAATGTAGCTTTCTTATCGAGTGTAACACGCTCAATCTCTAATTTGTGATTGTTTGAGCCTAAGAAGTAAGGACGCTCAACAACTCGTTTGGCTTGCGCTGTAATGGCAACAAGCAGCATCAACAGTCCAACAAAATAATTTATTTTTTTCATATCAATGATAATTAATTGTTCTGATAAAGATACGGTAACTTTATTCTATCTCCTCACACACCACCATATCCACGCTCCTGAATATCACAACTATCTTGTGAAGGCGGGTGGTCTTTACCTCAGATTTCACCACATCACTATCTGCATAGCGATTAACCTGAGCGATGGCTGCCTCTCTCAGCTTCGCCACCTGCTCATCGGTGGCATCCGACTTGCAATATTTCAACTCCACAATATATGAATGCTCCATATCCGGATAATTCTCCAAGAGCGGACGCAGGAAGATGTCGGCATAACCAGCCTGGTTGTCCAGTTCTGAGATTGGACGATAGAACATATTCTGACAGGTCATCGCCAAGGTAAAGCCATGCACATACGACTCACCCTTCTGTCGGTCACGCTGCGAAGAAAAGCGCTTGATGGCATCAGCTATAAAGCCGAAATAAGATTTATAATCACCATCATAAGCAAAGCCACTCTCCAAATCACTCTTCTGATAGGTATCGTAAGCCAGTTCATTCTCCTTATAGGTGCTCAGCAAATAAGCATAGATCTGCTCTCTGACCACCTCGTTAGGAATCACAAACTTGGTCTTGCCACGATAGGTTCCATCAATGGTCAACATGCCAAAGTAGAAGAGCAAGCTGACGAAATTGTCCGGATCGTTGATACTCTCGGCAGGAAATCCCCTTTTCAAGTTTCCCGTAACAAATCCATCCGTAACCAGATGCTGGATGATGCTGGCATCATGGGCAAACTCCTTGTCGTGGCGGATGAGCATACGAAGCTTGTTATAATCTACACGGATGTTATCCTCTATCATATCACGAGGAATATCACAATTATTGTGAATATACTGGTCGATGAAATACAGCACCATCACAGAGTTATACATCGTTACCTGACCATATCTGTTGATAGCAAAGCAATAGTTATCATACCATGGCTTCATCACCTGGATAAGTTCATCCACGGAATGACGGAAAGGACAAACCGAAGAATAGTAAGTCAACATCTCACGTACTTCTTCCTCCGTAAATCCTGTCATCTCGTTAAACTCAGCGCTCAAGGAATAGTTGGTGCCGATATTGAAACCACTGGTCAAATCATCCATCGTCACAGGACTGACACCTGTTACGAAAACACGCTTCAAGGATGTACTTGTAGCCGCCTTTACCGCATCAAAGAAGAGACGCAGATAGCCTTCGCCATGCGTCTGCTTGCGATAATTGGTCATATATTGCGGCTCAGCAAGAATCTTATTGGTAAAATGATCGTACTCATCTATGAAGAGATAGATTTGCTGACCAACTTTCTTACACTCCTTACAGATATATTGCAATTGGTCGATACACCCCTCCTGCTTGTTCATTTCCTCCTTGATATTTTCAGGAAGATACTGCTGATAAACATCACAGAAAAAATTATAAGCCATGTTACACGTAGAATCCAATCCATCCTTATAATCATCGATACCAGCTGATACTACCGAGAAATCCAGATTCAGCACCAAATAGGAATTACGCTCCGGGGTTGGATTCTTACCTATATAAAGGTCACCAAAGAGCTGTTCAAACTTATCCTTCTGGTTCACATCATAGTAATTCTGGAGCATAGAAAGGGTAAGGCTCTTGCCGAATCGGCGAGGGCGAATATAAAAGAAAAACTTATTTGCTGCCTCCATTTCTTCTATGAACGGAGTCTTATCCACATAATAGCAATCATCCTTTCTAACATCCTCAAAATTCATCATGCCATAAGGGATGCGCTTGCGATATACGCGTTTCTTCTTCTGTTCCATATCTACTACTTTTTTGACTTTATCTTTCTTTGTGCAAAACTACAATAATATTTCCTAACTACCAAAGAAAAAGATGAGAAATCTTACTTTATTTTATTTTTTTCTCCTCACCTAAACCTTGTGACTATGCTGACCCACTGAGCGGATAGGGGCTTCATGGTCGCTATCTATCTCCTTCAATTCCAAGGAGGCGGCAGTGCGGCTCAGGTTGTTGATGTAGGCATAGTCGGTAAGACCGATGAAACCATTCTCGTCGATGACATCCAGGGCTCGGGCAATGCGCTCCTCGCGGGTGTATTTCTTCTTTAATATCTGCTTCACGCCACTCATTTCTCGCTCCAAATCAGGGTCGGTTTCCCGCTTCACAGATTGGATGAAATCGGGAGACGCCTTGAAGTTGACGTCTCTTACGCCTACCTTGCGATAGGCCATCTTATCATCATCACCCAGCATCTCGGTAGGCTTGTCATCCTCGAAACCCAAGGATAGAGAGAAGGTGCCGAGACCTTCCAGATTCACATTATAGCCCATGGAAAGCATGCGAACCAGCATATCTTCCACATCCATCAGCACGGCTTCAGTGGTACTCGGAGAAATGCCACGATGATAACCCTGCATCTTATCGATAAACTCCTTGCGAGATAGTGTACGATTGGCCACCATCTTGGGATAAACCTTACGCTTGCCGTCATTATTGAAATCAGGCAACTCCTGCAACTTGTACTTTGCCATATTGTTTCCTCTCCTTATAGTTATTGATGTTATTACGATTGATAATTGTTTCTAATCCTAGCAGAAAGCTTCGTTTATAACCTTCGAACCTATGTTCAGAGGCTTTGAATATAAGTTCAAAAGCTCTGAACTTAAGTTCAAAGCTTACGAACATAACTTTCAACACGGCAAAGATACAATTTTACCTGGATATAAGCAAGAGTTTTCCTGGTTTTAAACAAAATTAAACAAGTCGCCCTGAAAAGACAAAAGCATATCATTTGAAAGCTTTTGCCCTTTCAGGGCGACATGATTGATAATATATTTACCCCAGGGTGCTGCCCTGGGCTAGGAGCTTCTGCCCTTTCAGGGCGTATTATTTCACGATAATCTCGTCAACAAACAGCCAGCCGCCGAAGCTGCTTGGCTTTGCCTGAACACGGATGTAGCGGGCTGTCTTGCTGCCCTTCCAGGTAAGCGTCTTGAAATTCAGAATCGGCTCCTTGCTCGACTCATATTTCTTATCATATACCTGGGTGAAGTTCTTGCCATCCTCACTAACAGATACTGTATATTGAGAAGGATAGAAAATCTCAGGACCGCTGCTCTGCATGAAATCGGTGCCTACGCTGCTGATCTTGGTAGAATTACCCAGATCGATGGTTACATCGAAGCAATTCTTGCCGATAAAGCCTTGCCAGCGACCATCGCCATGCGCCCAACCACCCATGTTGCCATCCACCAGCGTCTTTTCGCCAGCCGCCGGATAGTAGCGGTTGTAAGCATGGTTATAGGTAACCTTGGCACCCACAGCCTTGTGCATCACCGGCTTCATCTTTTCCTTGCGCTCACCAATCTCCTTCTTCAGCTCGAATGGGTTCACGCCCTCAGCCTTCAGATGTTCTATCTGCGCCAGGGCACGGGTCTTGAACTCAGGATAGTTCTTGGTCTTGGTTCCGTTCCATCCTATCTCAGCCAGAGCCAAGGCACGAGGATAAAGCATATACTCGGCATACTCTGGAGTAGGAATATGCTCGGTCCAGAGATTCGCCTGCACACCCGTAATCATATTGCGCTCTGCCTCAGGAAGATCGCTTCCCGGCACGTAGCTATACACCTTCTCGGTAGGAATGAAACCGCCATTTGCCACAGGCTGGGTGCCCGGTGCATCCTGATACATATCAAAATAGCAGTAAGCACCCGGCGACATCACCACGTCGTAGCCATGCTTGATAGCCTCGTGTGCCAGTTCGGTGCCACGCCAAACCATCACGGTGGTATTCTTAGAGAGATTTCCGGCTATCACCTCGTCCCAGCCCACGAGCTGGCGGCCATGCTCGTTCAGGAACTTGCCCATGTGGGAAATGAGATGAGCCTGCAATCCATCCACATTGCCGATGCCCAGCTCCTTCATCTTCTTCTGGCAGAGGGCACAATTGCCCCATGACTTCTTCGCAGCCTCATCGCCACCCACATGGATGTAATGAGATGGGAAGATATCCATCACCTCTTTCAACACATTCTCCAGGAAATCGTAGGTTCCGATGTTGCCCGGACAGAAATCTGCCTGCTTATAAGGCTCATGGGTACAGGATAACTCTGGATAGGCGGTAAGCACCTCCTCTGAATGACCCAGCATTTCGATTTCCGGAACGATGGTGATGCCACGCTCGGCAGCATATTTCACCAGGTCGCGGAGTTCATCCTGGGTGTAGTAACCACCCTCGGCACCCTCGCTGCCCTGCTCCAGATACTTGTTGCCATTGGCATTCCAATCTTTCCATAACTTACCCGAACGCCAGGCGGCGAAATTGTTGAGTCTAGGATAACGCTTGATTTCGATGCGCCATCCGGCTGCATCGGTCAGATGGATATGGAGACGGTTGAACTTATATTCCGACATCACATCAATCTGCTTCTTGAGGAAGGAGATTGGGAAATAATGACGGGAAACATCGAGCATCAAACCGCGCCACTTGTAGGCAGGTGCATCCACGATGTCGCAGCATGCTATGCCCTTCTTGGTGGTAAGCTGCTCCATGGTCTGCCAGGCACGGAGGAAGCCTTCGCTGCTGGCGGCACTGATTTCAATGGCATCAGGTGCCACATGAAGCCGGTATGCCTCAGGCGAAGATGCATTGGCGAGTGGAGTAAACTTCACCACTCGCTTGGCTGCATCATTCACCTTGACATTCCATGCCTTGGTATAGATATTCTCGGCATCAGCGCCTACTTGGTTTTCTACTTTCACACCATCACTGGTGTTAAAAACGCCCTTGCCCATCGTTACCTGCTGCGGTTTTGGCAGCAGGCTCTGAGCCTGAAGGGACGAGGTTAGCAAAAGTGCCCCGAAAAGGGACAATAGATAGTTGGATTTTTTAGTCATACGGCAAATATTTTAATTATTATTCGATATTTTCGAAATGAATGAATCGACTTTCTCTAAAGGATTAATCAATCTTTTCGATAATCTTCATTCCCTCTTCCACTGCCTTCATATTCAATGGAATCAGGTTATGATGACGCTCTGGCAATGACTTGTAGAGTGCCTTGTTCAAACCGTCGGTGCTCACCACAGGGCAAACCTTCAGCAGTCCGCCCAATACAATCATATTGAACACCTTTGAATTCTTCATCTCGGCAGCCTTATCCATCGCATCAATGCGATAGATGGTGATGTCCTTGCGCTGTGGAGGATTCATCACGCCATAGCCATCGTAAATAAGGATACCGCCGGGCTTAACCTTTGGCTCGAACTTATCGAGCGATGGCTGGTTGAGCACGATGGCTACATCGTAATGGCTCAAGATAGGCGAAGAGATGCGGCTGTCGCTCACGATAACCGTCACGTTGGCCGTACCGCCACGCTGCTCTGGTCCGTAAGCAGGCATCCAGGTTACCTCCTTGTCTTCCATCAGTCCTGAATAGGCCAGGATCTTTCCCATCGAAAGGACGCCCTGACCACCAAAACCGGATATAATGATTTCTGTCTTCATATTTTTAACTTTGAACTTTGAGAATTGAACTTTGAACTTGATGATTACTTTGAATTCTATGTTCAAATTCCCGTTGTATCCTTCAGGTCGCCCTTAGGATACTGCTTAAACATGTTCTCTTCCATCCACTTGTTCGCCTCAACAGGTGAGAGCTTCCATCCGCTGTTGCAGGTAGAAACGATTTCTACCAGGCTGGAACCTTTACCTTGCATGCTTGCCTCGAACGCCTTTCGGATGGCCTTCTTTGCCTTCTTGATGCTTGCCACGGTCTCCACACTCTGTCGGGTTACATAGCAGGTACCCTGCAGATGGCTGGCAAGTTCGGTGATGTTCAGTGGATAACCATGAAGATCAGCCTCTCGTCCATAAGGACAGGTGGCGGTCTTCTGACCCAACAGGGTGGTTGGAGCCATCTGTCCACCGGTCATACCATAGATGGCATTGTTGATGAAGATGATGGCGATGTGCTCGCCACGGTTCATGGCGTGGATGGTCTCGCAGGTACCGATGCACGCCAGATCGCCATCGCCCTGATAAGTGAAGACGAGACGATCAGGCCACAGACGCTTGATGCCCGTAGCCACAGCAGGAGCACGGCCATGGGCAGCTTCCTGCCAGTCGATATCCAAATAGCGGTAAGCGAATACGGCACAGCCCACCGGACAAACACCCACCGTCTTATCCTCCATGCCCATCTCCTCGATGACCTCGGCAACGAGCTTATGAACTACGCCATGCGAACAGCCCGGGCAATAGTGCATCGGGGTATCGTTCATCAGCGTAGGCTTCTTATATACCAGATTTTCTGGTGAAATTATATCATTCATTTTATTAACTTCTTTAATGCTTCAACGATTTCCTCTGGCTCAGGCACGATGCCGCCCAAGCGACCGAAGTGCTCCACTGGAGTCTGGCCATTTACAGCCAAACGCACATCCTGAACCATCTGACCTGCATTGATCTCGGCAACCAGAATGCCCTTCTTGGTCTTGGCAAGTTCGTGAATCTCCTTTTCAGGGAAAGGCCAGAGGGTGATAGGACGGAACAATCCCACCTTGATGCCCTGCTCACGTGCACTCTCGATACTCTTCTCGGCGATGCGTGCCGCACTTCCGAAGGCTACGATTACATAGTCGGCATCCTCCATCTGCTCCATCTCATATCTTACCTCGTTGTCACGAATCTTCTGATATTTCTCCTGAAGGGCGATGTTGCGTGCCTCCATCACCTCTGGCTTGAGTTCCAGAGAGGTCATGATGTTGACAGGGCGACTCTTAGGACGCCCGATGGTAGCCCAAGGACACTCCTTAGCAATCTCCTCCTCGGTGCGACGAGGTTTTACCGGAGGCAGAACCACCTTCTCCATCATCTGTCCGATAACGCCATCGCTCAGAATCATCGCCGGATTGCGATACTTGAAGGCGAGGTTGAAGGCGAGATCTACGAAGTCTGCCATCTCCTGAACCGATGCAGGAGCCAGCACGATGACGTTGTAATCGCCGTTACCACCGCCACGGGTAGCCTGGAAATAATCACTCTGTGATGGCTGGATGGTACCCAAGCCCGGACCGCCACGCTGCACGTTGACGATAACACCCGGAATCTCGGCACCCGCCATATAGGAGATGCCCTCCTGCATCAAAGCCACACCCGGACTTGACGAGGTGGTGATGACACGCTTTCCGGCACCGGCGCCACCATAAACCATGTTGATAGCCGCCACCTCACTCTCAGCCTGCAGAACCACCATTCCCGATGTCTCCCAAGGCTTGAGCAGAGCCAGCGTCTCTATAATCTCACTCTGAGGTGTGATAGGATAGCCGAAGAAGCCATCCGCACCACATCTGATGCAGGCATGGGCTATCGCCTCATTGCCCTTCATTAATGTTACTTCTTGATTTGCCATTGTTTAGTCCTCCTTCTTTCGATAAACAGTGATGCAACCGTCTGGGCAGACGATGGCGCACGAAGTACAGCCAACGCATGCATCAGGCACAGCTGCCTCTACATAGCGATAACCATGCACATTGACCTTCTTCTCGGCCAATGCGATGACCTGATGAGGACAAGCCTCTACGCAGAGCGCGCATCCCTTGCAACGCTTGGTATCGACTACAATAGCCCCTTTAATCTTGCTCATATTCTAAATTTTTTCTTATTATCTTTACTTTTGGAGTAGCCAAGGCTGCTGCGGTCCACATAGAGCATTATGGATTGTAGTAGTCTTTGCAATAAAAGCTCATGATATTATCAAGCATCTCCTTTGCCGCTACAGCCGGACTCTCGGGGTCGAGAGCGATGGCCTCCATATAGCAGTCGAGGGCATGCTTAAAGTCGCCTTGCTTCCGCCAGGCATTTCCCTGCTGATAATATTCTTCTGCTGTCATTTTACTCTATATTTTTTCTAGTTTTGCTGTGCGAAATTACGAAAATTATGCTAAGAAAAAGAATATCGACGCAAGTTTTAAACTAAATTAATGTAGTTTTTCCCGAAAATGCGCACACTATATTTCAAGTGTGCAATTTTTCAAGAACAATGTGCATTATTTCTAGTATTATATTCTATTAAAACACAATTCGCCATTTACCGCAGTTGGCTACGGTAAATGACGAATAATACGATACCTCGCAAAACAAGGTAGAAGATAAAGGCAAGCCACAGGGCATGGTTGCCTAGCAGAAGATGTAGCCCGAAAAACAATGCGAAGAACGAGGCTGAGGCCACAGCGGTGGAACAGAGCATCGACTTCGAGCGGGTGATGCCCACGAAGATGCCATCGAAGACGAATGCCGGCATTCCTGCCAGGGGTATCAATATCGCCCATCCGAAATACTCGCCCGACGCTGCTATCACCCGACCGTCACTGGTCAGCAAAGAGAGGAAGTTCTCGCCACCTACTATATATAATAAGGTGAAACCGATGGCTACGGCTACTCCGAACCCCATTGTCCGCCTGACCACCTCCCGGCAACGCTACCCTATTCCCGGCACCGTAATACTTGCCGCTCAATGCCTCTGCCGCATAAGCAAAGCCATCCATGAAATAGGAGAAGATGGTGAAAAGCGTCATCAGCAGCGTGTTGACAGCCAGCACCAGCGTACTCTCGCGGGAACCTGCTGCCGTAAAGAAGAGGTTCACGGCCACCAGACATACGGTGCGGAGGAAGATGTCTCTGTTTAAAGAGAAGAATCGCTTCAGCGGTTCAGAATCAAAGAGATGCCGGCGATAATCATACTTATTTAATCTGCGATAATAAAGGCGATAGAGCACGCATGCCATCAGGAATCCCCACCATTGGGCGATGACCGTGCCGAGCGCCACGCCCTCTACCGTCATCCGGCAGACGAAAACGAGCACCAGGGAGGCAACGATGTTCACCACATTCTGCGTCAGCGACACCACCATCGGGATACGGGTGTTCTGCATACCGATAAACCAGCCCGTGAATCCATAGAGTCCGAGCACGGCAGGCGCTCCCCAGATACAGACATAGCAATATCTGCGGGCCAGTTCCACGACATCCGTTTCCGGCGACATCGCCCACAATCCGCAGCCGATAATCCATCTCTGCAGGATAAAGAACAGGAGTCCTATCCCTACGCCGATGCCCAGAGATCGAACCAGGAGCCTCAGCACTTCGGCAAAGTCTCTCCTGCCCAAAGCCTGCGAAGTCATTCCGCTGGTTCCCATTCTCAGGAATCCGAAGAGCCAGTAGATGACATTGAAGAGCATCGAGCCCACGGCGATGGCTCCGATATAAGCCGCATCACCGATATGGCCCACGATGGCGACATCCACCAAACCTAAAAGCGGTACCGTGATATTGGATATTATCGACGGCACCGCTAATTGCAATATTCGTTTATTCATAATTAAAAATCAATAATCAATAATTAAGAATGTACTTTCCGAAACGGCGTATGCCTAACTATCAATTATAAACTATTAACTATAAACTAAATTCTAAACTTCGCAGCCTGCTCCTCAATATAGGCAGCATCGCTGAAATAAT
>UMFK01029764.1_pt1 | contig 11454 bp, 7 predicted proteins | sample 1964981 | NCBI WGS metagenome assembly UMFK01 (sample SAMEA4836043, study PRJEB28245) | human gut metagenome | biome: gut microbiome; material: fecal sample | place: Denmark | collected 2008
CCAAGCCCGGGTGGTTAGGATGCTGCAGGGTATAGGCAGCCATCTCGAAGTTCTTGTAACGGTGCTCGCTTTCGCACTTGCTGAAAGCCAATGGCACGGTTACCTCTCGGGCAGCCTTCAGGCGGGCACCCCAGAAGGTGTTCTGTGAAATTTTCACACTGGTAAAAGGAACCTGAGTAAATGGATAACCATTGCTCAGTGTCTTCTGCTTCTGCGCCATCGTAGGCATTGCCACGGCTGCAGAAAGCAATACTGCAGAAATAAATCTCTTCATTATAAATAGGTTTAATTATTTGTTGTTTATTTATGGGTGCAAAGATACAAAAAGTTTTCGATTATAGTGTAAGTTAAACAACAAAAGATAGGTACTTATCGTTAAAAAGTAACGAAAGCACCTATCTTTTACCTTATTTTATATACCCTTATGGGTAGGAACTACTCGCTTGATGGTTCCATCGGCATTGAATTCCAACTTGTCGATGCAAACCTCACGGTGAACACCTGGCTGGAAATGGATGTAATCCTTGTTGATGCGATGATAAACGATGTACCACTCATCTGTGCCAGGCTTCTGGATGACGGAGTTATGGGCTGTGCCATAAATCTCGTGCTGAGGGTCCTGAATCAGAACGATAGGATCCTTGGCTACCTCGATAGGACCGAGCGGAGACTTGGATGTTCCGTATGCCACATGATAGTTGGCCGCACCCGTATCATCCACCGACCACATGAAGTAGTAGAGTCCGTTGCGATAGAACACGTATGGAGCCTCGCGATAAGCATAGTCTCGCAGGCTTCCTCCCTTTGGAGTCATCACGGTCACGGTTTCATCCTTAATTTGAGTCATGCTTGGCTCCAACTCGGCACCAGCCATAAAGCCGTTGCCCCAATAGAGGTAAGGCTTCTTGGAAACCGGGTCGATGAAAACATCCACATCGATGAGCTGACCGTTGCAACCCGGATGGTTCTTCGCCAGGAGAGGATGACCCAGGTCAACGAATGGACCTGTAGGAGAATCCGCAACCGCTACACCCATCTGTTTTCTGCCGTTATCATTAGGATTGGCACTGAAATAGAGATAGTACTTGTAGCTGCCGTTCTTCTGCTTCACCTCTACGGCTGCCGGAGCCCAGAGATTGCCGTTAGCCCAGGAAATCTGGTCGCTCTTGGCATCGAGAACCACACCCTCGTTCTTCCATTTCTTGAGATTTTTAGAAGAATAGCAATAATATTGCCATCCACCCCATCCAGGAGTTCCATCCGTGGTGGAATAGATATAATACTTCTTTGTCTTGTTGGAATACAGGATTTCAGGGTCTGCATGAAAATCCGGAAGAATCGGATTTCCCTTACCCGTGTATGAAGAGTTAGGCACGGTTGGTTTCTGTGCCATCACAGGAGCAGCCATCAGCAAGGCAGCTGCCATCATTCCAACGATTGTCAGTTTTCTGTTCATCATTATCTTGTTATTAATGTTAGTGTTCACAAAATGAATGTTAGTCTTCACAATTTGCCTGCAAAGATACATCATTTTATACGAACAAAGGTACGTAAATTCTGATAAAAACAGAGCCATTTCATTCAAATGGCAGTATTTTCGCCCTTAAACCAGTAAATCTTCCTAGTTTCTTTTTACCCTTTTACCTTTTAACAATCAGTCCACCCTTAGGCTGCATTTCCACCTTTAGGTTTCCCTTCTTATCCACCTTCACGGTCTTCACCTGCGATACTGGCCAGAGTGCCTTCTTATCCTTGCTGGCTGTCTCATGATAATAGGTAACGCTCTTGCCGGCAAGCATTGGCAGATTCAGGGTGAGCTTCATTGCCTCATCGGTGCCGTTCAAACCGGCAACATACCATTTATCACCATGGCGACGGGCAACAACCGCATATTTTCCAGGATAACCGGCGATGAACTTCGTCTCATCCCATGTAGTAGGAACGCTCTTCAGGAAATCAATCTCGTGCTGAGGAAGCTCAGAGAGATTGTTCGGATAGATGGCGATGCACTGGATGGCCGCCTGGTTCATGATAGCCGAAGCCATCTCGAAGACATCGGTGGTATAACGGCGATGACGACTCTTGTTATCCTTGGAGAGATACTTGTTCATGATGGTACCACCCCAATCCATCGCTCCCACGGCATTGCGGCAGAATGGATGCATGGTCAGCTCGAAACCCTCCTGCTTGGCATGATAATCAGAGAAGAATACATTCTCTGAAGCCAGTACAGCCTCGCTGGATACATAGTTTGGATACATACGCTCCCAACCTCTTGGCAGGGTGCAGCCATGGAAGATAACCTGAATACCGTAATCGTTGGCATCGCTGAGGATATCCTCATACTGCTGCATGGTGTGCTGCTTGTCGCCACCGAAGAAATCCACCTTGATACCCTTGATACCGATGCTCTTCATCCAGGCCATCTCCTTCTTGCGGACCACGATGTTATCCATGATGCCACGAGGTCCCTGAGGTGCATCGTTGGCCACACCATTGGAATTATACCAGAGCATCAAGCTTACATTCTTGCTCTGCGCATACTTGCTCAATTCGGCAATCTTGTCTCTACCAATCTGAGTATCCCAGAGTGCATCAACCAGCACATACTCATATCCCATGGTAGCAGCCAGGTCGATGAACTGCTTCTGGTCGTTATAGTTGCAGGATTCATCCTGCCAGATGAGCCAGCTCCAGGCATACTTGCCTGTTCCGTATTTCTGGGAAGCCTCGAATCTTGGCTCCACTACATCGTATGGAATGGTGGTCTCTACCAATGGCTTCAAATCAGAACCCACGGTGATGGTGCGCCATGGAGTGGAACCCGGAAGGATGAAGGTGCCCGATGTAGAACCGATGCCATCTGCCTCCTTCTCCATTGGGAAGGCTACCTGATAACCCTTTGCAGCATCGTAATCGCTGATGTGACAACCCGGATAGTTGCCGTGAGTACCCGTCTCGCTGACCAACACCCAGCCATCGCCACCTACCCTGAAAAGGCAAGGGAAGGTATAGCCATGACCATAACCCGATTTGGCTGTAAGAGGTTGATCTACCTTATAATCCTCCTCATAACTTGGTTTGGTACGGGCGAAACCGATGAACGGATCCGACTGTGGACAAAGGTAAGTGGTGGTTACCTTGGGAAGATTGAAAGCTGTTTTCTCTTCATTTACGATGATATGCTGCGCCTTCAGCTGATCAAAAGTATAACAGAAAGCCACATCGTTGTTGCTCACATTGAAGGTAACGGTCATCGGCTGCTTCTTGCCGTTCAGATAAGTCACGTTGAGCTGATTGGCATGATAATCCACATGCGATACCTTGGCGGTACGGAGGTCATAACTCTTCTCCACCGTTGCCTCTTTCTTACTCTGATAGGTTAAGCCTTGGCTGAAATCGCCTACATTGGCAAGGAGTCCGAGCTGTGATTCCTCCATCATTCGCTTACCTGCATAGTCGATGGAATAATAGAGTTTGCCATCGCGGTCTTCCACCACGACATTCAACTTACCATCAGGAGAAGTGATGGTATTCTTTTCGGCATAGGCACCGATGCTAGCCATCAATGCCAGCGCTACTGCTAAAACGTTTTTCTTCATTTCCGATTGCGTATAGTTAAGTTATGATTATTTTTTTGATTGCAAAGTTACTCAAAAATATCCACAAAGAGGGCAAGAAAACAACAGAAAAATAACACGATTCGTGATTTTGCAACAAACAACTAACTTTTTGCAACAATTTACGCTGCATAAAAAACCAAAAACAGGGCAAACTGCCTCATTTCTCAGATTATTATTGTATCTTTGCAGAAAGTTTGCAGTATTTTTAAACGAAAAATAGCATAATCATATAGAACAATGGAAAAAGCAAAACAGATTCCTTATCGTGCCATCGCCCTTGATTTGGATGGCACCTTAACCAACCACGAGAAGGTGGTTACCCCTAAGACCCGCGAAGCCTTGCTCAAGGCTGCAAGCGAGGGAGCCGTAATTATCCTTGCCTCTGGTCGCCCTACCTACGGCATCGAACCGGTGGCGGAATGTCTCGAACTGAACCAGCGAGGAGGATACATTCTTTCTTATAATGGTGGCAACATCGTGAACGCCCAGACAGGCGAAAAACTCTTCTCGCAGTTTCTGCCGGATGAAGTGATACCAGAATTATATGCCTATGCCAAGGAGAAAGGTCATGCCCTGCTGGGATATGCCGGCAACGAGATTATCACCGAGATGCCAGACGATGAGTATGTGAAAGAGGAGTCGCGCATCAACAAGATGAACATCCGAAAGGTAGATAACCTGTTTGAAGCCCTGGAGCCTCATCCAACCAAGCTCCTCATGACTGGCGACCCTACCCTCATGCTCAAGGCGGAGGAGGAATTGGTGGAAAAATTGGGAGACAGAATGGATATCTTCCGCTCGGCTCCTTTCTTCCTGGAGTTGGTTCCTAAGGGTATCGACAAGGCAAAGTCGCTGACTCGCCTCCTGGCGAAAATCAATCTTACTCCTGCCGACCTGATTGCCTTCGGCGATGGTTACAACGACCTGAGCATGCTGAAGCTTGCCGGCATGGGTGTGGCCATGGAGAATGCCGCCCCAGAAGTAAGAGCCGAAGCCGACTATGTTACCCTATCAAATGAAGAGGATGGTGTAGCCGCAGCCCTCGAACATTTCGGAATGTAATTGATAACGAGGGTGTGTCATTATTCATCGGATTACGCGGAATAAACGGAACCTTAACCGCGTAATCCGATGAAGAACATAACGCCAACCTAATTATATTACAATGACCTTTAAAAACGTCCCTTTTATTTTCTAAATTGTTCATTATTAGACGCTTTTATATTTTTTCGAAAGCCAATTATATAAAAACGAAAGCATCCAACACAAAAAATCACTAACTTTGCACCCGTAAAAAAATATAGAATTTCCCAATAAACTTCAACTAAAATACTGTTTTTTTGAATCAGGGTGATGCGATGAGCCTCATCCCCTATTGGAACAAACTAGATGACAATAGGCAATCCAAAAATAATTGCGAGAACGGGGAACTTGCAGGAAAGAGCAAGCTCCATAGAAATGGAGCTTACTGGTATTCGCTCGGCGAAACGCCGAACTGCTTCTTAAATGCAACGGAGAAATGGGCCGCAGTACTGAATCCTGTCAACACGGCTATCTCTGAAACATTAAGTTTGCCTTCACGCAACAAAACAGCTGCCCTGTTGAGCTTGTATTTACGGAAGAAGGTGCCAGGAGTCTCGCCTGTAAGTTCCTTTACTTTATAATTAAACTTAGCCGGACTAATCAGCATATCCTTACACATGGTAGAAACACTCAAATCCAGTTCTTTAGAATGCTTCTCCATCAACTGATATAATTCATCCATAAACTTCCTGTCCTGCTCAGAGAGAGTATCCACCACTTTCTCCGACAAGGTCTGAGTTTCCGTACTCTCACCCAAACGCTGACGGAGCGTCTGCATGTTCTGCAACTGCGATACCACAAGCGCCTTCAGATAAGCCGGGTCGAAAGGCTTGGTAACGTATGCTACTGCTCCCAACTTCAAGCCCTCTATCTGCTCGCTCATCTTCGACATCGCCGTAATCAATATCACTGGGATATGACTGAACATCAAATCATTCTTCAATACCCGGCAGAATTCATAGCCCGACATCTTGTCCATGATGATATCGCTGAGTATTAAATCAGGCTTCACCTCTTCCAGGTCTGCCAGTGCCTCTTCTGCCGAATAGCGGTTCACCACCTCATAGTCGGCCGCAAAGATATAATGCAGATATTGTGCCACATCCACATCATCATCCACCACCAGAATCTTAGGTCTATTCATGTTCTTGCTTTCCTCAAACTTTACTTCCATAGAGCAATCTGCACTCAATGGAATCTGCATCACCCGCTTCTCCTGCTCCGCAATTTCCACCTTATTATATATAGACCTGTCCATCGGCAGGAAGAAAGTGAACTCCACACCATTCCTGAGCGAAGCCTCAGCAGAGGTCTCGCTCACCTCATGCACATTCTTCACCATGATAGAACCATGATGAAGCTCCACAAGGCGCTTTACATAATAAAGTCCGATACCCGTACCCCAACCGTAAAGATTAGGATTCTGCGTATCTGCCAACTGGTAATATCGCTTGAACACATCCTGCAACTTATCCTCTTTTATCTCCTTGCCACTGTTAAAGACAGATATTTCCAACACCTCCTCCTTCACACCAGCCTGTATCCTGATAACGCCTCCAGGCTCAGTATGCTTCAAGGCATTGGTAAAGAGATTGCCCAGAATCTTTTCCAGTTTATCTAAATCCAGCCACATCCGATAGTCGGCACTTTGCTTCACCAGTTCCAGCCTGATGCCCTTGATTCTTGCAGAATCCCCAAAGGCTGCCACCTGCTGGCGCAACGCCTCGATAACATCTACCTCTGCCACCTTCAGGCGCAGCTCATCCGTCTCCAACTGGTTGAAGTCGAGCATCTGGTCGATGAGCCTCAGCATTCTGTTCACACTCATGCACACATGGTTCAGCGTACGATGCACCGACTGCGGCAAAGCCTTGTCGGCATTCAGCGTCATCAGCGGACCGGCGATGATGGTGATAGGGTTTCTGAACTCGTGGGCAACATTGGCAAAGAATCTCATGTTCATCTCCTTGGCAAGCTTCTCACGTTCACGTTCCTGCTGTTCCTGCAAGAGATGAAGGCGGTTGGTACGTGCCCTGAGATAGAACGTGTTGAGGATATGAAGCACCAGGGCGATGATGCCGAAATAGAGCAACCATGCCGCCGACGACTGCCAAGGAGCAGGCTTGATGATAATCTCTACCGTTCGCTCAGACCACGCAGGCTTATCGGGAGAGGATATCAAACGCAAGCGGAATGTGTATTTTCCCGGGGTAAGGTTGGAGTAATGAGCCTCCTTACCATAAGTAGGCATCTGCCAGTCATGGTCATACCCCTCCAGCCTGTACTGGCACATCAGTGCCGAACGGCGACTGAACGAAGGATAATAGAAATTAAACCTCAGGTCGTTCTCGTCATAGGCGAAAGTATAGCTATCCAGATGCGATACCTCGTCGGTAACGGCAAGCACCTTGCCATCCGTCTTCTTCACCTCCATGCCATAGATATTCAGCAGTTCGGCTGCATGAATACCGGCTGGGGTCTGCATGAAATCGGTGTACATCGCCTCTTGCGGCATAAACTTGCAACCATCAGAACTGCCAAATACAACGTCGCCTTCAGGAGACAGACAGATGGAATTATTATAAAACTGCCAGTCGTACCGATCCTGGCTAGCCGACAGCAGACTGCTCATCATAAAAGTCTTGCTCTTGAAGGTGACAAAGAAGGCATCACGCATGGTGGTTACCCAAAGCTGGCGTTTGCAGTCTTCTACCATCGCCTTGATATGGGTATCGTTCAGCACCTTGACACTGCCCATGGTTTTCTTCTTCATATCGATGAGATAGAGTCCGTCTCGCTTGGTACCCAGCCACACGTTTCCATACGAATCCTGCTTTGCGAAGGCAGGATCAAAGTTACCGTACACAGGCATGCCAGCCACCTTCATCTTTATCTTTCCCGTTTTAGGAGAAAGGATAGCAAGATGCATACCCTGCATAAACAGCAGGATATTTCCATCGGCCAGCTTCTCCATCTTGGTTTCATGGTCATAATAGGCACTTGGAATCGGGATGGTATCAGGCTGTAGGTTATCAAAGCGGAAACGCAGGAGCTTTCCTCCCTCGCTGCATACATACAGAGCATCGCCCACCTTCAATCCGTAGCCAAGCAAAGACTTCAACACGGGAGATTTGTGGAGCACATCGGCACATTCATCGCTGATACGGCAACTCGCCACCTGGTGTCCGCTCACCATCCAGGCATGCTCATCATCATATTTCACGATGTTGTTCAGATTGATTTTCTGGGGTGCGGGAACAGAATCGAAGATATTTCGGAATGGTATCTGTCCGATGCGACGGTTTTGCAAATCATAGATAAACACCCGCAGGGCTGTACCAGCCAGCAGATGATTTCCCACCGCAGCCATGCAGAGCATCGCCATTCCCTTGGTAGCCTTTGTCAAAGGATTATCGTTGGCTTTCTTGTAAGCAATAAGATTCTGCGAAATAACCTGAAAGCCCGAATTGCGGTAACCCACCCAGAGATTATCACCATGATCCTTGAAGGTAGCACTCACCACCTCTACGGGTTTGCGCAAGATAGAAAGGTCTTTTGGAAGCGAAGCCTGGAAATGATTGGGCTGTATCTGCCGATGGGATGGCGTAATCTTCTCATCCCCACTGATATGAAATGTACGGTTGCCGTCACTCACCAGCACAGCCATCGAATCATCTTTTTCCCTGCTATCCTCTATAGCCACGATGTTATCATGATCATCGGGCAGGGCGATGCGATGGAAGCGGTAAGCCCCCACATACCGGGCGAGTCCGTTCTGCGTACCCACCCACATTCTGCCGGCTTTATCAAGATGAAGCACGTTGATATAGTCATCGGGCAGGGCTGTGGTATCCTTGATATCGTAGCCAAACTGTACGAAATTCTTTCCATCATATACATTGACTCCAGCCGATGTACCAATCCACATCAGCTCTCGCCTATCGCAAGCGATAGACGTAACGCTCTGCGACGAGAGCATAATGTCTTTCGTCGTCTGTTTACCTTTTTCCTGCAGTGCCCTCAGCGTAGCCCTTCTGCCCGGGTCAAAATAATAGCTGGCAGCAAGCAGGCATAACATGGCTGCGAATATGATAACTATCGCCTTTTTCATGCCTACAAAATTACACATTATTCCCGAATAAACAAAAATTAATTTGAATTATTTTGTATTTTCTTGAATTTAAAGTATCTTTGCAGGCAAAATCTCTCAGGAGAGTATTTCCTGACAGACTACAGAATAAAAGCATATCAACCATTATGTTACAACTTGACAATTTCTACAAGGCTCGCTTCGTGCTGAGCAAGGTGATTAGAAAAACTGAGCTGGTTCACACACCAAGAATCAACCCAGAGAGTGATGTTTATCTGAAACCGGAATGTCTCCAGAAGACAGGTTCGTTCAAGATTCGTGGTGCGTATTATAAGATTTCTCAACTCTCTAAGGAGGAGAAGGAGAAAGGAGTGATTGCTTGTTCGGCAGGCAACCATGCACAGGGTGTGGCGCTCGGAGCCACTGCCATGGGGGTAAAGAGCCTCATCTGCTTGCCTGAAGGTGCACCTATCTCGAAGGTAGAAGCTACCAAGCGACTGGGTGCCGAGGTCTGTCTGGTTCCGGGTGTCTATGACGACGCTTACCAGAAAGCTTTGGAGTTGAAGGATGAATTTGGTTATACCTTCGTGCATCCTTTTGATGATGAGAATGTGATTGCCGGTCAGGGAACCATCGGACTGGAGATTCTCGACCAGTTGCCTGATGTAGAAGCGGTCGTTGTACCAGTAGGCGGTGGCGGCTTGATTTCCGGAGTGGCTTTCGCCATCAAGTCATTGAACCCGAACGTAAAGGTTTATGGTGTTCAGGCTGAGGGAGCAGCGAGCATGGTTCAGAGTCTTCACGACCATAAGCAGGAGAAACTGCCTTCTGTGGCAACCGTTGCCGATGGCATCGCCGTGAAGGAACCGGGAAAACTCACCTTCGAAACCTGCTCCAACTATGTGGATGAAATCGTGACGGTAAGCGAGGACGAGATTTGCGCTGCCATTCTGAAACTTCTTGAAAGCGAGAAGATGGTGGCAGAAGGTGCCGGGGCGGCAAGTGTTGCTGCCGTGATGTACAACAAGGTGCCGGTGAAGGGCAAGAAGACCATCTGCGTGGTTAGTGGCGGCAACATCGATGTAACCATCCTGAACCGTGTCATCAACCGCGGTCTCTCGAAGAGCGGACGCCTCTGCACCATCGAAATGGAACTTGACGACAAACCGGGCGAGCTGGTAGAAGTGGCATCCGTCATAGCAAGTATGGGCGGCAACATCACGGGAGTTCATCACGACCGTTCTGCCAACCGCAACAAGGTGAATGCCTGCGTGCTCCGACTCACGATGGAGACCCGCGACGCAGCCCATGTCAAGGAAATCAAGAGTGGCCTGGAACAGAAAGGTTTCCATCTTTGGATTGTATAATAGTATAATAGCAAAGAGAAATGCTATAAACTATAAATTGTAAATTATAAATTATATATTAAAGATCATGAACGCAATTCACACAGACAATGCGCCTGCAGCTATCGGACCATATAGCCAGGCTATCGAAGTAAACGGTTTCGTATTTGCATCAGGCCAGATTCCTATCGACCCAGCAACAGGCAATTTCGTTGAGGGTGGCATCAAGGAGCAGACTCGCCAGAGCCTCACCAACGCCCAGAACATCCTGAAGGCAGCAGGTACCGACCTTTCTCACGTGGTTAAGACCACAGTTTATCTGAACAGCATGGACGATTTCGCTACCATGAACGAGGTTTATTCTGAGTTCTTCAGCCAGCCATATCCAGCTCGCTCTGCCGTAGCCGTAGAGAAGTTGCCAAAGGGCGCTCTCGTAGAGGTAGAGGTTTTGGCTGCCAAGTAAATCTCTGTCTTTGCTTCGCAGGTATAAAAATTTTGAAGAAAAAGGATTTTGATGGGAGCTACAATCACATTCAAGAATCTAACGATAGGCTATCGCTCAAAGCACCAGCTCAGAGCGATAGCCTCATCTATCTGTGCCTCACTCCAGGCCGATGAACTCACCTGTCTCATCGGAGCCAACGGAGTGGGAAAATCCACCTTACTCAGAACTTTAGCCGGATTCCAGCCGGCATTGGAAGGCGAAATCCTGCTATCCGGAAAATCTCTCTCGGCTTTTTCCGCCCAGGAACTGGCAAGAATCATCGGGGTAGTGCTGACCTCGAAACCCGATGTAACCCAACTCACAGTAAAGGAAGTAGTTGGCATTGGCCGTTCCCCCTATACCAATTTCTGGGGAACCTTATCCTCATCCGATCATCAGATAGTAGATGATGCCATCCGGCAGGTTGGCATCCCCCACCTGGCATCCCGCAACATCCATGAACTAAGCGATGGAGAGCGCCAGAAGGTAATGATAGCCAAAGCCTTGGCTCAGAAAACCAGCATCATCATTCTGGATGAGCCTACCGCCTTTCTCGATTTTCCGAGCAAGGTAGAAACCCTCCAGATGCTCCACCGTCTGGCACACGAGCAGCACAAATCCATCCTGTTATCTACCCATGATGTAGAGCTGGCCCTCCAACTGTCCGACCGTCTCTGGCTGATGGAAGAAAACCATCTCTCCATCGGCACCCCAAGGGAATTGGCTGCCGATGGATCGCTATCGAGATTCATCAATCGGGATGGCATCAGGTTTAATGAGCAGAAGATGAGGATAGAGTTTGAAACTTTCCACAACTCTTTCCCAAAT
>UMFK01017058.1_pt1 | contig 11414 bp, 9 predicted proteins | sample 1964981 | NCBI WGS metagenome assembly UMFK01 (sample SAMEA4836043, study PRJEB28245) | human gut metagenome | biome: gut microbiome; material: fecal sample | place: Denmark | collected 2008
CTGCGTGGACAGACGCATCAGATATTCTTCCGCAAAGGCGGACTTTCCGCTTCCGCTGCCACCTGTGACTAAAACTACCATAATCCTTATCCTTTTCCCTGTTCTTTTGCTTTCCGGTAATTTTACATTATGTAAACCTCTTATATGCTGAAATCTGCATCCCGGAAAAGGTGGTTCCGGTCTCATACAACTGCAGCGCCATATCCAGCAGTGCAAAGAGCATGACCGCTCCCGTTCCTTCTCCCAGTGCCATTTTCCCATCGATCACCGGCTCCATCTGCAGCTCCTTCATCAGTAACTCTACGGCCGGTTCCTTTCCCTTGTGTGAGGGGAGCAGATACTCCTTGGTCCCCGGAAAAAGGCGTTCTGCAACGAGGGCTGCCACCATACTGATCACCCCGTCTAAGACGATGGGAAGGTGAAAGAGCGCACCTCCCACGCACATTCCAACCAATCCTGCAATATCAAAGCCGCCGACCGTGCTTAAAACCGTGAACGGATCTGCTTTATACAAATCATAGCTCCGGATTGCCTCTGCAATCAACTGTTGCTTCCGTAAGAGCCCTTCTTCACTTAACCCGGCTCCCTTTCCGGTGACAAGTATGGGATCACACCGCAGCACTGCGGCTGCCACAGCACTGCTTGTTGTTGTATTTCCAATTCCCATTTCCCCGGTTGCCAGAAGCATATAGCCATCCCTCTTACATTCCTGTACCAGCTTTATGCCTGTCGCAATGGCTTTCACGGTCTCTTCTTCCGTCATGGCAGGCTCCCTCCGGAAGTTCCGCGTTCCGCACCGAAGCTTCTCATTCCGCACTCCCGGAATGGAACCCTTGTGGCTCATCCCAATATCTATCGGAATTGTCACAGCTCCGGCCTTTGCACTCATCTTCCCGACCGAAGAAGCGTTTCGCCCCATAGCCTGCACAACTGCTGTGGTCACTTCCTGTCCGCTCTGGCTTATCCCTTCTTCCACAATCCCGTTATCGGCACAGAAGATCAGTACTGCCTTTTTTGAAAGGTCAAGTACCTCCGTTCCAAGGATCGCTCCGATCTGTGCAGTAAGTGCTTCAAACCGTCCCATACCGTCTAACGGTTTGGCAACATGATCCCAGTTCTTCTGCACCTTCTTACGCATCTGTTCCTCCGGTGCTTCTATTTTAATCTGCTTTAGTTCCTCCCTGGTATAATCCTTAAATACCGGCATCCCGAAGCATTCCATAAACTTCCTCCATATTTAAGTAAAGCCGTAAGGTATCTGCCAGCTTGTCATACTGCTTTTCCTTAAAGCTCTGATAGTCCTCCATCTGACCATCCTGCAGGGAAACGCCCTTTTTCTTTGCAAGAGCCTGTACAGTCTCCCCTGCAATCTGTGCCTGATCGAACAGTCCGTGCACATAGGAACCGTAAACATTCGGATTGGCTCCTGTCTGGATCACCGGCTGGTTTTCCGGCAAAGCCTCGCCTGTCTCTTCTTTCGACAATGTCTTTCCCATATGAATTTCGTAGCCCCGGAAAGCCTTTCCGGACATCCCCTGTAACGGTCCTTCTATCTGTCCTACGCTGCCTTCTGTCTGGCAGCGCCGCTTCTCCTTCTGTAAGACGGTCGTTACAGATAACAATTCCATTCCCCGGATAGAGCCGCCCTCTTCCACACCATCGGGATCTGCTATGGTTTCTCCTAACATCTGATAGCCTCCGCAGATTCCGAATACCGGAATATCCTCTGCCAACTTTTTCACCGCGGCTTCCAGACCGTTCTGCCGCATCCATTTGAGGTCCCCCATCGTGTTTTTGCTGCCCGGAAGAAAAATGAGATCCGGATGATGCAGCTCACTGATCGAGGTCACATAACGCACCGTCACCTCCGGAAACTGCTCGAAAACATTGAAATCCGTAAAGTTGGATATTCTCGGGTAATGAATGACCGCAATATCAATCAGCCCTTCCTTTTTACGATCAAAACGTCCGGTAAGGCTATCCTCATCTTCAAGCGCAAGCTCCATATAAGGAACCACTCCCGTAACCGGAACACCACCTTTTTCTTCCAACATCGTAATTCCCGGGTCAAGAATCGACTTATCTCCCCGGAATTTATTAATAATAAGGCCCTTGACCCGTTTTCTTTCTTCTTCCGTCAAAAGCATCAAGGTTCCCAGGAGCTGTGCAAACACCCCTCCACGGTCAATGTCCCCGACTAAAAGCACCGGTGCATCCAGCATCTGCGCAAGACCCATATTTACAATGTCGTTTTCTTTCAGGTTGATTTCCGCAGGGCTCCCTGCTCCCTCGATCACAATAATATCCGCATATTCCTCTAACTTCCGGAATGCCTTCTGAATGTCCGGAATCAACTGCTTTTTGTAGGCAAAATAATCCCGTGCGCTCATGTTGCCGATCACTTCTCCATTGACAATGACCTGCGAGCCGGTATGATTCGTGGGTTTCAGCAGAATCGGATTCATACAGACCATTGGATCGATCCCTGCTGCTTCCGCCTGCATGACCTGAGCCCTTCCCATTTCCAGCCCTTCCTTCGTAATAAAGGAATTGAGCGCCATATTCTGTGATTTAAAAGGAGCCACTCGCCATCCGTCCTGCTTAAAAATCCGGCACAGCCCAGCCACCAGAAAGCTCTTACCAGCATTCGACATGGTTCCCTGTATCATAATTACCTTTGCCATCTGTTTATCCTCATGCCTGTTTTCTTAAAGGCTATCTTCCTTTTCTATCTCCTTACTGTCCCATTTCTTCCCCGGTATCACTCTTCCCTGATATTACGCTTCTCCGGTATCGCTCTTCTCCTGTATCATATTTCTCCTGCATTTTGAAACTCAATTTCGATCTCCTTCTCCTGCGCCCAGTTCAGCAGTTCTTCGTTCTCCTTCTCGAAGCTCCCAAAGCTTTTCCGGCAGCAGATCAGTTTTTTGCAGTTACTTAATATATTCTTTGCTTCCTGCAGGTTTTCCCGGGGAACCGGCTCAAAAGCTTCCGTTGCAATCACCTTTCCGGCAAGTGCCCTAGCGGTCGGATAATCCAGATCATTCCGGAACAGAATTCCGGTTGCAAATGGTGTCCCCTCCCGCTGCAGCTTCCGGTAGACACTCCTGCCGCTGCCGCCTCCTGCCATCACAAAAACCTCAGGCTCTCCCCGTGGTGCCGGCAACTCCACATTTCCGGTTGTTTCCTCGTAGCTTCCCGCTGTAATATCGAACAGCTTCGCAATATATCCTTTGTCCAGTACCTCTGCCGGAGTTCCCATCCGGTCTACCCGGTGTTCCCGGATACACAGAATCTGATCGGAGATGATCTCTGCCAGGTCAATCTCATGCAGGGACATAATCACGGTCAGCTTCTTCTTCCGTTTCATTTCCTGTAACACCGACAAGAATTCCAGCTTATACTTCACATCCAGATACGACGTCGGCTCATCCAGTATCAGAATTACCGGCTCCTGACAGATTGCTCTTGCTAACATCACCCGCTGTCTTTGTCCGTCACTGATCCGGGTAAAATCCTGTTCCTTAAGCTCCTCTATATGCACCAGCTTCATGGCCTCTGCCACGGCCTCCCGGTCCTTTTCCGAAAGGATACCGAACCGCCCGGTATAAGGATATCTTCCGGTTGCCACCACATCCTCACAGGTCATCATTTCCGTACGCAGACGTTCCGTCAGCAGTACGGCCATCGTCTGTGCTCTCCTGGATAAGGACATTTCTTCCAAATGACTGCTTCCCAGCATAATCGTACCGCCAAGCAGCGCCAACTGTCCGGCAATGCTTTTAAGGATGGTCGATTTGCCGGAACCGTTCGGACCGATCAGTGTCAGGATTTCACCCTTCGAAAGTCCGATTTCGATTTGTTCCATCAGGGGCTTTCCGTTATAGCCCACTGCCATTTTTATGGTACGGAAATAATCCTTCATATGTCCATCTTCTCCTTATTCCTGCGAACCATCACCCATAAGACAACGGGCACTCCGAAGATCGCCGTCACCGTGCTGATACTCAATTCGGTCGGTGCCAGAACCATCCTCGCAAGCAGATCACAGAACAGACAGAACACTCCGCCGCCAAGAAAACAGGCCGGAATCATCAGAATCGGCTTCGTCGTTCCAAGGAACTGCTTAACAAGGTGCGGCACCGCAATTCCCACGAAGGAGATTGGTCCCGCAAATGCCACAATACATGCCGAAAGGACACTGGATAAAACCACCAGAACAATCCGCAAAAGCCGCACATTCACTCCCATGTTCTGTGCATAGCCTTCTCCCATCTGATAAGCACTTAAGGGCTTTGCCAGTAAAAAGATGCAGATGCAGGTAAGGAAAACCACCACCGACATCACCCTCACCTGATTCCAGTTCATCCCGGAAAAGCTTCCCCGTGACCAGTTATGCAGATTCACAATTTCCGCATCCTCCGCAAAGGTCACGACAAACTCGGTAATCGCCGAACAGATATAACCGATCATCACACCGCTTACCACCAGCATCGACATCCGGTTTACCCGGCGTGCCATCAGAAGCACAAAGCCCATACAGATCATGGCACCGAGAAATGCTGCCAGAATCATCGTAAAAGAGGTTACCCTTATGGATCGTCCCATGAAAAATACCATGAATAATGCAACCATCATTTTCGCTCCGGATGAGATTCCGAGCACAAAAGGTCCTGCAATCGGATTATGGAAAAAGGTCTGTAATAAATATCCGGCAAGGGCAAGCGCCCCACCAAGGATTAACGCAGCCAGCGTCCGCGGCATCCGGATGTCCCACAGAATTCTCGCATTCAATACCTCCTGTCCCCGGATGGAAGAAAGAATATCCTTAAACGGAATGGACACCGTTCCGATGCAGACATTCAGAATCAGGAACAGAATAATTCCTGCTGTCAGTAAAAGGAATGCCGTTATCACTCTTAATGTTCGGTTATGCTGCATATACTTCCTCCCCTATTTCAGCCGGAAAAGATACTTCATCTGCATATCATCCCCCCGAAGGAGCATGATATGAAAGTCCTTCATCAGATCCCCAACGGACATCGACTGCTGATAATAGTCATTGGTCGTACAGAATACATTTCCCTCCTGTACTGCTTTAAAATCTTCTAAAACCGGGCATTTTTCAAGGAGCTGTGCAATGGAATCCACGCCGCCGTCAATCGTACTGTTATAAATAAGGAAATCCGCATCCTTCGCCCCTTCATAAAACTCCTCGATCTGGATGTTCATGGTCGAACGTCCACCTTCTTCCCCCATGTCCTCAAAAATATATCTGCCTCCCGCAAGCTCAATCATTTTCGGGATATAATCGGAGCTTCTCCGGATCTGCACCAGCCCGTTTGAGGTGATAAAGAAAAATGCCACAGTCTGATCGGTCTTTTCATCCGAGGTCACTTCCTCTAAAATGGCTGTCTGCTCTGCAAAGATCTGTTCCGCCTCTTCTTCCTTTCCCACCATGGCACCGAAGAATTTAATCCATTCCACCCTGCCAAGCGGATGGGATTCATAACTGGAATACTCAATCATCACCGGGATTCCAAAGTCATTCAGCATTTCAATCACCTCGGGCGTATGCGTAATCATCCGGTTTTCAATGGCTAGGGAGCAGTTTTCTGAAACGATTGTTTCATAATCCGGCTTACTGTACTTACCGGCATACCGGATATCGCCCCGCTCCATGGCATCCCTTGCTTCCTCCACATACCAGTTTTCCTCCTTCTGTCCGGAAAACCGTATCGTATCAAGAGCTTGAAGCTTCACAAACATGTCCATCACCGCAGACGATACCAGATACAGGTTCCGGATGGGCTGCTGCATGACAATCACCTCTTCCGGGAGGTTTTCCGGTATCTCTTTTTCCTCCGGCACAATGAAAAGCTCCGTTCCGTCCATTGTCTTCAGCATCCGGTATCCGCCCTCATAATAGTCCACGGAGAAATTCTGCGCATACTGCAGTTCCATGCTGCCTTCATAAACCAGTTCTTCTGATTCTGCCTCATTCGTGCCTTCCAGGGAAAGAATCGTTGCCTTATCTGCACTTATTCCAGCTGCTCCTGCTTTTTCATTCGCATCCTCCGGAAAAGCTGCATTCTTCCCCGGTACGATCAAAGCAGAATCAGAAGAAGGACTGCCACAGCCCAAAAGCCCAAGCAGTCCCAGCAAAAACAAACCGGATACGATTGTTTTCTTTCTTCTTTTTCTCATAGATCGTTCCTCTTAATCAAGCGCCTTGATCGTATCGGAATGAAAGGTCAGGGTATACTCGATTTCATGTGGCTTACTCATTGCCACGGTATCTCCGATTACTGTCACCGGCTCATCAAAAGCGGCTACGGGAATCTCAAATACGGAATTTCCCTCGGTGTTTACCGGAAGAAACTTCTCTCCGTCTACCATCATATAATCATAGTTCGGACTGCTCCACTCTACGGAAGCTGTCACCTTCTGATTCTCTACAGTAATCGTCACAGGAGAAGCAATGCTTGCGCGTCCGCTTCCTCCTTCAAAGGTCATCTCTACCAAATAGCTTCCATCCGCAAGATCAGGAATGCCGGATTTTCCTGAAGCTTCGCCGGAAGCCGATGTCCCTGCTGTTTCTGCTTCAGAAATATCTACCGGATTCGATACGCAGACCTTGTGGTCATACCACTTGCCCTTGGTTCCGATCAGGGCAACATCAAATTCTTCATCCAATGCCGGAACCGGAATATCAAATCCATACACCTCATCGGTCAATCCGTCACTGTAGGTTACTTCATCCACTGTCGGCTCTAAGAGCTGCGCACCGTCCTTCTGTGCATCCTCTGCTGATCCCGGATAAAGATTCAGGATCTTCCTGGAGGCCAGAGATACATGAATGGTCATCTGACCGTTTTCTACCGTCAGGACTCCCTTTCCATCACAGGCTTCACTTACATGGAACATGGAACTGTCCGTAGAAAATTCCGCATCATAAGTTCCATCCGGAAGTATTGCCTGTGTGGTTTCTGCTGTGTCTTCCTGAACCTCTGCCACTGCTTCACTCTCTTCGGGTTCTTCTGTAACTTCTTCAGCAGCAGGGGCTGTCTCTTCGACAGCCGCCTCCTGCTGATCCCCTGTCTTTCCGGCACAGGCACTCATAAAAGCCATACTGAAAACCAATACACCGGTCAAAAGGATTGTTTTTATCTTACTCATTGTCTGCCTCACAACATCCTGTTCAATACAGGTTTATTTTCATTCCAGTCAGCTGTACTGATTCTACTGATTCATAGCATCCGCCGTATGCTCTACATAAATCTGCTGGATTCCTTCGATTTCACCAAGGCCAGCGATCTGGGTATCGACACTGTCAAACTTTCCGGAAGCCTTGAACATGCTTAACCAGGAATCCTCACCCCCGCCTGCCATATCATTGTTTGCATGATCTCCGGCAACAACCATTAACGGACGAAGAATGACTTTGGTATATCCGGCTTCTGCTGCTGCATCAATGACTGCTTCACATGCAGTTTCTTCCGGTTCTCCCTCTACTGTACCGATAAATACGTTATCATAGCCAAGCTCCTGCATCTGTGTCTGCATCTGGCTGTAGGACACCTTTGCAGTATGAGAGGTTCCATGTCCCATAAATACAAATGCGGCACCATCTTCCTTCGCTGCATCCAGACTGTCATAGCCTGCAGTCTTTACTGCTTCTGCGGTAAGAATTTCTGCAACCGCCTTCTTATCTGCATTGATTACCGTTGCATCTGCACCTACTTCACCAAGTAACGGCTCTGCAACCTGAACGGATTCGAACTGATCCTTGTAGTTATCCAGTTCTCCGATTAGTTCATCGTACTCTGCACCATGCATTAAGTGGGTCGGCTGTACAATCAGGTTCTTAACACCGTTATTAACGGCGCGGTCCAGAGCCTGGTTCACATTATCAATCTTCTCACCATCACGGGCCTGTACATGGTTAATAATAATCTGTGCGGTAAATGCTCTTCTGACTGACCAGTCCGGATATGCAGCCTGCAGGGCATCCTCGATTCCCTTAATGTCTGCTGCACGGCTGTTGTTAAAGGAAGTACCAAAGCTTACTACCAGAATTTCATTTTCACCGATTTCATCCTGATTACGTGCATCATCCTTAGAAGCATCTCCGGTATCTCTTCCGAAGTAATCCGGATCTGCATTTTCACCTTCTACCAGTTCCTTCTGTACATCTGTTAAAGCATCCCATGCAGCCTTTGCATCTGCACACTGCTGATCGGTGTTTTCGGTTCTTTCCTGCACATAAATGGCATCAATCAATGCTGCTACATTGTCTGCTGCCATTTGGTCTGCATCCTCACTCTCTGCGGTATCTGCCTCTTCCTCTGTGGCTTCTTCTGTTGCAGAAGCTGCTGCATCCCCGGTCGCATCTTCAGTCTGTGTGGTTTCTTCTGCTGTAGTTTCCTGTGTGTTGCTGCTTCCACATCCGGCAAGCGTACATACACCAAGTACCGATGCCATAAGTACTGCTACAATTTTGTTTTTCATAGGTTCTCCTCTTTTCTGCAGGTTTTCTGCGTTTTTGGTTACGAAGTAAGCTGCCAGGAAACGGGAGTTTACGCAGTAAATAAAAAGTTCACTTTATAGAAATTCCAATGGAATTTCCATAAACAAATAAAACCCTTTCCTATTTTTAACAGGCAAAGGGTTTGTACACAAAGAAAACGTAACCATCCGGAATTGTGCAAAATCTGCAGCATCCCCAACGGTCCGCATTACGTACAACCTTTTTACTCGTGGTCTGAAACAATCGTTTCTGTACAGCAGTCAGGCAGGTCTCCCGGCTTAAAGATCATCGCATCCGCCATCTTCCCGGTTTCCCAGTGATATCTCGGCTTCTACTCCCTAATTACGGTGACGAGTTCGTACAGGATTTGCACCTGTTTCCCTTTTCACCGGAGCCAACACGCATCTATGATACGGCAAAATCGCCACGCATTGCTCCGACACCTTACATACTCCATATTCAATTCATGCGCTAATATAACACATTTCTACAGGAAACTCAACCGAATTTTTTCGCGGGAATGTAGTTTTGAATCAGCTTTTCATACTCCGCTTCGTCAATGTGATATTTCCTCCGGAGTACCACATACGAAACAAGCAATGCTGCTACCGGAATCAATACCATGCCAAGCCGGAACACCAGCCCCTGTGTGGCAGAGATCTCACCAATATACTGATTGGCGGTAAGCAATGCTTCCTCACTGGACAGTTCCCCACGGTTTACGGCAATCTCCAACGCACTGATTCTCTGGCTCTTTGCATAAATCCCGCTCACAATCAGCACCAGCGTCGACAGCCCCTGATTGATCCCACCTGCCAGCTTTACACTGAAAGACCGGACTGCGGAAATCACGGAATCATGCCGCTCGTGAAATCTTGCCTCATCGTATTCGATCGTATTGTTAATCATAACGACGATCACCAGATTCATCAATCCCTGAAAGAAAAAGATGAGAAAGCCGATGGCATTTAACAGGATGACGTTCTTCGGCAGCACATAGCCAAATCCAAGGAAACCTGTATAACCTGCCAGTAAGGCGATGAAACATATCTTAAGTATTTTACCTCTTGAAAAGTGTTTTGCCAAGAACGCATAGCTTGCCTGCGAAATCAGCATACCCAGTCCGTACATCACGGTAAAGTAAAATACCAGATTTCCGCTTTCCGAATAACCATATTCTATATAGAAGAAATTCACTCCAAAAATAATCAGAATGTTACAGGTGATATTAAAAAAGATGGACGCAATGCCTGCTGCCACAAGCTGATCATTTCTTGCAAAAATGTGATACATATCCTTTAAAGACAACTTCTCGGTCTGCTCCTTCCGCTCCCTTTCCCGGATGCCAAAGGCGGTCAGCATCTGGGAAGCAATAAGTGCTAAGGCTACGACCAGCGCAACGATCCGGTAAGCCATTACCGCATTTCCTGCAATAACGACAGGAACCACACCGGCCACTGAAAACTGACCGATGCAGACGAAAATACTCATGATCGTAACCAGACTGTCCCGGGTTCCCGGATCCGAGCTTAACGAAGGAAGCACGCCCCAGTAGGCAATGTCATTCATGGTATACGTCATTCCCCACAGAAGATAAAAGAGACTATAAAATGCTACAAAGCCCCAGCCCTGCGGTCTTATCGTAAACAGACCGATGATCACCACGGCATTACTGATCGAACCAATCAGAATCCAGGGCTTGAATTTTCCCATCCGGAAATGCGTATTTTCAATAATAATTCCCATCAGCAGATCGTTGACTGCATCCCAGACCATGCAGACGATCATGGCAGCGCTGATCACGGCAAACTGCACGCTGCTTAAATTCATTGTGTACTGGACATAAAGAATCAGGTACATACTCACCAGCGCATACGCAGCATCCCGCCCTGTTGCTCCAATACAATAGCTCCATTTTGTTCTTGCATCTAATTTATCATTCATGTTTCTTCCCCCTGTTCGCAGAATCTACAATTTTTAAAATCGTCTTTCGTTTCACCATACCACCACTCTGATTACAGACACTGTCCACGTTTCCTTCTAAAATTCCTTCCAGCATCATCCGCACCTCCGGGTCCTTCACGGACTTCGGGAAATACATCAGCCTCGCCGCCAGTTTCCCGATCCGGATCCATCTTCTGGCAAGCCGGGAATACGGCTGCATCTGCATTAGAGAATTCTTTGTTGTAAATTCTCCCGGAACGGTATGGGAAAGATGAGTCCTCGAATAAGTATAAATCCTGTCAAAATCTTCTTTCGTAAGAGGCACCGGATTTTTAAGGCTTAAAGGACCCTTAAGCTCCACTCCCGAAATCTCCATCTCCTTTGTCAGCCGGATGTCATTAAGGGAAGCTCCAATCTGGATCTCATAAGTGCCTCCGATCACCTGAAATTCCGAATTCTGATAGACCGAGAAAGTCCTGTCAGTTAACATAACTTCTACTTTCTTCTTTTCTCCGGGCTGTAAGGCGGTCTTTGCAAATCCCCTCAATTCCCTTTTGGCACGAAAATCCTCTGTCTGGGAATTTCTGACATAAACCTGTGAAATCTCCATTCCGGCAGTCTCACCGGTGTTTTCCACCTCAAACGTAACCGTATAGCTTTGATCCGCATTCTCTGTGATTGTGAGATTGGAATAGGAAAAGCTGGTATAGCTCAATCCATGTCCGAAACAGAACCGCACCGGCACCTGAAAGGTATCGTAATACCGGTATCCCACGAAAATACTCTCCCGGTATTCCACCTCATCCGGATGCAGTCGCTGTTCCTTCTGCTTTCCAAAGTTTCCGTAGCTTGGTACATCTTCTTCCCGGTAAGGAATCGTCTCTGCCAGCTTCCCGCAAGGATTCGCCTTTCCCGTCACGAGCCGCGCACAGGCTGTCCC
>UMFK01037536.1_pt1 | contig 11334 bp, 10 predicted proteins | sample 1964981 | NCBI WGS metagenome assembly UMFK01 (sample SAMEA4836043, study PRJEB28245) | human gut metagenome | biome: gut microbiome; material: fecal sample | place: Denmark | collected 2008
TACCACGGTGAAAGGTTCGTGGAATATTATGTTCCTTAGCGATGTGAAATATCCAAGAATCCTTTACGCCATACTTTTCCTTTACTTCGGCTGTGGTGTAGAAATCATTAATGGAAGGTTTATCTCTGACTGGAATCTTAAATTCTATGGGCTTATTGAATAAGTTATCAATATCCTCCTTTTTTAATAGAAATTTATATCCAAGTCTGGTGGCTTTAAGTTCACCCCTTTTCAGATAGCCATAAAGAGTAGGTCGGGTTACTCCAATGTATGTGGCAGCTTCTGTGATAGTAAGAATAGGCTTGTCTCTGATCTTCTCAATCGGCTTTTCCTTGATGACTTTTTCGACAACCTGGTTGTTAGCTTTAATGGAAGCTTCACGTTTCTTCTGTTTATACAGAAGGTTTGCACATCTGTGCGAACAACAGGTTGTAGTCGTTTTATGCGCAATGAATTCTTGCTTGCACCACGCACAGATTCGTCTGATTTCAATGTTGCTACTCATGTTATTTCTCCTTATTTCTCCAATATTTTTGTATAACTTCGTAAAATCCCGTAAAATGGCGTAAAAGTTCTCCACGACCTTGCCAACGATAATCCTCGGATTTTCGTGGTGAGGTACACAAGAGGTACAAAAAATGGCGTAAAAAGGCTTAGCAACGATTATCAACGATACTTGAGCAACAAAAAAGGCGCCCGTAAAGAGCGCCATATTAATCGATTATAATCAATTTAACTATTTGATAATCAAGTATTTACTTTCCGATGCAAAAATGCTTAAAAATATTCCCCAAAACCTCATCCGTCTCAATTGTTCCGCCTACGATTTCTCCCAGGTGGTAAAGACATTCACGAAGATCCTGGCTTACCAGATCCCCGGAGAGCTGCATAGCCAGTCCGTCCTGTACACGGTGGATAGCTTCCAGTGCACGGCTCAGAGCCTCGTAATGGCGGATGTTGCTTACCACCACATCATTCTGCGACAGGTCGGGCAGAGCAGCGAAGTCCACCAGTTGTTTCTGGAGCATAGCAAGTCCTTCTTTCTGCTTGGCTGAAAGGGAAAGCACACAGGCATCTTCAGGCAAATCGGGGAGAGCTGCTTTCAGCTGCGCAATCCGTGCATCGGTCGGTTCCGCAGTCTCTGTGATTTTATTGGAAGAGTCTGCCGGCGAAAGCAAATCCACCTTGTTGAGTACGATGACCAGATGTTTGCCTTCGCACCGTGGCAGGATTTTGTCGGCCAGCTGATGATATTGTTCTTCGGCACAGGTTGCGTCGATGACCCAGAGTACGATATCAGCCTGATCCAGTTTCTGGAAGCTCCGTTCGATACCTAAACTTTCGATGGTATCAGTCGTTTCGCGGATACCGGCAGTATCGATGAAGCGGAAAGTGATACCTCCCAGATTCATGGTGTCCTCAATGACATCGCGTGTGGTGCCGTGGATGTCGCTCACGATGGCGCGTTCCTCGTTCAGGAGGGCATTCAGCAGGGTTGATTTTCCGGCATTTGTTTCGCCCACGATGGCCACGGGCACTCCGTTCTTGAGGGCATTGCCCACGCTGAATGTATCAACCAGATGATGGATGACCTGCTCAATCTGACGGGCGATGGCTTCCAGTTCCGAACGGTCAGCAAACTCCAGTTCCTCGTGGTCGCTGAAATCGAGTTCCAGTTCCATGAGGGAGGTAAGATGGAGCAGCTTGTCGCGCAGAACGGCCAGTTCACGGCTGAATCCGCCACGCATCTGGTTCATGGCCATGCGGTGGGTAGCGGCGGAAGTGGAAGCAATGAGGTCGGCCACAGCTTCGGCCTGGCTCAGATCCATCTTGCCGTTCAGGAAGGCGCGCTGGGTATATTCACCCGGTCCGGCGGCACGGCATCCTTGCCGGATGAGAAGCTGCATCACTTGCTGGAGAATGTAGCTTGAACCGTGGCAGGAGATTTCCGTAGAGTCCTGTCCCGTATAGGAATGAGGCGCACGGAATAGGCTGACCAGCACTTCATCGATGATTTCTCCTTCGGGGGTAAGAATGTGACCGAAGGTGAGGGTATAGGGTGCGCGTTCTGCCAGCGGTTTGCCGGATACGGGTTTAAAGATGCGGTCGGTGAGGGTAATGGCTTCCGGACCCGACACGCGGATGGTGCCGATGGCTCCACCTTGGGCGGTGGCGATGGCACAGATAGTATCTTCAGTTTGTAATATGTTCACGTGCGTAGTTCTTTTTAAAATCCTTGCAAAGATACGGTTTTCGGGTTATATCCGGAAGCGGAGCCGGCAGATTTATGCGTGGGCATAGAGGGTTTTCACCAGCAGGTCAACAACCTTTTCGAGGTATTCGCGGTCGGTTTCGTCGAATGTTGCCAGTTGGTCACTGTCGATGTCAAGCACGCCCCGCACTTCTCCGGCAGCTATTATCGGTACAACGATTTCGGAGCGGGAGAGGGAACTGCAGGCGATATGGCCGGGGAACTGGTCTACGTCGGGCACGAGCTGGGTACGGGCTTCAGCCCAGGCGGTGCCGCATACGCCGCGTCCTTTTCTGATGCGGTAGCAGGCCACGCTGCCCTGGAACGGACCGAGGTGAAGTTCGCCTTCGTGTACGAGATAGAAGCCTACCCAGAAGAATCCGAATGCTTCTTTCAGGGCGGCACTGGTATTGGCCAGTACGCTGATTTCGTTTTTCTCGCCTTCAATCAGTGGGGCGAACTGTTCGAGAAACTGGAGGTAGCGCTGACGCTTGTCGGTAAGATTGGATTTGAAACTTGCTTCCATGTGTGTGAGTTTTCAGACATAAAAACAGGTTCTCCTCCGTAGAGGGGAACCTGTTGGTTGATAATAATTTGTTAAATTCTGTCGAGTACGACTTTGATCAGGTCGTCAATCTTGTTCTTGTATCCGGTATTGGCTTCCTTTGCTACCCGGTTGGCTATGACCATGCACACGGTAGTAGCCTTGTGGCCTTGCAGACGGGCCAGACCGGCCAGGGCAGAACTTTCCATCTCGAAGTTGGTGATGCGGTGTCCCTGATACTCGAAGCTTTCGATCTTTTCGTTCTGGTGCGGATCGGCCAGCGGAATACGGAGCTGACGTCCCTGCGGACCGAAGAAACCGCCGCAGGCTACTGTTACGCCGCGCACCATGTCCGTACCGGCAATGCGGTCTACCAGCTCTTCATTGGCATGGATCACGTAGGGAGCCGGCGCACAGAGATTGCCTGCCCATCCCAGGTGGTTGAGCAGGGCGCGTTCCATGGGCAGGTCGCATACGGCGTTACGTCCTTCGTAGAAGTTCAGGAGTCCGTCAAATCCTACGGAGATGGCGGAGCAGATGTAAGTTCCTACGGGAGTATAAGGCTGCAGACCGCCGCAGGTACCGATACGCACGATTTCCAGCTGGCGGAAGGTATCATTCTCTTCGCGGGTCTGGAAATTGATGTTGGCCAGTGCGTCGAGTTCATTCATTACAATGTCTACATTGTCACATCCGATACCGGTGGAGGTTACCGTGATGCGTTTTCCCTGGTAAGTTCCGGTGATGGTACGGAATTCACGGCTTTCTACTTCACATTCTTTAGTGTCGAAATGGGAGGCCACGAGTGCCACACGTCCGGGATCGCCCACCAGAATGACTTTATCCGCCAGATACTCCGGTTTTACGTGAAGATGGAACACTGAGCCGTCTTCATTGATAATCAGTTCTGAGGGTGGAAAATACTTTTTCATATAAATTGCTTTTTAGTCGTTAAGTAGTATGTAAAGTTATTGTTGTTGTCATATCATTTGCCGATGGGATCATGGCTGGCGGGATGGGAATCCGGCCGGGCAATGCTGCTTCGCATGTCGGTGTCAGCCTGGATGTTTTTCATCCGGTAGTAGTCCATGATACCGAGGTTGCCGCTGCGGAAGGCTTCGGCCATGGCCTTGGGCACTTCGGCTTCTGCCTGGATCACGTTGGCACGGGCTTCTTCGGCTTTGGCTTTCATTTCTTGTTCCAGGGCTACAGCCATGGCACGGCGCTCTTCTGCCTTGGCCTGGGCAATGTTCTTGTCGGCATTGGCCTGGTCCATCTGGAGGGCTGCACCGATGTTGCGGCCGATATCGATGTCGGCAATATCAATGGAGAGAATCTCAAAGGCTGTACCGGCATCCAGTCCCTTGCGCAATACGAGTTTGGAGATGGAGTCGGGGTTCTCAAGTACTGACTTGTGGTTCTCGGAAGAACCGATAGAGGATACGATACCTTCGCCTACACGGGCCAGTACCGTGTCTTCACCGGCACCGCCTACCAGCTGGCGGATATTGGCACGTACAGTGACACGGGCCTTGGCGATTAGCTGGATACCGTCCTTGGCTACGGCTGTCACAGGAGGTGTGTCAATGACTTTCGGATTGACTGACATCTGTACCGCTTCGAACACGTCACGTCCGGCCAGGTCAATGGCTGTTGCCATCTGGAAAGGCAGGTCAATGTTTGCTTTGGAGGCCGAAACCAGGGCGTGAACCACTTTTTCCACATGTCCTCCGGCCAGAAAGTGAGCCTCCAGACCGTCGCGGGTAATGTTGCTTAGGCCGGCTTTGTGGGCCTCGATCAGTCCGGGTACGATGACATAGGGCGGTACGTTACGGATACGCATCAGAAAGAGCTGTACCAGCGAAATGTTGACGCCTGATACTTTGGCCGAGAGCCAGAGGAAGAAAGGTACATAGTGGAAGAAGATGACCAGCAGGATGATACCGCCACCGGCCATGACAAACGGAAGATAACTCGGGTCAATCATAATTCAGATCAGTTTAAAAGGTATATAATTCAGTTGGTTCTCAGACACGTTGCACATATACGACACCATTGTCGATGCGGGAAATCCGGATTGCGGTCTTTTCTTCGATGAAGCCGTCGGCAGACTGCACTTCAATGCGCTGGCCTTTGATTTCGGCGTTGCCGATCAGGGTCAGGCGGGTGGTGGTAACTCCCGTATCACCTACCTGAAGATCCAGTCCTTTCAGCGGGTTCAGCTTGAAGTTCAGAGTCTGGTTCAGAGCCAGCCGGTCCACGGTTTTTGACCGCATGAACCATAGGGTGACTCCTGCGATTCCGACAACGGAAGCGCCCAGAGTGATGAAGCCGGCCTGGGTACCCAGCGAACTGAATGCGTAGTAGATCGCATACAGAATGCTTGCCCCCGAGGCAATCCCTGCCAGACTGATGCCCGGAATCAGGAATACCTCCACGGCAAAAAGCAGCAGTCCGGCAATGATCAGTGTAATGATAATCAGTGTTCCCATAAGTATAGGTTTTAGTGTGAAATCGTATTATTTCCGGTTCAGGGCTTTCAGCTCCGTGTTGCGGATGTTGACCGTCAGACTGGCGATTTCTTCCCGCAGCTGCTTGATGCGCTGTTCCTTGTCCAGAATGGCCGGTGTGAGCCGGTCTTTTCCTGCCTTGTTGGACTGTCCGTACAGTTCCCGCTGTTTGCCGAGCGTTTCAGACAGATTGTCCAGGTCTTTCTGTTTTTGCGACAGAGTCTGGTACTGCTTGCGTGCTTCAGCCGAGCGGAAATCGGCCAGTGTATGATAGACCACATTGTCGTCCACGACGAAGCGGAAGTCTCCTTTTTTCTTTTGCTCGTCCTGTCCGTACATCACTTTGGCCAGTTGCTGACGGGCGAGACGCACCTTGGCTGCATCAGTCTGTGTCTTCTGGATGCATTGCAGGGAAGCGGCAGCCTGAAGCATTTCGGGACTGGTTGATTCGTAGTCGTAAACCTGTTTGGACTCGTTCGGAACGAATACATAAACGCAGACCTTGTCTTCCGGCTGGTAGCGGTCGGAAGCAAACCATCCCAGGTTGTTGAAGTCGTCGATGGCATACATGTAGTCATTGGCAACTGAGTTGAACGGGAATCCCAGATTGTCCGGCCGGAGATAGGCATTGTCATCCGAGTCATAGCGGGTAATGAAGATATCATATCCGCCCAGACTTTCTTCCCCCTGCGCGGCATAATAGAGGGTGATACCGTCCGAATCCAGGAAGGGATAGTTCAGGTTGGTTCCTCCTTCTTCCAGTCCTTTCAGCGGCTCCGGATCACTCCACTTGTCGATCATTTTCACGCTGCCGTACAGGCTGGTTGCTCCGTCTGCATTGGGACGTGCCAGAATCTTCTTGTCACCCATTTCGTTGGTGAATTCCGTGCATCCGCCTTCTCCGGTTGCCTTGATCTCACCGGATTCCCGGCTGAGCTTATAGGCACTGAGAAAGTCCCGCTTGCTGACCGTGAAACTGTCGATTACAGCCACTTTTTCCACTCCCCGGATCATGCGGGCTCCCATCCGGTAGCGTTCCATCAGGGTTTCAGCTTCCGAAGTGTCCCGTTTTTTCCGTTCCAGCCAGTAGATGTGATCCTCCAGATTCTGGATGGCCTCGTCGAAGCGGTACAGATCATAATAGGCTTTGCTCAAATAAAGAAAGCCGTTGATCACTTTGCGTTCTGCACTTTTCTCCAGATAGGGAACCGCTTTGCTCAGTTCTCCCGTTTCATAGCAGCAGGCACCATACCAGAAGTTATAGTTGGCATTCGAAGGAGCCTGTCTCACCAGCTTCTCGAATACGGGTTTGGCTTCGGCAAACTTGCCTTCCGTAAACCATTTCTGGGCCTGGCTTAAAGTCTGTGAGAAAGCATTGCCGGTAAAACACAATGCCAAAAGGGGAAATATGTATTTCTTTTTCATTGTCTCTGTCATTTAAAAGTTTCTCAAATATAGGCATATTCTCCGAATTATGCCATTTTCATTCCTTCATTTTTTATTTTTAAGTTCCTTCCTGCTCCGGGAGATCTGTTTCCCCGGATCAGGGAGACCGGACCCATCTTTTCCGGAGGCCGTTTCTGAACCGGTTGGATCTTATTGCGAAATTAGCAAATTCTGTGACACAATCAAAACATATTTTTCGTAATTTCGTCGCCGTTTTAACAAGATACGAAACATGGGAAAAATGACGGAAGAAGACCGCCTGATGCGCCGCATCAACCAGCGGTTCATGAAAGGAGTGATGAATTACAGGCTGATAGAAGAAGGCGACCGCATTCTGGTGGGGCTTTCGGGAGGAAAGGATTCGCTGGCCTTGCTGGAGCTGCTGGCCCGGCGTTCGCGTATCTACAAGCCGAAGTTTTCGGTAGTGGCTGCGCATGTGGTGATGAAGAACATTGCCTACGAGTCCGACCAGACCTACCTGCGCGAATATGCCGAAAGTCTGGGAGTACCCTATGTGTGTTACGAAACGGAGTTTGATCCGTCGACCGACACGCGGAAGTCACCGTGCTTCCTTTGTTCGTGGAACCGCCGCAAGGCACTTTTCACCGTGGCCAAGGAACAGGGATGCAATAAGATCGCACTGGGTCACCACATGGATGACATTCTGGAAACCCTGCTGATGAACATGACCTTCCAGGGAGCGTTCAGTACCATGCCGCCGCGCCTGGTGATGCGCAAGTTCGACATGACCATTATCCGCCCCATGTGTCTGGTGCATGAAGCCGATCTGAAGGAAATGGCCGCTCTCCGTGGTTTCCGCAAGCAGGTAAAGAACTGTCCGTATGAAAAGGATTCCCACCGTTCGGACATGAAGGAAGTGCTGGCCCGGCTGGAAGCCATGAATCCGGAAGCCCGGTATAGCCTGTGGGGAAGCATGAGTAACATTCAGAGTGACATGCTTCCGGTAGAGGAAGACGGCCCGCTCGGGTGAGATTCAGCCGGCAGTGTGCAGGATCACCTGCTTGCCCGACATGGTGACTTTCCCTTCCGCAATCAGTTCTGCCAGGGCACGGGCCAGTGACGGACGTGCCACTCCCAGAATAAAGGCCACTTCCTGCTGGTTGTGGATGCCCCCGTGCATTTTCAGGTAATTCAGCAGACGTGATTTCAGGCTCTGCAGGGCAAATTCATTCAGCTTGCGGCTCAGAAACAGGCCGCGGTCGGAAATGATGGCAATGAAATTCCGCATCACGGCCGGCTGGGCATGCATGAAATTCTCAAAACGTTTCCGGTCCATGACAAGCACCTCGCAGAGTTCCGTCGCTTCCACATTCACCGGGAAGCGGTTCTCCGAGGCATAGATAAAAGCCGGTGCCAGAATATCGGGTGCCTTGATCCGGTCGATGGTGAGCTGCTTGCCTTCGGCGTTCTCCATTTGTGTCCTGACATTTCCCTTCATCAGAATAAACAGAGAACGGCACACGTCACCCTGACGGGCAATGAATTCTCCTTCCTTATACGTGCGCAGGCTGTTCGGGGCTTCGCGCAGCAACTGGCTGAGCGCTTCCGGATCACACCCTTCAAACAGGCTCATCCGGTTCAAAACTTCGGTATGCATCTTTCTTTTAACTTTTCTTTGGGTTGCGTGTCACATAAGTTACAGAAATCCTCTCCGGGATTCCGGATCTTTGCGCAAACTTAATGAAAAATCAACAATAACCCAAGAAGGAATATGGAAGGAAATATGTTTTGTTACCAGTGTCAGGAAGCTGCCAAGGGCACTGGATGTGTGTTGAAAGGAGTGTGTGGAAAGAAAGATACCACCGCACGCTACATGGATTTGCTGCTCTTCGTGGTGCGGGGAGTGTCGGTAGCTGCCGATGCCTTGCGTACGGAAGGATGCCAGTTGGATGCCGATACGAATGCCTTTGTCACCGACGCACTTTTCGCGACGATTACCAATGCCAACTTTGACGATGAAAGCATCCTGGCCCGTGTACGCAAGGGATTCCTTTTGCGCGACCGTCTGAAAGCCCGTGCCGTGGATGCAGGCATCACTTTGCCGGAGGTGGATGAACTGACCTGGTGCGGAGAGGAAGAAGAATACCTGGCCAAATCAGCTTCTGTCGGTGTATTGAGAGAACCGGACGAAGATCTGCGTTCGCTGAAGGAACTGCTGATGTACGGACTGAAGGGAATGGCTGCCTACCACGAGCATGCCATGCGTCTGGGCTTTACGGAAGATGCTATCCATGCCTTTATGCAGTCGGCTCTGGCACGTATCACCGTGCAGGCGATGCGTGCAGACGAACTGGTGGCACTGGTGCTTGAAGCCGGACAATACGGGGTACAGGTGATGGCTTTGCTGGATCAGGCCAATACCACCCGATACGGTCATCCGGAACTGACGAAAGTGAACATCGGAGCAGGGAAGAATCCGGGCATCCTGATCAGCGGACACGACTTGCACGATCTGGAGGAACTTCTGCGCCAGACCGAAGGTACGGGAGTGGATGTATATACGCATAGTGAAATGCTTCCGGGACATTATTATCCGGCCTTCAAGCAGTACAAGCATTTTGTGGGCAACTATGGAAATGCCTGGTGGAAACAGCGCGAAGAGTTTACGGCGTTCAACGGCCCGATTGTCTTTACGACCAACTGCATCGTTCCGCCGCTGGAAAATGCCACTTATAAGGAACGGATGTTCACGGCCAATTCGACAGGCTATCCCGGATGCAGACACATTGCTGCAGATGCCGATGGTCATAAGGATTTCTCGGAAGTTATTGCCCTGGCCAAACAGTGCCAGCCGCCCGTGGAACTGGAGCAGGGAAAGATTGTCGGCGGATTTGCCCACAATCAGGTGATGCAACTGGCCGACAAGGTAGTTGAGGCTGTAAAGAGTGGTGCCATCCGTAAGTTTGTGGTCATGGCCGGATGCGACGGACGCATGAAGAGCCGTGACTACTATGCCGACTTTGCCCGGGCCCTTCCGGAAGATACGGTCATCCTGACGGCCGGTTGCGCAAAGTACCGTTACAACAAACTTCCGCTGGGTGACATTCAGGGAATCCCCCGTGTGCTCGATGCCGGACAATGCAACGACAGCTACTCACTGGCCGTCATTGCCCTGAAACTGAAGGAAGTTTTCCAGTTGAATGATATCAACGAACTGCCCATCGTGTACAACATTGCCTGGTACGAGCAGAAAGCCGTCATTGTCCTGCTGGCCTTGCTGAGTCTGGGCGTAAAGCATATTCACCTGGGGCCCACCTTGCCGGCTTTCCTTTCACCCAATGTGGCCAAAGTGCTGGTTGAGCAGTTCGGCATCGGCGGCATTACTTCCCCTGATGAAGATCTGAAACGGTTCGGAATCTGATGACGGCTTAATATGATTCCTCGTTAGCCGGATTCCAGACATTTAGGAAAGTAATCTCGGTAATTCCACCACCTTCTCTCCCTTCAGTTTATCAGCATAGTCGGAAGGTTGGTGGTAATCCAGCTGCAAAACAGGCAATTCATTCTTCCTAGACCCTAAAAGACCGGAAAACTGTATCAGACCCAAATTGTCGAACCTTTGTGAAAGAGGATATGTGGCAGGAGACATATTGGATGTTTTCTACAAACAAATCATCATCTTTATAGGTGAAGGGGCTGAAGCTGCTCTGCCCGTACTTTAGGAGCGGAGTAGAAATAGATACAATCTGTAAGTTTGATTCTTTGTAATCAGATTTTGGACAGTATCAAAGGCTCACAGAAACTTTTATTAACAACCTTTGCCCTCATTAATTTCATGTCTGTAAAGTTCCGATATATATTTTTCACAATATCTAAATAATTGTCTACTCCATTTTCCTTTATATTATATAATAAAAAGGTTTAATAGATACACAATTTTGATGTTCAAAAAGAGTATTAAGTAATGTTCTGTCTGAATTACCACAAGAATGTCCCATGATAAAAACTTGATATGAATCTGACTCTATAAATGATAAAATATTTCTGTAATTGTCAGATTCTAAATATCTTATGGATTTTATATTATTCAAAAGATCGTTTTTATTTTGCTCAAGAAGCTGATGATAATGACTATCCAGTTCATCTCCATAACCAAATATAATACTCTCGGGATTAGATAGTTTCCCATGTATATAGTTTAAACTGAATCCTTCGTTCTTAATTTGGTAGTAACATGCTGTATCTGTATAATTGAAACTAAGTAGCATGATGTTATTAGGCAATAAGAATTCTTCAGGATAATGTTTTAAATCGATTAATAAATGATCTTCTGGAAGTTTCTCTGAATACTTATGTATGAACTCATAAATAGCAGAAACTTTCTGATTGTCTTTTATTTCATATTGATAAAGTCGAAATCCCCATTCTTTTTCATTAGCTTCTAGCCAATACTTAAAATGTTTTTCTAAAGACATTTTATCTTGCACGGATATATCTTTAGGATTAATAGGACTATATATTTTATTTTTTATTTCTCTATTCGTTATTGTTTTATCAATTTTGATGAAACTTAAATATTCGTAAGCATTCGGTAAACCACGTATTTTCGTCTCCAACTTCCA
>UMFK01022287.1_pt1 | contig 11303 bp, 10 predicted proteins | sample 1964981 | NCBI WGS metagenome assembly UMFK01 (sample SAMEA4836043, study PRJEB28245) | human gut metagenome | biome: gut microbiome; material: fecal sample | place: Denmark | collected 2008
CAGTCCGGAAAGCAGTGCATGAGTCAGCTCATCATCGGTTTCCTTCCAGGTCTCAACAACCTCTTTGTAACGCTCTTCCTCGGTAATTAAACCACGCTTATACTGCTTGGTAATTCTGTCTACCGTATCCTGTGCGTTCTTAATCATCTCAGGCTTCTGCGGCGGTACGGTCATATCGGAAATGGATACGGTCATCGCTGCTCTGGTGGAATATTTGTATCCCATTGCCTTAACAGCATCAAGTACCTCAGCGGTCTTGGTTGCACCGTGGATATTGATAACCTTCTCCAAAATCTGCTTATTCTGTTTCTTAGCAACTAAGAAATCTACTTCCAGTTTTAACTCATTGCCCGGAATACTTCTGTCTACGAATCCTAAATCCTGCGGAATGATTTCATTGAAAATGAAACGTCCCAGAGTAGATTCTACATTTCCGGTTAAAGAGGTTCCATCCGGCATCTTCTTTGTCATGCGGACAGTAATCTTGGAATGAAGGGTAATTACTCCGTTCTCGTAAGCAAGAATTGCCTCGTTTACGCTCTTGAAGAATTTGCCTTCTCCCTTTGCTCCCGGTCTCTCCTGTGTCAGATAGTAGATACCAAGGACCATATCCTGAGAAGGAACGGCTACAAGTCCACCATCGGACGGTTTTAACAGGTTGTTTGGTGAAAGGAGCATAAAACGGCACTCAGCCTGTGCTTCCACAGAAAGTGGAAGATGCACAGCCATCTGGTCTCCATCGAAGTCGGCGTTAAATGCGGTACATACCAACGGATGCAGCTTAATTGCCTTACCTTCTACCAGAATCGGCTCAAATGCCTGGATACCAAGACGATGCAGTGTAGGAGCACGGTTTAACATTACCGGATGTTCTTTGATAACATCCTCTAATACATCCCATACTTCTGTCTGAAGACGCTCTACCATCTTCTTTGCACTCTTGATATTGTGTGCGGTTCCGTTTGCAACCAGCTCTTTCATAACGAAAGGCTTAAACAGCTCGATTGCCATTTCCTTCGGCAGACCACACTGATAAATCTTTAATTTCGGCTCTACACAAATAACGGAACGTCCTGAGTAGTCGACACGTTTTCCTAACAGGTTCTGACGGAAACGTCCGGATTTACCCTTTAACATATCGGACAGGGATTTTAATGCTCTGTTACCCGGTCCTGTTACAGGACGTCCACGACGGCCATTGTCGATTAACGCATCAACAGCTTCCTGTAACATACGTTTCTCGTTGCGCACGATGATGTCCGGTGCGCCTAACTCTAACAGTCTTCTCAGACGGTTATTACGGTTGATAATTCTGCGGTATAAGTCATTTAAGTCAGATGTTGCAAAACGACCACCATCCAACTGAACCATTGGACGTAAATCTGGCGGAATTACCGGAATTACGGTCATAATCATCCACTCCGGCTTATTTCCTGACTCACGGAATGCTTCGACTACTTCAAGTCTCTTGATGATACGGGCACGCTTCTGTCCGGTTGCCTTCTCTAACTCAGCCTTAAGCTCAGCAGAATCCTTCTCCAGGTCAATTGCCTGTAAAAGTTCCTGAATCGCCTCAGCACCCATACCAACACGGAATGAACTGCCATACTGCTCTCTTGCTTCCTGATACTCGCTCTCTGAAAGCACCTGTTTGTACTGCAGTGCTGTATTGCCTGCTTCAAGTACAATGTAAGAAGCAAAATACAATACTTTCTCCAATGTTCTCGGAGACAGGTCGAGAATCAGTCCCATACGGGACGGAATTCCCTTGAAGTACCAGATGTGGGACACCGGAGCTGCTAACTCGATGTGTCCCATGCGCTCTCTACGCACACTTGCCTTTGTAATCTCAACACCACAACGGTCGCAGACTACGCCTTTGTAGCGGATTTTCTTATATTTTCCACAATGACATTCCCAGTCCTTGCTCGGTCCGAAAATCTTCTCGCAGAATAAACCGTCTTTTTCCGGCTTTAAAGTTCTGTAGTTAATCGTCTCAGGCTTCTTTACTTCGCCTCTGGACCATTCTCTGATTTTCTCCGGTGATGCCAAACCAATCTTGATGGCATCAAATGAGATAGACTGCTCTGTCGCATCTTTATTTAATTCTGGCATTTTGACACTCCCTTCACCTTGTTCTCACGCCTTTCGGCTGCACTGTTTATTTATCATCAAGAACGTCGTCTGTAAAGTCGTCGAAATCATCTGCGTCCTCATCGTCCTCAAAATCATCTTCCTCAACATCTACCAGTTCTTCGTTCTCTGCGTCAAATTCCTTCTGGGAGAATCCCATCTTTGCAAAAGAATCACTGTCTTCAAATGCAAAGTCTTTATCGCCGGAAATAATGGAATTCAAATCTGTATTTCCGTACTCGCTGGTCTCCATCAGCTCAACTTCGTTTCTGTCCTCATCTAACAGCTTCACATCCAGACCAAGGGACTGTAACTCTTTTAACAATACCTTGAAGGACTCCGGAATACCCGGCTCAGGGATGTTATCTCCTTTGATGATTGCCTCGTAAGTCTTAACACGTCCTACGACATCATCGGATTTCACGGTCATAATCTCCTGTAAGGTATAGGAAGCACCATATGCCTCAAGAGCCCAAACCTCCATCTCTCCGAAACGCTGTCCACCGAACTGTGCTTTACCACCGAGCGGCTGCTGTGTAACCAGAGAGTAAGGACCGGTAGAACGTGCATGAATCTTATCGTCTACCAGGTGATGCAGTTTGAGGTAGTGCATGTGTCCGATGGTAACCGGTGAATCAAACGGCTCTCCGGTACGTCCATCACGAAGCTGTACCTTTCCATCACGGGAAATCGGAACACCTTTCCACAGCGCACGGTGTGCACGGTTATCGGAAAGATATTTCATAACGTCTTCTCTTAAGATATCTTTGTATTTATCTTCAAAATTCTCTGTCTTGCCCTCTTCTTCGGCTTCTGCTGCGTCAAACGGCATATTTACATAGTCATTTGCCAGCTCCAGAGTATCCTGAATATCAATTTCCTTTGCACCATCAAATACCGGAGTCTCAATGTTAAAGCCAAGTGCCTTTGCAGCAAGACTTAAGTGAATCTCCAAGACCTGACCGATATTCATTCGGGACGGCACACCAAGAGGATTTAATACGATATCAAGCGGACGGCCGTTCGGAAGGAATGGCATATCCTCTACCGGAAGTACACGGGAAACCACACCCTTGTTACCATGACGTCCAGCCATCTTATCACCGACAGAAATCTTTCTCTTCTGTGCAATGTAGATGCGGACTGCCTGGTTGACACCCGGAGACAGCTCATCACCATTTTCTCTTGTAAATACCTTGGCATCTACTACGATACCATACTCACCGTGCGGTACTTTTAATGAGGTATCACGTACTTCTCTTGCCTTCTCACCGAAGATTGCGCGAAGCAGTCTCTCCTCTGCGGTAAGCTCAGTCTCTCCCTTCGGAGTAACCTTTCCGACTAAGATATCACCGGCACGTACCTCAGCACCGATACGGATAATTCCTCTCTCATCGAGGTCTTTTAACGCATCATCGCCGACACCCGGAACATCTCTTGTAATCTCTTCCGGTCCTAACTTCGTATCACGCGCTTCTGCCTCGTATTCCTCAATGTGGATAGAGGTATATACATCGTCTTCTACCAGACGCTCGCTTAACAATACGGCATCCTCGTAGTTGTAACCTTCCCATGTCATAAATCCGATTAACGGGTTCTTACCTAATGCAAGCTCACCATTCTTGGTGGATGGTCCATCTGCGATTACCTCACCTGCATTTACGTGGTCGCCCTTAAATACGATTGGACGCTGGTTGTAGCAGTTGGACTGGTTACTTCTTGAGAACTTGGTCAGCTTGTATACATCTCTGCCGCCCTCTTCATTCTTGATGATAATCTGGTTGGATTCAGAGCTTTCTACAATACCTGCCTTCTTTGCAACCACACAGACACCTGAGTCAACGGCTGCCTTTGTCTCCATACCGGTTCCTACAACCGGTGCCTCAGTTGTTAAAAGCGGCACTGCCTGACGCTGCATGTTGGAACCCATCAGAGCTCGGTTTGCATCGTCGTTCTGTAAGAACGGAATCAAAGCGGTAGCAACAGAGAACACCATCTTCGGGGAAACGTCCATGTAATCAAACATAGTTTTCTCGTATTCCTGTGTCTCATCCAGATAACGTCCGGATACGGAATTACGTACGAAATGTCCTTCCTCATCCAACGCCTCGTTTGCCTGCGCTACATGGTAATTATCCTCTTCGTCTGCGGTCATGTATACAACTTCGTCTGTGACACGCGGATTCTTTGAATCTGTTTTATCAATCTTACGATATGGTGCCTCAATGAAACCATATTCGTTAATTCTTGCATAACTTGCCAGAGAGTTGATAAGACCGATGTTTGGTCCCTCAGGCGTCTCAATCGGGCACATTCTTCCATAATGAGAGTAATGGACATCTCGTACCTCGAATCCGGCACGGTCTCTGGAAAGACCGCCTGGTCCTAATGCGGAAAGACGTCTCTTGTGGGTCAGCTCACCAAGCGGGTTGTTCTGATCCATGAACTGTGACAGCTGGGAAGAACCGAAGAACTCTTTCACTGCTGCGGTTACCGGCTTAATGTTGATTAAGCTCTGCGGAGAAATTCCATCTAAATCAAGTGTTGTCATTCTCTCGCGGACAACTCTCTCCAGACGGGAAAGTCCGATACGGTACTGGTTCTGTAACAATTCACCGACAGCACGGATACGACGGTTACCCAAATGGTCAATATCGTCATCATGTCCGATGCCATATTCCAGATGCATATTGTAGTTGATAGATGCAAAAATATCGTCTTTTGTAATATGTTTCGGAATCAAATCATGTACATTTTTACGGATTGCTTCCTTTAAATCGTCCACATCCGGGTTTTCTTCCATAAGCTGTGCAAGAACCGGGTAATATACAAGTTCTGTAATACCAAGCTCTTTCGGCTCACAGTCTACATAGTGCTTTAAATCTACCATCATAGAAGAAAGCACCTTGATATTTCTGGTCTCGCCCTGAATCCATACATACGGAACAGCCGCATTCTGAATCTCATCAGCCAGTTCTCTTGTTACTTCTGTTCCTGCCTCTGCGATGATTTCTCCTGTTGTAACATCAACAACATCCTCTGCAAGAACCTGTCCTTTGATACGATTCTTGAGCGCAAGTTTCTTGTTGAACTTGTAACGTCCTACCTTTGCAAGGTCGTATCTTCTCGGGTCAAAGAACATAGCATTAATAAGGCTCTCCGCACTCTCAACAGTAAGCGGCTCGCCTGGTCTGATTTTCTTATATAATTCGAGAAGTCCCTCTTCATAGTTCGTTGCAACATCCTTGCCAAAGCTTGCAACAATCTTCGGCTCCTCGCCAAACAGGTCAATAATCTCCTGGTTGGAACCGATTCCAAGTGCACGGATTAATACGGTAATCGGCACTTTTCTGGTTCTGTCTACACGAACATAGAAAACGTCATTGGAGTCTGTCTCATACTCTAACCATGCTCCACGGTTAGGGATTACGGTACAGGAAAACAGTTTTTTACCCACTTTGTCATGAGCAATTCCGTAATAGATACCCGGAGAACGCACAAGCTGGCTGACGATAACACGCTCTGCGCCGTTGATTACAAACGTACCGGTCTCTGTCATCAGAGGAAGGTCACCCATGAAAATTTCATGTTCATTGATCTCATCGGTCTCTTTGTTATGAAGTCTTACTTTTACTTTCAACGGTGCTGCATATGTTGCATCGCGCTCTTTACACTCCGGAATCGTATATTTTACATCATCTTCACACAATGTAAAATCCACAAACTCCAGACTCAGATGCCCGCTGTAATCACTGATCGGGGAGATGTCTGCAAATGCTTCTTTTAAGCCCTCTTTTAAGAACCACTGATAGGAATCCTTCTGGACTTCAATCAGGTTGGGCATTTCCAGAACTTCTTTCTGCCTTGAGTAACTCATACGCAAGCCTTTTCCAGCTTTCACCGGACGTATTCTGTTTTTCTCCATTGACGTTTCACCTCTCGTTTTTATTTTGAATCTACCGCACCCAAAAGTCACGGTAAGTGAGCAACCACCATTCACTACATCTTGTAGTGTCTCTTGCATATTTTAAGAAAAATACACAAAATGCCTATTTTTCGGGCTTTCTGCTGTCCCTCTCTCCAAAAAAGAACGCAATAAGTCCACTGCACCACAATAGTGCAACGTATATGATAGCACAACTTGCCTTAAATCGTCAAGTTATTTTTAAATTTTCCGAATATTTTTTTGTTTTATCGAAAATTACTCTGTAACTTCTGACAAAAGAAAGACGCGGCAACCACGTATCATGGTGCCGCGTCTTCTCTATCCATTCTCTCAGCGATAAGCAATTATTACTTAAGAGTAACTTTTGCTCCCTCAGCCTCAAGTTTAGCTTTGATATCATCAGCAGTAGCTTTGTCAGCCTGCTCTTTTAAGATCTTCGGAGCGCCGTCTACTAAGTCTTTTGCTTCCTTTAATCCTAAACCAGTTGCCTCACGAACAACTTTGATAACCTTAACCTTGTTCGGTCCTACTTCTGTAAGCTCTACATCGAACTCAGTCTTCTCTTCTGCTGCTGCGCCGTCACCAGCACCTGCTGCTGCAACTACAACACCTGCTGCTGCAGATACACCAAACTCTTCTTCACAAGCCTTTACTAAATCGTTTAACTCTAATACGCTTAACTCTTTGATTGCTTCGATAAACTCAGCGGTTGTTAATTTTGCCATTCTTATTTTCCTCCATTTCAATTTTGAATTTCAATGTTTGTTTTCCTGTAACGGATATTATTCTGCTGCCGGAGCTTCTTCAACTGCCGGAGCCTCTTCTGCTGCTACAGCAGCGTCGGATGCGCCACCTTTTTCAGCGATCTGATTAAGAACGCGTGCCAGGTTAGCAACCGGAGACTGTAAGCTTCCAAGTAATCTGGAAAGAAGTTCTTCTCTTGACGGAATACTTGCAACTGCTTTCATGCCTTCTGTATCATAGAAGTTACCTTCTACTACACCGGCTTTAATCTCTAATGCCGGAGCTGTCTTAGCAAATTTTGCAAGGATTCTAGCCGGAGCAGTTGCATCTGTTGTAGAAATTGCAAATGCGTTCGGTCCTTCAAGTGCTTCTCTTAAGCTCTCGAATTCAGTTCCCTCTACTGCACGGCTGACTAATGTGTTCTTATATACTTTATAAGTAACACCAGCTTCTCTTAATGCCTTACGTAACTGTGTATCTTCAGCAACGGTAAGTCCACGGTAGTCAACAACTACTACAGACTGAGCATCTTTGATGTTTTCAGAAATTTCCTGTACGATAGGCTGTTTTAACTCAACTTTTGCCACGAATCGTGCACCTCCTTTTATTATTTTTGCATAAAAGACCTGAGGTAATGATTCCTCGAACCATTAAAAAACCTCTCTGCCCGCAGACAGAGAGGTTGATAAATCATTCTTATGACGGTAAACCGTCGTTAAGATTCCCTCGGCAGGTCATATACGTTACGCCTTGCGGCACCTGCTGTCTTCGGCAATATGCAGCGTTTTTCAAACGCTAATGAAGTATAACATTATATATTGGGTTTGTCAACTAAAACTTTTACCTAGTTTGAAATCTTGGTAACATTCAGCTTAACACCAGGTCCCATTGTAGAAGTAAGTGTTGCGCTCTTGATATACTGACCTTTTAAGCTGGATGGTTTAGCTTTGTTGATAGCGCCCATAAGGGTCTGGAAGTTGTCGCTTAACTGTTCTTCTGTGAAAGAAGCCTTTCCAACTGGCACGTGGATAATATTTGTCTTGTCCAATCTGTACTCAATCTTACCGGCTTTGATATCGTTAACAGCTTTTGTTACATCCATGGTAACTGTTCCAGCCTTCGGGTTTGGCATTAAGCCCTTCGGTCCAAGTACACGACCAAGACGTCCTACAACGCCCATCATGTCCGGAGTAGCAACTACAACATCGAAATCTAACCATCCTTCGTTCTGGATCTTCGGAATTAATTCCTCTCCACCTACGAAGTCAGCGCCTGCTGCCTGTGCCTCATCCAACTTGGTTCCCTTTGCGAATACTAAAACCTTAACAGTCTTACCAGTTCCGTGCGGTAATACTACTGCACCACGAATCTGCTGCTCTGCGTGACGTCCGTCACAACCGGTTCTGATGTGAAGTTCGATTGTCTCATCAAATTTAGCTGTAGCATTTTTCTTAACGAGGCTGATTGCTTCAGCAACATCGTACTGATTAGCCTTGTCAAAAGATTTTACAGCGTCCTGATATTTCTTTCCTCTTTTCATTTAAAAACCTCCTGGTGGTATTATCGGGAGAAGTCCCTCCCACGTTTCTAAGTGACCTGCGATGGTATATTGCCGCATTATTGCGGCTGTTCCGTGATTTTCACGTATAAAATGCGTCTTATTCCTCTACGGTAACGCCCATACTTCTTGCAGTTCCTGCGATCATGCTCATAGCTGCCTCAAGAGATGCTGCATTCAAGTCTGGCATTTTTAACTCTGCAATTTCCTGTAATTTTGCTTTGGAAAGTACAGCAACCTTATCTTTGTTCGGCTTTGCAGAACCAGATTTGATGTTGCAGGCTTTCTTAATCAGGACTGGTGCAGGCGGGGTCTTTGTAACGAAGCTGAAGCTTCTGTCTGCGTATACTGTAATTACTACAGGGATGATGAGATCTCCCTGATCAGCAGTTTTTGCGTTGAACTGTTTTGTAAACTCTACAATGTTCACACCATGCTGTCCAAGTGCCGGTCCGACTGGAGGAGCCGGAGTTGCCTTGCCAGCTGGAATCTGCAATTTAATATATCCTTCTACTTTCTTTGCCATTGGAATTGCCTCCTTAATTCATTTTTAAAAGCTATTGACACAGCTTTACATCTGCGAAACTTATCTCTACCGGCGTTTCGCGGCCGAATAATTCTACATTGATTGTCACACTCTGCTTGCCCGGGTTCATCGTCTGGATTACGCCGATTGTGTCCTTCCAGACACCACCTGTCACAACCACAGTATCCCCTTCGTCAAAGTCGACTTCAATGTTCTCTGCCTTGATTCCTAATGGTTTCATTTCCATATCGGTAAGCGGTACGGGCTTTGATCCCGGACCAACAAATCCGGTCACACCACGGGTATTTCTGACAACATACCATGTGTCATCATTCATTATCATGTTAATAAGAACGTATCCCGGAAACATCTTCTTTGATACGGATTTTTTTGCGCCATTTTTCATCTCGACAACTTCCTGCATCGGAACCCGGACCTCTAAAATCTGGTCTTCCAGATGTCTGTTTTCAATTGTCTTGTCAATGTTCGCCTTTACCTTATTCTCATAACCAGAATAGGTATGCACGACATACCAGTGTGCCTCTGCCATATACACTCTGCCTCCATTAAAAACTTAACCCTACAAGGAAATCCACACCATACTGGATAACAAAATCCAGAAGTGCGATGATAAGACCCAGCACTACGGAAACAGCAACCACTGCGGTTGTCTGTCTTACCAGTGACTTTTTGTCCGGCCAAATAATCTTCTTAAATTCAGCCGTAAGACCGGAAAACCAGTTTTCCTTTGGAGCTTTGCTCTCGGTTGTTTCTCCCATGTTCTCACTCCTTCACTGTTCGTGCTTATTTTGTTTCCTTGTGTAACGTATGAGTCTTGCAGAATCTGCAGTACTTCTTGGTCTCCATTCTATCCGGATGAGCCTTTTTGTCTTTCGTCGTATTGTAGTTACGATTCTTGCACTCTGTACATGCCAATGTTATTTTTGTGCGCACAACTTCCACCTCCATTAAATTCTTTGTGATTTTTCATGCTCCGGGTGTCTCTTTTGGAGCCGCCTAAAAAAGAGCATAAAAAAAAGACCTACTTCCATCGCCAGCCTACTATATCATAATTCTTTTTTCGCGTCAATATGTTTTTGCGGTTTTCCGCACACAGATGCGCATTTTATAATCTTTACAGCCAGCTATAGTCCCCTCCGGTAACTGCGAGGGATAAAAGCGTATCCATTTTTTCCACTTCTTCTCTGCCACGGATCATCTGAATGAGCTTTGCCGTCTCCACAACCTTTGGCATCTCCTCATCCGGTCCGATTTCCATATTCGGCTCTTCCCCGCAGTACGGGCACACACGGGTGGGCGCTATCTGCAATGCCAGAAACCGGTTGCCGCACTCCTTACATTCATAGTATCCGCACATTTCTGTGCCATCCGGTACATAATACATATCTGCTCCTTTCCTATTTAAACGCAAGTCCATCGGAAAATGCTTTTCCAACAACATCTCCAAGCGCAACATAGGTGTTGTCTGCCGGATTATAGGAAATCGGTTTTAATTTCTTAATGTCGATTTTTCCATCTGTTACGACAGATTCTTCCGCCGTCACATTTGCAATCTCGCCTACAAGGATTCCGTCCTCAAAGCTTTTTACCTTGCACTCCAGCGCAACCGGCAGCTCTTCAATGAGCGGCGCATTTACCCTGCTGCTTTTTACTGCATGAAATCCGGCTTTTTCAAATTTGTCCGGCACCTTGTTTGCAGACTCTACGCCCACATAATCGCATGCCGTCACAGTGTCCTCCGTTGCAAAACTAACCGTGAATGCCCCTGTCTGCGCAAGGTTCTCTGTCGTCTTGTGCTCGGAAAGGCTGATGGAAATCTCCCCAAAATCAGTAATCATTCCCCATGCAGCGTTCATCGCATCCGGAACGCCATCCTTATCATATGTCCCAATAATCAATACCGGCATCGGAAATAACATTGGCTTTGCTCCAAAATCAACTTTACTCATTTTCTGTTCCTCCTGAATCACACAATATTTTATGAAAATCCCCACCGACACCAGCCGATGGGGAAACTTTTCCTGTAGATTCAGTATATACAGATTGCGGGAAATAATCAACCTAATTTTCTACTCCTAAGCCAATCAACCGATTGTCTATCTGATACTCTGGAAAGTTCATATTAAGCTCTATAAAGTTTAATCCAAGCGCCCGGCAGAGTTTTATATTATCCGCAAGTGTTCTGTTTTCTATTAAAGTTGGCATTCCAAACTGCATCCCTATTCTCCCATCTTTTTCCAGATATTAACCGCAACAAACACAATGCCAACCGTCATCACCCATACAAGCGCCTCGACTGCAATCAGCGACATACCGCTTCGGGATGTCACAACGGCAACGCCATCCAGTAACGCGTGCAACGCAATTGCCAAAAA